>Ga0187851_10000251_pt1 | contig 54948 bp, 49 predicted proteins | sample June2016WEW_6_10_FD_132997 | JGI IMG/M metagenome (GOLD analysis project Ga0187851, IMG submission 132997) | Peatland microbial communities from SPRUCE experiment site at the Marcell Experimental Forest, Minnesota, USA - June2016WEW_6_10 | ecosystem: Environmental > Terrestrial > Soil >... | reverse complement strand
CGTGTTGGCCACCCACACGAGAGGAACGGCAATACGCCAATTGCTCCGCAGAGCATAGATGGAAGCGAGGGCCAGCGCCGCTTCTAACAGATCACCGTAAGCACCACCGGAAAGGACTTCTCTGGGCAGTTTCGGATCGACCATACCCGTAACCAATAAAATCATTCCCACATAGCGGGGCACATGCACCCAGAGCAGCGGAATAAGAGCAGAATTACGAGAAAGTTTGGTTAGGTACGGCCAAACGTACCACACCGCGATGATGCCGAAGACGAAAACACTCGTCAGAAGCTGCATCCAGAAAATAGGGACGTTATTCATCGTCGACCCCACGCGCGAAGTCATTTCCGCGCGAACCGCAACGTGCGCTCATCATCCGGCTCCCTTTCAAAAGGTTGATGTCAAGACAGACGTGTCTGTCTTGATGTAGAATGAGTATAGACAGACTAGTCTGTCCTCTGTCAAGATGAATTCAATGAAAACACAAAAAAAATCCGATCCGCGGGAGAGAATTCTGGCGGTTGCCGACCGCCTCTTCTACGCAAACGGGGTCCACGCGACAGGCACCGAGAAGATCATGTCCATCGCCGAAGTCGCAAAGGCGACGTTTTATCGGCACTTCGAAAGCAAGGATGCCCTCGTGCTCGCATACCTCGAAAACCGCGATCGAGCTCTTTGGGACTATCTCTCTCATCCCACTCCCCCAAAGGATCTGCGTGAGGCTCTGACCAAATTCGAACAAATGGCGAACTGGCCCGAAATAATCGGCTGCCCGTTCCTTCGCATCGCATCCGAATTTCCGGATACTGCCCACCCGTTCCATCGCCTGGCAATACAACACCAAAACAAAATTGTTGACTATCTGACCGATCTGCTAAAGCCCTTTGCAATCGACAAAAGGGCGGCGGCGGCGGCGATACTTAGCATCATCGATGGCGCCTTCTCCATTCGAATGGTCTATGGGAATTCGAAGGTGATTCCGATTCTCTCGCCCGCCGAGGCAGTACTCAAGAGCTTTCAGAGCCCGCGAGCTCAACGCCGCAGATGATCGGCTGTCATTATGGAAGCCTCGCTTGGTGCAACATTGCCGAAGCACTCGGCAACGGCAGATCAGTACCGAGTGTCGCCATAGCGCCATCAATTCTTTGGCCAGCGAAAGGCCTTTCAGCACCCTTTTGAGCACCCTCAAATTGCATCAAAGCTTTGAATCCTGGCCAAGACCTTTGCCGTGCAACAGCAAAGGTCAGATTGATTAGTACTGATATGTCGCCCAGTCTACTGACATCCTCAAACCAACTTTTGTTTGGAGGAGTCGCCGTAAATTCGGCGTCTCTCCCATGTACTATTCTGCCGGAGCTTCATGCGGCTACGGCCTGACCTTGCTCGACGCAGACTTTGCGCACACAGATTCTCGTCGACTTCGCCGCAACTGCAACGAAATGCACAATGGTCAGCGCATCTGTCACTGATCATGCGAATCAGTGATCGCGGCACATTTCTTCGGTGGGAGACAGGTCCAACGGCGCCCGTGCGAATAGAATCCACAGTTTCCTTTGGCTGCGGTTCATGTTCAATGCAGAATCGAGGCATGCTAACTACATCGAACACTCACATATGTTTTGTCGAGCTTCCGATCGAAGCTGTGGTGCTGTTTTACTTCCAATCAATGTCGGCTTGGGAATACCACTGCAATTGGCCTCACACGTCGGCAGAGATCTGCCGCGATCTGGAACGGATCTGGAATGCGAGAAACTCACTCAAGAGGACTTGCAGGACTGGCCCCGTATGTCCAAGCTTTTGGAGACGCACCTCAGCCAGTGCCTCCCGCAGGAAGGGAGCCAAATCGAGTCCACACTAACGACTCGGCGGAGGCGCCGGCAATAAAGCCGGCCACCTTACACTTGAAACCGGGCGCTGCAATTTGTGGTGCCCGACTTTCTTTCTGGCTCCGTAGTCGATTTGTATACTTGTTTACATGTCGGCAAACAGTGACAAGCGCCGCCGGGGAGACCTTGACTTGTTCGTGCTCGCGCTGATTGAATGCGGCATTGCGACCCCGTATGAACTGAAGACGGCTGCCGGGCTGTCTCCCGGGGCGACCATCCCAGCATTGGCGCGACTCCTGGAAGCGGGCTTTGTGCTCCAGAGCAAGCCTGGCCGCCGGGGCCGCGTGGACCACAAAATTACGGTGGAAGGCCGGCGCTACCTGAAAAGCGGCTGGAAAGAACTCATCGAGGATGGTCCGAGTGGGGACCTCGACGCGGATCTACGGGTCGCGCTGCTGGCTCTCTGGTTGGGCGACGATCGCAAACTGGGAGCCGATTTCCTGCGCCAATCGGCAGGGAAGAAGCTCAAGACAATTCGCAAGGTAGAAGAGTCGGACGACTCGGCTTCCCTTCCGATGCTTGCTCTTTGGTACAAGAGGTTGCGCGCCGCATCAGCGAAGGCGCTTATTAAAGGAGAATCTGCCGCCGCGCTCGCAATGGCGAGGGCGTTGCCCGGGAGACCTTCGGGTAAGCAGAAGCAGAATAGAGCGGCATCTAAGCCGAAGAACCGCACGCAAGCTGTTCCAAAAGGCCTGCACGAGGTATTTGTCGATCTCGTGCTGCCATAGGACGTTTTGCGGGGCTGCGGAAGCTTCAAAGCCTGCCGTAATAACTGATGCTGCGCCTTCAAGCGAGCGCTTTCAATCATAAGAGATTTCTATTAAAACTATTGAAATGAATGGCATAGGAGTCATTATACCCATCCATGCCTTCTCTAAGGCACCCCGAACTAAGCGACTTTGAGAAATCGCTTGACAATAGGAAGCTTCAGCGTTATGATAGTTGCAACATGGTTGAAACTATTACTACGGAGAAGGTTCCTCAACCGATGGAGATGTTCTTGATCGCCGCTATTTCACGCGGCGGCGTCAATACGCTTTACGGGTTTCAACAGGAGACGGGTCTGCAGCCGGGAAGCATCACGAAGGTCATCGTGAATCTACAGAAAGATGGCCTACTAGATCGGTCGGACAGTGCCAAACGTGGGCGCCGAGCTATGCGTCTGACAGAGGCCGGAGAGAGACTCCTCTTAGAGGAATGGAAACTCAGCATGAACGCGAAGCGGGAGATGGAATCCATACTCCGAAGTGCGACGGTGGCCCTCCTAATGGACGACATAGGAGCGGCCATCAGCTTCCTGCTTCAATCTGTCTTTGAGCGTGTGCGGCACCAAGGTCATCAGGAATTTGGCTCGGTTTCCCTCGAACGCAAGCCGATTGATCTCTATGCAGCAATGCGAGATGTCTACGACAGCCGACGGCGGGCGATGGAGACAGATGTTCTGAAGAAGCTTGCGGAGTACTTGATGGAGGTGGCGAACAAGCGCGAAGGAAAGTAGAACCGTGGAGTCGATAGGCTCGTAAATTTGAAGATTTGCAGGCGTAGGGCAATCGCGGTGCCCATAGAACTTGGGCGCTGCGAGTTCGTTTGAATATCTATAGCTGGGTCGGAGAAATTTAGGAAGGGAGGTAATATGCGAATTGCGAACGATTGTCTCGTGACGAAAAAGCGGAGGGGTTGCGCTCCGTTTTGGCGGCCGGATTAACCAGCCGTCTCGTTAGGAGGCAAATGTTTAACCAATCTTCGAACTACGGTGCGGAGGCGGCTGAATCGGCGACTTCGCTCCTGCTGTTATTTTGTCTCATTCTTAGTCAAGTCGTGCCGCAGAGTCGGCACGAGACAAGTGCCTCCCAGTTGCTTGAGGGCCGAGCATGGGAAAACCAGTGAATTTCTTGGCCACCCCTGATCGTGAGGCATTGTCGGAATTCGGCGGTTTTGAACCATTCGTCGATGAACACGTGGTTGCTCGATTCCTTAAGGTCGAGCGGCGCCGTGTATTGGAAATGGCGCGTGACGGACAACTTCCGGCTCATCCAATTGGCCGGACACGAAAGACCTGGCGCTTCCGGATCTCGGAGATTGACGCGCAGTTCAACGCGCGGAAGAGACCGGTTCTTGTTACCATGCCAGTGGCAGTTCCCGGAACCAAGGAGAGGAATCGACTTGGCTAAAGAGACAGTATCAAAGAAGATGCGCGCTAACGGAATGACTTGGATTTACCGCTTTCAGACAACGCGGCCGTCGGACGGAGTGCGAGTCGAAAACACTAGGGTGATCGGCCTGGTGAAAGATATCGGCTCCTCCGCGGCAGTGGCATGGAAGGAAGTTGGACGTCTCGGTCTTGACAATCACCTGGAACGCCAGCTCGGAAACAAGCCAATCTTTCGTGAGCTGGCGGAGCATTTCCGCGAACATGAACTGAAGAAGGTTTCTGGCGTCAGAGTCAAGGCGCCGGAGACCGTCGAGACCAATGAGCTTCTTCTGGACCGTTGGATATTACCCCGATGGGGAGAGAAGACCGCTTCTGAGATTAAGCCTTTGGAGATCGAGTCGTGGTTTGAGACCCTGACTTCGACTCCGCAACTCAAGAACAAGAAGCCCTTGGCATGGTCCTCGATCACAAAGATCAAGTCCGCCATGGCCCAGGTCTACAAACATGCACAGCGTCACGAACTGATTCCTGCCGCCATCGACAAGGACGGCAAGCCAACAAATCCAGTTTTATTGGCTCGCAGTGAAGCTGGGTCGGGCTACGAAGCAGCTGTCGTGACGCCGGAGCAGATGATGGTGATCCTGCGGGAACTCCACACTGCTGATACCCGCCTTGAATGGACGCTTGCTTTGCTGCACGCCGCGACTGCCTTGAGACCCGAAGAGGCCTTCGGGTTGAAATGGCGGGACATCGATTGGCAGAAAGGGCAGATCAACATTCGCAGGGGGTGGTCGAAGGGCAAGGAGACTGCCGGCAAGAACGAAGGCAACATGACGCAAGTGGCAATGCACCCGGCTCTCAGCCAGGCACTGATGGCCTGGTGCAGGGAGTCTCTCTACCATCGCGATTCGGATTGGGTCTTCGCGTCGAATAAGACAAAAGGGAAGACTCCCCGATCAGCGGGAGTAGCAGGGCAGGATTATCTTCGACCGGCTGCGGTCAAGACAGGGGCTATTTCTGCCAGGTACCGCGGCCGTTTTGGGTGGCACAATCTGCGCCACTCGCTGGCCACATTCTTTGCCGCCAACGAGATCAGCCTACCGATCATCCAGAGCATGATGAGACATGCCAAGCCAACAACAACAGCAATTTACACGCATCGAGTCAATGCGGCACAGATGGCGGCACAGGGCAAGTTCCTTGAAGCCATCAATGTCACGGCGGCTGTGGCGTAGAAAACCTTGGGTTGAACCTTGGGTTGGAGGGGGAAGTTGGGAAGCCGACAAATCCGCTAAATTATTGAGATGATTTGGTGGACCTGGTCGGGATCGAACCGACGACCTCTTCCATGCCATGGAAGCGCGCTCCCAAACTGCGCCACAGGCCCACATGTTGCAAGGGACGCAACTTTTCTATTGTCTCCGCTGAGCCCTGATTCGTCAAACTTTGCCAGCATTTCTGTTCGAAAACCACCCACCAGCCGGCGCCAGCGAGCCCCGGCAACGCTTCAGAAACCCCGCCGGGACGAAAAAAACTTGAGTGACCGGGAACACTTGAGGGGTGTTCCGGTGTCTAAGATAATGGAGGGCGCGGGACACAGGTCCATGAACCAGTGTCCGTCTCCTGCGCACTCCGATGCGGTATTGGATTCCCGGCGGCGTCTTTTCAGCCGTTGGGCGAGTGTCAGCAACCGAAAACCGGGTTTTGTGCCGGCGCAAATTTGGCAAATGCCAAGTTTGCTTCTGTTGCGGTAAAGTGGGGGGACTCTGGAATGTAGGCGGACCTCACCATGGGCAATCTTGCAAGTGCGCTGACCTTTGAATCCGAAGAGGCGGCTCTCATCCGAGAGCTACAGGCTGGCTCTGAGGAGGCCTTTGCGTGGCTGATTGCGCGCTTCCATCAACCCATCTACTCGCTGCTGGCGCGCTCTGTGCAAGACCGGGAGACCGCCGCCGACCTGACCCAGGAAGTTTTTGTCAAAGTCTTTCGGGGTGTGGGCAGCTTTCATGGCGAGTCATCGCTGCGGACGTGGATTTACCGGATTGCTCTGCGCGAGGCCTCGAACCAGAGGCGTTGGTGGGCGCGGCACAGGGAGCAGGAAATCCCCATCGAGCAGGAGATGGTTGAGGCAAATACAGGGAATCCGGTGCTGCTGAAAGAGATGTTGGCGGACCCGGCAGAGTCGCCCTTCGAAATGGCGTTGCATGAGGAGAACCGGGCGCGCGTCGAGGCGGCCTTAAGCAAGGTGCCCGAGCCGTTCCGCTCCACCCTCATACTGCGCGACATAGAGGGTTTTGTTTACGAGGAAGTGGCTGAAATACAGGGCGTGAATCTGGGAACAGTCAAATCGCGGCTGGTGCGCGGGCGCGCCGCATTTAAGGCGATTCTGATGGCTCCAGTGGTAAGGAATGATTCTCCAGAGCGCGCGGAAGCTGGTTCTACCGCGCACGCGGATTTCGAGATGGCCCTGAGTGAGGAGGTGCGATGAACGACTGCAATGCAATGCAGATAAAGTTTACCGAGTACCTTGACGGTCTTCTGGGCGGACGCGAGATGCAAAGCGTCGCCGCCCACTTGGAGCAGTGCCGTACGTGCGCTGAGGACTGGAAATCTCTGGAAAAGATGCAGGCATCTCTAGCATCGCTGGGTCCCGTGCCTGAGCCGGAAGACCTGCTTTTGCGCATTCGCGTGGCCATCAGCCACGAGCGGGCCCGCCAGCGCCACACCTTGGTCCACGCCATGAATCTGGCATGGAGAAATACCGTGGGACCCTTCCTGCTTCAGGCCGCTGCGGGCTTTGCGTCTGCCGTGCTGCTGTTGGGCACCGTCATTGTACTGGTGAGCATGTTTGCCCGGCCGGAGAGCGCGCAGGCAACCGCGGACGAGCCGCTCGGGATGGCTACCGCTCCCCGGTTCCTCTATTTGTCGAGCGTGGTGGGCGGAAACCCCATTGGCGACGTCTCAGTTCCTGTTGTCATCGAGGCTTACGTCAACCCCCAAGGCCAGGTTTACGACTATCGCATCGTCTCCGGTCCCGTGGATCAGACCACCCGCGCGCAGGTCGAGAATCTGCTCTTGTGGAGCCGCTTCGAGCCGGCACGGCGCTTTGGGCAACCTGTCCCCGGCCTGGCCGTTCTCTCCTTCTCCGGCGTCTCAGTTCGCGGATAATATTCGGTGAATTCCGCAGCCCGCAACGCCTGGAGCCTTCCGGGCTGCGGGCTGTATTCATATATAAATCTCGGCGGCGTGGCGCATGGCGCAAGTCGCGGCTAATAGCTCCAGTTTTGCGGAATTTCGCCCACCCTGGTCATGACCGGTGAGGAGTGGCTTCATCGACCCGCACAGAGATATGCAACCTCTCAATCAACTTTCGCCTTATTTTCCCCCTTTCGCTTCAATGAGATATGAGTCTACGCTAGTCATGCGCAATTATGCGCAAGAAAGAGGGACCCCCCGTGAAGAATTCTGTGCGTTTTGCTTTTGCTGCCATCCTGTTTGTCTCTGCCGCTTCATTCGTGATGGCGGCTCCTATCACACCGATGCCGATGCCGCAGATGGCTCTTTCCGCTCCAATTACGCCGATGCCGATGCCGCAGATGGCTCTTTCCGCTCCAATTACACCGATGCCGATGCCGCAGATGGCTCTTTCCGCTCCAATCACACCGATGCCGATGCCGCAGATGGCTCTTTCCGCTCCAATTACGCCGATGCCGATGCCGCAGATGGCTCTTTCCGCTCCAATTACGCCGATGCCAATGCCGCAGTAGTTACGCGAGCGCAGTAGTTTGTGCAATTTCCTCTGTTCCTGGTCTTTGAAAACGGAGAGAATAGAAGTCGAGAGGTGAAGAAACCTGTCGACGCTTCAATACGCGTTATTGGTGGCTAGTTTACTCGGCGACGCTGCCGTGTTCACAGTTCTTATGGTCCGGTGCAGGTGGAGGGATTTCCCTGTCTTTACAGCACTGATGGCCTTCGAGACGGTGCAAAATCCGGCCTTATATCTGATCTTCCAATATGGCTCCAGCAGTTTATATAAAGAAGTTTACTGGTCCTCTGTTCTGATTGAGTTCGTTCTGGAACTCGGGATAATCTTTGAGATTGCGCGCATAGTTCTGCGGCCTACGGGAACCTGGGTCCGGGACGCTAAGAAGCAGTTCATCCTGTGGAGCGCAGTGGGTATCCTCTTTGCCGCAGCGCTTCCGTTTCTTGTTTCCCCTCCTGCCGCGACCTTCCTTCAGCGCCTGGAGGTGCGTGGCGACCTCTTCACGAGCCTGGTGATCTGCGAATTGATTGCAGTGGTGACACGGACCTCCAGAAGTTTGGGCCTTGGATGGCGCAACCATGTAATGGCTTTGGGCAATGGTTGGACGGCCTGGGCCGTGGCAGCCATCCTGGTAGACGGGCTGCATAGTTACTTTGGTGCTGAAAGGTATTTTGGGGAGCTTGAACACGCCCGAATGGTCGTTTACCTCGCTGTTCTTGGATATTGGACGGTTCAGTTCTGGCTGGAGGAGCCGGCCCGGCAGCCAATTTCCCCAGAATTAAGTGCTTATATACAGGATTTGCACCGACGCATCAAAAATGACCTTGACACCCTTAGTGTCCAAAGGTAACATTCATTGCGATGACCTTTGCGCTTCCATATATCGTCTTTGGGGCGTTGTTGTGCGGCTTGGCCTTGATTGTAATCTCGGACCGTCGCTCGTCCCGCAAGATGGCTCAACTCGATTGGCACGATCTCGTCGCCTCGCTGCAGCGACTCGATATGGCTGAGGTGTCAGTTGTCGCCATCGATTATCTGACCCCGCATCGCGGTCAGATCGATATGGAGCCGAAACAGATTTGGGAATCCCTTGGTGGTTATGAGGGCTTGAAGAGGATGCGCCAGAACGCCGAGATCATGCTGGCTCTGGCCGCTTATGCGCAGCAGTGGAACTTTGAGGAAGCTGTAATCGTGACCGAGCGTATGAGGATGGATGCTGCTTCTTTGCGTCGCGCCGTCCGAAACGTGGAACTGGGAATGCTTCCGGCCCAGTTGCTGCCTCGCTTCAGCATTACTCTTCCCCTCCACGCACAGGAAGCGTCGTCGGCCTACTATCTGATGCGCCAGCGCCTCCTCGCCCTTTACGAAACCAGCCACGTTTGCCGCTATCCCGCGCTTGCGGCGGCTCTCTAAAACAAATCGCACACAAGTTAACGCTGCAGCCGCTTCGCTTCCTGTCGTTTCCCCTCCTGATGCGTCTAGAATTAAACAGGGTTCTTCATGACGCTTAGAGCACTTTCATCCTCCGCCTTCTTATCGACCGCTGTTTTTTGTCTGCTAGCGTGCTTTGCGCCTGTTGCTGTCCAGGCCCAATCCTCCAGCAGCAACCCCGCCGGGCAGGCCGGAAGAGAGCGGAATGTCTCTTCCTCGCCGGATTTTGCGCGGGAAAAAACGCCTTCGCTGATCGATCCCGCCGGGCCTACCATCTCGCTGATCAGTGCCGAACCGGTCTTCCTCATGGCGGCGGCGCTGAATGCCTGCGGCTACGATGAAGGGCTGGAAGAAAGCGCGCCGGTCCGCAAACGGGTTCGCGACGAGATGGATCTCGTGCTTGCCAAGAGCGAGGACGCCCGCAACAAGCGCGACAAGATATGCCTCTACATAACCCAACACCGCATGACGGGCGGAGAACTCGACATTGCGCAATACATCTCGCTGGCACTCTATCTCACCCCACCGCCGGAAATCGAAACCGCAGCCGATCTGACGGAGATGCCTCCTGATGCGACCCAGATTGTCGAGATTGTTCCCCTGCTGCGCGACTTCACTGCTGCGGTTGATCTGCACGGCATCTGGCTGGCGGTGCATCGCACTTACGACGGCGAAGCCGACGGGTTGCACGATCCGCTCTCCAAAATGATTGTTTCAACAAACCTCTACCTCAAGATGCCGGCCGAAACTTACAACGGACGGCGCTTCATTGTGGTCGTCGAGCCTTTGTTTTCGCCGCGCATGGTCAACGCCCGCATTTACGGCACCGACTATGTGGTGGTGGTTTCGCCCGAAAACGGAACCATTCCATTGAAAGATGTGCGCCACACTTATCTTCACTATGTGATTGAACCGCTGCTCTACGTGAGGGCCAACGCGATCGACCGCACGCAGCCCATCCTCAAAGAGATCCGCGACGCTCCGCTTGAGTTTCGCTTCCGCTCTGACACTGTGCCTCTGACAATCGAATGCCTCATCAAGGCCATCGAGGCGCGCACCATGGACACTGGCGTCCCTGTGTACACCATTCCGGCCGACGCAGACCGGTCGGACATGCCTCGCTACGAACATGAGCGCCAGATTTACCAGCAGAAGGTGGATGCCATCAAATGGGCCACTGTCCGACACGACATGACGCAGGGGTTCGTGCTCACGCAGTATTTCTATGAGCAGATGATCCATTTTGAGAAGGACTCCGCCAGTTTGAAAGACACTATCGGCGAGATGGTTTACAGCATGGACGTGGACCAGCAGGTGCATCGTGCTCGCGATCTTGACTTCGACAAGGAAGGCGACAATGAAGTGCTCTCGCGCAGCCAGCCGCATAAACTGACCGGCCTTGACCTGGCCGAGGCGCGGCTCGCGTCAGGCGATGTGGCCACGGCCAGCGCCATGGCCCGACAGGCCCTTGCCACGCGCACCGATTCTCCCGACGCCTCCAACTCTCTGGATGCCATCGCCACAGGTGCACGGGCCGATTTCATTCTCGCCAGGGTCGCCATCCTTACCGGCCATCCCGATCAGGCCGTTGACGAATTCCAGAAGACGCTGGCCGCCAGCAAGAATCCGCGCCTGATCTCCTGGTCGCACATTTACCTGGGCCGCATGCTGGACCTGGACTGCAAGCGCGACGAAGCTCTCACGGAGTACCAGGAGGCTTTGAAGACGCGCGACGGACAGCAGGATACGCGGTTGGCCGCTGAGCGTGGGGTCAAGACGGCCTATGCCGTCAAAGGCCACAGTTGCGAAGAGGATGCGGGCGACGACGCGCCTCCTCCAGCCACAGGGCTCGCGCCGGTCAAACCGCAACCTTACAAACCTGAAGCCTCATGGCCAAATGGGAGTGAAAATCCGAAGTAATTCCGCGCTGACCACTGCCGGAGAAACGCAAAAAGTCTAATAATGAGATGGGGAGCTTCTTCTGGGCCGGAAGCTCCGGTTCGACTGGTGGCCCTGGAATAGCTAATCAACGCATCGGATCGAGGCGTATGTGGAAGCCGTTCTTGCCGAACTGGAAGCCGCATTGGGTCATTGCTTCGCGCGCGCCGAGTTGCTGGTGCACGCGCTCACACATCGCTCTCTAGCCAACGAGCGGGCGGCCAATGAGCAGGCCCTCGCTGACAAGATCACCGCCAACGGCAAGGCAGAAACCGCGGGAACCGGCGACAATGAACGGCTGGAGTTTCTCGGCGATGCTGTACTCGGGCTGGTGGTGGCCGAAGCCTTGTTTCTGCTTCACCCGGAGTGGCAGGAGGGCGAGTTGACCCGCGTCCGCTCTCAGTTGGTGAGCCGTCAGCATCTGGCGGAGGTAGCCGCGGCCATCGGTCTGGGTAGCTATCTGCGTCTCAGCCGCGGCGAAGACAAGGGCGGTCTCAGACGCAAGAGCACTGTGCTCTCCAACACCATGGAGGCTGTTCTGGGCGCGCTCTTTCTGGATGGTGGATTGGAGCCGGTTACTGTTTTTGTCCGGCGCTGGGTGATGGGCGAGGCCGCCGAGCAGTTGGCTGAGCAGTTGCGCTCCGGAGCAGCTCTGGGCAACTTCAAATCGGCTTTGCAGGAGCACCTGCAGGCTTCGGGCGCGGGAACCCCCGTCTATCGAGTAAAGAGCGAGAGCGGCCCCGACCACCGCAAGAAATTTTTGGTCGAAGTCCGGCTCAAAGCCGCGGATTCAGAGGCAGGAAAGCCTCTGGCGCGCGGCAAGGGCAGCACCAAGAAACACGCTGAGCAGGATGCCGCCCGACGCGCACTGGAGCGGTTGCAGGCAACTGGGGAAACGGCTGCTGCGCAGGCCGAGGCCAAACCGAGCGCCGAAGAGGAGGAACTGGCATCGCGATGAGTACCCCCGCCATGGCGCCCGGTCTGTCCCCGCATTGGTTTGCGCGGCTGCGGCTTCATCTGCCTAGCGTGCCTGAGGCTCTCGCTTCGCTCCTCCGGACCATAGTCGTGGCGCTGTTTTTGCTCACCTTTGTGCTTCAGCCCTATCTAATTCCCTCTGAAAGCATGGAACACACCCTGCTGGTGGGTGACTTTCTCCTGGTGAACAAGCAGATATATGCTCCGTCCGGCAGCCTTGGCCAGCTGCTCATGCCCTATCGCGACGTTGCGCGCGGCGACATCATTGTCTTCCACCATCCGCAGCACACCTATCTCGTCAAGCGGGTAGTGGGTCTGCCCGGTGATAGGCTGCGCATCAATGATGGCCGCGTCTCCGTGAACGGCACGGTCCTCCGGGAGCCCTACGCTGCATTTGAACCCGTTCCCGGCAATGCCTTCGGCGACGACTTTCCAGCCCCGATTTATACCGATCCCGAGGTGGACCCGCTCTGGTGGAAGCAGATGCAGAGCCTCATCCGCGACGGCCAACTGGTGGTGCCTCAGGGCGAGTATTTTGTGCTCGGCGACAACCGCAACCACAGCAAGGATTCTCGTTTCTGGGGCTTTGTCTCGCGGCAGCAGATCGTGGCTCGGCCACTGGTCATTTACTTCTCCCTCACCCGGCCTTCAACCACCGATGTCGAGCGGACCACGTTGCAGGCTGCGGATGATAGACTCGGACACGACAGGGAAATTTCGTCCCGGCTTGCCGGTTTTGCCCGCTGGAAGCGCATCTTCCACGTCGTGCATTAAAAAAGCAGTGAACAGTGAACAGTGGTCAGTGAACAGCAGACAGAGAATAAGGCCAGCAGTTAGCTTCTGGATTTTTTAGCTGACCACTAACCACTGACCACTGGCAAAGAGCGACAGGATGACAAAGAAAAAATCGCAGGCTCCCAAAACGCCTTCCGAGCCCCAGCCCGTTGAACAGATAGTGGAAGAAACGCCTTTCGAGGCCGTAGCCAGCATCTGCTCCATCCTTGTGGTGGGCCTTTTCATCCTCACCTTTCTCGCCCAGAACTACGTTATCCCCTCCGGCTCGATGGAAAAGACGCTGCTGGTGGGCGACCATCTGCTGGTGGATCGCATCACCCTTGCCCCGCCTACGAAGTGGATGCCTCTGGTTCACTACCGCGAACCCCAGCGCAACGATATCGTGGTTTTCATCAAGCCTGTGCCGGATCTGGATGCGGACGGAAATCCTCAATACCTCACACTGGTGAAGCGGCTCATCGGCATGCCCGGCGACCACATCCATCTGCGCGATGGCATCGTCATCGTCAACAGCGTGGCTCAGAGCCAGCCTCACGCCCAGGTGACAACGCCAGAAAACCATCAGGAGTTTCTCGACGAGTTTCCCTCTGTGCCGCCATCCGTTGACAGGGGCGCCACCGAGGCCTGGTCCGTCGATTTCACCAACCACATCGAGAACGGCGATCTGGTAGTCCCACCCGGACACTACTTCATGATGGGCGACCACCGCCATAACAGCCTCGACTCGCGCTTCTGGGGATTCGTGCCCAGAGAGAACATTGTTGGCCGTCCGCTTTTCAACTATTGGTCTTTTGTGACGCCCGAAGACCAGTATGAAAAACCGGGAATCGGCAATACCCTCGGATGGCTGGGCCACGTCGCGCTACATTTCTTTACCGAAACTCGCTGGAGCCGGACATTCCATCCGGTGAAATGACAGTGACCACTGCCCATTGATGAGACCATGACGGAAGAAACCGAACCCAGGCAACAAAATCACAAGCGGCTTTGGATCGCCCTGGTGGCGCTGGTGGCCATCTTGGCCATTCTGATTGTGCCGCCATTCCTGAGCGTGAGCCGCTACAAAAGCCGCATCACTCAACTGATCTCGGCTTCGTTTGGCCGGCCCGTGCGTCTCTCTTCTGTTGAAGTGCGCTTGCTGCCTCTGCCCGGCTTTGTCCTCACCGACCTCACCGTTGAGGAAGACCCCGCATACGGCGCCGAACCGGTCTTCCACGCCAATACGGTTACCGCATCCATTCGTTTGCTCTCTCTGTGGCGCGGACGGCTGGAGATCGATACCATCAGTGCGGACGAGGCCAGTCTGAACCTGGTTCGCACCACGGCCGGCCGCTGGAACCTCGACTCGCTGCTGCGTACGGCGACAGCCGGGACGCAACCTGCGGCGGGAAGCGCTGGACCGGGCAAGCCCATCAGGTTGCCTTACCTCAAAGCCGCCAATTCGCGCATCAACATCAAAAGCGGCGCGGAAAAGCTGCCGTTTTCGCTGCTCAACGCCGAGATATCCCTCTATCAGCAAAGTCCCGGCGAATGGCGCGTTCGGCTGCGCGGTCAGCCCGTTAGGACCGACATGCCCCTTCAGCAAGCCGACACAGGCACCCTGCGGCTGGACGCAAATCTGCGGCAGGCGTCGGAACTGCGCCAGATGCCGGTGCACCTAGATCTCGAATGGCGACAGGCCCAACTCGGCCAGCTCACGCGCTTGCTCCTCGGCTCCGACGCAGGCTGGCGCGGCGACCTCACCGGCCAACTTCAGCTCGACGGCACCGAAGATACTGCCCAGATCAAAACCCGGCTGCGCGCCTCAGGCGTTCATCGCGCCGAGTTTGCCCCGGTAGCTTCAATGGATTTCGACGCCAACTGCACCCTGGTCGCCCACTTCACTACCCGCGCCGTCGACAACCTGCTCTGCGACTCTCCGCTGGGTGATGGCCACATCCGCCTTACAGGCAATCTGCCCGGCGATGACGGTTTGCCCCACTTCTCAGTCGAACTGGACCGTATTTCCGTTGCCGCGGGCCTGGACGCATTGCGCACCGTGCGCAGCGATCTTGCTCCCGGCCTCGAAACGGCGGGGTCGGCTAGCGGCAAGATTACTTACTCACCGGAAGATACAGCTTCACCTGATTCCACTCACGTCAGCCAGGTACGCCTGGCCAAGGTCCATTCGGCCGTGCAGGGGCCGCTTACGGGCATCATTACCATACAGGGTCTCCAACTCAGCGGCAGCGGCCTCAGCGAACCCATTCGCATTCCAAAGGTGCTTCTGTCGCCTGCTCCTGTATCAGCAAGCCAGCCTTCCGGCGGATCTGAGGCGCTCACAGCAACCGTGGCCATCCCCGCTGGCACAGAGGTCCCGATAACGGTTTCCACGCGCCTTGCCTTCTCCGGCTATCAGCTCACGCTGCGTGGCCAGGCTTCCATTCAGAGGGGCAGGGAACTGGCTCACCTGGCCGGCATCAACAACGCTGCGGCCCTGAACACTCTCACTGGCGACCCCATCTCAGTAGACCTGACCGCCGAGGGTCCCTGGTTGCCCATCGCGACGCCAATCCCAACAATCTCGCCCAGAACGTCGCCAACTATGTCCGGCTCCACGCTCCAACTCGCGCCTCCAGCGGACACATTCGCCGGAACCGTAACTCTGCGCAACGCCGTCTGGAAACCCGATTTTCTCGCCAACCCCGTCAAAATCACCCAGGCCACACTTCACCTCGCCACAGGAGAACTTCGCTGGGACCCGGTTGTGTTTTCCTATGGCCCGGTGAAGGGAACGGCCACACTCTCGCTCCCCGCCCCTTGCGAAGCGCCGCAAAGCTGCCCGCCTACATTTCAGCTCCAGTTTGGTGCACTAGACGCCGCTGTCCTCCAGACCGCTTTCCTGGGCGCGCATAAACCGGGTACGCTGCTCTCCACGCTTATCAATCGCCTCCGCCCTACCGCTGCTCCGGCATGGCCGCGGATGCAAGGCACAGTCAAGGCAGAATCCCTCGTCCTCGGCCCTGCGACGCTCCACAACCCTGAGGCCACCGTCTCCACGCTTGCCAACGGGGCTGAAATCACCGCTTTCGATGCCGAGTTGCTCGGCGGCCGCATACACGGAACCGGCACGCTCCACGCTGCCGTCTCCGCCCAGGACAAGCCCGCTTACGCGTTTGAAGCGCAGCTCGACAAGCTCAGTCCCCCGGTCCTGGGTCAATTGCTCGGCCTTCGCTGCACAGGCGGCGATTTCAACGGCAGCGGCAAAATCGAGCTGGCCGGATTCACCGGTAACGATCTGGCTGCGTCAGCCAAGGGCACATTCCACTTCGAGTGGCGTCACGGAACCGTTGCCGAAAAGTCCGGCCCTGTTCCACCGGCGCTTGCACGTTTCGACCGCTGGACCGCTGACGCCGAAATTGCCAATGGCGCCCTCACACTCAAAGACAATCAGGTCAAACGAGGCGCGCACACCGCTCCAGTACAGGTCGCCGTCACACTGGCCGACTCGCCGAAAGTGACCTTTCCCGCGCTCAAATTGACTTCAGTCGCCGTCAAACCATCCAAGCCAAAGAAATGAACTGCCCTTCGCTAAAATTGAATCATGGTCTCTTCCGTCGCTTCTTCCCCAATTCAGATTCGCTGCAAGGCTGTTCTTTTCGACATGGATGGCATTCTCATATCCTCTGTGGCTTCCGTCGAGCGCAGTTGGACAAAATGGGCGCTGCTGCGCGGCATTGACCCTGAGACTGCGATTCGCGCCGCCCACGGATGCCGCGCCATCGAGACCGTCGCGCAGCTCCGCCCCGATCTTGACAGCAAGGCGGAGCTTGCGCTCATCGAAGAGATCGAACTTGCAGACGGGAAAGGTCTGGGCGTGCTGCCCGGTGTACTCAATCTGCTGGCCGCGCTGCCCCCGAATCGATGGACCGTGGTCACAAGCGCCACTGAGCGGCTCGCGCGCCTGCGCCTGGCTGCCAGCGGTGTTCCCGTGCCCCAGCACATCATCCACGCCGATTCCGTGACAGAAGGCAAACCGAATCCGGCGCCGTTTCTCGCTGGCGCAGCGTTGCTGGGCTTTGCGGCTCAGGAGTGTGTGGTCTTCGAGGATTCGTCTTCGGGCGCTGCGGCAGGTCGCGCGGCCGGCTGCACGGTCGTTGCCACGCCCTTTTCCCACTCGATCGCCGCGCTAAGCGCCGCGCACTATTTGGTCAAAGACCTGACCGGCGTGGCCGTCGCACTCCTGCCCGGCGACGGGGGCTTGCTGCTCAGCTTTATTTCTTTAGAAGTTCCATCTGCTCAAGTGATTCGCGATAAGGCGCGCGCAACACACCACGCTCGGTGATGATGGCGGCGATGTATTTTGCCGGGGTCATATCGAATGCAGGATTGCAGATGCCCACGCCATTCGGCGTTAGCTGCTTGCCGCCGTGGTGTGTGACCTCAGCCGCCGACCGCTCCTCGATGGGAATGTCTTCGCCTGTCGCCGTCGCCATGTCGATGGTGGACCACGGCGCGGCCACATAAAACGGGATGCCGTGCTCACGCGCCAGAATCGCCACGCTATAGGTACCGATCTTGTTGGCCGTGTCGCCATTGGCCGCAATCCGGTCCGCGCCCACGACCACGGCCTGAATACGCCCAGCTCTCATAAGGCTGGCGGCCATGTTGTCGCAGATTACCGTGGTAGGAATTTTGTCGGCCATCAACTCCCACGCCGTCAGCCGCGCGCCTTGCAAAAACGGCCGCGTCTCGTCGGCGAAAACGTGGATGTGTTTGCCCTGTTCGACCGCCGCGCGGATCACGCCCAGTGCGGTTCCGTAGCCGCAAGTCGCCAGAGCGCCGGCGTTGCAATGCGTCAACACGCCGCATTTCTCAGGCAAAAGCGCCGCGCCAAATTTGCCCATCGTCTTGCACGCGGCAATGTCTTCCTCATACATCGCGTGCGCTTCGGCCAGCAGTTTCTGCTTGATCTCAGCCAGAGGCGCGCCAGCAGCCAGCAGGGCCGCAAAAAGCCGCTTCATGCGGTCGATGGCCCAGAACAGATTCACCGCCGTGGGTCGCGTTGCCGCCAGCCGTTCGCAGATCGTCGCGAACTCCTGCGCAAATTCTGTAGCCGTGGCAGCCTTGGAGCCGAGCGCGCCCAGGGCGACGCCGTAAGCCGCCGAGACGCCGATAGCCGGCGCTCCACGGACCACCATGGTTTCGATGACCTTGGCAACCTGTTCGTAAGTTGTGGCAAGTACGTAGCTCTCTTCGAGAGGGAGCTTGGTCTGATCGATAAAACGGACGCCTTCCGGCGTCCATGCAAGCGTAGGAATCATTTGATTCCAGTTTAAACCGTGCGCCATGCTCCACGCGCGAAGCCAGCCATTCGCTCGCTACGGAATCCGCTCATACGGCAAATAAACGGGTTCCCAGACGTATGCGCGGATGTTTTCGCGGAGAGTTTTGTCGTCCAGCTTTTCAGCGGTTCCGTCGGCCATGGCCTGTTTGGCGACGGCTTCAGCGATCACCACACTTACTTTGCGGCAATCGGCGATGGGCGGCAGCAGCGGGGCGTTTGCGTCTTCGAGCGCCGGCGACAAACCGGCCAGCGCCTTGGCCGATGCCATGATCATGGCGTCAGAAACACGCGTGGACCGCGAGACCAGAATGCCCAGCGCAAGTCCGGGAAAGATGAACGAGTTGTTGATCTGCGAGATGCGCACCAGCTTGCGGTTCACCTCGACCGGATCAAATGGACTCCCGGTTCCCACCAGCGCGCGCCCTTCGGTCCAGCGCAGCAGGTCTGCCGGCTTGGCCTCGGATTTCGAGGTGGGGTTCGAAAGCGGGAAGATGATGGGCCGCTCGACATGGCTGGCCATCTCGCGCACAATCTCCTCCGTAAATGCGCCGGTCTGCGCGGAGACGCCCAGCAGAATGGTAACCTTGGCGTTGCGCACCGTATCGAGCAGCGAGATTGCGCCCGTGCGCACCAGCTTCCATCCAGCGACGTCCGCTTTCTTGTGCATCAGCGGCTCCTGGCCGGGGCGTATGCCTTCGCATCCTTCCACGAGAAGTCCGTAGCGATTGAAGCAGTAGATGCGCTTGCGCGCCTGCTCCTCGGTCAGCCCCTCTTCTTTCATGCGGGCAATAATCAGATCGCCAATGCCGATGCCCGCCGAGCCAGACCCGAACATGGCAATGGTCTGCTCCTTCAGCGGCCGGCCTGTGGCGCGGACCGCGGCCAGCAGCGTGCCGGTGGTGATGGCCGCAGTTCCCTGAATGTCGTCGTTGAAGGTGCATAGCCGGTCGCGATAGCGCTTCAGCAGGATGGCTGCGTTGACGCCGGCGAAATCTTCCCACTGCAAAAGTATGTGCGGCCAGCGGCGTTCCACGGCGGTCACAAACTCCTCGATGAATTCGTCGTACTCCGGGCCGCGGATGCGGCGATGCTGCCAGCCGATATAAATCGGATCGTTCAGGCGTTCTTCGTTGTCTGTGCCCACGTCGAGCAAAATCGGAAGGCAGTGCTCCGGCGGGATGCCGCCCAATGCGGTGTAAAGCGCCATCTTGCCGATGGGGATGCCCATGCCGCCCGCGCCCTGATCGCCCAGGCCGAGAATGCGTTCGCCGTCAGAGACCACAATGCAGCGCACATCGTCAAAGCGCGGGTCGGCGAGAATCTCCTCGATGCGATCCTTGTGCGTATAACTGACAAAAAGGCCGCGCGGCCGGCGCCATATCTCGCTGAAGCGCTGGCATCCCTCGCCCACCACCGGCGTGTAAACAATGGGCAGCAACTCTTCGGTGTGGTTCGCAATCAGCGAGTAGAAGAGGGTCTCGCAGTTATCTTGCACATCGCGCATGTTGCTGTACTTGAGGAAGGGCGTAGCCCGGCCGTCCAGAACTCTCTTGCGGCGTTCGCGCTGATCGTCGAGCGTTCCGATGTGGGGAGGTAACAGCCCGTGCAGGCCAAAGGCCGTGCGCTCCTCTTCGGTAAAGGCAGTGCCTTTATTGAGTCGTGAATTCGACAGCAACTCAATCCCATGAAGACGGGTCCTGACCACCCCGCCGGTTTCCGTGTTCGACACACTCATTGCAGTTCCCTCCATGCCGCAGGTTCGATGCGGATGTTGACCTCACCATCAAAGGCAAGTATCCATGCTACCCCCGAAAATCGCCATTTTCTCCTCCGAGCGTCACACTTATTCAAAAGTCAGTAGGGCAATCTCCGGGCTCGTTCCCACGCGCATCGGAGGGCCCCACGTTCCGGCGCCGCTCGACGTGTACACTTGCAACTCGCCATAGCGCTGCAAACCGTAAGTAAACCTGCCGAAGACGCTGCGCGCCAGCCACGTGAAGGGGAAGAACTGACCTGCGTGCGTGTGCCCGGAGATCTGCAGTGCGATCCCCGCCACTTCCACTGCGGTCAGATTGGTGGGCACATGGTTGAGAAGAATGTTTGCCTTGCCGGGGGTCAGGTGCAAGCTCTCCAGTGTGAACCGCAGACGAATGGGATGGGAGTCGCCGTGAGAAACGCCCACGATGTCCAGGCCATCGACTGTGACTTTTTCATTCGCAAGAACGCGGATGCCGGCGCGTGTGAGCACCTTGGCGTAGAGCGCGGCGTTGCCATATTCGTCGTGGTTGCCGGTTGAAAAAAAACTGCCCAGCGGCGGAGCCAGCGCATGAAAAGGCTCGGCCAGCGCCACGGCGTCGGCCTTGCCTCCGTCGAACAGGTCGCCGGGAAAAAAGATTATGTCGGGATTCAGGCGCGCGGCCAACCGCACAATTCGCCGGCTGAAACCTGGTCCATGCACGTGGCCCAGGTGCACATCGCTTACAACCAATGCTGTTCGCCCGCGCCAGGAATCAGGCAATCCGGCCAGTTGCACCTTGACGCGCCGGATGCGGATAAGACGCGCGTTCATTAGACCGTAAAGTCCGGCCAAGACAGCAAGTCCGAAGAGCACGGCAGCGGCCAGCGGCTGGTCTGCGCTCAGCCCCGCCAGCGCCAGCGCCCAGCCTGCCAGGCTGCACAGGCACGCCGCCCACAGGAGGAAACTGAAGAGCCCCAGCCAGACAGACGCGATCGTGTAAAGCACTCTGACCATCGGGTTCGAGAACCGGAGCCCAATCAGCGAAGCAACCAAAAAACTGAAGGCCAACAGCAACAGCGTGGTTCGCATCGCATTCGTAGTCGAAGCGCCGAACGGTCCCAGGAAGACGACAAACGTGCGATAGATAAACCAGTGGGCAGCAAGCAGGAGCGCTTGCAACAACGCGAGAACCACAACGACCAAGGCTTTCAAGCGAGAAGTCTCCCTGCATCAATTCTTGCACGAAGAGCAAAGCGGGCGAACCGCCCCCCAGCCACGTTCATGAAACAATCATTTTATGGTTGCTTCCGCTGGCGGCGCGCTCGGCCTTTACCTCTCTGTTCCTTTCTGCCGGTCAAAGTGTACCTATTGCAATTTTGCCTCAGGGGTCTACCCGGCTAGCGAGCACGAGCGTTACGTTGACCGTCTGCTTGAGGACATGCAGGGTGCCGGCAATTGGGCCGCACAGATGGGCGCGGAGCTTCCGCGCCGCGTGGACACAGTCTACCTTGGCGGCGGAACTCCCAGCCTGCTGGCCCCTGCGTTGCTTGAGCGCCTCTTCGCCGCCATTCGATTGCATTTCGACCTTGACCCGGACGCCGAGATTACCGTCGAATGTGCGCCCGGCCAGCTTGCTGATGAAGCCCTCGCCGCTCTCGCCGACTGCGGTGTCAATCGCGTCAGCCTCGGCGTTCAGTCGTTCATCGACCGCGAAGCGGCTTCCAGCGGGCGTCTGCACAACCGCGCCGTCGTGCTCGCAGACGTAATGCGGCTGCGTGCCGCGCGTATCAGCAACCTGAACATTGACCTCATCGCCGGACTGCCCGGCCAGACCTTTGACTCGTGGCAGGAATCGCTGATGGTGATGGCGGCGTTGGCCGATGCCGGCGTTCCCCACGCTAGCGTTTACATGCTCGAAGTGGACGAGGACTCGCGCCTGGGCCGCGAGATGCTTGCTCACGGCGCGCGTTACCACGCAGACCTCGTTCCCACAGACGATGCAATCGCGCGAATGTATTCAATGGCCATCGAAGCTCTGCATCACGCAGGCCTCGGGCAATACGAGATCTCCAACTTCTGCCGTCCCGGTTTTCCTTCGCGCCATAATCTGCGCTACTGGCAGCGCCGCCCATATCTCGGGCTCGGCCTCGACGCTTCGTCGATGCTTCTGACCGACCGAAGAGAATCCGTTCTGCGCTCTACCACAACCGACGATCTGAAGGCCTATCTCGCTGGAGCGAAGCCTGCCGAGACCACATGGCTGACTCGCGCGCAGCAGCACGAGGAGGCATGGTTCCTCGGTCTACGGTTGAACGCGGGCGTTGACGTAGCTGCGATGGAGCGCGAGTTTGGTATCGCGCTGCTGGCTCCGGCTCTGGAAGCCGTCGCTAGACTCGAAGAAAATGGGCTGCTGAGTTTCAACGGCAAGACAGTTCAGCTCGCCGCTCAAGGGCGGCTGCTATCGAATGACGTATTTCAAGAGTTTCTGGGGCTCAAGTCAGAACGAGCCGGATTCAAAGGTTGACAGAGAGCCTATTTTTGGTTGAAAAGTGGGCAAAATCTAAGGTATTAGATTATCAATTAGTTAACAGGTATAAATCGCAAATGATTGATTCCGAGTAAGTTACTAATGAAGCATTAGGCGAAATGTGGTCTCCACAGGGGAGGGGGTAGGGGGGTACGCCTTTCGGAACTGGGAATTGGGGAATGGCAAAAAACCACTCTGCCCACTGCTCGCAGTGTACGCCGACAGAGGGTTATTTTAGGTAACAGGATTTACGGCAGAATATTTAGATGTGAGCAAAACAGACCAGACGGGGAGAGGTGACTAAGCGCAAACTCGGAAAACGTCTAAATGTTGATGCGTTCGCGCGCTGAGAACGCTGACCCCAATCCTGAGCCTGCCCCACAAAAAGCAATTCGGATCCCCATTGTGAAGGCCGGGCCGCGAAAATTCCTTAACCCCGATCTTCTAAGCATCTTTTCCTAGGCCCTTGGGAAACTGACCGCAATCCACATTCAAGCCGCATAGCGGGGTCGAATGAGAGTGAAAGAAACGGTAGAATCCGAGTTTGACATCGCCGCGTTTCTCGCGAGGCCCGGCTTCGGGCGACGAATGAAGGAGTTCCAGCCGAAGCAGGCCCTTTTCGCCCAGGGAGATCTGGCAGATTGCGTTTTCTATCTTCAAAAGGGCCGCGCCATGCTCACTGTCGTTTCTTCAGCGGGCAAGGAAGCAACTGTTGGGATCATCTCCGCAGGAGAGTTTGTCGGAGAGGAATGCCTGATGGCAATCCCCGGATTGCGTCTGTCCACCGCTTGCGCTGTAAACACCTCCACAGCGCTCAGAATAAGCAGGGAGGAAATGATCCGCGAAATGCATGATGAACCTGCATTCGCCAACTTCTTCTTGAAATTTCTGCTTGCCCGCAGCATGCGCTCGCAGGCCGATCTTGTCGATCATCTCTTCAACTCCAGCGAAAAACGGCTGGCAAGGGTTCTCCTGTTGATGGCGGGGTTTGGCAAGCCGGGAGAGGCGGAGTTCTTTATTCCGCCAATCTCCCAGGAGACCTTGGCGGAAATGGTCGGCACCACAAGGTCCCGTGTCAGCTTTTTCATGAACCGCTTCCGCAGCCTTGGCCTGATTAGTTATAAGGACCGCATCCAGGTGCATAGATCGTTGCTCAATGTGGTCTTGCTCGATCAATTACCCGAGCAAAACTCCAGGAAGCCGGAAACTACCGTTCAATAAGCTGATGCGGGAGACCAAGTCTCCCGCCCCAGCCGCCTCAGTTGTGTTAAGAGGCCTTAGACACTCAAGAGTTGGCTCGCCGCGTCCCTCTCGACACTCTGAACGGGAATCCTTGAGTGAATAGGCTGCAAGCGATTGGCGCGAGCACGCAAGAAAGAACGCATATATGACTGCGCGGCTCTACTCCAAATCATTTGGCGCGAATAGAGGTAAGCGCGTTCGCGCATGGATAGCCGTTTGGCGTCGCTGTCAAGAAGTTCAATTGCCGCAGCGGCTATAGCGCCGGGGTCTTCAAAGGGAACCAGCGCACCGCGGCCTTCGTCCAGTAATTCGGCCGCGTGCCAGTACGGAGTGGAGATAATCGCCTTCCCTGCGCCCAGCGCATACGCCAGGGTTCCCGACACAGCCTGTGCCTCATGGCAATAAGGCGTTATGTAAATGTCGGCCGAGCCAACCAGCGCAGCCATTTCCTGAGGGCTGACGAACCGGTTGTAGAAGACCACTTCTCTCTCAACTCCCAGTTCTTTGGCCAGGGCCTGCAACTGATCTCGATATCGATCGCCCTCGCGAGCCCTGACCTGCGGATGAGTGGCGCCTGCAATCACATAAACAGCGTCGCTGCGTCGAGATAAGATGCGCGGCAAGGCTCGAATCACGCTCTCAAATCCCTTGTTGGGCGACAACAAGCCAAAGGTGAGCAACACATCCTTTCCCGTCAGTGAAAGTGAATCCTTGTAAACATCCGACTCTACGAATGGCAAGTCAGGGATGCCATGAGGAATCAGGTCGATCTTTTCGGCGGGAACTCCAAATACTTCCTGCAGAATTCGCGAAGAATACTCGCTCATCACAATGAGGCGAGCGGAGAGTGCTGCGATTTGTTGCATGACCATTCGCTGGTCGGGGTCCGGCTGGCGAAGAACGGTATGGAGCGTTGTTACCACGGGCATGGTGAGGTGCTTGAGCAACTCCAGAACATAGCTGCCTGCTCTCCCTCCATAAATTCCGTACTCGTGTTGCAATAGCACTAAATCGACATTGGCGACGTTGAGATAATGGGCGGTATCCCGATAAGAGGATATGCCGGCTTCGGTGATCTCAAATCGCACCCGCGCAGGGTAGCTGTACGAGGATTGTGGGTCGTTGACGGCTGCCACAAACAATCCTGCCGCTCCGTACTCAGCCGTGATTGCGTCGCACAAATCAGTTGTGAAGGTTGCGATTCCGCACTGCCGAGGAAGATGATTCCCGACAACAGCTATTCGCAAAGGGCGCGGCTGGCGGGGGATGATTTGCAAAGTAGACGCCGCATTTCCGAATATCGGAAGCAGCACTCCGCGGCGCACCAGTGACGTTTGCTGCGAATTGACGGAGCTATCCTGCGTGGACATTGCTACCTCCTGAGAGCAACCATATGAGCGCCGTGGGCTCGGCGGAATGCTATGGCCTGGAATTAGTGTCAGCGATAAAGCGCCCGAATCATTACCAGCGTTTCACTTGTGACGAATGCCATAAGGAATAGTGCGGCGCTGATGCCTGCCAACGGCTTACTTGATTTCCCATTGGCGCGCATAGGCTCGACTAAGTCCGATCGATCAGCTTCCACTGCGACCATGAGGGAGGCGCGTGTAAATACGAAGCACCCAACAGAGGACGCCAACAGGCGGCCCGTAAGTGACCCGAGTTTAAGAATCCACCTCACAAAGCAATTCGTCATGGCTTGACTCTATCTCCGCGAGGTTGGGTTGAATGTACTGTATTGACCTCTGCGGAAAGTCAGATGAAAGGCAGCTTATGTAGGGTGGTTAAATGGCGGCGGCAGTGTTGAAGGGGCGCCAACTTCAGGGGTAAGTAACCGTGTGACCTGGCATCACTGCCGCCGTTTCGTTGTAGGCGCCTACCAACATAATGCGGTTGCGACGCGAGGAATGCTGTTCAGTTTTGCTCAGTGAGGCTAATTGACTCGCCGGCAGCTTTGCGGCGAGTAATAACAACGGGAAGAACAAGTTAGATTTACCTTCCCGGAGTCGAAGTCAAGCCGCAACGTGGTGTACTGTATTGCGCAGACCCCGTCCGACGGTCTGCGTCAACCTCATTTCAGCAGGTTGAAGGGACGCTTCCGTTGCAAGAGCCTGCTCGCGGTGAGGTGACTGAGATGGATGACCCACGGTACAAGGTCGCGGCGATTGAGGCTGAGGATGCGCGCTGCAAAAGCCTTCTGAAGGGCATGGGAATTGAGTTGGAAGATTACCGTTGCAAGAGACTGCGCTATAGCGTGTCGATTGAGATGGATGACCCTCGGTGCAAGAGTACGGCGACAGAGATGGACGATCCCCGCTGCTGGAATTTTTCCAAGGGACGCTAAGCGAGACCTTGAAGCGGGCTAGCGACGCCCGGCAGTTTTCTGAATCTGCGAATTTTTGTTTCTCGCGCTGTTTGATGAACTCGCCTGGGGCGCACAAGCGGCACATACAAATCGCGGCATAACCCTGGAGCTACCATCCAGAGAAAAGAGGATCTGACATGCTCATCATTATCATCATTGTGCTTCTGCTCGTTTTCGGCGGGGGCGGCGGATACTACGGCTACGGCCGGTGGGGCGCCGGCGGAGGTGCAGGCATTGGGCTTGGCACTATTTTGGTGATTCTGCTGATTTGCTATTTGCTGGGACTCTTCAGATAGAGCATTTTTTGGCAACTTTGCCTCGCTTGCAGAGAGGGGCAAAGTTGCGGAAATTATCGTCCTGGCACGCGTGGCGTGCCAGGAAAACGATGTACGGAGGAAAAAACATGCAGATCGCAATGAGTTATGCATTGGCGCTGATGTACTGGGAGGGTTTCCGGTACTTGCAGAATTTCAACAGCCGCGATTTTTTCTGGTTGTTTATCGGAGTGTTGCTGGCTGCAATAACGATGGTGATAATCTCACGACGGAGGCGGCGCTGGTTCTAGGGCACTATCAACGAATAGCGACGGGCCATTCCTTGTCGCGTGCCGCGGATTCAGGTACGCCGGTGCGGTAAGCGCCGAGATCCTTCGTCATGGTCTCCAACTCCGCGGCATGGGCTGAAAGCCCGCACGGATGACCTTCTGTCTCGAGCAGATGCGCATTTTCCCGGATCATGGTGAAGAGCGGGCTGGCCAGGGCATCACGCAGATTTGAAGTTCTCACGTTGTGCGTCGCCAGCGCTGAAACCGGGCAGGCGGTGACATCGCCGCTTGGATTTACATGGGCGAATCCGCGTCCCGCGGAGACGCATCCTCCGAGCGTTTCTTCATCGCCCGGCGAATGAATGATGAAAGCGCCACCAGTCGAGCGATCGCGATACTCAACCACGGTTTTGCGGAAGCGAGTCCGCTGCTCCTCGGTCAGCAGCGCGCCGCTTTCGCAACTCCCTGTAGGAACCTGCCCCGTAGGAATTTGCTCAATGAACATGGCCAGCGGTCCGCTGTGAGCAATCAGCCCGTCAATGTTCCCGGGCTCAGACCAGTAAGCGATGTTTGCCGCGCCAACTGTTACGGCGATGCCGGTCAAAACACCTGCCTCCTGCAGCCGGTCGAGAGAGCCGAGAGCCTTTTCGAAGACGCCGTTTCCCCGGCGCAGGTCGGTCAGATTTTGATCGCCCTCCAAGCTGACCACAATTACAGTGTTAGAGCATTTTCTCAAGATCTGATAATCGCTTGGCTTGAGTGCGGTGCCGTTGGTAAAAACCAGGAAGAGCCGATCGGGATAGTCGCGGAAGAGCTGTGCAATGCCCGGCAGCAGGAATGGTTCGCCGCCGGCAATCATGAACGCCATCACACCAAGCCGAACCGCTTCATCTACAATTCCATACCATTCTCGCAGGTCGAGTCCGGGTTTTACTGGAGCGCTGGCAACGGTCCCAACGGCTCCGGCGAAGCAACCGGTGCAACGCAGATTGCATTTGGATGTGACGCTTAGAACGAAAAAAGGAGGCACCTTCACTCCGTCGGCCAATGAGCGCGCCCGCACGCGTTTCGACTGCCCGATGGTTCGCGCCAGGCGAAGGACCCCGGGAAGGTAGCGTGGATGCCGCACCACCCATGGAACCAGAACACGCGACAACTGAGGGTCAATTTCCTCGATCCTGTCTGTGATCCCGAAAAGGCGGCTCGACAAAAACTCTGCGGGCAAGTTCTTCATTGCTGTGGCGGCGCTCATGTGCAGTTTATACGCATTCGCCGCTCTTTTTGTTCAAATGAAAAACAATCCTAGGGTATTCGCCGCGCCTCAAGCGGCTCTCCAGCACCGATACCCTCAAAAACAGTCGAGTTAGTCTCAAAGAACTTTAGAGTTCTGCTCGCTCTACCAGGCCAGCAATTCATCGCCGGAAGTGGGCGAGAGAAAGGCCACTGGCGCTGCTTGAGGTTCCGGGAAGTCTCCGGCGCACTGGATGGATTCGGGGCCGGTAGCTTTGGCAACAAGCAGTGCCTGCTCCGCCTCGCGCAGCACCACCACCGGCGAGCGGCCCAGGCTGCTGGCGACACCGAAACAAGCAGAGAGCCGTATGGCGTCGCCGTTCATGCGGAAGGGCGCGGAAAAGACATCCATGCGCAGCCGCTCGGCCATCATGACTGCGTTGACGCTGGTGCAGCCGGGCAGGGCCATCAGGAATTCGTCGCTGCCGGCGCGGCCCAGCAGGTCGTAACTGCGCAACAGGCGCGAGGTGCGCGCCACTACGTGGCAGAGCAACTCGTCGCAGGCATCGGGGCCGAGGCGCAGGTTCCAGTGGCCGAAGTCGTCGATGTCAAAGAGGATTACGCATAGCGAACTCTTCATGCGCTGCACGCGGTCAGTCTCGCGAAAGAGAATCGACAGCATTGTCTCGCGATTGTAGACGCCGGTGAGCCGGTCCATCTGGGCATTGAGCGCGGCGGCCTCGCGCAGCAACTCCAGTTCGCGCGAGCGGCGATGGTTGCGCAGCACAGCCTCCAGACGGAGCCGCAGAAAAGAGGGATTTATGGAATGCGGGACGAGATCGTCAATGACTTCCTCGGCCAGGCGGTCAATCCACTCCTGAGTGACAGTGTCCGAAATCAGAACAATCGGGAAGCGGCGGCCAGCAGCCTCGGCGCGCGCTGCGGCCAACAGTTGGCCGATGCTCATTGAAGGTTCCATGCCCGGCAGATTAACGTCAATCACGGCCATAGTGGGCGCATTGGCCGCGGTGAGCGCGGACAGAGCGGCTTCTGCGGAAAGGAAGACTTCCACGCGCGCTCCGTCCGCGGCCAGCAGCGGCTCAATGGCAGCTAACAGCGCAGGCTCGGAGGACGCGAGAAGAAAAAAGGGAGTGGAATTGGGAAGCATGTCGAAACAACCTCGCTAGAGGATGCATCGGCGATAGTTAGAAATTATTTAGAGAGCGGGGAGAGATTGTTGGAAGGCCTCAATGACTTTGGGGAGCAGATGCGGATTCCGAAGGCACCGCTGGCGGCTTGCCCTCGTCGGAGGCTCAAACGAAGGCAAGCACGCGCTGGGGCAGTTTCAATCGACGAAGTCAACCTGCGGGGCGATGGAAATGATGCCGCGCTCATGGCCCAGGTCGAGCAGCTTGCGGATGGCGGAGCGGCCGTCTGCGCCGTAATCCAGGGTGCGCTCGTTCACATACATGCTGACGAAGCGGCTGGCGAGGCGGACATCGAGGTCGCGCGCAAACTGCATGGCGTATTCGAGTGCCTGTTCACGGTGGTCCAGGCCGTGCTGGATGCTGTCGCGCAGGGCCTTGGATATAGTTTTGTGCTTGTCGGAGCCCAGCGAGCGGCGGATGGCGTTGCCGCCCAGGGGCAGCACCAGGCCGGTGGTCTCACGCCACCAGACGCCAAGGTCGAGCACTTTCTTGAGCCCGCTGGTGGAGTAGGTGAGCTGGCCTTCGTGGATGATCAGCCCGGCATCGTATGTTCCGGCCAGGACTGCGGGGATGATCTGGTCAAAGGGAACGGTCTCGGTCTTGAGTTCCGGATTGAAGATTTTGAGCGCAAGGTAGGCAGTGGTGAAGGTGCCGGGGACCGCGATCTTGATGCGACTCAGGTCTTCAGGCGCCAGCGGCTTGCTGGAGATGATCATGGGGCCGTAGCCCTCGCCCACGCTGCCGCCGCAGCCCATCAGCGTGTAGTTCTGCTGCAGGTAGGGGTAGGCGTGGAAGCTGATGGCGGTTACGTCAAAGAAGGCCTCATTTTGCGCGCGGAGGTTGAGGGTCTCAATGTCGCACAGGGTGTGCGAAAACTTGTAGCCGGGGACGCGCACCTTGTTTGTGGCCAGCCCATAGAACATAAAGGCGTCATCGGAGTCGGGGCTGTGGGCGATGGAGATGTCGAGCGTTTCGGCCGGGGTAACGGCCGCGGGATTCTGCTGATTCATGAGGGACAAATGTCCTTTCGGCGGAAAACTACAATATTTCTGCTTCAGTGTCAGGTTCCTCGGCCGGCGCCAAGGACGAATCGGGGACTTTCCGGTCCGCCGAGGGCCTTCGCCGGCCTCGACGCTGGAGCCAAATATAACGAGCACCGCCGACAGCCGCAATCAGCAGCGCCGCGAGCGAGACGAGCAGGGCAATTAATAACCAGCGCATCGTGCGAACCAAGCTCAGAATACCAGACGCGGCGTTGGTTGTATGCCGGGTGTCGGTGCGGAAAGGCGGACGTCAAGGCTGGCGCAGGCTCGCGACCAGCCATTCGAGATAGGGTTGGCTGATGGCATCGACCTTGAGCACCAGAAACTCGGGAGTCTGGTAGCTGTGCAGCTCGAGCAGGCGGGCTTCGAGGGCTTCGAGCTGGTCGGGGTCGGTCTTGAGTAGCAGCAGCGTTTCGGCAGCGGTTTCTACCTTGCCCTGCCAGCGGTAAATGGACTCGACGCCGGGAATCAGCGAAGCGCAGGCTGCAAGGCGCTCCTCGACCAGCGCGCGGCCGATGCGCGCGGCGTCATCCGGGTTGGCGACCGTGGTCAGAACGACGCGAGCTGGCGGTGCGGCTTCGGGCATATTTGGCTCCAGCGCAAGTGTACGATTGCGGGGGTATCCCTTGACAGCAAGAGGTCCCACTGCGGTCTGGGACACGTGACGTTACAAGTTCATCTCGACGACTACCCACCCCCACCCATATTTTGGGCGCAAATTACTTGTTTTCAAGAGGATACAAGGGTGGTACCGCTCTAAAATCTTCATTCTAATAGAGTTATTTGCAAAATAGTCTTATCAAAGGAGTTACGGCGTTTGTTGTGAGGGTTTGTGGAGGATTGGCAGCGTGCCGGGGCATTTCGTTGCGCTTGTTCTGTCAATGATGATGCGCCAAGGGAGGGTATTTATATGCAAGCGGCTAATTCCTAGCCTCTAGCTTCCAGCTTCCAGCTTTCCCAGGTCTCTTAATCAACTCCCCGCAAGTTCCTTAGAGCCTTTGCCAGCCCAAAATGATTTATTGCGTAAGAAGCGAGACCCTGGTGTGCCCGGCAGCGAGCGTTAAAAGCGCGCATTGGAAGTCAATCGAGGGCCATGAACGAGCAGGTCGGCGAGCACTGGGCGAATCTTAGCGGAACCAATCCAAATTGGCAGTACTTCCAAATGCAGCGCGTTCGATGGCAAACCCAATGCGCTGCTGCAAACCCGCTCAAGGAGCGGGGTTGCAAGCGTCTCTCCGCGTACTCCGCGGTTTACGCAGCGGGCATTGGCCGATTCCCCCAGTACATATCTGCCCTCCCTGAGTCCCTTGGACCACGTATACCGTAGACAGTAGACCGCCTTTGAGGCTCCTCGTGGACGGGTCGAACCTATTGTTCTCTTGGGTTAGACTCGGGCAATTGATCAAGCAGGAATACATTCAGCAGCGACCTGTGAACCTTGACGCCCCCGTTGTATTCGATAAAACCGAGTTTGCAAAATCGATTCATGAAGAAACTCACGCGAGAGCGGGTGGTGCCGATCATCTCCGCAAGAGTTTCCTGCGAGATCTTGGGAATGCATTCATCCGGATCGCCCGACTTGCCAAATTCCGCCATTAACAGGAGTATCCGCGCAAGGCGCTTTTCACTGGAGTTGAAAAGCTGATCGACCAGGTCGGCCTGAATGAGCATGCTTCGTTCCAGAAGGACCTTCAAAAAGAGATCTGAGAAGCTATGCTCCTTATGCATCTCACGGATCATCTCTTCCCGGCTGATTCTGAGAGTGGCGCAGGCGGTAATCGCAGTGGCCGTGGCTAAACGCAACCCAGCCATTGTGGCGAGCGCCTCTTCTCCCACAAAGTCGCCTGCGGAGAGAAGCGCAATGGTCGCTTCCTTTCCCGCCGGGGAAACAACTGTAAGCTTTGCTTGGCCCTTCTGAAGATAGAAGACCGAGTCCGCAGGATCTCCCTGCGAAAAGAAGGCTTGCTTCGGCGCCAATTGAATGACTCTTCGTCCCAGGCCGGCGCTCGCCAGGAAAGCGGCTACATCGAACCGGTGCTTTTCAAGTTCAACCATCGAAAGGCCTCCTTCCGATTGCGGCCTTTGCAGGGTGACCGCGGGAGGATTGCGACCGCAATGACCTTAGGTTAACAACGAGGGTCCGCGATGTTCAATGGATCGTCGGCTGCGTACTATCACCCGGCTCTCGAATCCCTCTATATGCCTGTTACAGATGTGCTGTTCAATATTGTTCACCTTTCCAAAAAATTTCAAGTATTTTTGTATGTTTGATGCCAAAATTAAGCTTGGTGAAGCGCATCACAGATCTCGCTATCAAAGCGACCGGCAAGAAAGTATTATTGCAACAGGCGCCTCACGTTCAAGGCGAATCGTATCGTAATTAAGAAAGAACGGATTCGATGCTCCCTCCGAAAAAGACGCGTGATTTGGCTCACAGCCTCGTTGCTTGCGAAGCCGATGCAAGCGCGACATCCCTGCAAACTGAACCTGCTACTGTGCGCGTCTATGAGAAGCTGCGCCGGCAACTCGGCTCAGCCGTGGGAGTTGACGGTTTTCATGCGCTCGCCTCTCGCGCTTTGGCTCTTGCCAAGTCGGATTCTCCCCGGCTCAGCGCGGTGCTGGTAACGGCGACTGGAGGCTTGCGCGGTCTCGGCGAAGCTGAATCCCAGACGGACGCGGACGAGGATGGTGAGGTCGGAATCATTCTGATTGCGCAGTTGCTCGGGCTGTTTCTTACCTTTCTCGGCGAGGCAACAACGCTGCGATTGATAGAAGATTTGCGCCTTCAGGTTGACAATGGGACTGAGTCCGCCGCGAACCCAGCGGACACTCCAGACTCGGCGACCGATGGTCCGGTCATGGCCGCGGCTTTCGAGGACCTTCTCCTGGAAATTGACCAGTTGCGGAAGATGAGCGAGCGTGTTGAAGTCCTGGCGGGCAAACATCCCGGCATGGAAGATGGACTCATGAGTGTTGCGGGAAACATTCGCAGACTTGCCACCGTTCTGGACGTTTTTACACTCATCCGAAGCAAGGCTGGCGGCCCGCAAGAAGAGGCGCCTAACCTGCAAACGAACCTCTACATGAATTGAGTTCCGCCAGCGCTGCGCCCAACGCGGCTCTGGAGGGTGAACACCCCAACCGTGAGGGCGCTTGCTAAAGGACAGAATTGCCCCTTGATCCTCTTACGGGGCGTATAACTGGAATTGAAATCTGCTGCCCTGAACGATGCCAGGTCCAATATGACGACCTCTTCAAAAACGCGAGATTTGGCCCGCCGTCTTCTTGCTTACGAAGCCGCTGCGGCCAAGACCTCAGAACTAGAGGAGGCTGTGACTCTTCGCGCCTACGAGAAGCTGCGCCAGAGTCTTGGCGAATTTGTTGGGGTTGCCGGTTTTCAGTCGCTCGCTTTCCGCGCTTTGACGCAAGCCAAGTCGGAAGCTCCCGGTCTTTGGGCGGTGCGAATCGCAGCGGATGGTTCTTTACAGGGGCTAGGGGAGTTCAGGCCCCAACCGGGGGAATTTGAGCCTCAACCGGGCTCCGGCAAGGATCAGGCAAGCGAGGGAGGAGCCGCCCTCATTGCGCGATTACTCGGACTTCTTCTGATCTTCCTTGGCGAAGCCTTGACACTGCGCCTGCTGCGCACTGCGTGGCCAGGTGAAGTCTTTGACGATCGCAATTCGACACACGGGAGAAACGCGTGAGCATTCAAGAAAAAGTGAAGATCAACAAACTACCCACCGGCGTTCCGGGCCTCGACGAAATTGTGGGCGGCGGCCTCCCTGAGTTCTCGTTTAACATCATCGCGGGAGCACCAGGAAGCGGGAAGACGACGCTGGCACATCAGTTTGTGTTTGCCAATGCGACCCCGGAGCGTCCTGCTCTTTATTTCACCGTGCTCGGCGAATCCGCCATTAAAATGCTGCGCTACCAGCAACAGTACACATTCTTCGATCCGGCCAAGCTGCCCGGCTCCATCCGCTTTATCAACCTGAGCCAGGTTGTCCTGGAGAAGGACCTGGGCGCGGTATTGGAGCAGATTACCAAGGAAGTTGAAAAAGCCAACCCCGCCGTCGTGGTAGTCGACTCCTTTCGCACCATGGTGCGGAAGCCGCAAAGTGATATGGACCTGCAGTCCTTCATCCAGCGGTTAGCCCTGTTTCTGGCCAGTTGGCAAGCTACTACTTTCTTGATTGGTGAATATGCAGAGGACGAACTGCGCGACAATCCCATCTTTACCGTCGCCGATGGTCTGTTCTGGCTGCGCCAGACGGCGGAGCGAAATTCAATTGTACGAAAGTTGCAGATCATCAAACTACGCGGTCAGGATTCCGTGCCGGGGCTACACACATTCCGCATCACCGATGCCGGAGTGCAAGCCTTCTCACGCACGTTTGGGTTGACCGCGCGCAAGAGAAATCCGCCCAGCGATCGGCGCCTTTGCTTCGGTATTCCGGAGTTGGATAAGATGCTGGGTGGTGGCGTTCGCGAAGGAGATAGTGTACTCGTAGCAGGGTCTTCGGGAACGGGAAAATCCGTTTTGGCGACTCAATTCGTTGCAGAAGGCATACGCCATGGGGAGCCCGGAATCGTTGCGGTATTTGAAGAGCGCCCGGAAGCGTACGCAGAGCGCGCCACCAGTTTGGGTTTGGATCTGGAAACGCCGCAAAAAGAAGGGAAACTCACAATCCTATATCTGCGTCCCCTGGATCTTTCGGTGGATGAAACCATGCATTCGATTCTCGACGCAGTGCAGAAGATCGGCGCCAAGCGCCTGGTGATCGATTCACTGGCAGGTTTTGAGATGGCTCTGTCACCCGGCTTCCGCGCCGACTTTCGCGAGTCGCTCTACCGGATGATTTTCGCCTTGACGGGAATCGGAGTGACGATTCTGAGCACGGTTGAGGTGGATGAGTCTTTCACCGAATTCCCATTCAGTACCTACTCAATTTCTTTCCTCACCGATGACATCATCCGGCTTCGGTACGTATCCATCGATGGCCAGCTTCGCAAGATTATGGTGGTGATCAAGATGCGGGGTGGGAATCACGCCAAGGATATTCGCGAATATGAGATCACTTCCAAGGGAGTGGTTATCCTCGGCAAACGCCTCACTAACTATCAGGGTCTCATCAGCGGAATTCCCGTTCGCACGGACCGACCGGAGTCGACGGAAGAGCCCTTGCTGGATACGGGAATCAAGCACAACACCTAACAGAGCATCGACGAACTTGAGGCCATGGCTAGTTACGGCCTCGATTCGGATTGGTCCTGTTAAAAGCCGATGTCGCCTGTAGTGAGGGTCGATCCGCGCATAATCGCCGAGGCGCGCTTTAGTAAGTCTGGGCTGCCACGACGAGTCTCCTCTTCCTGTGACGAGCCCCATTCCCGGCCAATTCAAGCACTGGCCGCTTGCCGTGCGCGGCTGAGTAAGGCAGTATGGATTTGATGCTGGTAAGTTCGGCGCGGGAGACGAGCGATGGCGACAGGAATCAGGTTTGGGACTTCGGGTTGGCGGGCGGTCGTGGCCGAGGAGTTTACGTTTGCCAATATCAGGCTGGCGGTGGCGGGGATTGCCGCCTATGTGAAGACGCAACCGGAGCCGCACAGGGTGCTGGTGGGCCGCGACCCGCGCTTTCTGGGCGAGAACTTTGTGGACACCGCGGCGAGGGTGCTGGCCGGGGCAGGCGTGATGCCGATTGTGATTCCCGAGGCCGCGCCGACGCCGGCCATCGCTTACGCCGTAAGCCAGTTGAAGACCTCCGGCGCCATCAACTTTACCGCTTCGCACAATCCTCCGGAGTACAACGGCATCAAGTTCTCAACGCACGACGGCGCTCCGGCGCTGCCCGAAGTGACCAAACAGATTGAGGCGGCGATTGCGAAGATTTTCGCTGCGGGAACAACGATTCACAGCGCAGATTCCCCCGCGGGCGGCTTTGAGACCGCCGATGTGAAGCCACCATTCCTCAAGCGGCTGGCCGAGTTGGTGGATTTGAAAGCCATTGCGAAGTCGGGCATCAAGCTGGTTTTCGACCCGTTCTGGGGCGCGGGGCGCGGATACAGCTCGGAGATTCTGCGCGCTGCCGGCGTGCCGGTCGAAACGGTCCACGATTACCGGGATGTTTTGTTTGGCGGCCACGCGCCGGAGCCCTCCGGCGAGCTGCTGGACGACGCGCGGGCGAAGATGAAGGAGACCGGGGCGACGCTGGGAATCGCCACAGATGGCGACGCGGATCGCTTCGGCATTGTGGATGCGGATGGAACTTTCATCCAGCCGAATTACATCATCGCGCTGCTCTTCGACTATCTGGTGGAGACGCGCGGCTGGAGAAACGGCGTGGCCAAGAGTGTGGCGACGACCAATCTGATCAATGCGCTGTCCGATTATCACAAGGTGCCGCTTTATGAGACGCCGGTGGGCTTCAAGTACATTGGCGAGCTGATTAACGGCGACAAAATCGCCATAGGCGGCGAGGAGTCGGCGGGGCTGACCATTCGCGGCCACGTTCCGGAGAAAGACGGCGTGCTGGCCGGCCTGCTGGTGGCCGAGATGGTGGCCGTGCGGGGCAAAACTCTGGGCGTCCAGTTGAAGGAACTGTTTGCCAAGGTTGGTTCCTTCTATCCCATTAGAGAGAACTTCCGCTTGACCCAACAGGGGATGGCCGCGTTCACTGAGAAGTTGAAGGCTGATCCAACCGAGCTGAGCGGGCACAAGGTTGCGCAGGTGGTCAGGACCGACGGACTGAAGCTGATTCTCGCCGACGGCTCGTGGGTTTGCTACCGCCTATCCGGTACTGAGCCGGTGGTACGGGCATACACCGAAGCGCGCAGCGAGCAGGATGTGGAGACGCTGAAGGCGGCCGCGGAAAAGTTTGTGCTCCAGTAAAAGCGGATTGAGGATTGAATGCAGGACGATAAAGCGCAGGCCGGAAAGATGGGAGCGGACGAAGCTGTCACCGTGCCCCTGTCCCGGCGCGCGATTAACTTTGCGCGGCGCGTATGGCGTCCGGTGGCGACCACGGCTGTCGGGGTGGCGGCGCTGCTGCTGATTTGGCACGTGGTTTACGGCAGGAACGGTGTTTCGGTTTGGGAGCAGAAACGCGTTGAAGACCGGCAGCTGCGCAAGGAGATTGACGACCTGAACCAGGAGAATGCGCGCCTGCGCGACCGCGTGGAGCGGCTCAAGTCCAACCCGGACGCGATTGGTCAGGTGGCGCGGGACCAGTTGCACTATGCCAAGCCCAACGAGGTGATTGTCACCCTGCCGCCGGACAAGCCGACGCAGGCCCGGCCTGCCGGGGCAGGGAAGTGAGAGAAGACAAACCCGTATCACTTTCTATCCAGGTCTAGAACTCCCAATGAATGCGCGTGCCAAAGACCGAGACGGGGCCGCGATCGCGATTGAACGCTGGATTGGCAACGAACTGATAATCCAAGGCCCAGTGAATCTGCCGAGGGAATGTGTGATCGTAGTATGTCTCCATCGCAAATTCCCGGCCGTAGTTCAAGTCGCCATCGCCATCCAGGATGCCAGTGCCGCCAGCCATGAGGTATTGCTGGTTCACCTTTGAAATGCCGCTCATCACGACAGCCAGACCGGCTGCATCGGGGGAGCGGCGCCACGCATCTCCCTTTACGCTTACGCCTAGCGATCCGGAATGATCGATGTCGGTATACAACCATGCTTCGTTATGGCCGTCATTCCTTCCCACGCGGGAAAACACGCCGATGTCCTTCGTGATCTCCTGTTCCGCGTTGAGGCAGAAGCCAAACGAATGACGGTGGGCGTAAGTCTTGGAGATATCCGCTCCCGGGACCGAGAGAGCGGCCTTGTAGCTGCCGAATTCCCCCTGATTGAGATATGCCAAGGGGCGGACAACTCCAGGATGGCCGCCGACGCTGTACCGGCGCTCGCCTTCGGCCACCATCCCCCAGTCGTGGAAAAACCTGCCGTCGCCCGCGGAACTCTCCCCCGGCCATATCAGAAATCGGTCCTCGGCGGTAAAGCCATTCCGTTGGTTAGTCAACTGGAAGAATCCATAGCGCAAAGCCCACTTCGGCTTCTCCAATTCGACAGAAGCGCCGGTCGTGTAGCCCAGGGCGTCGGCTGGATAATCCCAAACGGCGTTTGCGACGAGCGCCCAGTTCATGAACTGTTTGCGTGGATCGTTTGCGTACGTGTTGTTGTCGAAGATATCTTTCGCATTGTACCGGCCAACCGTGAACGTGAGCCGCGAAGCCGGCTGATCTCCGGCGAGCGTGAGCTGGTCGGAAGGCACGGCCTGTTTTTCGCCGCCGAAGCCGATGGTCTGCCGAATAAAGAAGCGCGCGATGGCCGAGTGGGGGTAACGTATGCCTACCTTATAAGCTTCCCCGTCGGTAAAGTCGTCGACGCCGAGAGTATCGTCCAGGCCGAAGCCTTGCCACGTTAAGAGGTCGACGTGGAACTCGGCGCCGCGCCACAACCGGTAGCCGCCGAAGAAGTCCAGAGAAACGGTCTCGCGGGCCTGACCGGCGGTGGGCAGGCTGTTCACACCGGTGTATTTGGCGCTCAAGGAGGGATATCCCTGGCCGGTGACGGTGCTCTGCATATGCCAGTTCCAAGACTGACTTTGCACTTCAGCAGGCCCAGTACCCGCTGGAGCAGGTGGAAGATCTTTCGTGCCGCATGGCTCGGCTCCGATGGTGGAAGAGTTGATAGCGCACGGATTGGAACTCTTGACCGGAGCTTCGATCTGTGCCGATGTGCAAGTGGCGCAAAAGAACGCGAGCGCCAACACGGCGGAGATTTGCGCGCGGCCATAGCATGCAACTGGCGTCAGAAACCGGGGAGTCAACAGGCGGTTTGCCTGGACGAGCTTCGAGAGTTGACAGTCAAACAGGAACATCAAGAATCCTTTTGTTCGGTGCAGACGAGGCCCGGCGGGACGTGGGCTTACAATGTAAACGCAAGATACCCCATTCAGCAACAACCAAAGCGGATGCGGCTTTTATCGCAAGGAGACCTTCGATGTCCCACCATGAGCGGGAAAAAATCAAGATGGTGCAGCGCCTGCGCAAACTGCGCGGACAACTGGACGCCGTTGAAAGAGCGCTGACGGCCGATGAGGACTGCGGAGACCAACTGATGCTTTTGGCTGCCGTTCGCGGCGGTGTCAACAGTCTGATGGGAGAAGTGCTCGAAGATCATATCCGGTTTCATCTCACCGATGGGTCTAAAGAACAGATCGCACCCGAGCTGGCCGAAGACCTGATCGACCTGGTGCGCGCCTATCTGAAGTGATTGTTTCAGTTTCGGTTCCATGCTCTGGCTCCTTCTATCGTAGCTTGCCGGCGTTGACGCAATGTGAACGCGCGGTTGATTTGCGGGATGCTGCAGAAGCTGCGTCATGCGCACAGGCATAACCCCCCGTCTTCAGAATCGGCAGATGTGGCGGAAGAGGAGCACGGAGCGGCGGTTTCCACCCACCTGCATGCCAGCGGTCGTTTCGCGTCGCAGGTCGCCGTCCAAACACAGGATAGGCGCAGGGCCTTCCTGACCATGTACAGTTGGTTCTTCATGGTTCCTCCTCGTCTCGTTTGCGCGCAGGTTAGGCTCTGGAAGCGCAAATTCGTGCTTGTCCGCCGACCTTGTACCGCGCATGGTCGTTGGGTTCGGGAGGGGCGAGATGACTTGAACGATAAACCGTCTCACGCGCTCAATTCACTAGTCGTATGCCGTGAAGAGCGGTGAGGGAACGGTCTCTGGAGGTCAGAGGCGGTCGCCTGAGCGCTCATCACTGCACAGGAGGGAACCCCATATACTTGGAGGTTCTTGTGCGGATTCAATGCTCATAGTTCTCCTGTAAAGCGGGGAATTGCCCTGCATTTCGTTTGTACCATACCCCCATAGGGTATTGTCAAGCGAAAGGGCCAGATTTTCCGAAAAGATGGCCGGCCATCCACGGTTGTTCCCATGCGAAATGCGGAGCAGCGGCATCTTGTGCAAAATGCCCGAATAGCATCCCTCAGCGGCTAAGGCCCACATTCGTTTTACGGCTTTTGCGGCACCCTTCGGCTAGGCTCAAGGCAGACTTTAAATCCGTACCATTTCAAAACATGGGCATATTCAGAGGTTCTTTCGTTTCGCCTATTTAAGTTCTTGGTCAAGCGCGCATGGAATCTGTCTCTTTGTTCGTGCAAAGTATCGAAAATCTGTCTTTATTTATTCAGGCTGCTGGTGTGTCTTGCCCGCCTATGTTACGGGCGGGCAAGACGGCCAGGTTAAAGGTTAGAAGGTGATCTTGATGGCACCCTGGAAGGTTCTGGCTGCGCCGCCATTGGCCATGGTGGCAGTGATTGTACCGAAGGTTCCAGACGACATTGCAGAGCTTGTTCCGAGATAACCGCTGGCGCCCGTAGAAGCGCCGGGAGCGGCAAAGTTCGGATGGTTCAGCAGGTTGAAGGCCTCAAGCCGAAGATTCAGCTCGATGGAGTTATGGAGCGTGAAGGCGCGGTTGAGATCACAATCCGTCTCCAGGAATTTGGGTCCTCGATAGGCAAATCGCCCGGACGATCCAAATGTCCCGGCAGCGGCTGAGACGAACGCGGCCTTGTTCACATAAGACGTATAGACCTTATTCACTGGCTGCGTGATTTTGTTGTGCGTATACACGGCGCTCCCGGACAGATTCGGACGGTCGTTGCCGACATCCGTGAGTGAGTTGTCCGCTCCCAACGTAACCGTGAAGGGATTGCCGTCCGTGGCATGAACCAGCGGGGATATCTCCCAATGGTTGATCAGTTGGCCCTTCCAGCCGGTCAAGGCAAAATGGCTCTTGGCCACAACAGCGGTGTTGAAGATGTCGCGGAAATCGAATCCGCAGCTTCCCTTGTCTCCCTTGGGGTTGGCTGGATTCTGAATCGTAATGGTGCTCACATCGGCTGCGTTGTCGGAGATGTCGATGCAGTGCGACCAGGTGTAGTTGGCCAGGAAAACGAAATTGGAGGACATGCGATGTTCAATGCTGGCTACCAAGCCGTTATAACTCGCGCCAGCGCCAGACATGATGTACATCGAGCCGGTTCCCCCGCCCGCGTACATCTGTCCACCGTTGGTATTCTCGTTTTGCTCCGTCAGATAGAAGCGATATGCCTGATTGCCGGTTGTGGGCGCTTGGCCTGCATCCTTTGGCGAGTTTGCAGGCACATTGCCATAGACCGCCGGACTCATGGGGAGACCGAAAGGACCATGGACTGTCGAGTTTCCAACGTAGTCGATCTGCGCTTGCCATCCACTCCCGAACTGATGCTGCACGCTGGCGGTGTATTGCAGCGAATACGGCGAGTGGAATTTTGTTGGGAGCACGATGTATTGAGTTCCCTTGTAGAATGCCGCCGAGGATGACGGAACGATCGGCTGCGGGAAGGGTTGCGGATTGCTTGCTGCGGCGCCGTTCGACCATGGAGCGCTGAAGCTCAACGGAACGCCCCCTGCCGGAGTATTGTTAATTGTCTCGGCGAAGGGTGGATTCTGTTGCACGCGCTGTCCAGTGAAGAGGTTTGGCTCGTCATAGACCATTGCCGCGCCGGCGCGGATGACCGTCTTGCCTTTTCCATCGGGATCAAAGGTCATACCAATTCGGGGTGAGAACTGCCAGGGAGAGTTTTGCGTGAAGGACTTTGGAACTCCCTTATCTCCATAAAAGAAGCTTCCGGCAGGCGCATTGGGATATACCGAACTGATCGGCGTATCTGCCAGGAAATCGCTCATGTTGAAAATGGAGCCGCGATTGAAATAGTCCGTGGCAACGAACTCAGGATCCCAGCGAATGCCCGCATTGAGCACAATCCGGGTAGAGGCGTGATAGGTGTCCTGAATATACAGGCTTGGAATCGGCTCGCGAAGTGCGTTCTGCTGGGCTTTGCTCTGGCCGAAGGTGGCCATTGAGCCGGTCAGGAAATCCAGGTTCCCTTCGCGGGCAGTACTGACAATGCTCTGGGCCGGGCCTTCTCCAGCGAAGATGCCGTTGAAGGCGAAGTTGCCGTTGCCTTCATAGATGTTGCTGACGTTGAGTTCCGTATGAACCCACTCTCCGCCGAAAGCGACTTGGTGCTTGCCACGGGTCCAGTTGACATCGTCGGTCAGAGAGATCGTGTTGGTGTTGAAGTGGGCCGCGGAGCATGTGCCGCAGTAGATGCTCCAAGATCCGGTGCCGCCGGACGTGGTCAACTGCATGCCCTCATTCGACAAGTCGTTCAAGGTGATGCCAATGGTGCTTGAGTCGAGGCCGCTTGCCGCGGGGCCGCGGTTGTTACGCCGCCTGTCCCCTGTGGCATGGAAGGTGTTCACCAGCTTGTCGGTGATGATGTATGTCTCAGCGATGGTAAGCGCCTGAACACGCTCAAGGTTGCCGGGCGAGGTGGTGACCAGTGCGTTGGTTGGTGAAAAGAATGCTTGGTTGTCGTATCCATCGAGTAGATAACGGCCATAGAGGCTGTGTTTTTGATTGATGATCGCGTCGATACGCGTGACGAAGAGGTTTTCCGATAGCTGCTGAGGAACTGCATAGTGCACAAGACCACTTCCGCCGGCTGCGGTGTCCGCGGAGACGCAGTAGTTTGCGGCGGAACAGTGTGCCGCGCTGGGAAGATATGCGTCCAGTGCGAGCGCCTGGGCGTTGGGATTCCAGGTAACGCCTGTCGTACCGGTGTAATTGTTGTTGACCAGGGCAATTCCGGTTACCGGGTCCACGAGTTGACTCTTGGCGATGGGGTCCGTTATCGAGAAATTGCCGGCCAGGTTATCAGCCGTGGGCACATATGCCGAGCTTGAGGACTGAATCTGTTTGCTGATGTAACGCTGATAGCCCACGAAGCCAAAGAGCCTGTTGCGAATGATTCTTCCGCCAAAGGTGCCACCAAACTGATCCATGTGCAACTGGTCCGGACTGGCAGAGAAGAAGTTAATTGCGTCGAGGTAGTTGTTGCGGATGAACTCAAACGCGTCTCCATGCCACTGGTTTGTTCCAGAGCGCGTAACCACGTTAACAAAGCCGCCGGGATGCAAGCCGCTCTGAGCGCCCAGGGCCGCGGATTCCACGCTGAATTCGGCTACCGCGTCGGGGAAAGGAAAGGGCAGATTGACGTTGGTCATGTAATCGTTGTGATCGGCGCCATCCAACCGGTAGTCGGTGGCATTCCCCTGCCCACCGCCGATGGAGATCACAGCCGAGCTGTAGAAGGTCTTGCTTCCCGATTCGTCGTTGTTCTCATTGGCGTTGACCGCACCGCCGGCCAGGGTGATGAGCTGAGTCATCTGGCGCCCCAGGCTATTGAGAGGCATCTCGGTGACGGTAGCCTGATCGATGGTCTGCTTGAGGGAGCTGTCCTCGGTCTGCAATGCGAGACCGGTTGCCTGGACCTCGACCGTCTGATTCGCACCACCAATTTTTAGAGCCGGGTTAATGGCAATGCTGCTGCCGACATCGAGAACGATATTCGATTGGCGGTAGCGCTCAAAGCCGTTGGCCGTCGCTTCCACGGTATATGTGCCGATGGCAATGTTCGGGAAGCTGTACAGGCCGCTCTTGTCCGTGACTGTCGTGTGTTTTACCTGGGTGGCGATGTTGGTGGCCGTGACCGTCGCATCTTGAATCACGGCGCCCGTGGTATCGGTCACGACCCCCTGGATACTCGCAGTTCCTGCGGTCTGGGAGTTGACACTTGTGGCGAAGAGAAAAAGCAAAGCACAGAAGGAGAGGGTAAGCCAGTGGTGAAACATCCCCTGTGCTTTGAAGCATGTGTGTCGCATTGAAGCCTCCAAAAGGTTGTAGGTTTTGAACCGAAACGGGCCAATGCTCGAATCGTTGGCATTTGGTTTCTGGTCATCGAGTGTCGGGCCCAAAATGTTTCATACCGAGATTGGCAGTCGTAACCGCTGCAGTGAAGGTATAAGGAGGTCGGACCACTGTTGTCAAGCTTTATTTGATGGCGGGTATGGATATTCTGTCAAAGTATTTATAATCAGTTATTTAATATAATTTACACGACAAAAGTGGTCAGACCTTGAGAGATGACTTTATCTAGACATGGAGCTTCTGCCTTTCACACAGCGATAGACTTGTTCTGGACAGTTCATATTGTCAGCGGAAGCGGCAACTCACCTTGCAGCTTGTGAGTGTGCCGGTTGACGCAGAGAGAGCTTTCTATGAATCGAGTTATTCGTCGTCTTTTTATACAGTTACTGCCGGTTTATTTGCTTGTGGCCGCGCTGGTCACGCTGGGCCATGCGGCGCCGGTGCTGATGATTTCCATCGATGGATTGAAGCCTGAATACATCACGCAAGCGGATGCGCATGGCATGAAAGTGCCGTATCTCCGCACCCTAATTCGCGACGGAGCCTATGCCGAGGGCGTGGTGGGAATTTGGCCCACCGTAACCTACCCCAGCCACACAACGCTGATCACCGGCGTTTGGCCGGCCGAGCATGGCATCTACAACAATCTCGAATTCGATCCGCTGCAGCAGTATTCCAGCGCATGGAATTGGTATGCGCCGCTGATTCGCGTGCCCACACTTTGGACGGCAGCGCATAAGGCAGGCCTGCGCACTGCGAGCGTTGGATGGCCGGTGAGCGTGGGCGCAGCGGATGTGGATTACCTGATTCCGGAGTACTGGCGCAGCGCAGATCCTTCGGGCGGGTCGGGCACGCTGAATCCGCAAGACCGGCTGCTGATCGCCGGGCTATCGCGTCCGGCCACGCTGTTCGAGCAGTTGCGTCCCACGGCGGGCGAATACATGATGGGCAACGATACCAGCATCAGTGGCGACGAGGTCAAGACGCGTTACACCATTGAGATTCTGCGCAAGATGAAGCCCGTGTTTATGACGCTGCATCTCAGTTCGCTCGATGAAACGCAGCATGAGCACGGCCCATTCAGCGCGGAGGCGGACGCCGATCTGGAAGCGCTGGACGGGATGATGGCACGGCTGGCGAAGGCTGCTGTTGCGGCCGATCCCTACACCGTGGTGGTGCTGGTCTCCGACCATGGATTCATGAATATCACACACTGGGTCAACCTCTATATTCCATTTCTGCAGGCGGGGCTGATCGAAGCCACAATCAATCCGGCAACCAAGGCTCCTGTTATCGGATCGTGGAAGGCCGAGCCGTGGCTGGCCGGCGGCATGGCGGCTGTTATGTTGCATGACGCGAGCGATCAAGCGACCGATCAGCAGGTGAAGGCGATGCTCGATAAACTGGCCGCAGACCCGGCCAGCGGCATTGCACAGATTCTGGATCGCGATGCCATAAAGCGGCGGGGAGCCTTTCCTGACGCGGCTTTTCTCGTCGTCCTCCAGCCGGGCTACTATACGGGATCGGGCATCAACGGCAATCTGGTCACGGAGATTCCGACTACCAAAGGGTCGCACGGATTCTCGCCGGAGTACCCGGAGATGCGCTCGTCGTTCTTCGCCGTGGGAGCGGGGATTGCGCGTCATCGCGACCTGGGCTTAGTGGATATGCGGCAGATTGCGCCCACAGTGGCGAAGATTTTGAAGGTGCAAATGCCTACTGCCAAAGCCACTCCGCTGCACGTAGAGAAGTGAGGGCTGGGGGCCCCGGCGAGGAAACAGGGAATAGCATTAACAGGCTCTAGCGGGTACTGGAAATGCAGACGTCTTCAACGTCGCTTGATTCCGGATTGACGAAATACCGGCGCTGGAAATACAAAGCCAGGTTCACGAGCGCGATCATCACAGGGACCTCGACCAGAGGCCCGATCACAGCCGCGAAGGCTGCGCCCGAGTTGATGCCGAAGACAGATACTGCAACCGCAATCGCCAGTTCAAAGTTGTTCGAGGCGGCTGTGAATGCGAGCGTCGTGGTCTTCGAATAATCGGCCCCCAACTTCCGCCCCATGTAGAAGGACACCAGAAACATGACGACGAAGTAGATCAGCAGCGGAACTGCGATCCTTAGCACGTCCAGCGGCAGACGCACAATGTAGCTGCCCTTCAGAGAAAACATCACCACGATAGTGAACAGCAGCGCCAGCAGCGTGAGCGGGCTTACGCGCGGGATGAAGCTCCCGTCGTACCACTCGCGCCCTTTGGCGCGAACCAGCACAGTGCGCGTCAGAAATCCGGCGAGGAATGGAATGCCAAGATAGATGAACACGCTACGGGCAATCTCGCCGATAGAGATGTTCACAACCGCGCCATGCAATCCGAACCAGCTTGGCAGAACCGTGATGAACACCCACGCATAGACGGAATAGAAGAAGACCTGGAAGAGCGAATTGAAGGCCACCAGTCCCGCGGCGTACTGGGTGTCTCCCTTCGCCAATTCGTTCCACACAATCACCATGGCGATGCAGCGCGCGAGGCCAATCATGATGAGACCCGCCATGTACTCGGGGTAGTTCCGCAGGAATACAATCGCAAGCAGGAACATCAGGACCGGACCGATCAGCCAGTTTTGCAGCAGAGAAAGCCCCAGCACGCGCTTGTTCCGAAAGACTTCGTGCAGTTCCTCAAAGCGTACCCGGGTGAATGGGGGATACATCATGAGTATCAGGCCCGCAGCGATTGGAATCGAAGTCGTGCCGACGCTGAAGCGGTTGAGAAACGGCACCACTCGAGGGGCCAGCCAGCCCAGTGCGACGCCGGTCGCCATTGCCGCGAAAATCCACGCGGTTAGATAGCGGTCAAGAAACGATAGACGACTCTTTTTCAACTGCATGTCTCCTCAGGCTCTGCTACGAGCAGCCAATGTTCTCGACTTCGCGCTTGATGGCGAGTTGGTCAAGGGTGGAGAACGGCAAAGACAAAAACAACCCTATCCTCCGGTCGAGCACCGTGAAGGCGTCGCGAAAGGCTCGTGCGATCTCTTCAGGCGTGCCCTTTATGGCGGCAGGGTCGGGAATTCCCCAATGGGCGGTCATGGGCTGCCCCGGCCAAAACGGGCAAACTTCGTTTGCCGCGTTGTCACACACCGTGAAGACAAAATCCATCTTCGGGGCGTCAGGCGCCGCAAACTCGTTCCACGACTTGCTGCGCAGCCCGAGCGTCGACATCCCGGCAGATTCGATCTGCGTGAGCGCTTCCAGCCGCGGCTGGCCTGAAGGATGGCTGCCGGCGCTGTAGGCTGCAAAGCGGCCCATACCTTTCTGGTTGAGGATAGCCTCGGCCATGATCGACCGCGCCGAGTTGCCAGTGCATAAGAATAGAACGTTGTAATGATCGGGCATCGACTTAGTCCTTCGCTCCGACGGTGACTGGTGTGCAGCAGCCCGGCGCGCTGCAAGACGCCATAGGCTTCTCGGCGCGGATGAAGGCGCTCATGAATTTCCCATTGACCTGCGGCGCGATGGCGTCAACATCAACGCCGGCTTCGGTAAGGAATTGGCGCGCGGCTTCAATGTCATAAACGCGAGTCGGTTCGATGGAAACGCAGCAGAATCCGGCTTTCGCCAGCTTCGCAATATAGTCGGTTTCTTCGAGCGCTCCGGCGATGCAGCCCACCCAGAGGAGCATGTTGCCGCGCACTTCGTCCGGCACGCTGCCGCGGACCACCACATCGGAAACCGCAAAACGTCCGCCCGGCTTGAGTACGCGAGACGCCTCGCTCAACACGCGGTCCTTGTCGGCCGAGAGATTGATGACGCAGTTCGAAATGATGACGTCCACCGAGTTGTCGGGGAGCGGAATTTTCTCGATTTCGCCCTTCAGGAACTCGACATTTATGGCGCCAGCGTGGCGCTGATTTTCGCGGGCCAGAGCGAGCATATCGTCGGTCATGTCGAGACCGTAAGCCTTGCCGGTTGGTCCAACGCGCTGCGCGGAGAGCAGCACGTCGATTCCACCACCGGACCCGAGGTCAAGCACCGTCTCTCCGGCGCGGAGTTCGATGAGGGCGGTCGGGTTTCCGCAGCCGAGCGAGGCCAGCACGGCTTTTTCAGGAATCAGGCCTTTCTCATTCGCGCTATAAAGATTTGTTGTGATCGGATCGCAGCAACGAAGGCCGGGGTCGCAACACGCTTGCAGACTTCCAGACTCCGCCACAGAACGGGCCGCGCTTCCGTACTTTTCCCTTACCTGATCCTGCACGCTGGGGTTCGATTCCATTTCTTGCATCTCCTTGTATACGCTAAGGCGAATATATCCACCTTTGAATATATCTGTCAAGGCGTATATTATGAAATTGTGAATGGTTCCTCGAAAACCTACGACCTGGCCCTGCTGTTCGCAGCGCTCTCCGATCGCACGCGCCTCAGACTGCTGAACCTGATGGACGGACGCGAAGTCTGCGTCTGCTATTTCGTTGAGATTCTGGGACAGAGCCAGCCGAAGATTTCACGGCACCTTGCGTATCTGCGACGGGCGGGCGTGGTAGCAGCGCGGCGCGAAGGCAAATGGATGCATTATCGGATTGTTGCGCCTTCAAACATTGGTGCAGCCCGGATCCTGCGCGAGACAATCGCGGCTGTGAGGGAGGAGAAAGCGATGCAGACGGACTTGGCGCGTCTCGACAAGGCCTGCTGTGCTCCGCGGAGAATCGCTGCGATCGAAGGTGCGCCGCTTCCGATTCTGGTTGGTTGACTGCCAACTCGGAAATTAATGGCAAGCGTTTTCGCTTGATGTGAAATGGCTTTGTTCGTCGCTAAAATGCTGCGGGGTGAAAGATCGAGAGCCGCAACATGTGCGATTCCATTACTATCATCGCGGGAGTATCTGCAGCCGCGAGCGCAGAGATACGCAGTTCGCGGCTTTACATCAGCATAGGCGGCGCTTTGTCGAGAAATTTCTGTATCAAAACCTGGAACCGGGCTTCTACCTGTGGATCGTCATACAGGAATTCGAGTCCCACGCCCTTCCCTGGCCTGAAATTCCTGACGCGCGCCCGAATTCGATATTCATAATTTTTCAATATTAGAAGAACGTCCACCTCTGATAGGATTTCCAGTTTCAACGCGAATTTTGTCATGACGTAACATCCTGTTTGGCTGATATCTCGAATCGTTCCGCGAAACAGGAATCCGGCCTCAAAAGCATAGATTTCGGCGAAACCATCGCACGCGAATCGGCGGCTCAGTCTGCGGTCAGCGCCACTGGAGCTTTCGCTTGCATTGATTTCGCCGATAACTTGGACGGTCACAATCGCAGCCTTTCTAATTGCGTAAACCTAGACCCCAAACACTCCGAGACATCTTCTATCGGCATTCTCCCCGCTCTGCTTCAATCTGACGATTCCCCGCGGCATGGAAACTGAGTTATGGGCCTCAATTCTAAGACTTGGCAATCACAACCGCAGATCGTCAACGATTGGATTCTTAGCTGTTGCAAACAAGGAGTCAAGCGTTCCGTCTGGGGTGGGAGCGTTTGCAGGGGACAGACTCGCTGAGGACGCTGCTGCTATACTGCACCGTGCCCTGAACTCAGAGTGGGGGTTCCGGTGCAATTGGGGCATGAAGAAGGGTAGTTGATTTCCAATGCCCTCGGCGAGGGTTCGGGCTCCCTACTGTTCGCCGGCGGGAATGATGGATTCAACCTACGCTGCCGATAAGAACTTGCAGGCGCCACATGACGCAGAACCAGTTGGATTGGATATACCAGGTGAAGAGACTGACGCTTGTGGTTGTCATTCTTCTCGGAATGTTCTCGGCTGGTTGGGCGGCAGAGCCTGCGCCTCTGACGAACCTGCACGCCATCATCGCCATCACCAACGCCGAAGCCAGCCAAGCGCGGCCCGTTGCCTTTGAAGCGACGGTTGTTTACTTCCGCGGCTATGAAAGTGATCTGTACGTGCAAGATGGCAACGACACAATCTTTGTACTCGTTTCCCCGAATCCCACGTTTGTTGCAGGCGATCGCGTGCTGGTGAAGGGAATGATGCAGCCGAGTTTCCGCCCTATCGTGGTTGGAGCCAATGTGACCTTGCTCCACCATGGTGTCGCGCCAAAGCCCGTGCCAGCCACCTTCGAAGAGTTGCTTAGCGCCCAATTCGACTGCCGGCTCGTTACCGTGCGCGCCATCGTCAGAGCAGCGGACCTGGTTGTGAGCAGCTCAGTGCCGCCTGTACCGAGCACTCGTCTCCAACTGCTTACCAAGGGAGGCCGCTTCCAAGCGTACCTGGACAGCGACGATGAAAACGCCGTCAAAAATCTGCTCGACGCCGAAGTGGAAATCACCGGCGCTGACTCGGGAATATTCGACGACAAGATGCAGCAGACCGGGGTGGCGCTTTACGTTTCCTCACTGGCGGAGATAAAAATTATCAAGCGCGCCGACGCCAGCCCGTGGTCCCTCCCGATTACACCGATGGATCGAATTCTTCCCGGCTTTCACGTGAACGATCTTACGTCGAGGGTCCGGGTGCATGGAGTTATCACCTATTACCAGCCCGATTCAGCCATAGTGCTGCAGGACGGCTCGAAGAGCTTGTGGATTGAAACCCATACCCGCGAACCATTGCAGATCGGCGATGAAGCGGACGCAGCCGGTTTTCCCGATGCTCGCAATCGTCACTTGACCTTGACCGACGGCGAAGTCCGGGACAAGCACATCTTCCAGCCGATCACGCCGGTATTGGCGACCTGGCAGGAACTCGGCCACCGGAGCTACAGCAGGCCGCTAGGTCACCAGAACGATCTGGTCTCGATTGAAGGCAAGGTGGTTACCTGGGTGAGGGAGGCAATCCAGGACGAGTATGTTCTGGACTCGGATGGCCAACTGTTTACCGCTATCTACCACCACCCACCTGCCCCCGGCGTGCTTCCGCCGATGAAGCAGATTCCGTTGGGTTCGAGAATCCGCGTGACCGGCATTTGCACGAATGAGTCCTCCGACCAGATTGTCCCGAGCGAAGAGACGCCCTTCAATATTCTTTTGCGTTCCTTCGACGACGTTACGGTCATCGAAGGACCTCCGATTCTGAGCATTCGCAACCTCCTCTTCGTCGTGGGCTTGTTGTTACTGGTGGTGATTGGGGCGGGCGTGAGAGCCTGGACCCTGGAGCGCAAGGTGCGCCGCCATAACGTCACATTGGCCGCCCTGGAGCGGCGGCGCAGCCGCATCCTTGAAGACATCAACGGCTCGCGGCCCCTGGCTGAGATCGTCGAGGAGATTGCAGAACTGGTCTCCTCGACGTTGGATGGCGCACCGTGCTGGTGCCAGATAGCCAATGGAGCGCGGCTGGGAAACTGTCCGGCGAAGCTCACAGATCTGCGCATCATCCAAGCTGAGGTTCCTGCCCGCTCTGGGCCGCCGCTGGGTACGCTCTTCACGGCGCTCGACCCGCTCAGCGAGCCCAGCGACAACGAAACGGAAGCCCTTTCCATGGGGACTGGTTTGGCCACGCTGGCCATCGAAACCCGGAAGCTCTACTCAGACCTCTTGCGCCGCTCGGAATTTGACCTGTTGACCGACATTCACAACCGCTTCTCGCTAGAGAAACGCCTGGATACTCAAATTGAAGAGGCGCGCCAGAATGCAGGCATCTTCGGGTTGATCTACATCGACCTTGATGAATTCAAGCAGGTGAACGACCAGTACGGTCATCACATTGGCGATCTCTTTTTGCAGGAGGCGACTCGGCGGATGAAACTGCAGCTTCGTTCCCACGACCTGCTGGCGCGTCTGGGCGGCGATGAATTTGCCGTGCTGCTGCCGGTGGTGCACAACCGCGCCGATGTGGAAGAGATCTCGCAGCGCCTTGAACACTGCTTCGAGGCTCCGCTGACCCTCGAAGGAAATACATTGAAAGGCTCGGCCAGCTTCGGCATCGCCGTTTACCCGGAGGATGCCGCTACAAAAGACAAGCTGCTGCGTGTCGCAGACGCCGCCATGTACGCGGACAAGGCCCGCAGTAAGTAGCTCGCGAGTTCCGCGGAGCGGCGCCGGGAGCGATGCTTCGGTGGCGTTCTATAGGCAAAAAACGGATTTTTCAGTGATTTTTCCGGGGCCAGATCTCACGATGCGGGAGAATTTGGCAGCGAAAAGTTTTCAACAGGCATTGACTTCAAAGGGGTTAAAAATAATCTGCAAGGATTCCAGGGAAATTTGTGCTCCTTGCTCCAGGGGGGTGGGGGTCAAGGGTCAGGGACCAGGGAATAGGGACTAGGCAATTGGGAATAAGGACCATGAAAGCTGCTCTCCTGACTGCTTCGATTGTGCGCCGGGAGAGGATAATATTCTGCAACGGATCAGCCTGCCATGCAGGGCGTTCAGCAGAGCCAAGCCCTGGCGGACACGGCTATCTATTCAATCGTCCGTCGGTAAGACGATTTTGCGTCAACTGGGGATTCGTCCTGACGACATCGGCGTTTTCCGGGATCTATTCATGATTTGCAATGTAGAGCCAGCTCGATGGGTGGCGTGACCTGATATCGTCAGGCTAGCCCTTCAGCCGCTACCCCTGCCGCCATTGATCGAGGCGGTCAATCGCCGGCTTCCGCAGTAGGATTCTTGCCGTCTGGGCGAGGACCATGCTTGGCTGTTGCTTAAGTATTAATCGACGGTTGGGCGGTGACACAACCCGACCCGCGAGAACGGCTATCCCGCACAATCGCAACATCCCAATCCTAACTTGTGGGGCCGAATGGACCCAAGGCTCAACGACAACTGCGTTCCTGGAATAGAGCAATTACTTCCGTATCGATATTCCATACTGCTGAATCTTCGTCTGCATCTCAGGGCTCAGTTGGATGATGAGTTCCGCATTGTATGCACTGGTGTCAGCACTGGTATCGGCGGAAGGTGTTGTGGGAGTGTTGTATAGCTCTGTAGCTGCTATAGCATAAAAACGGGACATTGCAGCAGGAGAACCGTCGCTGACTGCCGGATCAACATTGGTAATAATGATTGAAATCGTGTTGTCAGTGTTGCGAACGATATCAATGGTGCGGAACTGCTGAGGGAAATCTCTTAGGGATGCCGTCTGAACCTCCCAGAAACCCAGTTCAGGTTCGTCGGGATGAGGTGATACAAATGGGGTCACCTGATTATTATGCTGATGCCCTGCCAGCCATAGGATCAAATTCGGATATTTCAGAAGCATTGGAATCAATTGAGTAGAATCGTTTATATCAGAGTCGGGTCCCCAGCATCCGGTAACACTGTGACTGCCGGGATTGCCGGAATCATATGGCTCGACGCCAATTGGTACATGTGCGGCGATGATCATCAGCTTGCCTTCAGACTGACCTTCTTCAAGTTCATTCAAAAGCCAGTTATAACGGGCGAGGTCGAGAGAGCCATTTCCATAAGCGGCAAGACTGGGATCAAGTTGCTCACTCTGTTCACTTTGCGTATTGTCAAGCATGATAATCTTTAGGGGTATATTGGATTTCGGCTCGAAACTATAAGAGGAAAGGTCCTTGTCGATATTGGACTGGGTGAAACCGTGACCTGACGGACTGGAAGACGTATTAAAGAACTCGGTCATCCAATCTTTCATGTTAAGTGAACGGCGGTCCGGATCGGCTGCAACGTTGATAACATTTGTGGGATCCACAGGTCCCGCGCCGATAATCTTGCCGTAAGGTGTACTGCCGTCCACAGTACCCATACAATAAGTTTGTTCATTAAATACAGCAGCAGAAGCATCGGCAAGTACATCTCCCACACAGAGGATATCCCCGCCGATATAGTTCTGCTGGAGTTTATCAATCACGGGGCTTCCACCAAACCAAAAATTTTCGTGACTGCCTTTAATCTGATACCAGGGAATTGTCTTATCAAGCCCTGCGGCCTGATAAGGCTTCTGATAATCGATTGTTTCAGCTCCGGCATGATCACCGGAACTCGGTGTAATGAACTTGCCGTCAATAACATCGATGTACCATCTCAGTTCGTTATATTGAGAGTTGTTACATGCATCGCCAAGAAAGAGGCCGCAATCAAAGGGCTTTTGTTTGTGGAGTGCATTTACCGTCTGGATGGCTGCGTCAAGAATATGAGTTGTATACAGCATGGTGAACGTTATCCCAGCCAGGCTGTTAAACGGATATTTCATATCTCGCATCAGAAGATAGAACGGCTGACTGGGAGATTCCTTGTCGTAGATATGAGTGTCGGTCAGGGTAAAGAAACTCAACAGCGATGCTGCATTCTTGACGGACGAGGCGTCATAGCCGCTGGGCATGATGCGCAGGTCCTTTCCGAAATCGATACCAGGGATATAACTCCAGAGGCCATAGCCGTTTTCTTGAAAATGCGCAGAATCCCAGGGTGAAATCGTGCCAGGAACAGAAGTTATCGCCTTAGGCGCGATGGCCCTTTGGCGAGTTGTATAAACCTCGGAAGAAATCGGATATCCCGCCTCGCTCTCACTGCGGCCGCCGCATCCGGATATCATCGAACTGAGTGAAACAAATGCAGCCGTTCCGCAGGAGATCTCTATAAATTTGCGGCGACTAATACTGTTGATGCAGGTGGGCTCAATCTGTTCAATAGGTTCGTCGATGGCCAAGTTGTTCCCTCAATCGGAAGCTCTTTCTGGAGCTTGATATGTATTTATCGGCACTTTGACCCAAAACCTTCAAGGGATTAGTCTTCCTCTGAAACTCCCACCCGGCGAGCGATGCAAGGCTTTTTCAAGCTTTACCTGCGCAGTTTTAAAGCGTTTGGCTCGGACGCATCGTCACGGCACTGACCGAGTTGCGGATAGGTAACGAAATGTCTTAGTGTTGTATCTGGAGCGCCCGCGACACAACGGTGCGCAGCAGCATGATCTTGGATTGGGCGCTTCGGATACAACGACTTGAAGGAAGCCGCCCCGGTGTGGGGCTATGCACTT
>Ga0187851_10000249_pt1 | contig 55132 bp, 55 predicted proteins | sample June2016WEW_6_10_FD_132997 | JGI IMG/M metagenome (GOLD analysis project Ga0187851, IMG submission 132997) | Peatland microbial communities from SPRUCE experiment site at the Marcell Experimental Forest, Minnesota, USA - June2016WEW_6_10 | ecosystem: Environmental > Terrestrial > Soil >... | reverse complement strand
GTGGGGTGTACGTCCCCGCGATCAAAAGATAGATCATACAATGGTCGAGAACGTGAAATACATGCCTTGCCTTGGTTCGCGCAAGTGCGTGATAGAGCGTAGACGAGGAATAGGAAAATATCATAGATAGACCGAAGATAAGAATACTGACTACCACGGTCATATTGTGCGTACTTTCCGCCTTAATGAGTAATAATATCGTTCCGAGGATCGCCAGTAAGCGACCTATATTATGAGTGATTGCACCGGCGATTATGTCGCTCAGCCGATACGGATAAACATTTTTTTGATAATCCATTGTCTAATATTATTCTTAAATGATGCGAAAAGAAAATGTTATATAGCTCGCGGCCATGAGATTACAATTTTATCCTCAATATTTCTCGCTCATTAAATCTGGAATAGTGAATTTGCTGGCATTTTCTTTACAAAAGATTCTAACGTCATCAACTAGCCCGCTCATTTTCAAAGGCTATGCGGTGGAGAGATTTTTTCAATGGAGTAGATTTGTTCGAGTATATTTTTGTTCGACCGATATCCCGTTACCCTGACACCATAAATGGATAATGTTAGAACTTCCCCATGCGCTTCGCTCAATATATCTTCAAAACAATTATGAGTAGCAGCGTAGGGTAAAAAAAGAAAAAGCCCCGCCACAGTGTAAGCGCAAGGCTTTCTGTTGCGAGGCGTGACATCAAACTCACACGATGATTCGGTGGGCCTTCCTCATCCGGTTATAGCTGAGGACGAGCAAGGCAAGAGCGAATATCGGCGCAAACATGCGGCCCATCGCGTCAAACAGGTCGACGTCTGGCTCAGTCGTCGTTATCGCCATAGCAAGAAGGCCATAGGCAAGTAAAGTGCTGAGCGCTCCCTGGAGGTAATATTTCCAGACCATCCAGCTAAAGCACATCCTGGCTACCAAGGACAGTGCCCAGATGAGGAGATATGCTCCTACAAGCAAGGTACATGTCAACAACATAGTTCTCTTTTCCTTTCTCCCGCAACTGCTTAGAGTCGCGGCTCCGTTCGTTCTGCCCGCATTCTACCGTTTGACGGATGGATTGTCAAATGGTATAAGGAGGGTAGCTCACAACGCAACAAGATTTTACATTTCCATGAATGGAGGAAAAATATGGGCTACGCCTCGACGCTGAGCGTTCAAGACCAACTTGATCTGGAAGAAGTCCTGGCGGAACTCATAGAAGAGATCTTCCTCCGCCTCCAAGATCAGGGACACCTCGCTGCTGTTTTGGGATTTTACTGCCAAGCGGTAACACGGGACGAATTGTCCGTCTTTGCAATCGCATGGGATGGTTCAGGAGAAGAATTGTTTAAAACCTCCATCAATTCCATTGCAATTCCTGTTGTTATGGATGGGGAGCAGATGGGACGATTTCTTCGCAACCACCTCCGTCGCAGCATGATTCATAAAGGATGGAGGAATAGTAATCAGGCTCTCTCCTGCTATCAAAAGAACGACGGAGGCATACTCCTACTCTCGCCCGTCGTCGCAAGCCCGAAAAACCAGACTATCGTTCTTGAGCAAACTAGCAATTCGTGGAATGCGTACTTTGATTCCAACCCAAAGACCAAGGGCGTTGGGAGTTCACAGGGCGAAGCCGTTGCAAGCCTGTACACCAATGAAATCGGAAAGCTGATCTTGCAGAACCCCGAGCGATTCGCCCTTACTGTTATTACGAAGCCTACCTGAGAAAAATATGGGTAGGCTTTTTTTATCCTCAACATTTCTCGGCCATCAAATCCGGAATCACGAATTTGCTGCCGTTTTCCCCATAAAAGGTTCTAACGTCATTGACTAGCCCGCTCACTCGCAGATAAAAAAGCGGAGCATTTCTGCTCCGCGATCAAGAACGTTCAGATTTCTTCCCTCTCATCCACTTCCTCTGAGGCTCTCTGCCTGCCGCGCGCTCGGCTTTGCGATAGCGATTGCGCGAACGCCTGCTTTCCTTGACGAGTGCGAGCACCTCATCCGAAAGCATGATATCCCACCGCGCCCAGACCGGCTTTTTATCGGGGAGATGTCCCTCCTTGTTCAGACAACCCCACCATGTTTTGCCGTTTATCCTCCTTCGCATTATTTTCATGCGAGCGTTGCATCGCGGGCAACACGGCGGCCTGACAATCCTCAACCAAGTGACCCATATCCGCTTAAGAAAATTTTCGACGAAATTCTTTGTGCGATGGACGTCGGCGGCAAAATATTCTTCTCTGCCGTCACGCGCACTGACGATGAGCACGCGCCCCGCGTCTTCATACCGTGGTCTGCCGACAACAATATCACTGGAAAGCAATGGAAGCTGACTGCACCTTTCCACTTTTTCCCGCTCGCACGTGGTCCACACCTTTACCGCATAGCCATGACGCGGAATACTCACAAACCCAATCTCATAGCTCGGCTCTTCAGAAAAAGAAATTTCTCTGAACCCGCGCCTTCTGAGACGGTGCGCGATCTCACAAAAATCCCGATAGGTTACCGAAACCGCTTCTGGCACGATACCACCTCCTCTTTCTGGGAAAGATACTGCGTATGTTATACAAAAATCGCCAAGGAAAAGCAATGGCTGCGGCAAAGACCAAAAAATATCAGAAATGAGAAAAGGGATAACCAGTTGGTTATCCCTTAGAGAGTTGCGCGGTCATAGTCACGCGCTAGACAATGTGTTGCGAATAAATTCGCATTGTGCGACCGCTTTGAAAGCGGTTTAAATTAATATTGGTGTTGTTGTTCGGTCGCTATAATGACTATACCGTGAATCCCCTCCCCGCGCCAACCGCCCCTGTGGATAACTAGAGAATAACTTTAAAAAAGCGCTTTTTGCCTACCTTGATGACCTCCCCGCCTTTAAGTACGAGCGGTGGCTGCGGGTCGCGGCACGGACGGTTATCCACATCAAATCCCCCTTGCTCAATGAGGCGGCGCGCTTCACCTCTGCTCTTGAAAACGCCGGAAGCGATGATAAGATCCACCGGCAAGATAGTGCCGCTATTTATTTTTAGCGTAGGCACGACATCCGGCACTTCGCGCCGCGAGAACGTTTTCACAAAGTTTTCCGCCGCCGCGCGAGCTTTTTTCTCTCCGTGATAGCGCTTGACCACCTCGAATGCCAAAATTTCCTTCACTTTCTTGGGATTATCGCCTCCCTTGATGCCGTCAACATATTTTTTTATCTCACGATCGGAAACGTCGGTGGCAAGATGGAAATAATTCGGAATCTGGTCATCGCGGACGGACATCACTTTGCCGAATTGGTCGTCGGGCGCATCTATAATATTGATCACGTTGCCCCAGCTGGTGGACATCTTGCGCCCGTCGGTGCCAAGCAACATTTTATTTACTAAAATATCCTGTGGCTTTTGTTTATAACGCTCCTGGATCTTTCGCCCGGCCAGAAGATTGAAGAGTTGGTCTGTGCCAGCGAGTTCCACGTCCGCTTTTATCGCCACGGAGTCGTATCCTTGCATCAGCGGATATAAAAATTCCCGCACGCTTATCTCTTTATGCGCATCCCACCGGTCCTTGAAGTTGCGCCGATCCACCATCTGCTGAACGGTGAACGCCTCCGCCAGCTCGGAAATTTCCTGAAAGTTCAACGCGGCAAGCCATTCGCTGTTGTAGCGCACCTCCGTTTTTTTGAGATCAATGATTCTGCCTATCTGCGGAAGATAGTTTTTAAGATTCTTTTTAACCGCCGCGGCGGTAAGGAATGGTCGTTTTTCCAGCTTATCCGACGGGTCGCCCACCTGCGCGGTAAAATCGCCGATGATGAGCACGATCTTGTGCCCGAGATCCTGGAACTCTTTGAGCTTCCAAAACACCACCGCGCGGCCAATGTGGATCTTATCCCCCGTCGGGTCAATGCCAAATTTTACGCGCAGCTTTTTGCCCGAAAGCAGGGCGGCACGCAAATGCCCCTCATCAATCACTTCTTCCACGTTGCGTGAGAGCAACGCTTCAATCTTTTCTTTGTCTATCGCTTTAGAAACCGCCATGTACCCTTATTTTACCACAAAAAAGATGATATGATAATGACAGCAGAAAGCCGCCGGATGGCGCAGGAGGAAACACCATGGCGACGCAATCGCAGTTGGAACGACCTCTTGTTGAAAGATATGTAGAGCAGATACCTATATGGATGCCCGAACGCATGGATCCTGGAACCGTCTTTCTCCTTGAAAACCAAACCAGGCTCGGCGAAGAACAAAATCCATTTGTGGCGGTGATGTCCTGCCCGCGATGCGGAACTCTCGGCCTCGTCACGCGACGCCAATTGTACACCGGCGAATTCATGATCTGCGGTGGCGATGTTTGCTCCGCAGAGTGGAATATCAAGGAAGGAATATTCACCACCCGCGAATCTCAGTGATTTTCTCTGTTCAAAAACAAAAACCCGGCGCATCGCATGCCGGGTCTTTTTTACCTCCGTAAATATCCCCCCCCCTACGACTTCTTGATGATTTCATCCACCACGCCGTACGCTTTCGCCTCTTCCGCAGAAAGCCAGAAGTCGCGTTCGGTATCCTTTTCCACTTTCGCAAGCGACTGCCCGGTGCTCTTGGCGAGGATCTGGTTTAGGCGTGCCTTCGTCTTTAATATCTGTCGCGCGGAGATTTCGATCTCCGTAGCCTGGCCGCCGATGGAATCCACCGCCACCTGGTGCAAAAGAATTTCCGAGTTCGGCAGCGTGAAGCGTTTGCCCTTCTTGCCGGCGGCGAGGAGAAAGGCGCCCATGGACGCCGCGATGCCCACGCACATCGTCGCCACATCCGGCTTCACATACTGCATCGCGTCGTAAATCGCCATCCCTGCCGTCACCGAGCCGCCAGGGCTATTGATATAGAGCTGGATATCCTTCTTGGCGTCCTCATGTTCCAGAAACAACAGCTGTGCGATCACCGTGTTCGCTACCGCATCGCTTACCGGGCCGCCCAAAAAGATGATCCGCTCCTTGAGAAGCCGCGAATAAATATCGTATGCGCGCTCGCCATTCGAAGTTTTTTCGATGACGGTCGGGATCAGATATTGCGAGTATTCATCCTCGCCATGTAATGATCTTTTGTTCATAGTGCGATGTCGTTATTTTTAGTGAATGAATTTTACGATAAGCAATGCGATGATGTTCACCACTTTGATCAACGGGTTGATCGCCGGACCGGTGGTGTCCTTATATGGATCGCCCACCGTATCGCCGGTGACCGCCGCTTTGTGCGCTTCCGAGCCTTTGCCGCCGAAGTTTCCGTCCTCTATATATTTCTTCGCGTTGTCCCACGCCGCGCCGCCCGCGGTCATGGAAAGCGCCATGAAGAGTCCGCCCACGATCGTGCCGATCAAGAGTCCGCCGAGCGCCGCGGCACCAAGACCAAACCCAACGACGAGAACGCCGACGATCGGCACGAGCGCCGGGATGATCATCTCTTTGATCGCCGCCTTCGTCACGATATCAACCGCCTTGCCGTACTCCGGCTTGGCAGTGCCTTCCATCAAGCCCTTGATCTCGCGGAACTGGCGGCGGATCTCATCCACCACCGCGCCCGCGGCGCGTCCCACCGAACGGAGCGTGAGCGATGCGAAGAAGTAGACCATCGCCGCGCCGAGCAAGAGTCCGACGAGCACCGCCGGGTTGCTTAGGCTGAAAATAATTCCCTTTGCCTCATTCGCGTAGCTCGAGAAAAGCACCAACGCCGCGAGTCCCGCGGATGCGATCGCATATCCTTTCGTGATCGCCTTTGTGGTATTCCCTACCGCATCGAGCGAGTCGGTGATCTTGCGTACGTTCTCCGGCTGCTTCGTCATCTCCGCGATACCACCGGCGTTGTCGGTGATTGGACCGAACGAATCAATGGAAACGATGATGCCTGCCACGGAAAGCATCGCGACGGATGCGATCGCTACACCGTAAATTCCCGAAAGCGCGTAGCTCGCTAATATTCCCAACGCAATCACAAATGCCGGAAGAAGCGTTGATTCCATTCCCACCGAAAGACCGATGATAATGTTCGTTCCATGCCCGGACTTCGAAGCCTCGGCAACCGACTGCACGGGACGGAACTGTTTTGCTGTGTAGTAGTCGGTGATGATTACCATGAGTGCCGTCACCGCGAGGCCGGTCAACGATGACAAGAAAATATTCAGATACGCTGCGCCGAACACGTATATTGAGAGAAAGTAGAATCCGATTGCCGCGAACACAAGCGATGCGATCAATCCTTTGTAGAGAGCACCCATGATCGAATTATTTTTACTCAACCGTACGAAGAACGTTCCTAATATAGAGGCGATAATAGAGACGCCGCCCAAGAGCAACGGGAACCCGATTGTGCCGGAAACCACCGTCGTCAATGAGCCGAGTAAAATGCCCGCGGTAAGCGTGACGGCGTACGTTTCAAAAAGATCAGCAGCCATGCCGGCGCAATCGCCGACGTTGTCGCCGACGTTATCCGCAATGACGCCCGGGTTGCGCGGATCATCTTCCGGAATCCCCGCTTCAACTTTTCCAACCAAGTCGGTGCCGACGTCCGCCGCTTTTGTATAGATACCACCGCCCAAGCGCGCAAAGATCGAGATCAAGCTCGCGCCGAACCCAAGTCCGATGAGTGCTTCGATATTTCCACCGGAAACAAAGTACGTTCCGGCCACCGCCAGTAAGCCGAGCGCCGTTACCAAAAGCCCCGTAACGGAACCCGCCTTGAACGCGAGCGAGAGCGCTGGGAATAATCCCTTCTTCGCCGCCTCTGTGGTCTTCGCATTCGCACGCACCGCGACGTTCATACCGATGTAGCCAGTCAGTGCCGATGCGATGCCGCCCACTAGAAACGCGAGTGCGACTGGCGCGCCGAGCGCGAACCAAATCACCGCAGCGAGTATCACCGCCACCACAGCGACGGTCTTATACTGCCGGTTCAAATACGCCATCGATCCCTCTTGAATGGCTTTTGAAATTTCCACCATGCCCACATCCCCCGCCGGCTGTTTTTTTAACCAAAGCGCGAGCCACGCGCTGTAAATTATTGCTATCGCGACCGGAACAAAAATGAGTAAGTAGGTCATCTTTTTATTATAATATTTTTATATTGCGATATCTTCTTTATCATCCTCTTCCGGCGGAGCGATCTGGTCGGAACCGGAACCCGCGTCAACGAGTCCTGCGATGCCGCCCTCCACTTCCTCCTCCGGTCGCGTCTGCGAACGCACATCGATCTTCCATCCTGTCAGCTTCGCCGCGAGCCGCACGTTCTGGCCGCCCTTGCCGATCGCCAAACTCAGTTGGCTCTCCGGAACATACGCGCGTGCTTCGCGGCGTGGAAGGATCTCCACACGCTCAACCTTCGCCGGCGAAAGCGCATTCGCGATGAACTTCTCCGGATCGTCGGACCACTCCGCAATATCGATCTTCTCGTTGCCCAGCTCGTTGTTCACCGCCATCACGCGCGTGCCGCGCTGACCCACGAGCGCACCCACCGGATCCACACCATCCGCCTTTGAGGCCGCGGCGATCTTCGTTCGATTGCCCGGCTCACGTGCGATGGCTTTGATCTCGATTGCATCCTCAATCAACTCCGGAACCTCCATGCGGAAAAGTTCTATGACAAACTTCGGATGCGAGCGCGAAAGAATGATCCCGGGAAGCCGCGTGTCTTCCTGCACGGCCGTCACTAGAAATCGCAATCGCTCCCCTGCGCGATAATGCTCGCCAGGAATGGATTCGTTGCCGAACATCACGCCGATCGTACGACCGAGATCCACAAAAATATTTCCACGCTCGAACCGTTGAATGACGCCGCTCACGATCTGCCCTTCGCGCCCGCGCCACTCATTCAATATTGAATCGCGTTCCGATTCGCGTAATTTTTGCAAAATGACCTGCTTCGCCGTCTGCGCCGCGATGCGCCCAAAATCTTCATGTGTCTCTAACGGAAATTCAAGTTCCTCGCCAAGCGCCACATCCTTCTTTATTTTTTTTGCCTCCGCCAAAGTGATGTGCCGCTCCGGATTGAAACGTGGAAGTTTCTGCTCATCATCTTCCGCTACCATCGCCTCTTTTTGATTCACGGCGACAGCACCCTTAACTACCGGGCTTTCTTCTTCGTCCTCAACAAAACGCACCGTCGTGTCATCCACTACCGTTTTGACCTGCCAGAAATTCAACTCGCCGGTCTTCTGATCCATCTTGCACTTCACCACATCGCCACGCCCGGCATATTCTCTTTTGTAGGCCGCCGCGATGGACGACTCAATGACATCCAAAACTTTATCCGGATCCAAACCCTTCTCATCCGCAACCTGCTTCAGCGCTTTTGATAATTCTTTTATGTTTAACATTTATTTAATTGTTATTTAGTTGTCTTTCTTTAAAAAAGACCGCTTTGAAAGCGGACTTACACCATCGCTTTATTGTATTTGAAAACTGCATGGAGTGTCAAGGGCGGAGAGAAAAGGAGGAGCGTTCTCCGACTGGGCTCACCCTTCGGGATAGTCGGAGAACGCTCCTCCTTTTCTCTCCGCCGATATATTAAAAGATTAAGAGGATCGCTAGATGTTTTTATAATGCCGGAGGTTGGATAGCTTCCCGCCATCCAAGACTATTGCGACAAGATCAATCTGCCATCCAGCATTTTCCCAGACCAGCTCAGGATGCCGCGCCAAGAAAATATTGGCTGCCCTGATCATTTTATGCCGTTTTGCCGAGCTGAGATTATCTTCCGGCATAAACCCGCTATTATTGTAATTACTAGTTTTAACCTCACAAAAGACCAATACGCCGCCAGGGTCACGAGTAAGAATATCTATTTCATCGAATCTTTCCCTGTGATTTCTGGCCAATATTAAATAGGAGTTTTTTAATAAATATTGACACGCGATATCCTCCCCTATTTTGCCGGTTTCGATATTTTTCATAATTAAAGAATTTTAATTGTGTTTTCCGTAAAACATCATTAAAAATGTTTTTGGGCTTTATTTTAAATCAAATTAAAAATAAAATGCTATTTTATCTCCAAGATGGCCATTTTGAATTTTAATTGTGTTTTCCGTAAAACAATTTTGAAAAACATTTTTGTTTTACAGTAGGTTTTATGGGCTTACCGGGTTTTGCCGTATTATTTGGATTTAATCCGGCAATCCGGCAAACCATGCGGATGAGGAGGGGCATTCTCCGACTGGGCTCACCCTTCGGGACAGTCGGAGAATGCCCCTCCTCATCCGCGCAGTCTTATTAGTTTAATAGGGGAATCCGAAGGCAACATGATGGGCATATCTTTGAGGACCATTAATCTTCTGGTCCTCAAAGATATGCCCATCATGTTGCCTTCGGAGCCATCTCGCCGTATTCTTATAGAACTATGAACCAAAACCAATTAAAAGAATATAAAATCGCACTAGAAAAGGAACGGGTAATGATCGCAGCAGAGATTGCACGCGACGAAAAGCCTGTTGATTTTGGCAATGACATTGACCACGACGATGAGGCGACCGATAAGTCGGAAGAGGTAGGGGATCAGCTCGCAGCGGCGCGATCTCTCAAAGACCGTTTGAACGAAATTGGTATCGCGCTGGGGAAAATCCAAAATGGTGTGTACGGTGTTTGCGAAAAATGTGGGAAAACCATTGAGCACGAGATTCTTGCTATTGATCCCGAATCCCGTTTCTGCAAAGCGTGCAAGCTCGCTCATTAATCTTAATCACCTGGATCTAAAAACTCCCACCCCCTCTTCTTGAACCGTCGAGTCTGTTCGCTAGGTTCAAAAAGAGGATGGGTATTTTAGATTCTTTTAATGTGAGATATGTATAGTGTTTGCATGGCTAAAAAATTAGGGCGATTGTATTCCGCGGCGCTGGAGGGTATTGATGCAAAAATTATTGAGGTTGAAGCGGACATTAATATTGGGCTGCACTCGTTCAATATCGTTGGGCTTGGCGACCGCTCGCTGAACGAAGCGAAGGAACGCGTAAACTCCGCGCTGAAAAATTCCGGCATTAAACCGCCAAATCGCGAGAACCGGAAGATCACGATCAATCTTGCGCCGGCGGATATAAAAAAGACCGGCGCGCATTACGACCTCGCAATCGCGCTTGGATATCTTCTTGCCACAAAACAGATCAGAAATTTTGAGTGCACAGATAAAATATTTTTGGGCGAGCTCGCACTTGATGGACGGCTCCGCCCGGTGAGCGGTGCGCTGAACATCGCGGAGAAAGCTGCGCACGATGGATTTAAATATTTATTTTTACCACAGGAGAATGCAAATGAGGCGGCGGTGATCGAAGGGATCAAAGTGGTCGCCGTACAAGATCTTCGTGAAACGATCGCCATTCTTGAAGGAAGGACAAACCGAGAACCGACACAATTTAGTGAGGGAGCGGAACGGCACCTTGGGAATATCGCTGACTTTTCGGAGATCAGAGGACAAGAGAATGCGAAGCGCGCATTTACGATCGCTGCAGCGGGGCAACATAATATCCTGCTCTTTGGGCCGCCGGGCGTCGGGAAAACATTTCTCTCCCACGCACTCGCGGGTATCATGCCACGCCTTACGATGCCGGAGGCGATTGAGACCACAAAAATATGGAGTGCCGCAGGGCTCAGCCCCGGCGGCCTTATTCGCGAACGACCGTTCCGCGCGCCGCACCATACGGCGTCCATCACGGCGCTTGTTGGCGGGGGACCGGACCCGCGCCCGGGAGAGATCAGCCTCGCGCATCGGGGGATACTTTTTCTTGATGAGCTTCCCGAGTTTCAAAGAAATGCGCTTGAGGCATTACGCCAGCCGCTCGAATCCGGCGTGGTGCATCTTGCGCGAATAAAACAAAGCGTCACATTCCCCGCAAAGTTTATCCTTGTTGCAGCGATGAATCCATGCCCGTGCGGATTTTATGGTGACGCGGAACGGGAATGTAAATGTTCCGCGTATGAAATAATAAAATATCAGAAGAAAATCTCCGGGCCGTTGCTCGACCGTATCGATCTACAGGTGAAAGTGGGTCGCGTGGCGATTGAGGCGTTGCAAAACAAACCAGGTGGCGAACAAGGGGAAAGCGCGGTGATACAGGAGTGTGTCGCCCGCGCGCGAATAGCGCAACGTGAGAGGTATGGAAAGCTAAATGCCGAACTCAGTTCACGTGAAGCGCAAGAATCCACAAAGATGGATCATAGCGCCCGAGCGTTTTTAGAAACCCTCAACGCCGGGCATCTTTCTCCGCGCGGATATTATCGGTTGATAAAAGTGGCCCGCACCATTGCGGACCTTGAAGAGAAGGACATGATCTCCTCCGAACACCTCGCGGAGGCGTTCAGCTATCGGCTGAAAGAAATTTTTTGACCGGCGCGGCTTATTCCTTGGCGCCTATCCCTCGAAAAGGGCGGCGTCGTTCCGGCTTGGGATGACAATGGAAATTCCGGGAACAAGCGATGAAAAATTTACCGATGGATTAAATTCGACTATAGTATTGATAGGAACGCCGAACGCAGTCGAGATAGACGCCAAAGTATCTCCCGTGGCTACCGTATAAACGACGCTGTATGTCAACGGCTTTGTGGCGGAATTCGATGCGGCAGTGGTGGTGGTCTTAATCGCCCGCTCCGGATCTTTGAAGGCGCCTTCACCGTAGAGCACGTCCGTGTCTTCTGCCAGCTGGGTGGATTTCGCGCCGGCTTCGACGGAAGCGAGGGATGGGACGCTTTGCGGGGTAAGGGCAGCGCTATCGATCTCCGCACCTTCGGCCTGGGGGATCAGCGACGAACCGCCCTGGACCCTCCGCTCCTGGACCATCCCTGCCGGGTTCGCAACAAAAAATGAGCTCCAGAGGGCTCCGGCCAATAATCCTCCAATCGCCAAAAAAACAGCCACGCTTAATGGCTTATACTCCTTATTGAGTTTTTCGATAGTCGTACTAATAGATTCATCCTACCATAATGACCCCCAAACCTCAACCGCCTGGCAAGTCAGAACAAGCGCCTTTAAATCTTGCCCAGGACGCGGCGGTCCATGCCCCCGGCATCCCTCTATTAATAGTGGCGGGGGCCGGAACGAGCAAAACAAAGACTCTGACCAGCCGGATTGTCCATTTAATAGAGACAGGAACACCCCCAGAGCGGATTTGCGCCATCACCTTCACTAACAAGGCGGCGAAGGAAATGGCAAGGCGGGTCGGGCGCGAGGGACCGTTTTTAGGGACTTTTCATTCTTTGGGCGCTAAAATCCTTCGGAAAGAGTGTCGCTTGACAGGCCGCTACCCGAATTTTGCCATTTTTGACGACCACGATTCTTTCGATCTGGTCAAAAAAGCAGTCAAAGCCGTTCTCCCGCACAAAAAAGATGACGAAGATGATGGGATTTTGGCGAAGAAAAATAAGAAGGACACGCCGGTCTATTTTGCCAAGAAGATCTCCGAGTTGAAGAACCTTGGGCGGCTTTTGCCGGAAGCACGCCCGTCAGCGGACAAAGAGGCGCAAATCCGGCATGTTTTTGAAAAGTACGAAGCGGCGCTCATCCGCAACAATGCGTTCGACTTTGACGACCTCATTGAGAAAACGGTGGCGATACTAAAAACCCATCCCGAGGTATTAAAAAAATATCAGCACGCATACGACGCGATCCTCGTGGACGAATATCAGGACATCAACCCGAAGCAGTATGAACTTGTTTCGTTACTGGCGGGAGAACACCGCAACCTGAGCGTGGTAGGGGATGATGAACAAACTATTTACAGCTGGCGCTATGCGGACATAAAAACGTTTTTGAATTTTGATAAAGAATGGAAGGGTGCGAGCGTACATTTTTTGGAAGAGAATTATCGCTCGACCGGCATCATCATCCGCGCGGCGGCGGCGGTCACAAAACACAACCGTTTCCGCACGCCGAAAAATCTGTGGACAAAGAATCCCGATGGCGATCCGATCGTACTCTTTGAGGCATGGGGCGAGAACGAAGAAGCGGAATGGATCGCACAACAAATTTATTCTTTACGGGCGCGCGACAAGAATGCGGATATCGGCATTTTGTACCGGACGAACGCGCAGTCGCGCGCGATCGAACAGGCGCTCATCCGCAACAATATTCCGTACCGCATTTTTGGCGGGTTGAAATTTTATGAGCGGCGCGAGATCAAAGATGCGGTGTCGGCGTTGCGCTATATTTCGAACGCGAAGGATGAGCCTGCGCGCGAGCGACTGGAAAAAAATCTGACCAAGCGACGTTTCGCGGAATTTAAAAATAAAGTTGCGGAGCTGCAGGACCCGGCAAAACTTTCCGCAGTTGCCGCGGGGACGGTCGCGCCGCTCGCCGCGTTGAAATTGTTCTTGGAAACGTTCGGTTATTTTGATTATCTTGAGTCGAACTTTGCGAACGCCGATGAACGTGAGGAGAACATCGCGGAGTTGATCACGTTTGCAACGGATTTCCAAAGCCTGGATGAGCTGCTTGAACGTTTAAGCCTCTTGCAGGCCGCCGACGAGATAGGAAACAAGCCTGCCGACGGGCGAGAGGTCAACTTAATGACCATCCACCTGGCCAAGGGACTCGAGTTTGACTCGGTATTCATTGCCGGCGTGGCCGAAGGGCTCCTGCCGCACGGCCGGTCGCAGGGCGACGAAAATGCACTCGAAGAAGAGCGCCGCCTGATGTATGTGGCCATGACGCGCGCACGAAAAAATCTCTATCTGAGTTTCTATGGAATCCCTTCGCGGTTCGTGAATGAGATCCCGGAAGATTGCATCGTGCTCGCGGACGGCGCGGCGGCGAGAGGAGCCAGCGATTACGATGGCGGCGAACACGATGAGTACGAACATTTTGTTTCGCTCGACTAATAGCACACTATAATTTTTATGCAAAAATTTGGTCAACATTTTTTAAAGAACGCGATGGTCTTGGAAAAGATCGTGGACGCGCTCGCACTCGCGGACGGCGATTGCGTGATAGAGATCGGCCCGGGGCACGGCGAGCTCACCGCGCCGCTTACACGCGCGGCGCGCGGAAAACGCTGCGAAATCTTTTGCATCGAAAAAGATCACGCGCTGGTCGGCGGGTTGGGACAATTCGCCGCGCGCGTGACCATCATAGAAGGCGATGTATTAAAATTATTACCGGATATGGTAGCAACAAAAATCGTTGGCAACATCCCATACTACATCACCGGAAAATTATTACGCACCATTGGCGGACTCGAGCACAAACCGGAGCGTACGGTGCTGCTCATCCAAAAAGAGGTGGCGGAGCGGATCTGCGCCGCGCCGCCGGATATGAACCGGCTCGCGGCGAGCGTGCAGTTTTGGGCGGATGCAAAAATTGTCGCGCACGTGCCGCGCAGCGATTTTTCTCCGGCGCCGGACGTGGATTCGGCGGTGATCGTGCTCAACGCCGATCATCACGCCGCGCGCGATCTCGATCCGACACTCTATTATAGAGCGGTGCGCGCCATTTTTGCCCAACCCCGGAAAACGCTATTGAATAATCTCTTCGCGGCGGCAGGAAAAACCGTCAAAAAAAACGATGTCGGCGCGCGGATCGAAAAAATCGGCATCAATCCCGGCTCGCGGCCGCAAGACCTTAGCATCGATCAAATCGTTTCCATCGCACATATGGGTTTATGGGGATAACTGGGGATAACCCTTGTAGCACGCATTTTCTTTTGGCGCTATAATCTATATTAATGATAGATGTCAAGAAGCTGATTACGGGTTTTTTGATCTTGGCTGTCGCTGCGGTCTGTTCTGGGCTGATATTTTCGCTCGCGAACTTTTCATCGCCCGCGACAACCAATGCCGCCAGCGGAATAGCGATTGGCGCGGGCACCGCAGCCGCAGATAACGCCAACGCGTTCCTGCCCACCGAGGAACAGGTGCAGGAAACCGCCGCCGCGCTTGCGCCGGAACTCGCATCATCAACAATGCTCGTCAGCTCCACCGACCCGACCAACCTTACCGACGACCTCGCGGCAGAATTTGTGAACGGCGTCGTTGCCGCGAACCCCAACGGAGCGACCGGCACCGATACCGACGGCAATCCCACCTTCACCTCTCCCGATGTGAACGCGATCGCGGCGAACATCGCCGACAGTACCACCACGCAGGCGCTGCAAATTCCTAACTGGGACACCGAGGTCGCGGCAATTCCCGTGACCGTCGTCGCCACCACGAGTGCGACAGCTCTTACCAACTACGGCGATGCGGTCAATGGCATTTTAAACAGCCATCTTAACGCGCAAGTGCAAAGCATCGCGAGCGACCAAACCGATGGCGCAACCGCGAGCGAATTAACGTATGTGCAGTCGCAGGTGCAAAGCGCGCTTCAAGATACTGCCTCACTAAAAACTCCTGCGCCTGCCGAGGCATATCAGAAAAGTTTATTAGCCAACCTCGTTTATGAAAAGAACATGATCCAGTTATATACCCTCGCCCAGACCGACCCGGTAAAAGCATCCCTGATCTTCAGTCAAGAAGATACAAAGTTTTCTGCCGTCCAACAAAATTTTGCGAACCAGGCGCAGGAGCTCACCAGTAATTACCTTTCTCTCGAGCAGGTTCCTCAAAAACCACAAAATGGAATATTACTCTCTTTTATTAACAATACATTCGGCGTTCCCGAAGCCCACGCACTTTTGCCAGTGTTCGACCCCGCGACGTGGGCCCTGATCATATCGAATGAATGGACAACTATTCAAACCCAGCTTGAAGGAATCCTTAAAAACATGCTCCTCCAAATCCTCAAGAACGTCCTCATCGCAATTATTCAGCAGAAAGTGCTGGCGTGGGTGCAGGGGAGCGGGGCGCCGCGATTTATCACCAACTGGGGAACGACGCTCATAAATGTGGCGCAGACAAATGCGCTGAACGCGCTTAATAAAGACATGACGTGCGGCGCATACTCCGCTTTTGTTCCACAGATCAACATTACCTTAAAAGCTTTTTATTCCCCTAGCGCCAATAATTGCGCAAATCAATTTCAGGCGGCGCTCGGCGCAAACACCTTCCAACAATTCTATAATAATTTTTCGAATGGGGGATTTGTTGCGTTTGGCGCAAGCACCCTTCCGAGCGGCAACCCTTATGGAGCGCAATTTTTTGAAGCTCAGAAAACTGATATCTCTTATCACAATCAGCAGGCAGCCACCGCACTGCAAACACAGACCTCACAAGGATTCAAAGGTGACGCGGTATGTACCGACGGGAGCAATCCTAACGGAAACAGCACCGTATGCGAAAACCCCAATGGCACATACGATCCGCCCAATATAACCGGGGGAGCATGCCCTGCGGGCGACAAATCAACCACCGTCTCAAATGGCGGCCTATGCGAGGACGGCACACAACCAATCGTGCAAACGCCTGCGGCGGTCACCGGATTTACCGTTCAAACCACGGCAGGTGGCAACGCGACCGTCGCCCAGGTCACCGCAGCGACCGATATCGTCGGCATTCTCAATTCTGTCATGAGTTCCATTGTGATGGGTCTGGCAAACGCCGCAGTGAACGCGGCGGGGAAATTGGTGAATCAAACGCTTAGCTCTCCCTCTCTGGATTCCAATATCACCTCCGGTGCCAACCTTTCCGGCATCACTACCTCTACTATTGCGAGCACCTCCGCCGCGATCAGCGGCACCCTTGCTTCAATCCCGCTCGCGTGCAATCCGTTGACGCAAACCATCCCGTCCGCATCGGCCAGCACGCCGACATCAACCGGACTCACGGCTACCAGCACCTCCCCGGTCTCGCTCTCCGCCGCCGGCGGTACGCTTGACGCAAACGACAATCCGCCTACTTATAATTGGTCCGACTCCAACGGCGTCACCGGCACTGGCTCGTTCTTCTCCGACACATTCACTATCCCGGGAACGTATACCGTCACCCTCGGCGATTCGACGGGCGATGCGCCAACAACATGCACCGTCATTCAACAATAACAATGGCGCACAAGAACCACTACAAAAAAATATTCGTCGTCGTCGCGGCGCTGTTCGTGCTTTTCGCGCCGGTGGGAATAACGACGGTCGGGGGGACGCAAAATTCCACCTCTATTCCAGCGGCCGCGCCAACAACACGAGGAATCCTAATAAAATCAGCGCCGCCGTCTCCTTATTCTGCATTCCGTTTATCGTTCAATCTTAGCCTTGCGCAGGCGACTCCAACAGCGCCCACTACCGGCGCTGGGGCTGGCCAAAATATTCCCGTCAATCCAAATTGGTACAGTTGTACCACGAATCTGGCAACGTGCGGTGTTTATTACGTAGCGCTTACCATAAATGGCGTTATGGGTCTTCTTGTTTCTCTTGGAGCTACTTTGGTTCGGTTGGGACTTCAACTTAACGATAATGTGTTTAATTCGCCCGCGGTCCAAACGGGATTTTCCGTTGCCCTTGCGATCGCGAATCTTGGATTTGTGCTTGGCATTATTATTATCGCCATCGCTACCATTATCAGAAATCAAACCTATGGGATGAAACAGCTTCTTTGGAAGCTGGTGTTCATGGCCATCCTTGTAAATTTTGGTCTTGTTATCACTGCGCCGATCGTGGGCTTTGCGAGCAGTATGAGTAATTATTTTATCAACGCCACCAGTCCCTCTTCCGTCAGCATCGCCGGATATGAGGGATATGCCCAAACGATGATGTCCGCCTTCAACCCCCAGGCGCCGGCAGGGGCAGCTTCGGCGGGAACGGGGACGCAAAGTTGGACTCCCGCCAGTGGATTTTGTTTAGGTCCTTGGAGCTATTTCAACAGCATCGCGGCCTGGTGCAATAAAAACAATCTACCGACACAGGATCCTCCTGGAGTTTTTTGGCAACAGACAATGGCTATGGCTTTCGACATAGTTTTTTCTGCTCTTATCGTCTTTACCTTTTTTTGCCTCGCCATTCTCCTTCTTATCCGCTACGTTATGCTTGGCGGATTGCTCATCGTCCTTCCTCTTGCGTGGCTTACTTACATATTTCCAAAATTCGATAGTAGCTACAGTAAATGGTGGAATACTTTTATTAAATGGACATTCTTCCCGCCAATTGCACTTTTTTTCATCTATCTTGCGTTCATTACCGCCACAAATACCAATACTAGTGGAAGTGCGAGCGCCACCACTGCGGGTCAAACTTATATGACTCAAGCTGTCCAGCTTCCTTCTAACGCACAGACCGGAGTAGAAGCAGCACTGCAAACTCAAACTGGCACCACCCCGGGCCTTATTCAGTCGATGCTCGACGAAGTCCTTTTGGTAGGTCTCACTGTCATGGGGCTTATGTTCGCTCTTTCGCTTTCCGGAAAGGCGGGCTCGACGGTGGTAAATGGCGCGACGGCAGTTACTAAGGCGGTTACTAAGGCGGCGGGAGGATATGTGGGGAAGAAAACCGGCAAAGCTGCAGCGCGAGTTTATCAAAAAGCAGGAGGGGGAGATCTTAATAAGAATATGCAACAAAGCAGAATTCCTGGCTTCTCGGCGATCGGCAGAGGTATGGCCAACTTGACCGAATCGGCAACCAAAAATCAGGTTGATGCCCAGCATAAAGCATTGGGGCTTGGCGCCATGGACGATGACCGGCTGCAAGCGGTAACCCAAGGGTTGCACGGGAAGGAAGCCCAGCTCGCGGCAGTGCAGGAATGGCAGAAGCGTGGAAAAGTGGACAAGATAGAAAGTATCGGCGGCGACAATTTCCAGACATGGCTCAAAAAGAACCAAGGGACATTTAAAGATTATGGGCAGGGCAAGCTGCGTGGAGATGTTGATAACGCGATAATGTCGAATGAAGAGATACGGGAGATCGCAAGACAAAAAACCGCCGCAGCTCCAGCAGCGCGCGCCGCAGCTGAAGTGGTTGATGAAAAAGGGATTGTGGGCCCAGCAGGGGCAACGGTTCGCGCGAGTGATATGGTAAGCCGCGCAAATGAAGAGGCTAAGAAAGCGCAAGAGATTGTGGATCTTCGGGGAGCTGCTACGTTTATTCCTCATGGGGGAAGCATGGTCAGAGCCGGAGATCTTGTTAAAGAAGCCCAGGCGGCATCGGAATCTGCGAAGGATGCCATGGATAAAGCGCCAGATGATGCTCTTATTACTGATACGGAAGGCCGCTTAGGAGCAAAAGGAGAAAAGCAGAAAGCCGGGAAGCTTATGGAAGCCGCTTCTGAAAAATTCTGGGAAGGAAAAGACAAGGGCGATGCCGCAAAGACGCGCCCGAACGTCATATTCGGAGATAAGCCAAGCCTCGGCTTTGATAAAGAGCAGCTTAATGAAATCGGGAAGGCGGTAGCCCATGGCGTAGTAGTGCAGGTACCTGGCGTCATGGGATCGTTAGCGGGCAAGACGGATAACTTGAAACAACTTACCATGCTTACGGAGGCCTACACGAAGAGCGTCCAAGAGGCGGAGAGGTCTAATAAGATATCAGCAACACAAGCAAAAGCGATGAACTCCGCAATTAAAAAAATGCTCGGGGGGAAACTGGCCTTCATGGGCGGATGGGAGCCAGGATCAGCCCCCACGCCAGCACCGACACCAACTCCTAAGCCTTAAACCTCAAAATGATTACCGTCTCACAACAACAAGCAGGCCAACGATGGGATATTATTACCCCGTCGCTTCGTGAAGCGCTTTTTTCCGACGTGAACGCCGACTTTGTATGGAATCTCTGCCAGAGCGAACATCTTCCCGAGGACAAATCCTATCAAGTTGCCGAATTCGCAGGATATGTGCTTCTCGGATTTTTACATCCGGAAGATCTATCGGGAGAACTGGCCTCTTCATTAAATCTGCCCACACCGCTAGCAAAAACAATAAGCGACCAGATCAACTCGAGGGTGTTTGCGCCGCTTCGAGCCGATATTGATAAAGTTTATTCCCCATTGAGCAGATTAGGAGATATTTCAATAGGGTCTGCGCCAAAAATTCTCCAAGACATCGACGCCTCCCCAAAACACGATATCACACTAAGTAGTATCGCTCCATCAACCCCCAAACCCACAACCCTTTCCGACATCGGCTGGTCAAAACAACCGGCGATACAGCCAATCACGAGCGCCAAGACCAGCGCTCCAATACCAACTCCTCCAGCTCCGCCAAAACCCGCCGTTGAACCGGCGCCGATGATGCTCCATGAGGACACGGTGTTCAAATCTGCGGAAAAAAATATGAGTTTTACGCTATCCAAGCCCGGAGACGCCGTCGAGATGAATATGAATCGCGGTGCGGTGGTGGTGCCTGCGCCAGCCCGTCCGGCGGTGTTAGAGTTCGGCGGCGCGACGGCAGCGGGCACGTCTGCTCCAAAACCGCCCGCACCCACATCGAGCACGGCGCGCGCGCCGGGCTTTGGGTCTTCGCTCGCTTCCATGTCAACCACAAACACCGGCGCACGTAATGTAAGCCAGATCGTGCCGACGACATCAGTACAAATCCCTAAGTCACCCACTTCGCCAATGCCGCCGCAGCCGCCACAAGCATCTCCCGCACCCCAGCCCAACAAGTCGATCGTAAAAGATTTCCTTTAATCGCGGGCTCGGTTTACAATAGTAGGTAATGCAATATCAAGTTCCCCAATTCATCGAGACCGAAGACAAGGTTGTCGGACCGTTCTCGCTCCGACAATTCGCATACGTGGGCGTCGCGGCGCTCATAAGCGGCGGCGCTTATTTTTTCCTGCAGACGTGGCTATTCCTTATCATCGCACTTGTGTTGGTGGGCGGATCGCTCGCGCTTTCGTTCGTAAAGATCAACGGCCGGTCGCTTATTAAAGTGGCCACCGCGGCCTTTTATTATTATTGGAAACCTCAGCTGTATGTGTGGAAACCGGACCACCCCATGATCGCCCAGCAACCGCATGCGCCCGCGACAGCGAGGAAATTGCTTCCTGTTGCCGATAGTGCTCCCGAAGGCTTCCTCCATAAGATCTGGGGGAGCTCACAACACGCTCCCGCAGCCGTGAGGGCGTTGCCGCCCATCGCCGCGATCGCTTCCGGAGATTCCCTCCATAAGAGCTGGGGAAACCTGCAGACCGGTACGCCGGAGACAAAAGAGATGTCCGACCGCCAGTTTTTGGAGAAAAAAATGATGGAGCGTTACCAGATATTCCGGCGGTTGAGCGGCGACCGTGCGGCGGCACGGCGCGTGGATTATCGTTAGAAATTGTGCGAAAATAGAATCATGGCAATCCCACAAATGCAGGATGCGGGGAGTTCCCTGGACCTTGTCGACATCAAGGAGATCAAACAGAACACGGTCGTCGTAAAGGACGGCAGCTTCCGGCAGGTCATCATGGTAGGGGGTGTCAACTTTTCATTGAAGTCCGAAACGGAGCAGAATATCATCACGCAAGCGTATCAGACGTTTCTGAACGGTATTGATTTCCCCCTACAGATCCTTATCCACTCCCGCAAGGTGAATATCGATAAGTATATCGAGGCGCTGGCTGCCCGGAAGGAGATAGAACAATCTCCCATCCTGCAAAACCAGATCGACGAATACAGCAAGTTCGTGCAGGGATTTGTGGAAAAGAACGCAATTATGGAAAAGATCTTTTTGGTGGTCGTCTCGTTTTATCCCGTTTCGGTGCTCCCCAACGCAAAAAAAGTTTCTGTGGCGATCCCATTTTTTGGGAAAAAGAAAATAAGTCCGGCGGAAACAGCCCAGCGCACGGAGGAAGCGGAAAAGATGTTTGGCGAGAACCTTGCGCAGTTAAGCCAACGCACGACCCAGGTGACGGGGGGGCTTCTGAACATCGGCCTTGAGACGACGGTGCTCAACGATGAACAGCTCATTGAGCTCTTCTATAATTTTTACAATCCACAGACCATCGAACATAAAAAAACGCCCGTGGCGCGCGAATGATATCATTACCCCATGCCAGACCAGCCACAAGAAAATAATTTCAGCGACGTAAAGAAGATCATCGCGCCGGCGGGCGCGCAGGTGTTCCCCAACTACCTGAAGATCGGCGACAAGCTCGCAAAGACGTTCTTTGTGTTCTCCTATCCGCGCTACCTTTCCACAGGCTGGTTCGAACCGCTCATCAACCTGCCGAACCTTTTTGACATCTCGATCTTCATCAACCCGATCGACACCGGGAGCGCGCTCAAGAATCTCCGTAAAAAAGCCGGACAGCTGGAGTCGCAAATGAACGATGAGCAGGACAAGGGCCTCGTGCGAAATCCGGTGCTGGAAACCGCGATCAACGATGTTGAGGGCCTGCGTGATTCATTGCAACAGTCCGAGGAAAAGCTTTTCGACACCGGCGTATATATTACGGTCTACGCGGATACCATGGACGAGCTCGCACGGCTGGAAAGCAAGCTCGTCACGATGATGGAAGCAAAGCTGATCTACCTTAAGCCCGCGCTCTTTGAGCAGCTTGAGGGATTGTCTTCCATCCTGCCGATCAATAACGACAAGCTCCAGATCTACTCGCCGATGAACACCGGCCCGATCTCATCATTTTTTCCATTTGTCTCCGAAGATCTCTCCTCCAATGAGGGGATCATGTATGGCATCAACCTGCATAACAGCAACCTGGTGATCTTCGACCGTTTCTCGTTGGAAAACGCAAATGAAGTGGTGTTCGCCAAATCCGGCTCCGGCAAATCGTACACCACCAAGCTGGAGATCCTGCGCTCGCTCATGGCGGGTATTGACATGGTGATCGTGATCGACCCGGAAAACGAGTATGACCGCCTCGCAAAGACGTTCGGCGGGAGCATGTTCAACATCTCTTTGTCTTCGCACGAGCACATCAATCCGTTCGACGTACCGCCGATCCCGGAGGGAGAAACACCGTCGGATGTTCTGCGATCGCATATCGTGAACATCGCAAGCCTGTTGAAGCTCATGCTCGGCAAGCTCTCGCCGGAGGAAGACGCGCTGCTCGATCGCGCGATCACGGAAACGTACGCCTCCCGCGAGATCGTCGCCGATACGGATTTTATCGGCAAAGAACCGCCGCTCTTGGGCGACCTGGAAACGGTACTGCGGAATCTGGAAGGCGGGCGCGGCCTTGCGGAAAAGCTCTATAAATACACCAAGGGAAGTTTTGCGGGCTTCTTGAACCAGCCAACCAATATCGATGTCAATAATCGCCTTATTGTGTTCTCCATCCGCGACCTGGAAGAAGAGCTCCGCCCGCTCGGTATGTTCGTTGTGCTCAACTACATCTGGAACCTCATCCGCGCCAAGCTCGCCAAGCGATTATTGTTCATTGATGAGGCGTGGATCATGATGCAGAACGAAGACAGCGCGACGTTCTTGTTCGGCCTCGTCAAGCGCGCGCGCAAATATTATCTCGGCGTCACGACGATCACGCAGGATGTGGAAGACTTCTTGCGGTCGCCTTACGGGCGCCCGATCGTCACCAACTCTTCGCTGCAATTGCTGCTCAAGCAGGCGCCCGCCACGATCGATATTGTCGCCAAAGCGTTCGATCTCACCGAAGCGGAAAAGAACTTCTTGCTCGGCGCGGAGATCGGCACCGGCATCTTCTTCGCCGGCAAGCGCCACGTGGCCATCCAGATCGTCCCGTCGTATTACGAAGATCAAATCATCACGACGAATCCCGAGCAAATCCTGGAGGAAAAAAGTGAGCTATAATTTCTTCACATATGGATGAAGGAGAAAAACCGTTCCCGATAGAATTCATCGTCATCCTTTTGATCGTCGCTGTGGCGAACGACGTCGCGGAAATTTTTTTCGACCTCCTTGACTTCACCGGCGTAGGCGTCGCCGGAGAAGCGATCATGGAGCCGGCAAATTTTGTTTTGGACTTTTTCTTTACCGGAATTTTTTGGTGGAAGGTTGGCCCGGGAGGCGGCACTATAACGCAATACATCGGAGATATTCTCGAACCATTTCTTATTCCGGGGAGAACAATCTCGGTGGGGCTCGGTATGTGGATAGCGAACCATCCCAATTCCGCGATAGGGGAAGCGGCGAATACTGCGGTCTCGCTTGAAAGCGGCAACGTCGCGGGTGCGACAGGTGAAGTTGAGGGAATCGCGGGAACTGCGGAAAAAGAAGCGGCTGATGCCGAGAAGAAACTTCAAGGCGGGAGTGCGAGTGGTACCGGCGAAGGCGGTGAAGGCGGATTAGAAGCTGCTAAAGAAGGCCAAACTGCCGAATCGAAATCTCCTGAAGCCCAAAGCGGCGGAGAAAAAGAAAACGCCCCCGAAGAAGACGTATTTAAAAATCCCTACGAAAATCCCGTGGGAACTGCCGGAGAAGAGCTTAACGAACCACCCGAGGAAGAATTCCACGAAGGGGAAGGATTTAAGCCAAAAGAAGAACCGCAGGAAAACGAGATCCAATCACAGAAAGTCGTTGATATTGCGAGCCGCCGGCCGCCATCGCCAAAAAATGAGAACCGCGCAGGTGATGCCGACGCCGAAGACCTCGCAGAAGCGGCATAGCCTCGTCCATTGGGGGGGGCGCCGATTGGCGGAATTTGTTATACTTAAGGAAAGATATGTTCTCGCGAATTGTGCTTAAAAAGATGGCGCTTGTGGGTTTTATCGCGATTGCCCTCGTAGCCGGTGGCACCTTTCTTTTAGTAACATCAATAGCTCACGCACAGACGGCATCATCGCCCACATTTCTTATCACGTGGAAAACGACGGGGAGCTATATCCCATCGTTTTATATCGGTAAGGCCTTGTCAACCTATGGGTCGAAGATTACCGCGTCGCTCGAGTTGGTCTCGCCGCAGGGAAAGATCCTTGATCTCAGCGGGCAGACGATCTATTGGTACGTGAATGACACCTTAGTGGGCGGTGGAGTGGGTGTTCAACAAGTAACATTCCCGCCTGTCGGTGACGCACCGAATACCGCCAACCTACGCGTGACGCTCCCGAACTATAATGGCGCATATCTTATTCACGCGATCAATATCCCTATGGTTCTACCGGAGGCGGTGATCTACGCGCCATACCCTAATGGGCAGTTTACACAGAATCCGCTGACGGTGCAGGCTATCCCGTATTTCTTTAACATCGCCGATCCTTCCGGCCTTTCCTACGCGTGGTCGGTAGATGACCAAGCCGGCTCCAACGCCGAAAATCCGGAGACGGCGCAGGTCACGTTGCCGCAGGGCACGCAGTCGGGAACCGGCGTGAACGCATCGCTCAGCGTTGAGAATCCCAACGACTCCACCGTCGCCACCGCGAGCGCCAACTTAACCTACGAAAGCCAGCTATGAAGAAATTTTTTTATAGCTTAGCTGCGATTGTCTCAAATTTCTTCCTTTTGTCCGCCGCGCATGCGGTGACGATTAGTATGGCCATCCCGGGCGGCCCAAACGCTTATCCCACCAGCACCGGTCCTGGCGGTTTTGTCGCCAACTTCTACCAGTTTGCACTGATGATCGGCGGGGTTCTTGCTTTCGGGGTTATTGTGTATGGAGGAGTGCGATATATGGCATCCGCAGGCAATCCTTCGGGGCAAAGCGATGCGAAAGAATGGATAGAGGCGGCTCTGTTGGGATTATTACTACTTGTGGGCGCATATTTTATCCTTAATGTGGTGAATCCACAGCTGACGAATCTTGTGCCGCCAACGCTCACGCCGGTAAATATCCAAACGCCGGCCGCCGCCACAACACAAACGGAGATACAAACCGCTATCGCTGCTTGTGTCGCTGCTTGTCAAGATGCAAGCTGTACCGCTGCATGTAATGCCCAGGGATCATCTTTGCAATCGGCGTTCAGCGGAGCATGTAGCGCGAACACTTGTCCATCAGGCCAGACGTGTCAAAATGACGGAAGTGGAGGGCATATGTGCCTTAATATCAACCCCTTATCAACAAACCCTCTGGGCTCTACACCTGCAGGAGATTACTCAAGCTGTGCGCAAGCCAACTGCGCATCGGGCAAAAACTGCGTAGTAGATCTCAGTAATAGCAAATACTACACCTGCATGTAATACCCAGCGAAAAATCTATATCTATGAAACGCTATCTCTATATTATAATCGGCATCATCGTCGCGGCGGCCATCGTAATATTGGTTCTTTTCCTGATAAAAAATAATGCGGCGAGCACGACGATCACCACCTCGGGGACGACCGGCGGTTCGCTTCCGGCGGCGGGTACGCAAGGGAGTGGTGGATCGGGAGTAACGAGCAGCGTTGCCACACTCGGCCTCTCGCCGATAGCAAGTGGCACCAGTGCGAACACAAACAACCAAACGGTTGTGCAAAACTTTGGCGTGCTTTCACAAAGCCCCGCTTTGGATTATTTCGTTGACGCTCAAAATAATATCACCGCCATCCAACCGACGGGCGCCATTATCACAATAAAAAACGGCCAGACGACGACAGTAAATTCCTCGACGATTGACGGCATCATCTCCGCAAGCTTTTCCTATGATGGCAAAAAGATCGTTGTGAATTATGGCGATCCGTCCGATCCGCGGGCGGGCGTTTATGATGTTGCGACGAACGCGTGGACGGCACTGCCGCAGGGAATTCTCTCGCCCCAATGGTCTCCGGCCAATAATTACCAGATCGCATACCTTGCGGTACCGAGCGCCGGAAAGCTTACGCTCGCTACCGTTAACGCCGCGAATTTAAAAACTACGCCGACGACCCTCCTTACGCTTAACGCGAACGATCTCGCGCTCCAATGGCCCACGGCGAGCGAATTTATCCTTTCCGATAAGCCGACTTCGCAGAACGCAGGGTCGGTGTGGGTTTATAATTCGTCGGCTGGAACACTGGAGCCCCTCATATATGAGGTTCCTGGCGCGGAGGGAATATGGAGTCATAATGCCGCCATTCCTTATGGCCTGACCTTCTTTAATAATCCGTCCGGCCAAGGGGGGAATACATTACAGCTACAGGTTTTTTCTGGAAATTTGCCGACTCAGCCGCTCGTTTTCTCAACCTTGCCTTCCAAGTGCGCTTTTAACACCGAACTCATGCCGGTTGCGACATCTACCGCTGGCGCGGCGACGTCCACGACGGCTTCGTCCACCGCAAAGATATCGGCGAAAGTCGCCGCAACTTCCACGCCGTACCTCGCGCTCTATTGCGGCATTCCACGCAGCTCGAGCGGGTTCTCCTCCGCACACCTGCCGGACGCCTATAATACGATGGCGCTCTTTACCTCCGACGATATTTATAAAATAAACACCGCGACGGGCGCGGAACAGGTGCTTTGGAGCGATGCCACACAGAACATGGACGTCTCTGATGTAAAGTTCTTCAATGATGCGTTGTTCTTTGTAAACCGCTATGATCAAAAACTGTACGGTCTTACTTTTAGTAATTAATCAACTACGCAATAGTTAACCGATAGCATAACAAAATACCCTCTTGTTTCGAACAATCCCGAAGGGTGAGCCCGTTCGAAACAAGAGGGTATTTTGTTATGCTATCGGTTTAATGATGACATACCGCTCCTTTCCTTCTCCCGCGCTCTCGGTCTTTACATCCGGATGTACCGCGAGCTCCACGTGAACCAAGCGGCGCTCGTAGGAATTCATCGCGGGAAGCGAGATCTCCGTCTTCGTTGCTGTTGCTTTTTTTGCCGCCGCGCGGGCAAGCTCCGCAATCAGCCGTTCACGGTCATGCCGATAATTATTTATGTCGAGGAATATCGATTCGGTGCGATTTTTTTTCGCGACCATTTGGAGAACGTGATTCACCGCATCAACGATCGCGGGAAGATTCTCCCTCACCATCTCCTGATCCTCGTAAATAAAAACCGACCCCCGATGTTCATCTATCTTTATCTCCAGGTGATAATCGCGGAACCCGATAAGATCTAATGTTTTTTTAATGAATGATTCCCAGTTGTCCATGCGTTCCCGTCATCATTCCATATTTCGCCACAAAAATCAAGCGATGCGCAGAAAGAACTTATCGCCATCTCGCTCCAACGTAAGAACGTCCACTCGCTCAATGGCGATAAGTTCTTTCTACCCCCTTGGTTTTTCCACCGAAAATTTTCTCTCTTAAATATTAAAGATGGTGGCGAAGTACGGCGCATAGCAAAATACCTGTTTGTTTGGAACAATCCCGAAGGGTGAGCCCGTTCCAAGCAAGTAGGTATTTTGCTATGCGCCGTACTTCTTTATGAGATGCTTATTCACAAAATATTGCTGGACGACGGAGAAGAGCGACGTCATAAGCCAGTAGAGACCGAGTGCTGCGGGAAAATTATAGAACACAAGGATAGTGATGACCGGCCCCACAAACACCATCTGGCGCGCGATCTTTTCCGCTTGCGACAGCGCACCCGCCGTGTTTCCCGGCGCGCGATAGATGGCAAGCTTCGCTTGGAAATATTGCGCAAGGGCGGCGGCGAGGATAAGAACGAAGTTCGGCTTCGCGAGATCAATGAAGCCAAGAAAGATGGTATTGATGCTATGTGGCGCGGTGATAAACGAATATAATCCTGTCAGCTGTGCGGTACCGACGCCGGATCGGATCACCCAATAGAATGTGAGGAGAATCGGGATCTGGATGATGAGCAGCAATATACCGGAGAATGGATTGACGCCATGCTCTTTATACAACCCCATCAGCGCCTTCGCCTGCTGGTCGCGATCGTCTTTGTGTTTTGTTTGTATCTCTTTTATCTTCGGCTGGATGCGCTGCATGAGCATCTGCTGTTTCGCACCGGTATGAAAAAACGGATAGAGGATAATGCGGATAAAAAGTGTCACCAATATGATCGCGATGCCGAGGTCGTGGAACGCGATCGTCTGATAGAAAAAAACAAGAAGATTGAGGATTGGCCTATAAAGTATCTGCTGATAAAGATAGATCATGGATTTTTATTTTTGCTGCGCCGTGGCCAGTACTTTTGAGATCTCCTCTCTGAACTGTTTTTTAGTAAGGCGACGGATGTTCGGCGAAACCATCATAAGGATATCACTTCCGGCGCTCGCGCGCAGGGTGATCTCCGCACGCGCCTGCCGCTTCCAAAAATTTCTCCTTGCAGCGGCCTTACTGACCGAGACCCCGACCACCACCCCAACACGTGTGGTTTTATAGGAATTTTTCTTTATTTTTAATAAAAAAAATGGGGTGGATACCGTCTTGTACCCACGGGCGCGGAACTGATCCGAGGGAAGGCGCATAATACCTTCTTTTAAACAGCCAATTTCCGCCGGCCTTTCGCGCGGCGGCGGGAAAGGACACGCCGACCGGTCGGCGTGGCTTGGCGCACCAAAAAACCGTGGGTGGTTTTGCGCTTCTTCTTTTTGGGACTATAGGTAAATGACATTCCCTCGATGATACCACACCATTTTAAAAAAGCAAAATAATACCGATGGAGCATATAAAAAGTTCTCCCCACGTAATCCCCAGGAAGATAACTTTTTAGATCTTTCCCACCCTTTGACTTGTTCCACGGAAGAGATAATAATGAATCCACAAACTTAATCAATTTTTAATCATGGATCTTGAACAAATGTGGCAGTCGACGTTGGGGGAGATGGAAGTTCAACTGACGAAGGCGCATTTTGCAACGTGGTTAAAAAATAGCCGACCGATCGATAAAAAGGATGATACGCTCTTTGTCGCCCTTCCAAGCAACTTCGCGAAGACATGGGTGGAGGAAAAGTATCAGAAAAACATCATCGGCATCGTCCGGAATATGGACACGTCGGTTAAAAAGATCGAGTTTGTAGTGGGAAATAAGAATATTTCTTTCAATAAGGCGCCGTCCGAACAAACCACCACACAACAAAATGCCGCCGCCGAGCTGGACTTCAATAAGACCGACCCGGAAACGGGGCTCAATCCAAAATACACCCTCGCATCGTTCGTTGTTGGACCCTCAAATGAGCTTGCCTTTGCCGCCGCCACCGCGATCACCGAAGGGCCGGGCAAAAAATATAATCCTTTTTTCATCTACGGCGGCGTCGGCCTCGGGAAGACCCATCTCATTCAAGCTATCGGCAACGAACTCATGGTAAAATATAAGGGTAAAGTAAAAACAAAATATGTTTCTTCGGAACAGTTCACGCGCGACATCGTGTGGGGACTACGCAATGATCGCATCGAAAGTGTAAAGAAAAAATACCGCGACGTTGACGTGCTGATTATCGACGATATTCAGTTTATCGGCGGAAAGGAAAAAACAGAGGAAGAATTCTTCCATACCTTTAACGCGCTCTATGAGAATGATAAGCAGATCATTATCTCGTCCGATCGTCCGCCACAGTCGTTGCCAACGCTGGAGGAGCGGCTTCGATCGCGTTTTGAAGGCGGCCTCATTGCCGATGTTTCCTATCCGGAATACGAGATGCGGGTGGCGATCGTCCGCAGCAAGCTCCAGGAGATGAATCGGCAGCTCCCTGACGAAGTGATCGACCTCATTGCAAAGCGGCTCCGAAAGAACATCCGTGAGTTAGAGGGGGTTCTTAAAAAGATCATATTCCACGAGGAGCGAAAACAGACGGTGATTACCGTAAAGGCGGCCGAGGAGATTATCGAGAAGGTGACCCAGAACCTCTCTAGGCGTGTCACTGATGCCCAAATTTTGAAGTCTGTGGCGGAATTCTTTAATATCGCCGTGGAAGACCTCATCAGCCATAATCGCCGGAAAGAAGTGGTGGAGCCGCGCCAGATCGCTATCTATCTTCTTCGGGATATCTCGGAGCTTTCCTATCCGTATATTGGTGAGAAGCTGGGGAGAGACCACACCACCGCTATCCACTCCTATGAAAAGATCAACCGTGAAATCAACAGGAATCCCGCACTTAACCAAAAGATATTAACCATAAAGGATATGATTTATAAGAGTTAATCCAGCGCTTATCCCCGTGGCGATGGGCGAAAAATATAATTAATACTTGATTAAATAATTTTTATCCCCAGAAAAGCGCTTCACTAATAACAACTCTAATAAAAAGTATTTAATATAAATTATAATTAAGAGATGAAATTTATCGCAATCCGTTCAAATATCAAAGATGCGGTTTCAACCATTGAGAAGGCGGTTGGAGAAAACACCAATCTACCAATATTAAAAAACATTTTTATTGAGGCGGAGAACAACACTATCATTTTTTCCGCCACCAACTTGGAGATTGCGATCACCCACCGCGTTGCGGGAAAGGTGATCGAGGATGGGAAGATAACCGTGCCTCTCGCGCTTTTTTCTAGCCTTATTGGGAACATCCAGAGCGACCGGTTGAATTTTGAGAAGAAGGAAAATAACATGGAGATCGCGACGGATAATTACAGCGCGGTGATCAATGGGATGTCGCCGGAAGATTTTCCCCTCACGCCGAAAATAAAAAACACCGAGAGCTATATTGAGATCAAAGGCGCGTTTCTCAAGGAGGCGATCCAGCAGGTGACGGTCGCGTCGCAGTATTCCGATCTGCGGCCGGAGTTGAACAGCGTTCTATTTAATTTTTCATTGGAAAGTTTGGTGCTCGCGTCGACTGATGGATTTCGTTTGGCGGAGCGATCGATCCCCTCGAATCTTTTTGTGATAAAAAAGAAGGAGCCGTTCAAGATGCTTATTCCTCTGCGAACGGCCATTGAGGTGGCGCGCATCATGCGCGATGACGAAGTGGTGCGTATCCATCAGGATGAAAACCAGGTATTGTTTAAAACCGACCAGACGGAACTGATTTCCCGGTTGGTGGAAGGCGCGTTCCCGGATTATTCCGCGATCGTGCCGCACGAGTTCGCCGCGGAGATCGTGGTAAATCGCGATGAATTCTTGAACGCGATAAAGCTCGCTGGCGTATTCGGCCAGAAGAACAGCGAGGTTAAAATAAGGATCCATCACAACAAAAAAGCGATCGAGATCAGCTCCGCGGACCAGGCGCTTGGCGAGAACAACAACGTCCTCCCGGCGAAGATACAAGGAGACATCCCGGAAGTGTTTTTTAATTGGCGCTATCTCTCCGATCCAATGAAGGGCATTAAAGCGGAGGAGGTGTTTCTCGGGCTGCAGGAAGACGCAGGACCGGCACTGATCCGTTCAGTGAGCGATCAATCGTATTTCTATGTGTTGAAGCCGATTCTCAAACCCTAGCTCCATACGCATTATTATTTGGAGGTCGCGTATTTTTCTGCTGAAAAATCGCTACTTCTCGCCGCCTTCGCGGCTCCGAAATACCTCCAAATAATAATGCGTATGGAGCTAGGATTTGACAGTTTGAATTTTTAAAACCCCCTATCCTCCAAGAATCACAGAGGACATCTTATATTTGCCAAAACGAAGTTCCTTAGATGGGAACAATTCAATTTAAAAATAATTTTCTAAGTGCTATTGCCAAGCCATCATTCGTCACGCTCGGAGCAATAAAATCAGCCTTCTTTTTAAGCTCATCTGAACCATTTCCCATGGCTATTTTATACTTTGAAATCTCAAATAGCGGTAAGTCATTATTTCCATCTCCTGCTGTGACTATATTATCTTTATGTATGTCTAATATTTTTAAAAGTACTTCTAGGGCGTGACGTTTTGTTGCTTCGGCATGCGTTATATGGATGTCAAAATGGTCTGGTGTCCACGACATGACTTTATACGCCGCGATGTCGGGTATTCGATTTAACTTCGCGAGTATGTCTTCTGCGTCTTCCCTATTAACTGGTTCAATATAGATTATTCTTTCCGGTTCTTTGACCACTTTCTTTTTTGCTAGTTCACTTACTTCGTCATCGCCAAAGAAGACGGGATACGGATATTGAGAAGCAATTTTCATAATCGCCTCAACTTGAAATATTTCCATATCTTTTCCCCAGAGAATCTTCTTGGTCGTCGGATCTACGATTTGTGTTCCTCCGGAGATAATACATGGGTCGGTTAGCCCCAATCTCTGAATAATCGGCAGTGAGTTGAAGAGCGGCCTCCCGGTCGCAACGCATACTTTCATCCTGCCTCGCAGTTGTTTAATAACTTCTATTAAATTATCAGTAGGCATCCCGTTCGGCTCGTTTGGAATTGCTGTACCATCTAGATCAAATATTAGTGCTTTGTACATTTCCTTTCTCAGGGTGATTGGGATATTAGTTCCCATATCCATTCGCGCGCGCCCAGTTCTCGACGCCAACCTCCCAGTTATTATATTGCGGGTCCACTGCGGGGTTGGTAGGATCCGGTCCGGTGGGGTCGCTCTTGTCCACATAGTAGAGAATGCTGTGTATTTGTCCGTTGATGTTGTATTGCCCGGCGAGGATCGGCTTATCGGGGCTTGTCGGGTCGGGCGGGGTGAAGGTCGTGTTCGGCGCTTCGGGTAGTGCTTGGGTCATGAACGCGCTCCACATCGGGACTGCTGCCAGAATACTTGACCCCGCCTTCTGCATCGGCGCATCATTGTTGTTGCCTGCCCAGACGCCGACGACGAGCGACGGCGTGTATCCCATTGCCCACGCATCGGTGTAGTTGTTCGACGTTCCCGTCTTGAGCGCCACATCATAACCCGGGAATACAGTAAGGCCTTGGCTCCCCCCCATCAGCGGCGCGCGCGCGGCGGCGTCGGATAAAATATCATTCACAAGATTTATTGATTGCGCGTCCGCCACTTGTGATACCTGGTCTTGATAAGACTCCAGTGTGTTGCCATTCGCGTCTTGCACGGAAAGGATCATCGACTGAGCGTGCTTAACCCCTTGTTCCGCGAGCACGGAATATGCCTCGGTGAGATCGATGAGTTTTACCGCGCCGCCGCCGAGCACAAGCGAGAGGCCGTACTGCGATGGGCTGCCGAAAGTGCTGATGCCAAAGTTGGTCATGTTTTGGATCGCGTTTTGCTCGCCCACGAGGTAGAGCATTTTTACCGCCGGTACGTTCACCGACTGGGCGAGCGCGTTGCGGATAGTGAGCGGCCCGGCAAATGTTCCCTCGAAGTCCTGTGGATGGAAGCAATTTTTATTGGTGGAATTAAAATCAGGGACAGCAGGACATTCCGCATTGGTGCTGAACTCCGTCGGGACGTCAAATAAGATCGTGTCTGGCGTGTATCCCATTTGGAAAGCGGTCATATAGACAAATGGCTTCAGCGACGATCCCGGTTGGCGCAGGCCCTGCGTTGCCACGTCAAAGTTGCCGTCATTCGCGGTATTAAAGTAATCTGCCGACCCTACCAGCGCCAAAATTTGGCCCGTCACGGGGTCTTGCGCGACGAGCGCGGCGTTCGTTGATTTGTAAAGCTGCGTGTTGCGTGCGACGCCCGCAGTGACCGCCACTTCGGCTTGCTGCTGCATCGTCCAGTTAAGCGTGGTGATCACTTTCAACCCGCCATTATCCACCTCATTCTCGCCATATTTTTGCACGAGATAATTTTCCACTGCCATCACAAAGTGCGGTGCGCGGATTCCCGTTCCGCTCTCCGTCTGCGGCTGGAAGACGATCTTGAAGTTTTGCGCGGCGGTCAGCTGGGCTTTGGTGATCTTGCCGGTGCTATACATCTGTTGAAGCACCAACTGCTGGCGTTGGAGTAGCTCGCTCACGTGCGTACCGTACGGGGAATAGTATGTTGGCGCCTGCGGGAGCGCGGCGAGCACCGCACTTTGTGCGATACTGAGCTGGCTCACCGGCACACCAAAATAATCCTGTGCTGCCTCACCCACGCCGGAAATATTCGGGCCGTACGGGACCTCGTTCAGGTAGAGCGCGAGAATCTGGTCTTTGGAATAATACTCATTCAATTTGACCGCGAGAATGAATTCCCTGATCTTGCGCGAGACTGTCTGGTTGAGCGTCAGGAACGCGGTGCGCGCGAGCTGTTGGGTGAGCGTCGATCCACCCTCGGCAAATGAATGGGTGGTGATGTCCACGAAGAGTGCGCGGATGATGCCTTTAATGTCGAACGCCGGCTCATTATAAAATTGCTGGTCTTCGATGGCGATCGTAGCATCCTTGACGCTCTGCGGAATTTGGTCAAACGGCACGAGCGTCCGATGCTGGCCATTGTCTATGTCGTATAAAAGCACAGTGCCCGTCCGATCGTAGATTTTTGTGGATTGTCCGATTTGCTGGGTGCCGATCTCCTGGATAGACGGCACCGTTTTTGCAAAATAAAGCACCGCCAGACAGAGGATGATCGCGCCCGACGCCACAACGACGCCTGATATTTGCAGCATCTTGACGTATTTTTTCTTTTTTGGACGGCGAAGAAGGCTTTTAACGTCGTTACTCATAAAAAGTGCCTCTTTATTTTACCTCTTTTCACTCTTTTCTTGTATCTTTCTTTCTCTTTCTTCTTCTCTTTCTTCTTCTCTCCATTTTTTCGAACAAAACAAAACTCCCCCTACTTTTGGACCGTTATTCTTATATCTAGGTCCAAAAGTAGGGGGAGTTTTGTTTTGTTACTCCGTCGGTTCGGCGTCGTCAGGCGCAGCATTGTCATCGCCCTTGAGAAGATTATCGTCACCATCTTCATCAACATCCTCGTCGGGACTGTCGATGGTTATCTCATCCGGATCTTCATCGCTCAATCCGCGGAATTCGAGTTTTAATGGAAATAATTCAGTTACCATAGTTACCAATGTTTCACGACCTTTTTTATTTTCAACCAGTATATTGTATCATCGCGTGCTGTCAAGCAAGTGGTCGCCTGTGGATAAGATCGCGAGTGCGAGCGCGTCGCTCGCGTCATCGATTACCCTAAGGTCAGCCTTGCCCAGGATAAGGCGTACCATCTTAAGCACCGCTTTCTTGTCCGCCATACCGTATCCCGCCACGCCGGACTTTACTTCGTTCGGGGTGTATTCCTTTATACGAACACCGCGCTCTTTTGTTGCAAGAAGGATGACGCCGCGTGCCTGTGCTACCGCGAGCGCGGTTTTTGTATTTTTTGCAAAGAACAATTTTTCAATGGCCACCACATCCGGCTTGTGCTTTTTTATGAGCGCATCGATGCCTTTTTTTGTCTCCTTAAGCGCAGGGACGTCGTCGGCGGAGGTGATGGTAAGAATTCCCGCAGCCACGTAGGCGACCGTCGGCCCATTACACTCCACCACGCCGTATCCTATCCGCCGGGTTCCGGGGTCAATGCCAAGCGCGATCATAAAAGTGAAAATTTCATTAAAAATTAATATTGGTATAAACGTTTTGGACGTCGTCATTCTCTTCGAGCGTTTCAAGGAGGTCGGCAAGTTTTTGCTTTTCTTCTTCGTTGGCGATATCCTGCGGGAACTTTGCGGTCCATTCGCCCCACTCTTCTCCTCCAGCCGGTTCAAACGCCCATCGCACACTTCCGGATTCTGCCCACTTACCGTTATGGTCGCGCAAAATAGTTTTTATTTCCTGGACGGTGCGATTGCGGTTGTCGCTAATCGCGGTGATAAGGATCGCGGAGCCGCTTGGGCCGTATGCCTCGAACAATAACTCCTCCAATTTTTCCGTCGGCTCGGCGGCACGCTTGATCGCGCGATCGATCGTATCCGCCGGCACGCCCGCCTCGCGCGCTTTTTCCATCGCCGTGCGCAGGCGCGGATTAAAGTCCGGGTTCGGCTCCGTGCGCGCCGCCGCCGAGATCAGCTTGAGCGATTTCGAAAATATCTTCGCCCGCTTTTTGTCGGTGATCTCCTTTTTATGCTTTATTCCTGACCAATGCGAGTGTCCTGACATGGTGTTATATATCCCTCGCATTATATCGCCGCCCACGTGCAAAAAAAAGCCGCCGGAGGAAAGACTGGTTGGTCTTTCCGTCCGGCGGGCTGGGTGCTTTCATGCGGCTAGCGCCTAAAAGCATTCGTGATCTCCGTGTCGGCACCAGGGAACCACTTGGAGTAGGTTCCCCAGGCCATGAATTGGCTGAACGCGTTCCGGCTGAGAAGGCGGTTGAGATCCTGTCTCGCCGCATTACCAATCGTGGCGTTTAGATCGCTGGAGTCGCTCTCGTAATACGTTCCTCCGCCACGATTCCCGTAGCTGGAGCTGAAGCTACTTCCGCTTCCAGCCGGTGCCAGGCACTGGGAGTGGCCCAGCGGTACGGTTGGTCTCTCGCCGCCATTCTTCTCGTCGTACTTCACAAGGAAGACGTCAAGGTTGATAGGATAGAGACTCCCGTTGAACGAGCCACCGGATTGATATCCGTTTCCGCCGTAGCCGCCCATTTGGCTGGACGATGCGACTTGCATCGCGCCACCGACACTGATCCGTACGCAGACGAGGGTATGGCCGAAAACGCACGGGTTGCGCCCTTCGACGAAGTCGCGAGCGCCTAGCTTCATAAAGAGGTCCTTTGCGCTCACTGCGCTGGTTCCGCCGAAGTCGATCGCGATTAGAGCCCCCTTGAAGTCGGGGCGCTTGGAGTCCGCTTTTGCGTCGGCGTCATAATGTATGACGCGTGCTTCCTGCGCCAGCGCGATGCCGGCACAGAAGAGAACCATTATTCCGGTCCATGCCAGAACGTTAGTGATGAGTTTCTTCATAGTTCCTCCTCCGCGCCGTATAGGCGCTGACCATATTTCAATTTCAAGTTGCAGGTATATTATACCAGATAACATAGCGATTTGTCAAGCTTCGCAAAAAGGCATTAAAAACCTCTTAAAACCTGCTTGAATGGCGGTCCGTGAAGGGGTATCATCATATCAAATGCTTGACGCACCTCAAAACGAGCTCAAGGAGAAGTTGGTGAAGCTGCGCCGCGATGGGGAGGAGCGGGCCGCGCAACGGCTTGCGGGGAATCTTGGGCTCTCGTATGTGGACCTTGGGAAGGTTCCCGTGTCGCTTGACGCGGTAAAAATTATTTCCGAAACCGAAGCGAAAGATGCGAAGGTTGCGGCGATTGAAGTGAAGTCTGAGAAGGTGGCGCTCGCGGCGATCAACCCCGAATTGCCCGCGACGAAAAAAATCGTGGAGGAGCTGGCGGCAAAAAAATATGAAGTGAAGGTCGTCGTCGTTTCGCCGTCCAGCATGGATGCGGCGTGGAAATTTTATCAATTTGTGAAGCCGGAGGCGGAAACGATCACGGGAAAAGTGGAGATCGCGCCGGATCGCCTTGCGGCGTTGAAAGCAAAGTTGATCACCATTAATGCCGTACGCGCGGAGATCGCGGCGCAGCCGCTTGCGAATGTGTCGCCGGTGGCGCTCATTGAAATAATTTTGGCGGGCGCGATGGGATTGCGCGCGTCGGACATCCATACCGAAGCGGGCGAGAAAAAAGCGAAGATCCGCTTCCGCATAGACGGGCTGCTCCACGACATCTTCGATGAGATCCCGCTCGCGACGTACCATTCGTTCGTGTCGCGCATCAAGTTGCTTTCCGAGATGAAGCTGAATGTGCGCGATGCGGCGCAGGACGGACGGTTCACGATCGGCCTCGGCGGCAAGGACATCGAGATGCGCGTGTCGGTGATCCCGGCGGAGTTCGGCGAGACGATTGTGATGAGAATTTTGGATCCGTCGGCGACGATGGTTGGTCTGCCGGATTTGGGATTGCGCCCCGACAATCTGGAGGTGGTAAAGAAAAAAATCGCCCAGCCGAATGGCCTGATCTTGAACACCGGACCGACCGGTTCCGGAAAGACGACGACACTGTACGCGTTCCTGCGCACTATGAACGATCCGACAATGAAGATCATCACACTTGAGGATCCGATCGAATATCGCATCGAGGGAATCGAACAGACGCAGGTGGACAACGAGGCGGGATATACTTTTGGAAACGGCCTGCGCGCGATCGTGCGTCAGGACCCGGACGTGATCCTGGTCGGCGAGGTGCGTGATCTTGAGACGGCGGACATCGCGTTGGAGGCGGCGTTGACGGGGCACTTGGTATTGTCTACTTTGCACACCAACGACGCCGTTGGCGCGGTGCCGCGCTTGATCAATCTCGGCGTCAAAGCGGTGAGCATCGGGCCGGCGCTTTCTCTCGTGATCGCCCAGCGCCTCGTGCGCGTGCTGTGCAAGGATTGCAAGAAGCCAATTGACACCGACGCGGCGGTTGCGGAGAAGATCAAAAAATTCCTCGATGCGTTGCCGGCCAAGGTGGATAGATCCCTCTACGTTAATTACAAAATGTACGCGCCGGTGGGATGCGAAAAATGCAATGGTATCGGATACAAAGGTCGCGTGGGAGTGTTTGAATTTTTAGAAGGCGGTTCGGACTTGGAAAAGACTATTTTGCACGAGGCATCGGAGGTCGCTCTGCGCGAGGTCGCCGCGCGGCAGGAGATGGTGACGATGCAGCAGGACGGGATATTGAAAGTGCTAGAGGGGAAGACGACGTTCGAGGAGGTGGGAAGCGCAACAGGGGAGATCGCGTGGTGAGAGATATGCACTTTGTTATTTGGGGTACGCGTTCCGGCCTTCTGGCCGGCCGCTCCATCTCGGCGGCCTTCGCCGCCTCCGATAGCCCCCAAATAACAAAGTGCATATCTCTCACCACGCAACCACCTTATGAGCTATAAAGACCAACGCACACTAAGTATGATTATTAATGTTTTGCGTTCGCACCTCATTAAGCAGGGATTTTTCGAGCACCATCTCTATTCGACCCTCAATTATAAAATTGAAAACACCGACACTTTCAAGGTTGGAAAGGGGTTATATCTTCGCTATAATCCTGAACCTGACATTTGGCAGGTTGGGGAGCAATATGACAAATTTTTTTGGGTGGGAAGCATGTTTAGAAACGAAAAAAAAGTATCAACCCTCCATCGCTACGAATTCACAGTTCTTGATGTTTATTTGAAACGCGGCAATATGAAAATGGTGGTCGAGGAATTTCTTGAGCTACTCGGTGTTTTGGAAAAATCACTCCACGTAGAACCACTTTCAAAACTTCCAGTAAAATACGTTTCGTATAGCGAATTGAGAAAAGGGAAAATGGAGGGAAGCTTTTGGATGGTATTGACCGGTTATCCCATAAAAGAATCTTTTTATGATACGGAAGGGGCTAATAAGCACGCCAGTAATAAATTTGAAATCTTTTACGTGCGTAAAGGGAGGCCACTCGAGATCGCTGCGTGTGGAGAATTAGGAGAGAACCTTAACCCCATCAACTATATAAAGGTCGCAAAAAAATTTTTAAATAAAAAAGTGGCCGATAAGAAATTTATCGGATTCGGATTTGGGCTTGAGCGAATCGCTCACATATACGGCCTTCTATAGTTCTTTACAATGGGTGCCGATGAAGAATATGTTTTAAAAGAGGATTTCGGAGGCGATGCCGGCTTGGTCGTTCATTCTTATGAACGCGGCATCGCCGAGAATCAGCGGTCGTCGGCCGCTGGAGCCGGCGAACCGCGTCTCTTTTAAAACATATTCTTCATCGGCATAAAGTAGTAAACTCAGACCTGGGGGCAATTCCTCGCGAAAGGACAATGATCTCTTCTATCTAATGATAAAAGAGGCTAGAATTACTCAAAGGAGAGAACCAGCCGAAACCGGTTCATCCTGTAGTTTTTAGAAATAACTCCCGCCCCCAGATTTGAATTTGCTACCGGCCCATATTTATTGAGCACTTGGATATGTTAGCATATAGAATATCATTTGTCAAGACCCAGCTTATCCACACGAAATCCACAACCGCCCATGCCAAAAACACCTCATAATAATAGCTTTGCGGGTTCAGCCGGCAATCCAGCCAACAAAGAAGACCCGAATATTGACCTCACCCTCCGGCCTACCGAGTGGGATGAGTATATCGGCCAGGAAAAAATAAAAGATAATTTAAAAACACTTTTGAGCGCCGCAAAAAAACGCGGCGAGGTCGCTGACCACCTTTTATTCTCCGGCCCGGCGGGATTGGGGAAGACGACTCTCGCGTATTTGGTCGCGCGCGAACTGGGCGGGTTGATAAAAACCACTTCTGGCCCGGCACTGGAAAAAGCGGGCGATCTTGCCGCGGTGCTCACCAACCTGACGCCCGGCGAAATATTATTTATTGACGAAGCGCATCGCATCAATCCGATGATTGAAGAAGTGCTCTACCCGGCGATGGAGGCGCGCAAGCTGCACCTCGTCGTCGGTAAAGGGCCGTCGGCGCGGACGCTTTCACTTGATTTGCCGCCGTTCACATTGATCGCGGCAACGACGCGTGAGAACTTGCTTTCGGCTCCGCTGCGCTCGCGCTTCGGCGCCACGCTGCGACTTGGCTATTACACGCCGGACGATATTAAAAAGATATTAAAACGTTCGGCGGCGATCTTAAAAGTGGAGGCGCAGCCCGAGGCGATCGATATCCTCGCGCGCGCGGCGCGCGGGACTCCGCGAGTTGCCAACCGCTTACTCCGCCGCGCGCGTGACTTTGCCGAAGTACACCGCGAGAGCGTAATAGATGAGGATGCGGCGCGGAAAACACTCGCGATGCTCGAGATTGACGAGGTGGGTCTTGAGCCGCAGGACCGCGAACTCCTGATGACGATCATCGAGAAGTTCCATGGCGGCCCCGTCGGCATCAATACCATCGCCGCCGCGCTCGCGCAGGATCGCGGTGCCATCGAGGACATCTACGAGCCGTATTTGATGACCTTGGGATTTCTCCAGCGTTCTTCCGCAGGGCGGATTGTTTTGCCGGCGGCGTATCGGCACTTGAAGATAAAAGGGTATGAGGAGTTGCTGTAGGCATGGCGCTATTCGTTCGAATCCCTCCCTCTCCGCCAGGGGTGGGAAAGTCATTTTTTCTCCAATAAAATTCCTCCGGCGATAAAAACTGATGCCAGAGAAAAAACAGTCATGATTATGAAGAGGACCTCAAAGGAGTAAGCTGCCACTATTACACCTCCCACAATCGCGGCGATTCCGCTCAAAAAGTCTCTTCCTCCTGCCCACGTTGCCCAGAATGTGGTTGCCTTATCTTCTGAAAGGTCCGCCGAAAACAGACCATCCCACGACGGTTCTAGTATTCCGACGCCAATTCCGATCACTATCTGTGTTATGAAAAGCTCGAGAGGATTACTGACAAACAAATAGCTAGTGATGCCGATTGCCGCAATGAGGCATCCAAAGAAGACCATCAATCGCAGCCGTTCCTTGAAAAACCTTGATCGTCCGAAGGTAAAAATAAAGACCCCGCTCGCTATGGAAAATAAGCCGAAAGAAGTACCAGCCGCGAGGACGTCGCCTCCGATATTCTTTACGAATATCGCGTAGATGGGGCCGATGAGCCCCTCGGCCACAACCAATGAAAAACTGACAAACAAAAGAAGTCTACTGATCCGTTTCATCCCACCATTTTATCTTAATTGGCTATATTACGCCAAAATTTTGTTCGAACATCGTCCCACGCTTGACCGCCGGTCATTAAAAAATCATTAAAAAACTTTTGACTTTTCTTTTGTATAGACTAAGATAATATACGAAGCGGGGTCTTGCCGAGATGGCGAGTCCAATCCTGTTTGTCGCAAAAATAGCCTCTTTCTGGGGGCTGTTTTTGTTTTTAGATAGTTTTAATGGTGCTTTTGTTACGCTGTTTTTGCCGGTGGGCATGGGCCCGTCATCTATGTGGTAAGATCCTGCTTTCGACAAACAGGAAAAGCTGGGTTCGACTCCCGCCGGGTCCACCGGCGCGCCCGGGCTGTGTTTGGGCACGGCTCGGGCGCGTGCCCTCGGATTATAACAACATGATTTACATCAACGAATGGCTTCCGAACCCGGTCGGCAATGACGCGGCCGGCGAATTTATCGAGCTTTATAATAACGGTGCGAGCGCGGCGTCGCTTGGTGGCTATGCTCTTGGCGACGGCGCTAAGAAAAAATTCTCGCTTGCCGGCTATAGTATCCCACCCGGAGGCTATTTGGTTTTAAAACATGCGCAGGACAAACTGACTTTGAAAAACACCGACGGGGCAGTATCGTTATATGGTCCGGGCGGGCAGGTGGTGGACGGCGCGAGCTTCGCCGGCGCGGCGCCGGAAGGGAAGAGCTATTCGCGCGTGGACTACAGCGCCGCGCCGATCGCGCATTTTACGTTCGAGTATCCCACGCCCGGCGCGGCAAACGAGACGATGGATACAACGGTGGCGACAAGCAGCTATTCGCTCGGCGTTCCGCTCTCGCCGCAACTTTCGCCTATGGGGTTCGCGGGGCTCACCATAGGCGTCGCGTCGTTCTTTCTGTTATTCTTTATCCATGTCATCCAAAAAAACCGAAATATATCGAAGTTCTTCTTCGGAGGAGACGAAGAAATTGGGGTGTAATATCGCGCGCACGCTCACGCGTGGCGATGCGGTGAAGAAAAAATGCGCGACGGTGTTCGCGCTCCAAGGCGATCTTGGCGCGGGTAAGACCACTTTTGTGCAGGGTTTTTTAAAGGGATTGGGATCAAAGAAGCGCGCGACGAGCCCGACGTTCGTGTTAATGCGACGGCATGTGCTTGGTGGCAGACGCGGTGCCGGCGGCCAGAAGAAATTCAAAAATGTTTTTCATATTGATGCGTATCGCTTAAAAAAACCGGAGCATGTAGCAGCGCTCACACTTGATGTCATCCTTAACGAGCCATACAACATTCTTTTGATTGAATGGCCGGAGCAGGCGAAAAAATTTCTCCCTAAAAAGACGACGTGGATAAAATTCAAATATGGTAAAAAAGAGAACGAGCGGATTATCGCAATAACACGCCCTACGCAAACGCCCGCGCGTCCGCGCCCGCAAAAATAACATGAAAAAATTACTGCTTATTGACGCAAACTCGATCATCCATCGGTCGTTCCATGCCCTGCCGCCGTTCACGACGCCGGAAGGGAAGCCGTCGGGCGCGATCTACGGCATTGCGAGCATTCTCCTTAAGCTCTGGCGCGATGAGCGGCCGGATTATGCCGCTGCGCTTTTTGATCGTCCCGAGCCGACGTTCCGCGACGAGAAGTATGCCGAGTATAAGGCACAGCGCCCGCCTGCGCCGGACGAGCTGATCTCGCAAATAATAGAGGCGCACAAGCTGTTTGAAGCGTTTGGGATCAGGACGTTCGAAAAGCCGGGCTATGAGGCGGACGACCTTATCGCCACGCTTGCGGAAAAATTCAAAACATTGCCGGACGTGCAGGTGGTCATTTTGACCGGCGATCGCGACACATTGCAGATGGTGGAAGGAGACAAGCTCGTCGTACAGACGTTCAATAAAGGAGTGAGCGACACGACGATCTATAACGAAGTGACGGTGATCGAGAAATATGGCATTGCGCCGAAGCAGATGGTGGATTACAAAGCGCTCGTCGGCGACTCGTCAGATAACATCAAGGGCGTGCCCGGTGTCGGGCCGAAGACGGCGTTGGAGTTGATAAAAAGATTTGGGACGGTAAAAAATATGTATGAGCAGATCAATGAGGACCCAAAATTGGAGGCGAAATTCGGCGCATTCAAAAAGGAAGCCGAGCTTTCGGAGGAGTTGGTGACGCTCGAGCGCCACGCGCCGATCGTGATTCCGCCGATAGAGGAGCTTGCGCCCGCGAGCGATACCGACGCGCCGGCAAAATATTTTGAGAAGATGGGATTCGCGACGTTGCTCAAGCGACTGCTTTTCCCCGAGGCGGAAAAGACGATATCTATAAGGAAACCAAAAGAGAAGACCAAGCCGAATGGCGCGCAGGCATCCCTCTTTTGAAAGCGCCGCGCATGTTATAATAAAGAGACATTGAATAAGCAGACCTCAAAATTTACCGACGTCATTAAGTGGCCGGAATTCCAGATCGTGTGGGTATTACTCGCGCTGGTTGTTGTGGAAGCCGCTTTGATTTTTTATCTGCAAGCACCGTGGGTGCCGTACGCCGCCGCCGGGCTACTCGTCGTGATTGCCATCCTCGCCGCCGCCGCCGTATATTTTTCCGCAAAGAAGAACCGCGACACAAGCGTTGAGCGCAGTGAGCTCAAGGGCATCTTCGCCAGCATCAACGACGGGCTGATCGTGTACGAAGCGGACTTCCGCGTTATCTTTTTTAATGCGGCGGCGGAACGGATTTTCAAACTGGAGGCAAAGAACGTGCTTGGCCACCTGCTTTCCCCGCGCGACGTTGAGGCTGAGGGATGGCGGACGCTCGCGCAGATCGTGTTCCCGTCGCTCGCGCCGCGCGTGGTGGTACATTCCAAAGAGGACGTGTATCCGCAGGTTGTGGATATCTCATTTACCGATCCGACGGAGCTTGAGTTCCGTGTGACGACCACGCCGGTGCCGGACGAGCGCGGCAATCCGCTCGCGTTCATGAAGATCGTGCGCGACCGCACGGCGCAGGTGCAGGCCTTGCGTTCCAAGAGCGAGTTCATAACGGTCGCCTCGCATCAGTTGCGTGGGCCGGTGACGGATATCAGTTGGGCACTGCAATCGTTGTCCGGCATCACCGGGATGGATGAGAATAATAAGATGATCTTTGACCATGCGCTTGCGGCGAGCCAGACCCTTTTGCGTCGCATTGAGGATCTGCTCGATATCGCCAAAATGGAGGACGCGCAGTTCGGTTATCAATTTGAGGACGCGGATGTCAGTGATTTTCTCGCGAAGGTGTTGGCGGATGTTCTCCCCGCCGCGCAGAAAGCAGGGGTCAAGCTTTATTTCGACCGGCCGTCGGAGGCTCTGCCGCACGTGATGATCGATCCCAAGCGGCTTTCACTTGCCGTCACCAATCTTCTTGAGAATGCCATCCGCTACAACGTAGAGAACGGCGACGTGACGGTGAAGGCGGATAAGATGCAGGACAAGCCGTATGTGGTGGTGAGCGTGAAGGACACCGGCATTGGCATCCCGCCCGAGGCCGTCGCCAACTTGTTCAAAAAATTCTTCCGCGCCGAAAACGCCGTCAAGATCCAGACCGAAGGCTCCGGCCTCGGGCTTTATATCGCCAAGGGTATCATCGCCGCGCACGGCGGCCAGATCTGGGCCGAGTCCGAGCTCAACCGCGGCACCACGATCTCGTTCGCACTCCCGACCGACCCGAATTTGGTGCCGAAGAACGAAATGGGTGCAGAGGATCTGGGGTAAACCTGTCGTAGCAATCTATTACAAGTATAGATTATGAATCCGATTCGCCACATAGAATTCTGGTCATCAAATGTAGAAAATTCGGTTCTATTTTATGAATCTTTTTTAAATATACTTGGATGGGTTCGTATAGACAAAAATGGCCTAGTTTGCGACCAAACAAAAATATATTTTCGTGAGAAATTAATTTCCCTTCGCGAAACATTAGGCCCTCGGCATATTTGTTTTCAAGCAAATGATGAAAAGGCTATTGATGAAATAGCAAGCATCCTCAAATCTCGCGGGACTTCGATTTTGCATGGGTCCGGGGAGTTGCATCCCGGAAGCTACATGGTTGTATTTAAAGATCCAGATGGTTATATCCTTGAGGTTTCATATAAAATAAAGGAATAGAATTCGATACGTTTTCGACTCCTAAAACTGAGAGATGCCCATATCTATAAGGAATAAAATAGTATAGGAAAAGTGGGTTCCCAAAGGGTTTTCGGGGTATTCCGGACGAGCGTAGGCGAGGAGGATTAGGGCGTTTTCAGCAGAAAACGACCCGACCCCCAAAACCCTATAGCAAGCCCCTTGGCCACTCTTTTGTTTTCGTGTACAATGGTATGCGAAATGGCACCGACCACCTCCAAGAAGAATCGCAAATATATTTTTATCGTCGGGGGAGTAATGTCGGGTGTCGGCAAGGGAGTTTCGTCCTCATCCATCGGAAAAATTTTGCAGTCGCGCGGGCTCGAGGTCACGTCCATCAAGATCGATCCCTATGTGAACGTCGACGCGGGCACCATGAACCCCACCGAACACGGTGAGGTTTTTGTTTTGGACGACGGTACGGAGTGCGACCAGGATATGGGCAACTACGAACGCTTTTTGGACCGCGATCTCTCCGGCGTGAACTACATGACGACGGGCAGTATCTATCAGACGGTCATCAATCGCGAGCGGAGCATGGGCTACGGCGGAAAATCGGTGAGCGTGGTGCCGCACATTCCGCTCGAAGTGATCGATCGCATCGATCGTGCGGCGGAACTCGCGAAGGCGGACATCGTGATTACGGAGATCGGTGGTACCGTGGGCGAATATGAGAACATTCTTTTCATTGAAGCGATCCGCATGATGAAGTTCAAACATCCCAAAGACGTTCTCGTTATCCTGGTCAGCCACTTGCCGATCGTGAGCGAGGACAACGAGCTGAAAACCAAACCGACCCAGCAAGCGGTGCGCGCGTTGAACGGCACCGGCTTGCAACCAGATATTATTTTAGCGCGCGCGAAGTATCCGCTCGACGAAAAACGCAAAGAAAAGATATCGTTCAATTGCGGTCTGCGCGAAGAGGATGTGATCTCCGCGCCGGACGTCTCGAGCCTCTATGATATTCCGGTCAATTTTGAGAACGACAATCTCGGCAGCTTGATCCTAGAAAAACTTTCCATGCGGCCGCGCGCGAAGGATATGAAAGAGTGGCGCGCGTTCGCGCAACGGATTCACAATGCGAAGGACGTCGTGCGTATCGGCATCGTCGGAAAATATTTTGCGAGCGGGAAATTTATTCTCGCCGACTCATATCTTTCCGTCATCGAATCGATCAAACACAGCGCCGCGTTCTGGGGGGTGAAGCCGGAGATCAAGTGGCTCGACTCGGGGCAGTTCGAAGCCGCCGAAGTCGGCGCGGCGGGCGCCGCAGCGGGACTAAAAGAGCTTGATAGCTTTGACGGCATCATCGTTCCGGGAGGTTTTGGCTCGCGTGGCGTGGAAGGGAAACTCGCCGCGATCCGCTATTGCCGCGAGAACAAAATTCCGTATTTCGGGTTGTGCTATGGCATGCAGCTTGCCACCGTGGAGTTCGCGCGGGATGTCTTGAAGATGAAGGGCGCGAACACAACGGAGATTGACCCCAAAACGAAGTATCCCATCATCGATATTTTGCCCGAGCAGAAGAAGCTGATGGCGGAAAAAAAGTACGGCGCGACGATGCGGCTTGGCGCGTACCCTGCGGTTTTGAAGCCCGGTACGATCGCATATAAGGCGTATGGCCATGCGAAGATCTCCGAGCGGCATCGGCATCGCTACGAAGTGAACCCAGTGTATGTGAAGCGGCTCGAAAAAGCCGGGTTCGTTTTTTCCGGCGTGTCGCCGTCGCGGCGCTTGATGGAGATCGCGGAACTTCCGCGCACGGTACATCCTTTTTTCCTCGGCTCGCAGTTCCATCCGGAGTTGAAGTCGCGTCCACTGCGGCCGCACCCGTTGTTTAAGGAGTTTGTGAAGGCTGCCGCGGCGCGGCGCTCGGCGGTGCATCCGAACAGCACGAGTAACACGGCGAAGTAGTTTGGCGTATAATCTTTTTATGATCATCTTCCTCTACGGGCTGGACGATTATCGCCGTTCCGAAAAGAAACGTTCCATCATAGCGGAATTTTCCAAAAAGCGATCGGAGATCGGGCTCGGCGTTTTTGATCTGGAAGAAAAGACGGCGTTGGAAAATCTTGGCGAATTTTTAAAGACACAATCCATCTTTGAGGTGGCGAAGTTGGCAGTATTGGAAAACGCGTTCGAGCTGGACGCGTCGAAGCTCGCCAAATTATTAAAGCCGTTCGTTGAAGAAAAAAATATCACCATCTTGATCGCGGAGAGGGATAAGCCGGTGAAAGCGCTTGCATTCTTATTGGACAGGCCGGTGCTCGCGCAAAAATTCGAGACGCTCGCAGACGCGGAGTGGACGGCGTTTATCTTGGCCGAAGCGAAGAAGAACGACGTGAAGCTGACGCCCGCTGCCGCACAATTTTTGGGAACAATATATAGCGGCAACACATGGGGGCTGATCACCGAGATCGAGAAGTTGAGGGGTTTTAAAAACGGCGGAGTGATCGACAAAAAAGATCTCGACATCTTCGACTTCGAGGTCGCCCCGAACTATTGGGGGCTCATCAACGGGTTGAAGAACTACGATATTAAAAATAGATTATACGCGTTCGAGACGATGCTCGCGGCGAACGATCCGCCGGCAAAGATATTCAATATCCTCGCGTCCCAGTGGCAAGAAAAAACCCCGCACATGGCGGAGTATGACCTGGCGGTCAAGTCCGGGAAAGTGGACTATGAGGAGGCCTTGGTGGATTTGCTAATAAGCTGAGAAAGGCGGGACTTGAGGCGGTTGGCCTTGTTTTTTTCGATCACTTTCGATTTTGCGGCCTTATCGAGCGCCTTGAAGACGAGCGGGAGCGCCTTTGCGGCCTCTTCTAGTTTTTTTGCGGTGACGAGCTTGCGGAGGCCGACGACCTGCGCCTTATAGGCGTCCTTGCGCACGACGTTTCGCTTATGGCGGGTCACGTTCTGGCGGAGCGCTTTCTTTGCTGACTTGGTGATTGGCATGTGGACTAGTATACCGTAAAGCGGGGTTTTTGCAAGGGCATTTTTTTATGTATTTTTAATCTCCATTCGCGCTATAATAAGCACATGATATACAGCATCTCCGGCAAATTGGCGCTGAAAGAGGGCCATTTCGCGGTAGTGGAAGCCGGCGGTCTCGGGCTGAAGCTTTTTGCGAGCAAAGGCACGTTGGAGGCGCTTCCGGCCGTCGGGGCTGACATAAAATTCTTTTGCCATCTCCACGTACGTGAGGATGCGCTCGATCTCTTTGGGTTCATCACCGCCGACGAGTTGGAATTCTTCGAGATGCTCATTTCCGTTTCCGGGGTGGGTCCGCGCTCGGCGCTTGCGATCCTCGACACCGGCCCGCTCGCCGAGCTCTCGGCGGCCATCAAAGAAAATCGTCCGGATCTGCTTACCCGCGCGGCGGGGATTGGCCGCAAGACGGCGGAGCGAGTGATCGTGGAGTTGCGCTCCAAAGTGCAGTCGTCTAAGAGCGGCTCGGTCGTGGAAAAGATGCAGACGGATTCCGATCTCGTGGAAGCACTGATGAGCCTGGGCTATCATCGCGACCAGGCGCGCGCGGCGCTCGGCAAAGTGGACGAAACGGTGACCGGCACGGAAGCGCGCCTGCGTGCGGCGCTCGCGCAGCTCTCAAATAAGCAGAAATAAATCGCAAAATTATCACGCCTACTCGCGCAAGATTATCCTCATGGAAAAATTTTTTAAAAATCTCCACCCGCGCTCCGTCTACCATTTTTTATGGGCGTGGACCGGTGCGCATCTGCATGGCAATCCGAGCAAGAGACTTTTTGTGATCGGTGTGACGGGCACGAAAGGAAAAACGACAACACTCGAATTGATCAACGCGATTTTGGAGGCCGCCGGAAAGCGCACGGCACTCATCTCTTCCCTGCGCGTGAAGGTCGGTGATGAAAGCGAGAAAAATAAGATTGGAAATACGATGCCGGGTCACGCCTACCTTCAACGGTTTTTGCATCGCGCCGTGCGCGCAAAGTGCAATTATGCGATCATCGAGGTGGCGTCGCAGGGCATCGTCCAGCACCGGCACCAGTTCATCTATTGGAATATGGGCGTGCTTACCAACCTGGCGCCGGAACATATCGAATCACACGGTTCGTTCGAGAATTATCGCGAGGCGAAACTGGATTTTTTGAAGTATGTGATCGAGAAGGGTGGTAAGATTTTTTTGAATCGCGACGACAAGAACTTTGATTTCTTTTTTGAGGCGCTCGGCGCGAATGAACCGATCGTATTTTCCAAAGATGATGAATTTTTCCACGATTCGTTACCGCGCATCCGCTCTTTAAAATTGCGCCGCGACAACAAGGAGTCGCATTTTCTTGCGAGTCCGTTCAACGAGGAGAATATCGCGGTTGCGGTGGCGATCGCAAAAGAGCTCGGCATTTCGAACACTATTATAGAGAATGCCATTCTCGCGTTCGAGGGCGTGCAGGGGCGGATGGAGTTTGTCCATGTGGGCGATTACACCGCGGTGGTTGACTATGCGCATACGCCTGAGTCGCTCGAGGCGGCATACGTCGCGGCGACGCCGCAGCCGTCGCGCGAGTTTCCGCATCCGCGCCTGATCTGCGTGCTCGGTGCCGCGGGCGGCGGCCGCGACACGTGGAAGCGCCCGGCGTTCGGCACGATCGCCGCGGACCATTGCGATGAGATCGTCCTGACCAACGAAGATCCGTACGATGAAGATCCGGTGGCGATCATGGATGAGATCGAGACCGGCATTCCCCAACCGTTACGCGAAGGCCAGCACGTGTATAAAATTTTGGATCGCGTGGAGGCGATCAATAAGGCGGTCGCGCTTGCGCATCCGGGCGACGTCACGATCGGCACCGGCAAGGGAAGCGAGGATTGGATCCACGCCGTGGACGGCAGGAAGATTCCATGGAACGAGCGCGCGGTATTCGAAGCGGCGCTTGAAAAGAAGCGGAAACGATAAGTTGTTCCCGCGAGCAAGCCGCCGTATACTTATCACATATGCAACTCACTTTTTACGGCGGCACGGGAGAGGCTACGGGTTCGAATTATATTTTGGAATCGGGCGGGACGAAGATCATGATCGACTGCGGGCTTCACCAGGGAGGTCACTACGCGGATCGTGAAAATTTTGAGCCGTTTGCGTACGACCCGAAGGAAGTGACGGCGGTGTTCATCACTCACTCGCATTTGGATCACATCGGCCGTTTACCAAGCCTCGTCCTCGCCGGCTTTAAAGGCGCGATCTATTCCACGCACGCCACGCGGTACTTTGCGGAGCTGATGTTGGCCGACTCGGAGCACCTACTCGCCAAGGAAGCCGAGCGCGAAGCGCGTCCGCCACTCTATCGCGATGACGATATCCAAAAAGTGACGGCGCTTTGGAAAGGATTAAAATATCATGAACCGATCGAGGTTGGGCCGTTTAAGGTGGAGTTGTATGATGCAGGGCATATTCTCGGCTCTGCGATCATCCACATTGAATGCGAAGGGAAGACGATCGTATTCTCCGGCGACCTCGGTAACGTGCCGTCGCCGCTCATCAAGCCGACGGAAAAAATTCCGGCGGCGGATTATTGTTTGATAGAATCCACGTATGGCGATCGTGTTCATGAAGATATTTCGCGCCGCCGCGAGATGCTGCAGGGCGCGATCGATGAGACGTTCGCCCGCGGCGGCGTGCTGATGATCCCATCGTTCGCGATGGAGCGCACGCAGGATCTACTCTATCATTTCCATCAATTGCACGAAGAAGGAAAGTTGCCGGATGAGCCGATCTTTCTCGATAGCCCGCTTGCGATCAAACTCACGGAGCTTTTTAAGAAACACGAGGATGCGTTCAATGATAAGGCGGAGGTGTTGGTAAAAAAAGGGCAGGAGATTTTGACGTTCCCTGGCTTACGGGTCACGCTCACGACGGAGCAGTCGAAGGCGATCAATGATATTCCCGCGCCGAAGATCATCATCGCGGGTTCCGGCATGTCGAATGGCGGACGTATCCTGCACCACGAGCTGCGTTATCTGCCGGATCCCAAGAGCGAGGTCGTATTCGTCGGCTATCAGGCGGAGGGTTCGATGGGGCGCGAGATGCTGGAGGGCGCCACGGAAGTGCATATCTTCGGTGAGGCGGTTCCGGTGCGATGCCATAAGATCGATATCCCGGGATATTCCGCGCATGCGGACCAGCCGCATTTGCTCGACTGGCTGAGTTCTATGAAAAATTCATTAAAAAAGGTGTTTGTCGTGCAGGGAGAGCAGGCGTCTAGCGAAACGCTTGCGCACAAAATAATAGATGAATTTGGCGTTGCCGCGGAGGTGCCACACTTAAACGAGAGTGTTGCGTTATAATAATAATATGATAAAAAAACCGGCCACAAAAAAAATCGATACGGCATATCATCTTAAATATAAAATCTGCATCTCCGGCGCGGCGGAGATCGAGCATTGTCCGCCGGGCACGGTGGAGAAAGCGGAACTGATCGGGCGGTTGATCGCCGAGGCGGGCATCGTGCTCGTAGACGGCGCGACGACGGGCATCCCGTATCACGCTGCCAAGGGAGCAAAGGAAGCGGGCGGCATCGTCATCGGCCTTTCGCCGGCGGAATCCAAAGCGGCTCACGTGGGGACGTACCATCTGCCGCTCGATTATCACGACCTCATCATCTACACGGGCTTTGGTTACTCGGGCCGCAATCTTTTGCTTACACGCTCGGCAGATGCCGTCATCACGATCTATGGCCGCATTGGTACATTGAACGAGTTCACGATCGCGTTCGAGGATAAGAAGCCGCAAGGCGTGCTCACCGGCACCGGCGGCACGAGCGATGAGCTCGAACGTATTTTAAAGATCGCGCATCGCGGTAATGGCAAGGCGGTGTTCGATCCTGATCCGAAGTCGTTAGTGGAGAAGGTTATCAAATTGATCCACAAGGAAGGAAAAAAAAGAGCGATCGAATAAAAATATGGTAAAAGCAAAAAAGAAAGTTATAAAAAAGAAAGCACCGGTTAAAAAGGCGAAGCCAACAAAAAAACCCACGCCGGTCAAAAAAATAAAGCCGATCGGCAAGGTGACGCACTACTACGCGCACATCAAAGTGGCGATCGTAAAATTTAATACAAAGGTGAAGGCGGGGGCGGAATTATATTTCAAGGGCGCGACGACGGATTTTAAAGAAGCGTCGAAGTCGATGCAGTTTGATCACAAGCCCGTGGCGGCGGCGATGCCAAAGAAGCAGATTGGCATCAAACTCAAGAAGCGCGTTCGCGAAGGGGATCTGGTCTATAAGGCGTAGCGCTCTATGTCCAATAAACACTTGACCATTGCGGCCATCGTCGCCGCGGCGACGATCGGAGAAGGCGTGTTCGCGGTGCCGTACATTATTGCAACAGCTGGCTGGGCGATAACGTTCGGCTATTTCGTGGCGGTCATCGCGATTGTTTCTGTCGCGCACATCCTTTATCTGCGCACGCTTGCGGCGACGGATGAAAAAGAGCGGCTCCTCGGCCTCACGCGGAGATATTTTGGCGCGACGGGATTTTGGATCGGCTTTGTGGCGATCGTCGTCGGGCTGTTGCTCGGCTTCGTGGCATATCTTGTACTCGGTACGCAGTTCCTGCAGATACTTTTTCCGGGTATGGCACCCGGCGTCGCGCTCGCAATCTTTTGGCTGCTGCTCGCGATCCTCGTGTGGGGAAGCGAAGGCCGGATCGCGTGGTTCGAGGGAGTGGGTATCGCGCTCGTGTCGTTCGCGATCCTTTTTATTTTCTTCTCGGGGCATCCCGCCGCATTCTTGAGCACTGTGCCGTTCGCGGTTCCGGGAGGATTTTTGATTCCGTTCGGCGTCGTCATCTTTGCGCTTGCGGGATGGACGAGCGTCGAGCCGGTCTACGAGCTTGCGTATAAGAATGATGATAAGGGCGGCGGCAAAAAAACACTCGCGCTCCCGGCGGCCTTCGTGCTTTTTGCGCTCGGCACGGCGTTCGCGGGTTTGCTCTACTGGCTCTTTGCGGCGGGTGTGATCGGTACGGTGCCGCACGTGGCGGCGGATACGGTCTCCGGCATCGCCGCGTGGCCGATTTGGCGGAAGGACATCCTTGCGGCGGTGGGATTGCTTTCGGTGTGCGTCGTTTCGGTGCCGATCGCGCGCGAGATCCGCGGCGCGATGGAAAAGGATCTTGGATGGAGCTCGATCGTCGCGCGCGCGGCCATCGTTCTTCTGCCGCTCGCTGCGGTACTTCTTGGATTCACTAACTTTCTCACGATCGTCGGGATCGCCGGCGGCATATTCATCAGTACGCAATATCTTTTGATCATCTCCGTCGGTCGGCAGACGCTCGCTTTGTCCACGCGCGAGAAAGTGTTACTTGACGCCGTCGCGGTCGTCTTCGTCTGCGCCGCAGTTTACGAGATCTGGCATTTCGTAGTATAAAGAGAGGCGTTGGCGGCGTGCGCGCCGCGCGACATTGCTCTCGTAGTTTAATGGATAGAATATCTCCCTCCGAAGGAGGTGGTCGTGGTTCGATTCCACGCGAGAGCACAACGTAGTGAGGCCGACCGAGGTCCGTCAATGTTAAGCTCGGAACGCAATAATAAAAACTCGTAGGTCGTAATAGTAGATGAGAGTGAAAGGAAGTTTGGCCGGATCCCATCCACGCTCGTAACGAACGGTACGATCACCCGGGCGCATCAACCTCAACACCTCCGGCGGTTCAGTAAAAAGTGAATAGCAGCGAAGGGAAGCAAGCTCTCTCCGGGAGCTTGCTTTTCCGAGAATCAGACGCAGGGGTGGTATTATTAAGTGACAGATCATGGATGCTCAAACCGAGGCATTATGAACATGATGCTTACAACGGTTACCGAGAGAACAAAAGAAATCGGTTTGCGTAAAGCAATTGGCGCGAAGAAAAAAGATATCAGCATACAATTTCTCGCCGAAGCCGTTGCTCTT
>Ga0187851_10000248_pt1 | contig 55237 bp, 60 predicted proteins | sample June2016WEW_6_10_FD_132997 | JGI IMG/M metagenome (GOLD analysis project Ga0187851, IMG submission 132997) | Peatland microbial communities from SPRUCE experiment site at the Marcell Experimental Forest, Minnesota, USA - June2016WEW_6_10 | ecosystem: Environmental > Terrestrial > Soil >... | reverse complement strand
TTCACGGCGGATTGAATAACTTTAGTCTGAAAAACTTTGGAAGCAATACTGGTAATGGAAAAACCTGTAAAGACTTTATGTTCACGACCGCTGAGCCTTTTGAGCATCTTCTTTGCCTGTGCTTTGTTTTTAGGTTTGCCTAAGATAATCCCATCAATTACGACAATTGTATCGGCGCCCAGCACCCACGCTTCGGGATATTTTGAGGCAATAACCGTCGCCTTATCACGCGAGAGCCTTTTTACATGCTCCTGCGGACTCTCTCCGGCAAGATAATCTTCATTGACGTGAGCCGGAACTATTTTGAATTTCAAACCGACGGATTCAAGAATATCCCGCCTGCGCGGCGACTCGGATGCCAGAACAAATAAAGCTTTGGAAGTAATAGGCATAATTTTATATATCTTTTCGACAATATTATTGTTGTCTATCACAAATTTAATGATGCCTGTCAATTGTAAATTATAATTGCATTTCGATAAAGATTGTCGTTAATATAAAACAAAAAGCATTCATGGAGTGGATGATGAAAAAAACATTTTTTACATTTATAATTTTAACAATACTTGCGAGTTTTTTAAGCGTGGCTGTGGCTGCAGAAAGAATTGTTCAGTTAACCGTCCCCGGTTGCGTCGCTTGCGGCGCTTCACACAGGATAGGTGCTATCCTGAAAGAAACCAAAGGCGTAAAAAAATATCAATTCGGGGACAAAAATTTGTTAACAGTAACTTTTGATGACAAAATCACCGCCCTTGATACAATTATCAACAAACTCGAAAAAGGAGGAAATAAAATAAACGGGAAACCGGTTTATGTGAAATAAATATTAGAGATATTTCTTTATTTTCCCCGAATCCAGTTTATCCACAATTTTTTTGACATCCTGAGAGCGGCCTTTTTTACATATAAGTAAAGCGTCTTTCGTTTCAACTATTATTAAATCTTTTACCCCTACCAATGCTGTTAACTTCCGCGGGTTGTAAATAAGAGAGCCTTCTGAATCTTCAAGAATTGCCTGACTGCCGCTAAGCGCCGCATTGTCTTTAATATCTTTTGGCGATATTTCCCAAAGGGCATCCCAGCTTCCGACATCACTCCAACCGAAATCTCCCTGAATCATAAAAACGTTATCCGCTTTTTCCATAACACCATAGTCAATAGAAATGGATGCAAGCTTTTTGTAAACACGAGGCACGATCACTGCTTCCCGTGGCGAGCCGAGCGCCTCATTTATTCTCATCAATCCTGCGTATAAATCCGGTAGCAGGCGGCTGATTTGTTTTAATATAATCGAGGCCTTCCATATAAACATTCCGCTATTCCAATAGAAGTTACCGCTTTGAACAAATTCTTTCGCTTGCTGAAAATCTGGTTTTTCGCGGATAGATTTTACGTGAAAGACTTCTTCACCGGCTATGTGTTTAAAGGAATTTGCCTGTTCAATATATCCAAAGCCCGTTTGAATGCTGGAAGGTTTGATGCCTATTGTTACCAGCCCATCTTCCTGAGCGGCAACTTTTGCGGCCGCATCAATAATATCAATGAATTTTTGAGAATCATTAATGGCATGATCGGAGGGCAGGACAACCATGATATCGTCGGGAACCATTTTGCAAATATGCAGTGCGGCAAGTCCGATACAGGCCGCGGTGTTTTTTCCTTCGGGTTCGATAATAATGTTTCGCGATGGAATTTCCGGAAGCTGTTTAATTAAGGCGCCGGCGTGTTTTTCCCCCGTTACCACCAGAATATTGTCAGGAGGGATCAGTTGTTTGATCCGGTCAACAGTTTCCTGAATGATAGTTTTCTCGCTTAGTATATCCAATAAGTGTTTAGGCTTTTTTTCTCTGCTGCGGGGCCAGAATCTTGCGCCCCTTCCACCGGCCATTATTACCGCGTACATTATTTAAACTCCCTGGCTCTTTAAGATTACGATGCTACTTCTTAACGCTTATAGTATAATGTGTCTTGCAATTTCAAGCTGGAAAATATATTTAAAAACATAATGTCAACAATGATATATTCAGAAATAACTCTTAAAAAGGGGCGGGATGCCGCTATACTGCGAGGTCATCCATGGGTTTTCTCCGGCGCAATAGCCGCGATTAAAGGGAATCCCGGCGCGGGCGATATTGTTTTAGCCAGAGATTCGGCAGGCAATCCTCTGGCATTAGGATTTTTTAATCCGAAAACTGATATAGCTTTTCGTGTTTTAACAAGAAAATGTGAAGAAAATATTTCTCAATATTTTTGGCAAGCTCGTTTGCAGGCCGCAATCAAATTACGGCAAAAGATTATCGGCGAGCAGACAAACGTCTATCGTTTGATTAATGCCGAAGGCGATGGATTTCCCGGACTGATTGTTGATGTGTATAATACGACACTGGTTTTTTCCATTGCCACCGCTGGAATGGAAAAACAAAAAAATCATATTTTAAATGCCCTTGCTTCCCAAATAAAACCGGAATGGATTTATGAACATAGCGAGAGCCGATCGCGAACGTTGGAAGGGTTTGAAAATAGCAGTCGTATAGTCTTTGGCGAAAACAGAAGCGGTACCGTGGAAATAATGGAAAACTCACTGAGGTTTGAAGTTGATATTATTTCAGGCCAAAAAACGGGTTTTTTTCTTGACCAGCGTTTCAACAGGGAAAAGATTGGAGCGTTGAGTCGCGATGCCAGTGTATTGAATTGCTTTTCTTATACCGGGGCTTTTTCCGTTTACTGCGCTGAAGGCGGAGCAAAAAAAGTTGTTTCTCTGGACATATCCAAATCTGCCTGCGTCGCCGCAAGAAAAAATTTGCATCTCAACTGGTTTTCCGCTGAAAATTATCCGGTAATCGAAGCCGATGTTTTTGATTATTTGCGCAAAATGCAGGAAAACTTCAACATGATCATTCTTGATCCTCCGGCTTTTGCCAAAACAAAAAGAGATGTGACTAAAGCCTCCCGGGGTTATAAGGAAATTAATCTACAGGCAATTAAACATCTTACAAAAGGCGGTATATTAGCTACTTTTTCCTGCTCTAATTTTATCGAGGAAGATCTTTTTTATAAAATTGTCCTTGCCGCGGCGCGGGATGCCGACGCTGATTTACAGCTTTTAACAAGATTAGAAGCCGGACCGGATCATCCCATTTTATTAGGACATCCCGAGGGGCGCTATCTTAAGGGGTTGCTCTTGACCAGGAAAAATTAATCCAGATATAGGGAAGGCTTTTACCGGCAAGGAAAATTATTGTTCATTATTGCGCCACCCTTGCGGGAGGGTCACACCTGGCGAACAGCCATCAAATATCGGATGATCTAACGATCTTCAATAGTTGATGTTATCAGGAGTTATAGTTAATTTCTTCCCAGATTGCCAATTATCTTATCATGAATAAGGCGGGAAGCCATATTATTGCCGACCGTTCCGACGAATACGGAAACGGAAGTTAAATCCCTGTCTATATATTCAACCTTTATAACCACTTTTTCGTCCTGAATGACGGCTTTGATCATACCTGTGGAAATTTTACGTTCTTTTTGAATGTCTGTCGCCTTTAATTCAGCCACCGATTTTTCACAGGCTTGCCACACCATATCAATATTGGCTTTATAGTTGCTGACAAGATTTCCATCCTGGTAAAGGAATTTTCCGGAATTAATGCTGGCAATTTTACCATTCATATTGATTGCCGCATCGCATCCGTTAAGAAGCAGGAAAACTAAAAACAATAAAGTTACTGTTTTATTTGCCATATATTTGCCTGACACAAGAGTTAATAATTATAAACTAACATAAGATAATATTAATAATCTGTCAATGTGAATCATATGCCGGTGCATGATAATAATAGAAAATTGCGTTGGACATTTCAAATTTAAGTAAATTTAGTTGCGAGAAGAATAGAGAAATCTGTTCCTGAATCCAGTACCCAAATAAAAAGTAAGATTAAGGCAGATGTGTTGTTCATTTAACGTTCTTCAGGTTTATTTTCTTGCGCGTAGTTTCATTATCTCGGTTCTGGTCAATATGGATTTGATATTATCAACATATTGAAGGATATTTTCCCTGCCGCCTTCTTCCCGGTCAATCAGCGTGATAACCATTTCGACGATGAGTCCTGCCATGCGTGCTTGTTCTATCGCGGTAATAGTGGAACCGCCGGTGGTAATAACATCGTCAATAATGACGACTTTTTCACCTGTCCCGACACTGCCTTCAATGGCGCTTTTAGTGCCGTGAGCTTTAATGTCTTTTCGAACAATGAAAGATTTAATTGGTTTTCCTTTCTGGTATGATATCACAGAAAGCGCGTTGGCTATCGGATCAGCCCCCAGAGTAAGTCCTCCTGCTGCTGTTATGTCAGTATCTTTGAGCATGTCAAAAATGATCGCACCGATAAGATTCATGCCTTCGGGGTCAAGCGTGGTCGGCTTGCAATTGAAATAATAATTGCTTTTCTTTCCGGATGCGAGTGTAAAGGGCGGATCTTCGCTATATTTAAAAGACCGATCGAGAATTATTTCGCCCAGTCTTTCTTTCATCTTATTAATGGCCATTGTATTTCCCTCCGCTTAAATCAAACTTATGATTGAGAACTATTATTATGCAGAATAAATTTAATGGGCAATTCCACCCATGCTGCAAACGGATTGCCTGATTTTTTTGCAGGTTCGAACCTCCATGGCTTTACCGCTTGAATTGCCGATTGGTCTAAGATGGCGTACCCGGATGATTTCCCTATTTTTATTTTTCCTACACGTCCATCCGGTAAAATTTCCGCAAATACTAAAACAATACCTTCATAGCCGCGAAGGCGCGCTATTTCCGGATATACAGGCGGCGCGTTTTCTTTATATAAAGGGTAAGCAATCACAGTACTCAGATTAGATTCTTCACCCGCTGTTTTATTAGCGCTGGAGCCTGTTATATTATCAGGCTGTTCTTTCGTCCCTGTGCCGGACGTGTCGTATTTTGCCGGTGTAATGTTGTTGATCGATTCTTTTGTTGCCGCCGCATAAATTTGTGAGGTTTCCGGAGCGCCTGCCGCCTTTTCAATATCTGTTTTTATCTTGGCTATTTTTTCCATAGCAACAGATGATTGCTTAGCGCGGGTATTTTTTATTGCAACGCCGCTATTTTTAATTTTAGTATCCAGGCAGACCCATACCAGATTTAACCCATTTAATTTTAGAGGGGTTATCAAGTTATTTGATAAACTAAACACTAGAAGCGCTCCAACAATAAAATGAATCGTCAGGGACAAGCACGCAGCGGATATTATTGAATGATTTTTCTTTTCCGTTTTTGTAAATCTCATGGGAAAAAGCTTTATTTTTTAATTAATCTTTCCACTACCTTAACGGCTTCCACGCCATCTTTGGCAAAGGATGCCCCGATAGATTTCGCGTAAGCTTCGGTAACTACCGCGCCACCAATCATAAATGGCTTTTGAATTCCGTTTGCCCGTGCCAGTGTTATCACATCTTTCATATTTACCATCGTTGTGGTCATCAATGCGGAAAGGGCGATAACATCTGAGTTTTCCTCTTTTGCTTTCGCTATTATTGTTTCCGCGGCGATGTCTTTGCCCAGATCAATAACATAATAGCCATAATTTCTCAAAAGCAAAGCGACAATATTTTTCCCGATATCGTGAATATCACCCTTCACAGTTGCCAGTATTATTTTACCCTTGTTTCCGGCAGATCCTTTCTTCAGATGCGGCTCCAGATAAGCAAGCGCCTTTTTCATTGCTTCTGCGGCGGACATGAGCTGTGGCAAAAAATAAATTTTCTTTTCGTATAAATCGCCCACGCGAACGATGGAAGGGATCATAATCTTATCAACCAAATCCTGAGCCGAAACACCGGTGGAAAGCGATTTTTCTATTAAAGGCAAAATATTCTCTCTGTCGCCATTCATTATCGCGTCAGCGATCTTTTCCTGCGGCGTAACAGTTTTTATCGCGGCAGTTACGGAATCAGCATTAATCTGCGCGGAAAAATGTTTAATAAAGCGCAATGCGTCTTTGTCTCTGGAAAGAAGAACATCTCCCGTTATTTTTATATTCATCATTTCCTGGCTTGCGGGATTGGCAATGGCCATTGTTAATCCGCAGAATTGTGCCATTGCAAGAAAAGTCGCGTTAAGCCATGGACGTCCTGGCATGCCGAAAGACACATTGGAGAGTCCAAAGATCGTTTTACTTTTAAAAGTGTGTGCGCACCAATGCAGAGTTTTAAGTGTCTCCTGTGCGGCACTGGGGTTGGACGCCACAGCCATAACCAGGCAATCCACAATGAAATCATCTTTGGTAAAGCCGAAAATTTTCGCTTTCTGAAAAATATTTTTTACAATTTTCTGCCGCTTTTCCGCTGTTTGCGGTATTTCGCCGCCAGTCAGAGGCAGCAAAATGAACATGGCTCCATATTTTGCGGCCAGAGGCAAAAGTTTGGCTATCTTTTCTTTTTCTCCGGAAATAGAATTAATCAGCATTCGGCCCGGATAAATCCGTAATGCGGCTTCAATTGTTTTTATGTTGGAAGAATCCACAGCAAGTGGCAGTTTGGTGGTTGTGGTTAAAAGACCGATTACTTCTTTGATTGTTTTAACTTCATCGATGCCGGGTTGGCCGACGTTTATATCCAGCAAATTCGCGCCTTGATTTTCCTGCTCGGCAGCCATCTGGCGAATAATGGACATTTTTCCTTCCGTCAGTTCCTGTTGCAGGGATTTTTTACCGGTGGGGTTGATTCTTTCACCGACTATGAAAAGAGGTTGATTTTCGCTGAAATGGAGAAATCCGCGCGCCGAACTCAGAGCGCTGATCGATTTTTTTGCAGGCAATTTGGGTTTAATAACCGCGATTGCCCGGGCAAGTTCCCGGATGTGCACGGGTGTTGTTCCGCAGCATCCGCCCAGCATGTTAGCTCCCGCTTTTGCAAGATTGCGTCCGAAGGATGCAAACGTTTTCGCATCCATTTCAAATATGGTTTCCCCGCCTTCGAGCCGCGGAAATCCGGCATTGGGTTTTGCCACCAGCGGCACAGTAGCGTATGGTTTCATAGCTGCGATGAAATCCACCATTTTTTCAGGGCCGGTTGAACAATTACAGCCCACAGCATTTGCGCCAAGACTCTGCAGTGTGATAAGAGCGGTTACCGGATCAGTGCCGTTAAGAGTATGACCGTCTTTTTCATATGTCATGGAAACAATAGTAAAAATATCTTTAATTTCTTTGACCGCCAGCAGCGCGGCGCGAGCTTCCTGAATGTCAATCATGGTTTCGATAACTATCAGATCGCAGCCGCCGTCAATCAAACCGCGCGCTTGTTCTTTAAATGCATCCACGGCTTCTTCAAAGGCCAGTGTACCGAACGGTTCGATAAATAAACCGGTCGGGCCTATATCTCCGGCAACCAGAGTTTTTTTACCAACCGCGAGTTTGGCCAGACGCGCCAATTCATTGTTGATTTGATAGGAATTTTCTTTAATGCCGTGTTGTTTTAATTTAAAACGATTTGCGCCAAATGTGCAGGTATAGACTATCTGCGCTCCCGCTTTTTGATAGGATGAGTACAATTCACGGATATTTTGTGGATTATCGAGACACCACTGTTCAGGACAAACGCCGTCAGGCATTCCCATTTTTTGCAGTTCCGTGCCCATGGCACCGTCCAGAACAACAATTTTTTTCGCCAAAAGGCCTTTTATCCTGCGGGTTTCAACCACAATATTCCTCCTGAAATTTTAATAGTTATTTTACGGCGTCTTTATACCACTTTTGAACCAAGAAGTGTGATTTTTTTTAGAACAAACAGGCAAAAACAAATTCATTCCGTTGTTGTAAGTGTTTTGATTTGATAAGATATTATCAATAGGAGCTAAATCACTTTTGCTGCCTGTAATGCCAATCATTTTGCAATTTTCATCTCAGGGAAGTTTGTAGCCCTTCTCCCGGAATAAACTCAGGCAGGCATCGACAACAACATTATCGTAAAGTATTCCCTTGTTTTTCTCGATCTCTTCAAGAGCCGCTTCAATACCCAACGCCGCACGATAAGGACGATGAGAAGACATGGCCTCCACAACGTCCGCCACAGCCATGATGCGGGCCTCGATAAGAATCTCATTCCCTTTCAGTTTTCTTGGATAACCGGAGCCATTCATTCGTTCGTGATGCTGGTAAATTATTTCTGCCAATGGCCAGGGGGATTCTATATCCTTCAACATATCGTATCCACTTACGGAGTGTTCTTTAATCAGGGAAAATTCTATTTTTGTCAGTTTTATAGGCTTGGTCAATATCTCCGCAGGTATGGATAATTTTCCGATGTCATGGATGGTGCCTACCATGCGGATTCCATCAATTTTCTCTTGCGTGAATCCCATCTCCGTGGCAATGGCTCTGGCAATGTCCGCGCACCTTTTCTGGTGGCCGGCCGTATAGGGATCTCTCATTTCTATAGCGGATATCATGACCTGAATGGTCGTGCCAAAGGCTTTTCTGAGGCTGTCAAGAGTACGTTGAAGTTCTGTATCCATTCGCTTGTGCTCGGTGACGTCCTGCAGGATAAAAATGAGACATGTTTCACCATCGATGTTTATAGATCGGGCAGAATAGATACCGGCACGCACAGAGCCGTCACTTCGCCGGAATTCAAATTCACGATGCAGGATATCTCTGCCGGACGCCAATTCGTTGACCATGAAATCCCTGTCGGTTGTATTACTCCAGAAATTTATTTCATAAGAGGTTTGTCCTATGGCATTGCTTCTCTTCCATCCAGTAATCTCCTCAAAGCCCATGTTCACATCAATGAGGAGTCCATCCTTCATACGTGTAATTGCTATACAGTCCGGGGATGTCATGAATATTTTATGAAATTTTTCTTCGGCCTGTTTGCGCTCGGTAATATCCAGCAAAATTCCGTCAAAGATCACTTTGTCTTTTTGGCGCGTCGGTGTCGCCAGCCCCTGGAACCAGATTATTTCGCCCGATTGTATGGCGACCCGGCCTTCAAAATTCCAGGAATTTCCTGTTTCCATCGCTGTTTTAATTGAGGTCAGAAATCTGCTCCTGTCTTCCTCAAGGACATGAGAAAGGAATATGGAAAACGGATCATCTTCTTTTACTTTTATTCCCAGAAATTCCGTCAGGCGTTCGCTGACGTAACTTATTCCAAATTCGTTGTTGTCTTTTGCATAGAATTGAAAAATAATTCCCGGTAAGTTTTGGGTAATGCCTCGCAAACGATTCTCTTTCTCTTTCAGAGTTCTTCCCGTACGTTTGCTTTCGGTGATGTCACGGTAGTTGAGAACTATACCTTGAACAACATTGTTGCTTATCCAGTTGCTTCCTACCGCTTCCAAAGTGCGGTAGGTTCCGTTCTTATGACGAAGATGTATTTCACCTCTTACGACAAGGGGGGTTATATTCGAGATTAAAGTAGTGAACGAATCAACTAAAAACTTATGGTCATCCGGATGAATAAGTTCAAATCCTTTGTGGCCGATTCTTTCTTCATGCTTGAATCCCAGGACATCCTCCACTGCAGGATTTATGTAAATGATGGTGCCCGTCAGATCAACGACAACAATTATGTCGGAGGAGTGCTCTATGAAAGCTCTAAAACGCTGTTCCTCCTGGTGCAATTTATCTTCCATGAGTTTACGTTCGGTCATGTCACGTGCAATTCCTCTAAATCCCGCCGGTTTATTTGATGAATCTTTTATCAGTGACACCGATGCTTCAATATATCTTTGAGTTCCATCTTTTCTTGTAACCAACCAATCGAATCCTTTGGCAGGTTTCCCTGTTTGATAGACTTCATTAAATGTTTTAAAAAGTTTTCTTGCATTTTCTTTATCTGTAAACTGACGGCTGTTGGCGCCCATCATTTCTTCCTGTTTATATCCAAGGATTCGGCACATTGAGTCATTGAAAAAAATGAAATTACCCTTAAGGTCTATTTCGTAATAGCCTTCTTCGATATTTTCCAGAATGGCTCGATGTTTTTCCTCGCTATGATGCAGCGCTTCTTCCGCCAGCTTTTTCTTGTTTCTAACTTCTGTCTCTTCTAATTCTCTGGCTATGGTCGGGCATAGACGGGAAAAGTTAGGCTTCATGATGTAATCCTGGGCGCCCAAACGCATGCACTCAACGGCTGTTTCTTCACCAATAGCTCCCGATATAAGAATAAGAGGGACATTGATATTTGCCCTCTTCAATATAGCAATGGCTGAGAAAGCGTTAAAATTAGGCATTTTATAATCGCAAAGAATAATGTCCCACTGCTTTTCTTTAAGGGCTTTTTTCATCGCAACGGCGGTCTCTACCCGTTCATATACCGGATTGTATCCGCCTTTTTTAAGTTCACGGATTATAAGCAGTACATCATTTTCCGAATCATCAATCATTAATACCCGTAGAGATTGCTGATTGCTGATTTTCGAAGCGGCGTTTTCCCCCATATATTTATCCTTTTGTGCTTTTTATAACGGTAAAGAGAAATGAGAATAGATATAAAATCGTTGAATTTTCGTATAATACCAATAAGCAGTTTTTATTTTTACAGTATTCTTATAACATTTTTTAAGCAAGAAGTGTGTTTTTTTTATTGAAAGTAAAAATATAGTGTTTTGTAAAAAAGATAATAAAGTTTATTTGATTATTAAAGAGATGCTTTGCTAAATCCATTCTTCCGAGAGTATCTCTCCTTTGATGCCGACGATCACGGCTTTGAGCGGCACTTTTCTTGTTGCTTTATTAAGGCCTGCCTGGGCAATCTGTATTAGGCCTCGGCAGCAGGGAACCTGCATGATGATAACAGTCAGTGTATTTATTCGGGCCTCATCCGCCATCCGTCGGATCTTTTCTATATATTCTTCCTGTCCTTCATCCAGTTTCGGACAGGCAATCGCCAGGATTTTTCCTTTCAGGAATCTTGCATGAAAATCACCAAGCGCAAAGGCTGTGCAATCAGCTGCAAGCACCATATCTTTTCCATGAAAAAAATCAGCCGCCGGATTTATAAGGTGCATTTGAATAGGCCAGTGTGTGAGTTCCGACGGCTTTATGTCTGTCGAAAATGCGTCTGCGGCGGATGGCGGTTCTCTTTTAAATACGGCTTGGGCAGATCCGGGGCAGGAACCCGCGGAACTCATAACATGAAGATTCTGAGGCGCTGATTGGCTGCTGTGAGAACAAGGTTCTTCTTTCTTCCGGCTCTCAATGGTTTCCTTGGCCAATGTTTCATCAAAAGATTCGGCTTCACGTTCTTCGATGGAAAGCGCTCCTTCGGGACATTCTCCCAGACATGCTCCAAGGCCATCGCAAAAAGCATCTTTGATAAGTTTGGCCTTGCCGTCAATTATTTTTATGGCCTCCTCATGGCATTCCGGCACGCACAAACCGCAGCCGGTACATTTTTCTTCGTCGATTTTGATGATCATACGCTTCATGTGGTTTCTTTCCTTTTTGTGGGGTGGCAATTATTTTTTGTGTTATCCGCGAATGCCGCTGATGGCGGTAACTGATTTTTCCGGAAGGAGAATGAAGTTGGAAGTGATCTTTACACCTAATTTCTCCATTTGAAGCATTTCATAAATTGCTTTCTGATTTTCCAGATTAAAATCAGCATAGCCAGCCGAAAAACGTTTTGTCAAAAGAGTTTTCCCTTCACGGCGAATGAGCTGATTAAAATAATCCATAATCCAGTCCATGGCAGCGTCTGTCATCTCACTGGCCGTGGCGTCATAAACGACCGCAGCAGCTAAATCGTCCTGACGGGTTTTCCCTTTGATTGCTTCCATGACGGCGTTACTTGCCGTGGCGCCCATAAGAACAGCTTCTTTGCAACCGCGCAGAAAAGCCGATAGTTTTTTACTGTTGAAGGTCAAATTTCCGGTCAGAATTATTTTCTCGCCGTCGTTATGATGAATGGTGAGACGCAAAAAAACCCCCTTGAGTGAAATAAAAGAAAAAGCTTCATTTATAAAACGGTCGGTTTCTTCTTTCTGCTTTGCCAAGATTTCGGTTGTTCTTTTTTTGTAGCCGAGCCGCTGATATATTTTTTCGGGGGGAGGATCAATCGATATCTTTTCAAGAAAAATAGCAGATCCCATCTTTTTCATCCTCACGGGAGTTTCTTCTGGCCGGCTTTTGTAAGACTCTCTCTAATTTAAGAGTTTACACAGATTTCTTGCAACATTATCACCCATTTCTCCGGTGCCGACAAGTTTTTTGTTTTGCTGATGAATGTCCTGTGTCCGAAAGCCTTCTTTTAATGTTTCAGCGACGGCTTTTTCGATCAAGCCGGCTTCCAGCGGCATGGAAAAAGAATAACGCAGCATTAAGGCCACCGACAGAATTGTGGCCAGCGGATTGGCAATATTTTTTCCGGCTATATCCGGAGCTGAACCATGAATGGGTTCATATAAAGCGGTTTTTTCGCCCAGACTGGCTGAAGGAAGCATACCGATAGAACCGGTCAGCATAGCGGCTTCATCGCTTAATATATCTCCGAATAAATTGGATGTAACAATTACGTCAAACTGAGCCGGATTACGGATAAGCTGCATGGCGCAGTTATCAACATACATGTGCTTCAGGGTAATTTTCGGATAATTATGGCCGACCTCTGTCACCACATCACGCCATAGCTCGGAAGTTTCGAGAACATTAGCTTTGTCTACTGAAAGGAGATTCTTTTTACGCGTTCGGGCAATTTCAAAGGCGCGAACGGCAATTCTGCGGATTTCATCTTCCGAGTAAGCCATCGTGTTAACGCCTCTGCGTTTACCGTCTTTCCCCTTTTTTATGCCGCGCGGCTTGCCAAAATAAACATCACCTGTCAATTCGCGGACAATCATAATATCAATTCTCTGCACGATATTTTTCTTGAGCGGAGACGCTTCCAGAAGCTCGTCAAAAGCAACAACCGGCCGCAAATTAGCAAAAATACCCAATGCGCTTCGCAAGCCCAGAAGCGCTCTTTCGGGTCTGACTTTATAATCCAGCGATTCCCATCGGGGACCGCCGACGGCTCCCAGTAAAACCGCGTCGCTTTGCAAAGCAAGTTCCATGCTCGAATCCGGCAAGGGTACTTTAAAATGATCATAGGCGCATCCTCCGACAAGTCCTTCGGTAAGTTGCAGGTCAATATTTTTTTTGTCAGAAATAATCTTTAAAATCTTTAAAGCTTCTTTCATTATTTCCGGCCCTATGCCATCACCGGCAAATACGGCTATTTTAAAATCACCTTGTTTCATTCTTTCCCCTTTTTCTGGCAATATGCTTCATCAAACCACCATCGGCAATAAGTTTTTCCATAAAAGGCGGAATGGGATTAATTATGAAAGTTTTGTTTGAGCTGGTTATGGTAATAGTTCCCTTAGCGCCGTTCACAGTTACTTTTTCCCCTTCGCTAATCGCGTCTCCAATTTCTTTGGATTCAAAAATAGGTAGTCCCGTGTTAAAAGCGTTGCGATAAAAAATGCGGGCGAAACTTTTAGCTATGACGCAGGAAACGCCAGCCGCTTTAATCGCGATAGGCGCGTGTTCGCGCGAAGAGCCGCAGCCGAAATTTTCTCCTCCCAGAATAATATCACCCGTCTTCATCCTGGTAATAAAATCCGGATCAGCATCTTCCATGCAGTGAGCGGCAAGCTCGCGCGGATCCGATGTCGTTAAATAGCGCGCCGGAATAATCGCGTCTGTATCTATATTATCTCCAAATTTCCATACTTTCCCTTTGAATATCATTGCAAGAAATCCTTTTTCCTTTATTAATAAAACGCTAATTCCAAAAACGAAACGCATTGGAATTGGTAAGTTTATCTATCCCGCAAAGCGCAGGTCGTCATGTCCATGGTTTTACAGTTCCTCTGGGGATGCGATTCTTCCTAATACAGCTGAAGCTGCCGCGACTGCAGGGTTTGCAAGGTAGACTTCACTTTTTGGATGTCCCATACGGCCAACGAAGTTACGATTTGTAGTAGCGACAGCTCTTTCTCCTTCTGCCAGAATTCCCATGTGTCCGCCCAGACATGCGCCACAGGAAGGCGGGCTGATTACTGCATCGGCTTTCAGGAAAATTTCAATAAGTCCCTCCTTTAAAGCCTGTTTGTAAATTTCCGGGGTTGCCGGAATAATAATCAACCTTACATTGGATGCTGCCCTGCGGTTTTTCAAAATCTGTGCGGCGACTCTCAAATCTTCAATCCGGCCGTTGGTGCAGGAGCCAATGAGCGCCTGGTCGATTTTAACCTTGCCCGCTTTGCTTATTCCTTTAACATTAGAAGGCAAATGGGGGAAAGCCACCTGAGGCTCGATTTCCCCGGCGTCGATTTCAATGGTATCGGTATAGACGGCATCCGTATCTGAAGAATAAAATTTATAATCGCGTTTCGCTCTTTTTTTGATATAGTCTCTGGTAATTTTATCAGGAGCAAAAATACCGTTTTTTGCTCCTGCTTCGATGGCCATGTTGGCCATTGAAAGTCTGCCGGCCATTGGCAATTTGCCGATTGTTTCTCCGGTAAATTCCATTGCCTTATAAAGAGCTCCGTCAACACCGATGCGGCCTATAATATGTAAAATTAAATCCTTGCCCGAAACCCATTTTTGCAAGGAACCAAAAATTATAAATTTTATGGATGATGGCACTTTAAGCCATAATTCACCGGTGAGCATGGCTGCAGCCAGATCGGTGCTGCCCACTCCGGTGGCAAACGCGCCCAATGCCCCGTAAGTGCAGGTATGACTGTCTGCCCCAATGACCAAATCTCCGGGCAGGACGATGCCTTGCTCAGGCAATAAAGCGTGTTCAATGCCCACTTGGCCGCCTTCATAAAAATGAGTTATCTTCTGTTTTTTCGCGAATTCGCGCACAGCCTTGCATTGTTGGGCGGAATTAATGTCTTTGTTAGGTGTAAAGTGGTCTAAAACTAAAGCAACTTTGTCTTTGTTAAAGACTTTTTTCCCGCCAGCTTTTTTGAATTCATTAATGGCTATAGGCGCGGTGACATCGTTGCCTAAAGCAATATCCACTCTAGCGTTGATCAACTGACCAGCAACGATTTTTTTTAGTCCGGTATGAGCCATTAAAATTTTTTCCGTAATAGTGTTGCCCACGATTTATGCTCCTTGTGAAAAATAATATCCATTTGCTCTCTTTGGCTAACTTTGTTGGCAGGTTCGTCGGCTTCCTTAGCAAATTGATAATACGCCTGCAAAGCCTCCTCCTTGTCGCCTCGTTATCCTTTGACCGGATGCGCAACTTAAAAGGAACGCAATAATAAACATCCTTACCGGGGATTGACGCTTGTCAGAGGGCAGATTCCAAACAAAATGGTATATAACTTTATCTTTATACTTTTTTAAATGTTTATTCAACTCTAACCTTGTTACCGCTTTCCTTTAAAAATTCCAGACGATTTAACGCGTTTATATAGGCCTTGGCGGAAGCGACAATAACATCCGGATGCGCGCCGCGTCCTACAACTGAATGTCCGTTGTATTTGAGCTGGACGGTAACTTCACCCTGCGCGTCAGATCCTCCGGTTATAGCGTTGACGATATATTTCATCAACGGATAATTAGTCTTGGTGATGTTACGGATCGCCGCAAAAGTGGCATCTACCGGACCGTTGCCGAATCCGGCTTCCCGTACAACGTCTTTACCTACCTGCATTTCCATAGTTGCAGTGGGAATGGCAACATTGCCGCTGACCACATTCAGGTAAACCAGATTGTATTTATCTTCACCCCGGTAGATTTCTTCGGCAAGAATCGCTTCTAGGTCTTCGTCATAAATATCTTTCTTGACGTCTGCCAGATCCTTTACTCTTGCCGCGACCTTGCCAAGTTGTTCATCATTCAGGACGTAGCCCATTCTTTTTAGATGATGCGAAATAGCGTTACGGCCGGAGTGTTTGCCCAACACGATATGTGTATCGCTTATACCTACGGACTGTGGGGTCATGATTTCGTAAGTTATTTTTTCTTTAATCAGACCGTCCTGATGAATGCCGGATTCATGCGCGAAAGCATTTGCTCCCACGATGGCTTTATTGGGCTGCACCGATATTCCGGTAATTTGTGTCAACAGGCGCGATGTTTTGTATATCTGATCGGTATTGATTTTTGTGTGAAGACCATAGAGGTCTTTGCGCGTTTGCAGCGCCATGACGACTTCTTCCATTGCCGTGTTGCCGGCCCGCTCACCGATTCCGTTGATCGTGCATTCCACCTGGCGCGCCCCATTCTTTATTCCGGCCAGTGAATTGGCTACAGCCAGACCTAAATCATTGTGGCAATGAGTGGCTATAACCGTGTCGCCCATATTTTTAACTTTGGCAAACAGGTAAGCAATCAAGTTGCCGAATTCTTCGGGAGTGGCATATCCGACCGTATCGGGAATATTGACGGTAGAGGCACCGGCATCAATAACCGCCGACACCATTTCTACAAGATAGTCTTTATCAGAACGGGTAGCATCCATCGGTGAGAATTCGACGTTTTCTGTGTAAAATCGAGCCAGCTTGACAGCGGCGATGGCTTCGCTGAGCACCTGCTCGCGGCTCTTTTTGAGCTGATACTTTAAATGAATATCAGAAGAAGAAATAAAGGTATGGATGCGGGGATGAGCCGAGTCTTTTATTGCCTGCCAGGCGCGATCAATGTCAAGCTTGCTGGCTCGGGCAAGAGCTGCTACCTGAGATTTCTTGATCTCTTTGGCGATTTGCCGCACCGCGTCAAAATCTCCCTCGGAAGCGATGGGGAATCCCGCCTCGATTATATCAACGCCAAGCCTTTCGAGTTGCCGGGCAAGAATCAATTTTTCTTCAGTGTTCATACTGCAGCCGGGCGATTGCTCGCCATCTCTCAAAGACGTATCAAAAATATAAACGCGATTTTTATCCTTCTTCATATGTTCATCTCCTCAATGAAACCCGGATATTGCAAGCATAGTGCAACAATATCTTCCGGTTGAATTGATCCCGCAGCCAAAGATATCGGGATTTGTACCTCTTAAAGTTATAATAAAAAAGGCCATGGGTTTTTCACCCACGGCCTTTTAGGTAATCAGTTATTTTAAATGCTAGTGATGACCTAAAAACGATGGGTAGGCGGCCTTAATTAAAAGGCGCAACAGGGCGATTCCCAGAAGCAGAGGCAGGATATTGATTGCACATTTCTGATTTTTCGCTATGTCCGACATCGTTTTTACAGCCTTCGTTAAAATAATAATGAATACTAATGCAAAAAATAATTATTGTCAAAATATTTTTTAGACTTGGTAAAAATTTTTCACACTGATGACAGTATGTTTTTATAGTCTGAAGAAATGCGCTATTTTTTTATGGTTCACATAATTACAGTTTTCAGTCGTTAATAAAAAATAGGAAATACAGTATGATAGCATTATGAGTTATGAATTGAAGTTAAGATTAAAGGGTGATTAAGTGTTGGAGAAAGAGATTTTATTGGGGATGCAACCATTGATACAAAATAACTAAACAATTCGAAGAATATTGCCCACTAAGTCGTTTCAGCGGAAGTCTCTTAGAATTTATTTAATGTTGGCGTTATATTGTCCGAAAAGTACATTCCATGAAAAATATAAGAAGGTTTTTGTCTATTCAAGCTCCCTATCAGGATTAAAGCTTATCTATAAGATTTTTAAAAAATTTACTTGACAAAAACATCTATAAAAATTAGATTCCACAATTCGCTTAAGGGCGTAGTTGTGTGCTTTTTTGCATTTTAAAGCGTAAATTGTTGATATAAAAAGATATTTAGGTGGGATTTGCTGGCGTAGCTCAATCGGTAGAGCAGCTGATTTGTAATCAGCAGGTTGCGGGTTCGAGTCCCATCGCCAGCTCCAGTTTGTCTATTAACTTATATACTGGAGGGGTTCCCGAGTGGCCAAAGGGAGCAGACTGTAAATCTGCCGGCGGAGCCTACGGAGGTTCGAATCCTCCCCCCTCCACCAGGGATTATTTGAAATTGAAATAAGCGGGAGTAGCTCAGTGGCTAGAGCGTCAGCCTTCCAAGCTGAGGGTCGCGGGTTCGAATCCCGTTTCCCGCTCCAGATATTTCATAGAATAAGGGCAAAAGTTTATTAAAGATTGCGCCCACGTAGCTCAGTTGGTAGAGCACATCCTTGGTAAGGATGAGGTCACCAGTTCAATCCTGGTCGTGGGCTCCAGTTAAGGAGAATTATGCGAAATAATATTATTTTGGCTTGTACGGAATGCAAGCAAAGAAATTATACGACGACAAAAAATAAGCGGACCATGCAAAACCGTCTGGAAATGAAAAAATATTGCAAGTTTTGCCGAGGGCATAAACTGCACAGGGAAACCAAGTAGTAAATTTGGTATAGGCCAGTAGCTCTAATGGATAGAGCGCCGGACTCCAAATCCGGATGCTGGGGGTTCAAGTCCCTCCTGGCCTGCCATTTTTTCTTTATTTAAGGATTTTAAAATATGGAAAAAATAAAAGAAGCGATTCAAAAGATAACTCAGTTTATCAAAGAAGCTAAGATTGAGTTAAAGAAAGTTACCTGGCCGACTCCGAAACAAACGATGGCTTCTACGGCAGTTGTAATAATTTTAGTTTTCATTCTTTCAATTATTCTGGGCATTTTTGATTTTGCCCTCGCCAAAGCGGTTAAACTTATATTAGGTTAGAAAAATGGCTTTTAAATGGTACGTTGTTCATACTTATTCCGGATATGAGAATAAGGTAAAAATAAGTCTAGAGGAAAGAATTGAGATAACGGGCACTCAGGCTTATTTTTCTGACATTCTTATTCCCGAGGAAGATGTTGTGGAATTGATTTCAGGGGAAAAGAAAAATTCCAAACGTAAGTTTTTCCCGGGGTATATTCTTGTCCGAATGGAAATGAATGATGAGGCTTGGCACGTTGTAAAAGATACTCCCAAAGTTACCGGTTTCATCGGCAGCAAAGATAAACCTTCGCCCATACCTGATAAAGATGTGGAAAATTTAAAGTTCAGGATTGATGAAGGGACTTTAAAACCAAAACCTAAGTTCAAATTCGATGTAGGTGATCATGTAAGAATTATTGACGGGCCTTTTACTAATTTTGATGGAATTATTGACGAATTAAAACCGGAAAAAAGTAAATTAAGAGTTATCGTAAGTATTTTTGGCAGGCCGACACCGGTGGAATTGGATTTTATTCAGGTAACTCAGGGTTAATGTGTTTATTGGCGGAACAGATAAGCTTTAAAAATATTTAGATCAGGGTGATTCAACATGGCAAAAAAAATTATTGCGAATATTAAATTACAAATAAAAGCGGGTAAGGCAACTCCTTCGCCTCCTATCGGTCCGGCGTTGGGACAGCACGGCGTAAATATTATGGAATTCTGCAAAGCTTATAACGCTATGACGCAAAATCAGGAAGGAATGATTATTCCTGTGGTGATTACCGTTTATGCCGACAGATCGTTTACATTTATAACAAAAACACCTCCGGTATCCGTGTTGCTTAAACAAGCGGCTAAAATTGCCAAAGGAGCCAGCGATCCGAAGAGGGAAAAAGTTGGAACAGTTACGGCCGGGCAGGTGAAAGAAATAGCTGAATTAAAGTATAAAGATTTAAATGCTGTAAATATTGAAGGCGCTATAAAGATAATTGCCGGTACGGCAAGGTCAATGGGAATTGAAATCACAGGTTAATAATTACGAGGTTTTATCATGTTAAAAAAAGGCAAACGTATATTGGCAGCGAAAGCTAAGGTTGAACCAGGCAAACGATATTCACTGAAAGAGGCTTCGGAAATTGTTACATCGACGGCCGCAACAAAATTTGATGAAACTGTGGATGCGGCCATTCGCTTAGGCGTCAATCCTGCTCATGCCGATCAGATGGTGCGGGGCAGTGTAGTTTTGCCCCATGGCTTGGGAAAAACAGTACGGATTTTAGTATTTGCTAAAGGGGAAAAGGAAAAAGAAGCTCTGGAAGCCGGTGCGGATTTAGTCGGTAATGACGATATTATTGAAAAGATTAAAGGCGGCTGGATGGAGTTTGATCGTGTTATCGCGACTCCGGATATGATGGGTTCCGTGGGAAAGATTGGTAAAATTTTAGGCCCACGCGGTTTAATGCCCAATCCCAAGGTAGGAACGGTAACTTTTGAAGTTGCCAATGCGGTGAAGGAACTAAAAGCTGGCAAAGTTGAATTTCGCGTTGAAAAAGCGGGAATCGTTCATTCTCCCGTGGGGAAAGTATCTTTCGGCGCTGAAAAATTAAGAGAAAATGTCAGCGCTTTGTTGGAAACAATTATTAAGTTAAAGCCGGCATCAAGTAAAGGCATTTATATTAAAAGTATTTCTCTTTCAAGCACAATGGGTGTTGGTGTGAGAATTGACCCTCTCGATATTAAAGCTGCTTAATGAAAAAATATTGAGAGTTTTTTTGAAATAGAATGAGGTCGAAGACAGCAGGTACAGAAGTTTAAACGTAATACGGCCTGCCGAGACTCGTAAAATGAAAATAGTTACTTTGTTTTTTATGAAGGTAAGCAATTTTTATAAAACGGGAATCGGATTGGGCAAGGTTACCGTTTTTTTGTTCTGTATGTGGCTAGAATCTCCGGCCTCAAGAAATAAAATAACTTTGAAAGGAGGCTGATAGATTGGATCGGAGAACTAAAGAGCAAATTATATCCGAACTGCAAAAGAAACTCAAAGAAGCAAACCTAGGTGTTCTGACCAGCTTTAGTGGGATGAATGTCGAAAAAATGGAAACCTTGAGAAATGAGCTGCGCAAGTCCAATGCTGAATGGAAGGTTGTAAAAAACACTCTTTTGAGAATTGCTTCAGATGGCACAGATTTTAGCATTCTTGCTGATCATTTCAAGTGGCCTGTTGCGGTTGTTCTGAGCTATAAAGACCCTGTGGCGCCGGCTAAGATTCTGATTGATTTTGCCAAGAAAAATCCGGAATTGGAAATTAAGGTTGGCGTACTGGATAAAAAGCTTTTAACGAAGAGTGATATTACTGTTTTGGCGGAATTACCCAGCAAAGAGGTTCTTTTGGGCAAATTAGTTTCGGTAATGGCGGCGGTACCGACATCGTTCGTGACCGTTTTAAGTGGCGTTCCGAGAAGCTTTGTGCAAGTGCTCAATGCCTATTGTGATAAGAAAAAAACTTTAAACTAATAAAACATACAGAAAGGGATAGAAAAATGTCAGATAAAATTACTAAAGATGATGTAGTTAAATTTATTGAAGAAATGACTGTATTAGAGCTTTCTGCTCTGGTAAAAGAATTAGAAGAAAAATTCGGCGTATCCGCGGCCGCTCCCATGATGGCTGCTGTTGCCGCTCCTGGCGCTGCCGCTGCGGCTCCGGCTGAAGAAAAAACAGAATTTGATGTAATTCTCACAGGTTTCGGCGCGGAAAAGATTCAGGTAATTAAAGTTGTTCGCGCTATTACCAACCTTGGACTTAAAGAAGCAAAGGATTTGGTGGAGGGCGTGCCTAAGCCTATTAAAGAAGGTGTTTCCAAGGATGAAGCCGCGGAAATCAAGAAGAAAATCGAAGAAGTTGGCGGGACCGTTGAGGTTAAATAACGCAATCTTCAACATATAATTTTATTTAAGGATGCTATGGGTGACTTTAGAAAATATTTTGGTCAGGTAAAAAAGATACTGGATATCCCCAACTTAATTGATATTCAGACACAATCTTATGAAAAATTCCTTCAAAAGGAAATAGCGCCGGCAAAGCGGGACAATCTTGGTTTGCAAGGCGCTTTTAAAAGTGTCTTTCCCATTTCAGATTTCAGCGGAAAGTGTTCTCTGGAATTTGTAAGTTATAAGCTGGGTGATATCCGGTATGACGTGAAGGAATGTATTCAAAAAGGGATGACCTATGCTGCTCCTTTGAAAATTGTGGTCAGGCTGGTTGTTTTTGAAGTTGACCGTCCGGCTGACGGCAAAAGTAACCGCGAAACAGCTGAAACAAAGCAGATCCGCGATATTAAAGAGCAGGAAGTCTACTTCGGTGAAATTCCGCTGATGACTGAAAATGGCACTTTTATCATTAACGGGACGGAAAGGGTTATTGTTAACCAGCTGCATCGTTCGCCGGGTATCTTTTTTGATCACGACAAAGGTAAAATTGTCGCCAGCGGGAAGTTGATATATTCAGCGCGAATTATTCCTATCAGGGGTTCCTGGCTGGATTTAGAGTTTGATTCCAAAGACATTCTTTATGTAAGAATTGACCGCCGTAGAAAAATGCCTGTCACTATCCTGTTGAAAGCGCTGGGTAAATCGACAGAATTTATTTTAAATTATTTTTACAGTGTCAATACAGTTGTAATTGAAAATAAGAAAGTTTATTTTACCGTTGACGATTCTCTTGTCGGTCAAAAAGCGCCCGAAGACGTAAAAGATCCCAAAAACGCTGAGATAATTGTTAAAAAAGGCCGCAAGCTTACAAAGCCTCTTTTGAAGAGAATAGTTGATGTGGGCATCAAGCGTGTTGCGATTAACGAGAGTGAACTGGCCGGTAAAATTCCTTCTCAGGATATTCGCGATCCGGAAACAAATGAAATTATCTTCCGTTGCAACGAGGAATTGCCTTTAAACTGCCTGGAAATAATCAGGGAAAAGAATGTCAGAGAATTAAAGATTATCCATATTGATGAAGATATGGATAATGCTTCCATCAGAGATACCTTGCTGCTGGATAAAATTGATACCACAGAAGATGCAATAATGGAAATATATCGCCGTTTGCGTCCGAGCAATCCCCCCACTCCGGAAACGGGAGATAAATTTTTCAAAAGCCTGTTCTTTGAACCGGCAACTTATGACTTGTCAAATGTCGGTCGCGCAAAAATGAATTACAAATTACACATGAATGTGCCGACTGATATTACGGTATTGCGTAATGAAGATATTTTGTCCGCGGTTAAGTATTTGATTGACCTGAAAAATGGTGTTGGAGATTGCAATGTTGATGATATTGATCATTTAGGGAACCGCAGAGTGAGGTCGGTCGGCGAGCTTATTGAAAATCAGTACCGCATTGGTTTAGTGCGTATGGAGCGGGCTATCAAGGAAAAAATGAGCCTGCAGGATATCGAAACAATGATGCCGCACGACCTGATTAACGCTAAGCCCGTTTCCGCTGTTGTTAATGAATTCTTTAATTCCAGCCAGCTTTCTCAGTTTATGGATCAGACTAATCCTCTATCTGAAATTACGCACAAAAGACGTCTATCAGCATTAGGCCCTGGTGGTTTGACCAGGGAAAGGGCAGGATTCGAAGTCAGAGATGTTCATCCTACCCATTACGGCCGTATTTGTCCGATAGAAACACCGGAAGGACCTAATATCGGTTTGATCGTATCTCTCAGCACTTATGCGAGGGTAAACGAATTTGGTTTTATTGAAACACCCTATAGGATGGTAGAAAATGGCCGTGTTTCTGATGATGTCCGTTTTGTAACAGCAATTGAAGAAGAAAATAAAATTATTGCTTCAGCAGACCGTCCTTTGAATAAGCAGGACAAATTTGTTGAAGAGTTGATATCAGTTAGAAAAGGCGGCAGTTATATTTCTGTCGTGCCGGAAGAAATTAAAATGATGGATGTTTCGCCTACCCAACTTGTCAGTATCGCCGCGGCATTAATCCCATTTCTGGAACATGATGATGCCAATCGTGCTCTTATGGGATCAAATATGCAGAGGCAATCGGTTCCGTTAATGAGACCGGAAGTTCCTGTAGTGGGTACAGGTGTAGAATCTATTGTTGCCCGTGATTCCGGCGCCGTTGTTGCAGCAAGGAGATCTGGCGTTGTGGAAAGCGTTGATGCCTCGCGAATTATTGTCCGTGCGGACCGTATAGAAGAAGATGGTATAGACAGCGGTGTTGATATTTATAATTTAGCCAAATACCAGAGATCTAATCAGGATACTTGCTTTAATCAAAAACCGATAGTTAATGCCGGTCAACGCATTCACAAAAAAGATATATTGGCTGATGGTCCGGCAATTGATAACGGTGAATTAGCACTCGGCAGAAATGTTATGGTTGCCTTCATGTCATGGGGCGGCTATGACTACGAAGATTCCATTCTGGTCAGTGAAAGAATAGTCAAGGAAGATATTTTTACATCAATTCATATTGAAGAATTTGAAACAATGTCCCGTGATACTAAATTGGGCAAAGAAGAAATTACTCGTGATATTCCGAACGTCGGTGAAGAAGTCCTCAAAAATTTAGATGAAAGCGGCATTATTTGCATTGGCGTTTCAGTGAAGCCTGGAGATGTTCTTGTCGGGAAGATAACCCCTAAAGGTGAAACTCAGTTATCTGCCGAGGAAAAGCTCTTGCGGGCGATATTCGGAGAAAAGGCAAGCGATGTGCGAGATACATCATTGCGCGTCCCTCCCGGCGTTGAAGGTACAGTAATTGACGCTAAAATCTTTACGAGAAAAGGCGCCGAAAGCGATCTGCGTTCGCAAGCCATCGAAAGTGAAGCTATTGAACAAATAACTCAAGACAGAGATGACGAAATCCGTATCCTGACTGAAACAATTAAGAAAGATATTACAAAAATTATTATTGGAAAAACGGCAGCCACCAAAATAGTAGATGCTAAAAAGAAAACAATTTTAAAGAAAGGCGATAAAATCACAAAAGAGATTTGGAATGATTTGCCTTTCTCCTGCTGGAAAGAAATTACCATTGCTGAAAATGACAGCACAGAAGAAAAGATCAATAACCTGATTGCGTCCCTGGAGAGAAAAATTGATTTCGTCAATGCTCATTTTGAAGAGCAATTAGAAAAGATCAAAGCCAGCGATGAGCTTCCTCCGGGTGTTATTAAAATGGTCAAGGTTTATATCGCTATTAAAAGAAAACTTTCCGTAGGTGATAAAATGGCAGGCCGTCACGGGAACAAAGGCGTTTTATCGCGTATTTTACCGGAAGAAGATATGCCATGTTTTGCTGATGGATCTACTGTGGATATTGTATTGAATCCCTTGGGCGTTCCTTCGCGAATGAATGTTGGACAAATTCTGGAAACTCATCTGGGTTGGGCGGCAAGATCAATAGGGGAGAGCTTAAACGAACTTTGGGAAAAGCACTCAAATTTAAATAATATTAAAGTCGAATTGAAAAAAACTTATTCCTCTCCGGATTTTGATAAGTTTATTGATCAGGCTTCCGCTGAAGACATCAGAAGATTTATGGGCCGTTTAAAGAAAGGAATGCTCGTAGCCAGTCCTGTTTTTGATGGATGTCCTGAAGAGCAAATCAGAGAAATGTTAAAAAGGGCTGATTTGCCCCAGACAGGTCAATCCGTTCTTTTTGACGGCAGAACAGGCGAACCCTTTGATCAGGAAGTTACAGTGGGCATTATTTACATGATGAAGTTGCACCACCTGGTTGATAATAAAATTCATGCGCGTTCCATAGGCCCCTATTCACTGGTGACACAGCAGCCGTTAGGTGGTAAGGCTCAATTCGGTGGTCAGAGGTTGGGAGAAATGGAAGTATGGGCTATGGAAGCTTATGGAGCGGCTTATGCGTTACAGGAATTTCTCACAGTCAAATCCGATGATGTGGCGGGGAGAACCAGAATTTACGAATCTATTGTAAAGGGCGAACATACATTTGAGTCGGGTCTGCCGGAATCCTTTAACGTGCTCGTTAAAGAACTCCAGGGACTTGGATTAGACGTGGAATTAATTGAGGAAGCTGATAACTTGAGCTGAAAAGCTGAAGTTGGCGGCCCGCGGGAGACAATTGAATAGAAGTAACTCAAAAATTTCACTTAAGCTTTAATAGCACAGGAGAAAATCCGTGGAAGATGTTTTCAGTTATTTTGAAAAACCGAAGAATCAAGTAAAATTTAATGCAATGAAAATTTCCATTGCTTCACCGGAGAAAATTCTTTCCTGGTCACGTGGCGAAGTAAAGAAACCGGAAACGATCAATTACCGGACATTTAAACCGGAAAAAGATGGACTTTTTTGCGCAAAGATTTTTGGTCCGGTAAAGGATTATGAATGTCTTTGCGGACGTTACAAGAGAATGAAACACCGTGGGGTAGTTTGCGAAAAGTGCGGTGTAGAAGTTATTCAATCCAAGGTTCGCCGGGAAAGAATGGGACATATTACCTTAGCGACCCCAGTGTCTCATATCTGGTTTCTGAAGAGCCTTCCGAGCCGTATTGGCAATGCTGTAGACTTGTCATTAAAGGAACTGGAAAAGGTTCTTTATTTTGAATCATGGATCGTCCTTGATCCTAAAAGCACTCCCTTAAAGAAAAGAGATCTGCTTACGGATGAAGAATACGATGAAGCAAGAGAACAATATGGTAATGATAGCTTCGTTGCGGGAATTGGCGCCGAAGCCATCAGACAGTTATTGGAAGAAATTGATTTAGAAAAGCTCTACGAAGAACTGCGCACGGAAATTGTCAGCGCCGTTTCCGATACCAAGAAAAAGAAACTTGTTAAAAGGTTGAAGGTCGTGGAAGCGTTGCGTAAATCCAGAAATAAGCCCGAATGGATGATTTTAACGGTACTTCCCGTTATTCCGCCTGACTTGCGGCCACTGGTTCCTCTGGATGGAGGACGTTTTGCCACATCTGACCTCAACGATTTATACCGGCGTGTTATCAACAGAAATAATCGTTTGAAACGTTTGCAGGAATTAAATGCGCCGGAAATAATTATCCGCAACGAAAAACGCATGTTGCAGGAAGCGGTAGATGTTCTTTTTGATAATGGCCGTCGCGGCAGGGCTATTACCGGAACCAATAAAAGGCCTCTGCGCTCCTTATCCGATATGCTCAAAGGCAAACAGGGTCGTTTTCGCCAGAATTTACTGGGGAAAAGAGTTGACTATTCCGGACGATCAGTTGTTACAGTCGGGCCTGATTTAAGGCTGCATCAGTGCGGTTTGCCCAAGAAAATGGCGATCGAACTTTTTAAACCCTTTATCTACAATCGCTTGCTGGAAAAAGGATATGTAACTACCGTAAAAAGCGCCAAGAAAATGGTGGAAAAGGAAACAGCCGAAGTTTGGGATGCATTGGATGAAGTGGTGCGCGAATATCCCGTTATTCTAAACCGCGCTCCAACCCTGCATCGTTTGGGCATACAAGCTTTTGAACCGGTGTTAATTGAAGGTAAAGCTATACAGCTTCATCCTCTGGTGTGTACGGCTTTTAACGCGGACTTTGATGGAGATCAAATGGCTGTTCACATTCCGCTGTCCATTGAGGCGCAGACGGAAGCTCGCGTCCTCATGATGTCTACCAACAATATTCTTTCTCCGGCAAACGGAAGTCCGATAATCATTCCCAGTCAGGATATCGTTTTGGGTATTTATTATCTGACACGAGTGAAGACAGAAGCTAAGGGTGAAGGAATGCTTTTTGCTGGTCCGGATGAAGTGCGTTCGGCCATTGATGCTGGCATGATTGATTTACATGCACGTATTAAAGTGCGCATTAATTCGGAATTAAAAGAAACAACAGCGGGAAGAATTATACTTTCAGAAATAGTTCCCGAACAAATTAATTTTGATATGATCAATAAGTTGATGAATAAAAAGGAACTGACCAATTTAATTGATCATTGTTATCGTTTGTGCGGAGATAAGGCAACTATTATTTTAGCCGATAAACTTAAGGATATGGGCTTTAAATATGCCACTGTTTCCGGGATTTCTTTTGCTATTAGCAATATGATTATTCCTGAAAACAAAAAACGCATTGTTTCTCAGGCCGATAAAGATGTTTTAAAAATCCAAAAACAGTATATGGACGGTTTAATTACCGATGGTGAGCGTTATAATAAGGTCGTGGATATCTGGGCGCAGGCTACAGAAAAAATAGCTTCCGAGATGATGAAGGACATCAGCACTGAAGAAGTTTCCTCATCTGATGGGAAAAAGCGCAGAATTGAAAGTTTCAATCCGATTTACATGATGGCCGATTCAGGCGCCCGCGGTTCGGGGCAGCAACTCAGGCAATTGGCCGGTATGCGCGGTTTGATGGCTAAGCCGTCAGGTGAAATTATCGAGACGCCGATTACAGCTAATTTCCGCGAAGGGCTTACCGTTCTTCAGTATTTCATCTCAACTCACGGCGCGCGTAAAGGCTTGGCCGATACGGCGTTGAAAACAGCCAATTCCGGTTATCTGACAAGAAGGTTGGTGGATGTTGCGCAGGACTGCATCATTACGGAGCATGATTGCGAGACAGTTGATGGCGTGTATGTCTCCGCGCTTATGGAAGGCGGTGAAATTATCGAAACCGCCGGAGAGCGTGTTCTGGGTAGGGTTGCGTTGCAGGAAATTAAAGACCCATTTACCGGTGAGGTCATTGTTAAAGCCAATGAAGATATAGATGAGGCTCTGGTTGAAAAGATCGACCATGCCGGTATCGAACAGGTCAACATTAGATCAGTTTTAACTTGTCGTTCCAAACATGGCGTTTGTGCCAAGTGCTATGGACGCGATCTGGCTCATGGGCATCTGGTAAATATTGGTGAAGCTGTCGGTATAGTTGCGGCTCAATCCATTGGTGAACCGGGTACGCAGTTGACCATGAGAACTTTTCATATCGGTGGTACAGCGAAATTTGATGAACATTCCACTCTGGAAGCACATCATGATGGAGTGATTAAGTTTGTTAACTTAAATACGGTAAAAACCAGAGAAGGCGATCTGGTTGTGATGAAACGTCATGGTGAGGTCCATGTTCTTGATGAACAGAAACGCAGTCGTGGCAAATATATGGTGTCTTACGGCGCCCATCTGAAAGTGAATGAAGATAGTTATATTAAAAAAGGTCAGTTAATTGCCGAATGGGATCCCTTCTCTATACCGATTTTAGCTGAAGTTGATGGAACAATTAAATTTGATGATATTACCGAAGGAAAAACAATGCAGGAACAGGTTGATGAAGTTACCGGTCTGTCCCGTAAAATCATTGTCGAATTTAAAGGTGGAGATTTAAGGCCGCGTGTTTCTATCAAGGACAACAAAGGTAAAACTGCTAAATTGCCAGATTCGAATGCTGTGGCCCGTTATCTCTTGTCTGTAGGAGTAAATCTGGTTGTTTCTGAAGGAGACGAGGTCAAGGCCGGAGATATTATTGCGAAAATTCCACGCGAAACAACAAAAACAAAGGATATTACAGGTGGCTTGCCTCGCGTAGCCGAACTTTTTGAAGCTCGCAAACCCAAAGATTTTGCTGTTATCAGCGAAATCAGCGGTGTTGTTTCCTACGGCAAAGATGCCAAGGGTAAGCGTAAGATAATTATCACTCCGGAGGTTGGAGAAGAAAAGGAATACCTTATTGCCAAAGGCAAGCATATCAGTGTTCAGGAAGGCGACCAGGTTATACCGGGCGATGCCTTGATGTCCGGCGTAAATAATCCTCATGATCTACTATCCATAAAGGGCGAAAAAGAACTGGCCAGATATCTGGTTGATGAAGTGCAGGAAGTCTACCGTTTACAGGGAGTAAAGATCAACGATAAGCACATGGAAGTCATTGTTCGTCAAATGCTCCGCAGAGTCAAGGTAATTGATCCGGGCGATACGACATTTCTTGCCGATGAAAAGATCGAGCGTTACCGTTTTCAGGAAGAAAACGAAAAGGTTGTAGCTCAAGGTGGCCGTCCTGCTATAGGAGAGCCGATGCTTTTGGGTATTACTAAAGCATCTCTCAGTACCCAGAGTTTTATTTCTGCTGCTTCGTTCCAGGAAACAACCAAAGTACTTACTGAAGCTGCCCTTTCAGGTAAAACCGATTATTTAAGGGGGCTTAAAGAAAACGTTATTATGGGTAGATTGATAACGGCGGGTACCGGTTTGGTGATGTACCGGAAGCTGGGTATTAAGACGGCTGATGAAGAAGCCCAGGCCGATGCGGAATAAATAAAATTTATTAAGAAAAAGCTTGACATATAAAATTTGAACTGGTACGTACCACCGGTTCGCTGCTGCAAATAGTAATTTAAAGAGCAGCGATTTGTTTTAGGAGGAAAATGCCGACAATCAGTCAGTTGATTCGGAAAGGCCGGATCAAAGTAGAAAAGAAAACCAATACGCCTGCACTGGCGGGTTCACCGCAACGTCGCGGTGTCTGTGTCAGAGTTTATACGACGACGCCCAAAAAGCCGAATTCGGCCTTGCGGAAAGTCGCCAGGGTGCGTCTCACCAGTGGTTATGAGGTTACTTCCTACATTCCGGGTATCGGTCACAATCTGCAGGAACATTCCGTTGTTCTGGTGCGCGGAGGCAGAGTTAAGGATTTGCCTGGTGTAAGGTATCACGTTATCAGGGGTACGCTTGATACTGTTGGAGTACAGGACCGCAAACAAGGCAGATCAAAGTACGGTGCAAAAAAGCCAAGCTAAATTAAACGGAGATAATTAAATGCCGAGAAGACGGGAAGTTGAAAAAAGAGATATTTTGCCCGATCCCAAGTTTAATAATAAACTGGTAGCAAAATTTGTTAATTCTTTATTGAAGCAAGGTAAAAAAAGCGTTGCGGAAAGCATTCTTTACGGGGCTTTTGATATTATCGAAAAGAGATTAAAAGAGCAGCCGGTTGAACTTTTCGAAAAGGCTTTAAATAACGTAAAGCCGGTTATTGAAGTAAAATCGAGGCGCGTCGGCGGCTCTACTTATCAGGTACCAACAGAAGTTGTCCCGGCCAGACGCACTGCGCTGGCAATTCGCTGGTTGATATCCAACGCTCAGGAACGCACGGAAAAAGCAATGCGTGAAAAACTGGCCGGTGAATTAATTGATGCCGCAAATAACCGGGGTGGAGCGATCAAGAAAAAAGAAGCTGTGCATAAGATGGCTGAAGCAAATAAGGCTTTTGCCCATTATAAATTTTAAGAGACTATTTTAAACGATAAGGAAACCAACCATTCAAAGTTAAGGAGGAAAGGTGAGATGGCAAAGAAAAAATTTGAAAGGACTAAGCCGCATTTAAATATAGGAACAATCGGTCACGTGGATCATGGTAAAACCACATTAACGGCCGCAATCACAAAATATCTGGCGAAGAAGGGTTTGGCGGAATTCCGGGCTTTTGATTCGATTGATAACGCTCCGGAAGAAAAAGAACGCGGCGTTACCATCAATATTTGCCACGTGGAATACGAGACAGCAAAAAGACATTACGCGCACGTAGACTGCCCCGGCCATGCCGACTATATCAAAAACATGATTTCCGGTGCCGCCCATATGGACGGAACGATACTGGTTGTTGCCGCTTCCGATGGTCCTATGCCTCAAACACGTGAACATATTCTCCTTGCCCGTCAGGTGCAGGTTCCTTATATTGTTGTTTATCTGAATAAAGTTGATCTGGTTGACGATCCTGAACTCTTGGATCTGGTTGAATTGGAATTACGGGAACTCTTAACTCAATATGAATTCCCCGGTGACAACATTCCCATCATTCGCGGCTCCGCGCTCAAAGCGCTGGAAGCCGAAGATGTCAATTCTCCCGATGTGAAAAGCATTGAGGAACTGATGGACGCTGTGGATAATTACATTCCCGAACCCAAACGCGATACAGACAAACCTTTCCTTATGCCTGTAGGTGACGTTTTTACTATTTCCGGACGTGGTACGGTTGTTACGGGTAGAGTGGACAGAGGCATTGTAAAGGTTGGTGAGGAAGTTGAAATCATCGGAATAAGACCGACAATCAAGACGGTTGTTACCGGTGTGGAAATGTTCCGCAAAACACTTGACGAAGGCCGTGCCGGTGATGACGTCGGTTTGTTGATTCGTGGAATCAAACGTGAAGAAGTGGAAAGAGGTCAGGTTGTTGCCAAACCCGGTTCCATTACTCCTCATACCAAATTTGAAGCGGCTGTTTACGTTCTGACCAAAGAAGAAGGCGGCCGTCATACGCCATTCTTCTCCGGTTATCGTCCTCAGTTTTATTTCCGGACAACCGATGTGACGGGAATCGCCACGCTTCCTGAAGGAGTAGAAATGGTCATGCCCGGTGATAACGTCAAAATGACCATTGAGTTAATTATGCCCATAGCCATGGAACAGCAGTTAAGATTCGCTATTCGTGAGGGTGGAAGAACAGTAGGCGCTGGAGTCGTAAGCAGGGTTATTGAATAGAAACAGGGAATAGGTTATTTGATTAATGAAAGAGCAAAAGATTAGAATTCGTCTCAAGGCTTACGATTATAAACTATTAGATCGTTCTGTAGAAGAAATAGTGGAAACCGCAAAGAAAACAGGTGCACGTGTTGCCGGTCCTATCCCTATTCCTACTGAAATCAATAAGTATTGTGTAAATCGCTCACCTCATGTGGACAAAAAATCTCGCGAGCAGTTTGAAATAAGAACACATAAAAGATTGGTTGATATCGTTGGGCCTACTCAAGCCACTGTGGATGCTTTGATGAAACTGGATCTCTCCGCCGGAGTGGATGTGGAAATAAAGGCGTAGGCATGCTTTTAGATTTTTGGGAAATGGCATCATGTAATCGCCATTCTTCAAATTGAATGTTATTGACTTAATTTATTTAAAAAGTTGGAATACTGGAATATCAGATGAGTAATGGAATTATTGGAAAAAAATTGGGAATGGCTCAGGTGTTTGCCGAAGACGGAGCTGCGGTTGGTGTTACTGCTATTGAGGTTGAACCATCCGTTGTTTTGCAGGTAAAAACAAAAGCGAAGGATGGTTACGATGCCATTCAGATTGGTTATGGCCGTATCAAACAAAAAAATGTTACCAAGCCACTGCAGGGTCATTTTAATAAGGCCAATAAAGGATTCTTCCGTTTTGTGAAAGAATTTCCTGTGCAATCTGAAAAATACGAGGTGGGACAGGAAATTACCGCTGATATATTCAAGATTGGCGATTATGTTGACATTGTCGGAACGTCGAAGGGAAAAGGATTCCAGGGTGTTATTAAAAGGCATGGTTTCGGCGGCGGCAGGGCGACACACGGGTCCATGTTCCATCGGGCACCAGGTTCCATTGGCGCCAGTGCGGATCCATCGCGTGTTTTTAAAGGAACTAAATTGCCTGGTCAAATGGGCAATGTTCGTAAAACTATCCAAAATTTAGAGGTATGGCAGGTTCGTTCAGACAGAAACTTACTTTTGTTAAAGGGTTCGGTTCCTGGAAGCCAAAACGGTTTTGTATTAATTAAAAAAGCAAAGAAAAAGAGTGCTTAAGTCACATCTGGAGTTATAGACATGGCAGTTGTGGATGTTTTTGATATTGAAAAGAAGAAAGTTTCAGAGGTTGATTTGAATGACGCTGTGTTTGCCGCCGAAGTCAATGAAGCTATTATATACGACGTAGTGAAAATGCAATTGGCCTCGCGCCGTTCCGGCACTGCCTCAACGAAAACGAGAAGCGATGTCAGTGGCGGCGGAAAAAAACCTTGGCGTCAAAAAGGAACCGGCCGGGCCAGATCTGGAACGTCGAGATCACCTATCTGGAGAAGCGGTGGAACTGTTTTTGGTCCGCATCCCCGGGATTACTCTTACAGCATACCCAAGAAGGTGCGTAAGAAGGCTTTGATATCCGCTTTGAGCATGAAATTAAAAGAGAACAAAATGGTGATCTTGAAAGATTTTCCGATGGATAAAATCAGTACGCGCGTCTTTAAAAGTGTTTTTGATCTTTTTAGCCTTAAGAAAGCACTTTTTGTTCTGGATGATAACAATGAAGTTTTATTAAAGTCATCGCGAAATATAAAAAATGTCAAGATGGTCAGGTCAGAGGGTATTAACGTTTATGATATTTTAAACCATGAACATTTAATCCTTCTTGAACCCTCTGTAAAAAAGATTGAGGGGGCATTGCTGGTATGATGGAAATTAATAAAGTTGTTAAGAAAATACTGGTTACGGAAAAAAGCACAACTGCGCGGGAGACATCGAATAAATATTTCTTTGAAGTCGACCGCAAAGCAAATAAAGTTGAAATAACTAAAGCAGTGGAAAAGCTTTTTAAAGTCAAAGTTGTTGACGTTCATGTTATGCAGGTTTTAGGAAAAAAGAAAAGAATGGGAAGAGTTGTGGGTCAAAAGAGTTCCTGGAAAAAAGCTATAGTGACTTTAAATGCCGGCAGCAGTATCGAATTTGCTGAAGGCGTATAAGAATTGGTTTAAGGATTAGACTGATGGGAATTATTAAGTATAAACCAACATCACCGGGCAGACGATTTCAAAGTGTTTCGGATTTTGCAGAGATTACTTCATCTGAGCCGGTGAAAAGGCTGCTGAGGCCATTAAAGAAGAAAGGCGGCCGTAATTCTTATGGGAGAATTACAGCCCGGTTTATTGGCGGTGGTCATAAACAAAAATATAGAGTGATAGATTTTTGCCGTAACAAAGCCGATATCCCTGCTACGGTTGCCACAATCGAATACGATCCAAACAGAACGGCTAGAATTGCTCTGCTTAATTATCGGGATGGTGAAAAAAGATATATTGTCGCGCCGGCGCAAGTTAATGTCGGGGATGTTTTATTCAGTGGTGATAAGTCCGATATTAAGCCAGGTAATGCCGTACCACTAAAAAACATACCTTTGGGATCATTAATTCATAATGTGGAATTAAAGGTTGGCCGCGGCGGACAATTAATAAGATCTGCCGGTGCTTATGGTCAGTTAATGGCAAAAGAAGAAAATTATGCTCAAGTTCGACTTCCTTCGGGCGAAGTGCGCAAAGTATTTATTGACTGCATGGCGACCATAGGACAAGTGGGAAACAATGAGCATGAAAATATTAGTATCGGTAAAGCCGGAAGAAAACGTTGGTTAGGTAAAAAACCGCACAATCGTGGTGTCGTAATGAATCCGGTCGACCATCCCATGGGTGGAGGCGAAGGTAAGTCTTCAGGCGGCAGGCATCCCTGTACGCCATGGGGTATTCCAACAAAGGGTCACAAAACGAGGAAAAACAAGAGAACTGATAAATATATTATCAAGAGAAGGGGTTAAAAAGCGTGGCACGTTCGGTCAAAAAAGGTCCGTATATTGAAGAAAGGTTGCTGGCAAAAACCAGAAAGATGGAAGCTGAAGGCAACAAGAATGTCATAAAGACTTGGTCACGGCGTTCGACCATAACACCGGAACTGATCGGTTATACTTTTGCCGTTCATAATGGAAAAAAGTTCATCCCTGTTTATGTGACAGAAAATATGGTGGGGCACAAACTTGGTGAATTTGCGCCGACAAGAATTTTTTATTCGCATTCAGGTGATCGAAAGACGAAAGTTCACGCTTAGATATTCCGAAGACACAGAGGATAAATATGGAAGCAAAGGCAGTTGCAAAACATATAAGGATGTCATCACAGAAAGTTAGACTTGTGGTTGATCTAATAAGAGGAAAAAAGGTGCAAGAAGCACGCAGTATCCTTCTTTACACCAGAAAATATGCGGCAGGTATCGTTGCTAATGTGCTGAAATCCGCTGTTGCCAATGCCGCCCAAAATCCTAACATTGACGAAAATGTTCTTTATGTAAAGGAAATCTTCGTAGATCAGGGGCCGTCATTAAAACGTTGGCGGGCAAGAGCACAGGGAAGAGCGGCAGGCATTAAAAAGAGAAGTTCACATATTACAGTTATTTTGGATGAAATGTAAGGAGGTACGATATTGGGTCAGAAGGTTAACCCGGTAGGATTACGATTAGGCTACATTAAGAAGTGGCAATCAGTATGGTTCGCCGATAAAAAATATAGCGAAGTGTTGCATGAGGATTTACAGATCAGAAAGTACCTCAAGAAGAAGCTGTATCATGCAGGGATTTCTAAGATTGAAATTGAAAGAGCTGCCAATAAAGCCAAGGTAAATATTTACTCGGCCAGACCCGGTGTAATAATAGGTAAAAAAGGTTCCGAAATCGAAAAACTGAAATCGGAAGTGGAAAAGTTTACGCAATCGGAAATCATTGTCAATATTTTGGAAATACGAAAACCGGAAGTAGATGCCCAGCTTGTTGCGGAAAATGTTGCTATGCAACTGGAGAAAAGAGTTGCATTTCGTCGCGCGATGAAGAAATGCGTAGGTTACGCCCTAAAATTTGGCGCTAAGGGAATAAAAATAGCCTGTTCCGGAAGATTAGGCGGCGCGGAAATGTCGCGATCTGAATGGTATAGGGAAGGTCGCGTGCCGTTACATACGTTACGAGCTGATATTGATTATGGATTTACTGAGGCCAGCACGGCTTACGGATTGATAGGAGTTAAGGTTTTTATTTTCCACGGAGAAGTTTTACCAACGAAGAATAAAAAATAAAGTTCGTCTTCCCTGCCGGTTTATTGATCTGGATTATACCGAGTAAGGAATTATATAGGTAGGAATAACGGGAGTTTAGCTTATGTTAATGCCAAAAAGGGTAAAATATAGAAAGTTGCAAAAAGGCCGAATGGGTGGCAAAGCAACCAGGGGAAGTTCAATTGCTTTTGGTGAATACGGATTGCAGGCGGCAGAGTGCGGCTGGATTACTGCAAGACAAATCGAAGCCGCTCGTGTTGCTATGACCCGTCACGTCAAACGTGGCGGAAGGATTTGGATAAGAGTGTTTCCTCATAAATCAGTGACGAGCAAACCTGCTGAAACCCGTATGGGTAAAGGAAAAGGCGCTCCCGAAGGATGGGTGGCTGTGGTTAAACCCGGTTCGGTTCTATATGAAATGGAAGGTGTAACGAGAGACGTTGCCAAAGAAGCATTTCGCCTGGCAGCTCATAAATTATCCATAGCAACTAAATTTTTATCCAGGGAGATATCTGATGAAAATTGATGAAATCAGAGCTCTCGATGTAAGCGGGCTCAAACAAAAAATCGCTGACTTAAGTGAAGAACTTTTTCGATTAAAGATTAGACATTCATCAGGGCAATTGGAATCAACAGTGATGCTTGCGCGCTTCCGTAAAGATATTGCCCGTGTCAACACCGTGTTGAAGGAAAAGGAGGCTGCAGGATAACGCATGGCTGAGAGGGGTAATAAACGCACTATTAAGGGCGTCGTTGTAAGTAACAAGATGGATAAGACAATAGTGGTTAAAGCAGAGCGCTTGGTAAAACATCCTATTTTTCACAAATATGTTCGTAAACACTTGAAATATAAGGCTCATGATGAAAAAAATCAGAGCAAACTGGGAGATACGGTTTTGATTATTGAGTCAAGACCGTTAAGTAAAGAAAAACGCTGGCGTATGCTGGAAATATTAGATAAAGCAAAATAGATTGATTGACTTGTTTGGACAAGTAGTTTTATGAGGATTTCTTTATGATTCAGATGCAGACCGTATTAAATGTTGCGGATAATTCCGGCGCCAAAAAAGTTGCTTGTATTAAAGTGCTGGGTGGATCGAAGCGGCGTTACGCAAGTTTGGGTGATGTTATTGTGGTTTCGGTAAAGGAAGCAATTCCGAATTCCAAAGTTAAAAAAGGCGACGTGATAAAAGCAGTTATCGTTCGCACAGTTAAGGAAGTAAAAAGGCCGGACGGCTCTTATTTGAAGTTTGATGATAATTCGGCGGTATTAATTTCTAATCAGATGGAACCAGTTGGAACAAGAATTTTTGGACCTGTTGCTCGTGAGCTAAGAGCAAAACAGTTCATGAAAATTATATCTCTAGCGCCAGAAGTTTTGTAAAAATGCTTTGCAGAGGGAAAAAATGAGTTTAAGCAAATTGAAAAAAGGGGATATGGTTAAAGTTCTTGCTGGTAAAGATAAAGGCAAGACGGGTAAAGTATTAACGGTTATTCCCGAGAAAAACAAAATAGTAATAGAAAAAGTTAATTTAATTAAGAAACATAAAAGGCCGGATCAGAAAAGCAAAGGCGGCGTTGTGGAAAAAGAAGGGGCGATTCACATTTCTAAAGTCGGATTGATTTGTAACAAATGCAATGCCGCTGTTAGGATAAAGAGCAAAACGCTCGATGACGGGAAGAAGATACGCATCTGCAGTAAATGCAACGACGTAATTAATGTAGGTTAATTAAATATGGCAAGACTCAAAGATTATTATCTGGAAAAAGTAGTTCCGGCTCTGACAAAGGAATTTAATTATAAAAATCCGATGCAGGTGCCGAAAATGGAAAAAATTGTCATCAACATGGGTTTAGGCGAAGCCATTCAAAATGTAAAGATTATTGATGGCGCCGTACAGGAGTTGGCTGCTATTACCGGACAAAAACCGGTAATAAACAAGGCAAAGAAATCCATTGCGACGTTTAAGTTGAGGCAGGGCATGCCCATTGGTTGTTCGGTTATTTTAAGAAAAAGCAATATGTATGAATTTTTTGATCGTTTGGTCAATGCCGCCTTGCCCAAGGTAAGAGATTTTCGTGGTATATCACCCAATGCGTTTGACGGCAGGGGGAATTTTTCTATAGGTTTACAGGAACAAATTATTTTCCCTGAAATTGAATATGATAAAGTGGATAAAGTAAGAGGAATGAATATTACCATCGTGACTACGGCAAAAACTGATGCGGAAGCCAGGTTTTTACTAAAGCTGATGGGGGTTCCTTTTAAACAATAATTTAGTGAAGCTCCGGAGGAATTTGATGTGGCAAAGAAGTCATTAATTGTAAAAGCGAAGAGGGAAATGAAATTTTCGGTTAGGCAATATAACCGGTGCCCGCTTTGCGGAAGGCCGCGAGCATATTACAGAAAATTTGATATGTGCAGAATTTGTTTGCGTAAACTTGCCCTGCAGGGAGAACTTCCCGGGGTAATAAAATCGAGTTGGTAACTTTAGTTTAAGGAGAAAAAAGCATGGGAATGACTGATCCTATTGCCGATATGTTAACCAGAATCAGAAACGCGAATAAGGCCCGTTTCAAAACGGTGAATATTAATATGTCCCAGATGAATATTAATATTGCCAAAGTATTGAAGAAGGCTGGTTATGTCAGTAATTATGATAATGTAAAAAATGAAAAAGGCCAGCAGATGATAGAAATCATTCTTAAATATCCGGACGCCAAACGTACCGTGATTACAAATATTAAAAGAATCAGTAAGCCGGGCCGCAGGGTTTATGTTCCTTCAGACAGCATTCCTAAAGTTTTGAATGGTTTGGGAATTTCTATTCTCTCGACTTCAAAAGGAGTTATTACTGATGCGGAAGCCAGGGAATTAAACGTTGGCGGTGAAATTCTTTGTAACGTTTGGTAATTTTCAAAAAATGATATTAAGCAGGAGCGCTTGTTCATGTCGAGAATAGGTAAAAAACCAATAACTTTTTCCAAGAATGTTAAAATCAGCCAGAGTGCTGGTTTAGTTAAAGTGGAAGGTCCCAAAGGGACACTGTCTTCTAAATTGCCGGAAGGAATTACTATCAAAATAGGCGACGGCAACTTAGTGGTTGAAAGAACCTCTGAAGAATTACGTGTGCGGTCCTATCATGGCTTAACAAGAACCTTAGTAGGAAACATGGTGACGGGTGTTACGACTGGTTTTGAAAAAAAGCTGGAAATATCCGGTGTCGGTTATCGCGCTGAATTTGCTGATAAGAGCTTAAAGTTCATTTTAGGTTTTTCAAGTCCTGTGCAGTACGATATTCCCAAGGGAATAGATGTTAAAGTGGACAAGCAAGTTAATATAGTCGTTTCCGGTATTGATAAGGAATTAGTTGGCAGGGTTGCCGCGGAAATCAGAGCGTTAAAAAAACCTGAGCCTTACAAGGGCAAAGGCATTAAATATGCTGACGAATATATTAAGCGTAAGGCCGGTAAGTCGGCGAGCGCTTAATTAAGTAAAAAATTATATACCCGTAAAGAGGTAGAACATTGGCTTCCAAAAAGACATTAAAGATCAGAGAAAAGAGAGAGAAAAGAACAAGGGCAAAACTTGTCGGAACACAAGAAAAGCCTCGTCTTTCCGTATTCCGGAGTGATAAGCATATTTATGCTCAAGCCATTAATGATACACAGGCGAGCACGTTGGCAACGGCATCTACTCTGTGTAAAGAATTAGCTAAAAAGATTAAAGACAAGAAGAAAGTAGATATAGCCAGGGAAGTAGGCAAATTAATCGCGCAGCGATTACAAGCCTTGGGAATTGATAAAGTAGTTTTTGACAGAGGGAGATTTCTTTATCATGGCCGCGTAAAGGCATTAGCAGATGCCGCAAGGGAAAGTGGTCTGAAATTTTAAATTTACTAAATATTAATCGATAATAAAGGAAGAATCTTTGGATAAGAGAGAAATGAAAGATGTGGAATTCCTTGACAGGGTTGTTGCCATTAACAGAACGGCGAAGGTAGTCAAGGGCGGAAGGCGTTTTCGTTTCAGTGCCATTGTTGTTATAGGTGATGGCAAAGGTATGATCGGGACGGGATTGGGTAAAGCTCATGAAGTGCCGGAAGCCATTCGCAAGGGCATGGACATGGCCAAGAAAAATATGGTGAAAGTTGCCATTGTGGGAAGAACGATTCCTTATGAAGTAATTGGCCGCGCCGGCGCGGGCAAAGTTCTATTAAAACCGGCATCCGAAGGAACGGGTTTGATTGCAGGTGGGGCTGTAAGGGCAGTGTTGGAAGTTGCCGGTGTCCATAATGTTTTAACGAAATGTCTGGGATCTCATAATCCGCATAATCTGGTGAAAGCCACTCTTGAAGGCCTTTGTCAGTTAAAAAATCCAGAGGAAATAGCGGTGCAAAGAGGCAAGTAGTCCTGTCAACCATACGATGAGGTGGATTAGAGTGGGTAAGATGTTGAAAATTAAGAAAGTGAAAAGTGAGATTGGTCGTCCTGAAAAACATAGAAAAGTTTTAAGAGGAATGGGACTGAACAAATTAAATAGCACTGTAACTTTAGCTGATACTCCGCAGGTGCGCGGTATGATAAATAAGGTTATTCATTTAGTCTCTGTGGAAGAATCAAAGGAGTAGTATATGGATTTGGGTTCGTTGAAATCTCCTGCTGGTGCGACGAAAAAACGGAAGCGCGTTGGGCGTGGTGATGCTTCCGGTCATGGCGGAACATCCGGCAGAGGCGATAAGGGACAAAAGGCTCGCTCAGGTGGAAAGGTGAGATCTGGATTTGAAGGTGGACAAATGCCGATGGCCCGCCGCTTGCCCAAACGGGGCTTCCGTAATCTTTTCCGCGAAAAATTCGTTGCTGTAAACATTCTGGATTTATGCCGGAAATTCAGTAAAGGAGCGGTTATTGATGAAGCGGCTCTTTTGCAAAGCGGCATTGTAAAGAAAAAAAGCAGCAACGTTAAAATTTTGGCCAAGGGAGAAATTAATTTTCCCGTCACCTTAAAACTAACCAAAATCAGTCAGGCCGCGAAAAACAAAATTACCGCCGCCGGTGGTTCAATAGAAGAGGTAATATAATTTGTTAGAAGGGCTGGGTAGCGTATCTAAAATTCCTGAATTGCAAAGAAGGATCTTATTCACGATCCTTCTTTTAGGTGTTTATCGAATCGGTGTATATATTCCGACTCCGGGAATTGATAATGTGGCCTTATTGGCGTATTTTGAACATGCAAAAGGTTCCTTATTCGGTTTGATGGACATGTTCGCCGGTGGAGCTTTCAGTCATTTTTCTATTTTTGCTTTGGGCATTATGCCCTATATTAGTTCTTCGATCATTTTGCAGTTATTAACTATTGCTGTTCCTCATCTGGAAAGACTTTCTAAAGAAGGAGAAACGGGACGGCGCAAAATTACTCAATACACCCGTTATGGAACAGTTCTTTTAAGTACGATTCAGGGTTTTGGTATTGCTTTTGGTTTACAGCAAATGACTGGGCCGTCGGGCGCTCCGATTGTTTTGCAGTCCGGCTGGTCATTTATAATCCTGACAGTTATCACATTAACTTCCGGCACAGCCTTTATTATGTGGCTTGGCGAGACAATTACGGAAAAAGGTATTGGCAACGGTATATCACTGATAATTTTTGCAGGTATTATTTGTCGAATACCTGCGGCCATTGGCAGTACATTCAGATTGGCTGCAGCCGGCGAACTGGGCGTACTGGTCATTTTATTTGTTACCATATTAATGGTATTAGTGGTAGGCGCGATTGTTTTTGTTGAAGGTGGTCAACGCCGTATTCCCGTGCAATATGCTAAAAGAATCGTGGGGCGTAAAATGTATGGTGGTCAAACCACGCATCTGCCTCTGAAGGTAAATACTTCAGGAGTTATTCCTCCGATTTTTGCATCATCGGTGATTATGTTTCCGGCTACCATTGCAAATTTTGCGCCGCAGGGCTGGATGCAAACTATTGCCGGCCATTTAAAACCTGGTCAGCTTATTTATGAAGTGCTTTATGTAGCTTTTATCTTTTTCTTCTGTTTCTTTTATACGGCAGTTACCTTTAAACCCGATGATGTTGCCGACAATATGAAAAAATTTGGCGGTTATGTGCCGGGTATAAGGCCTGGCAAAAAAACAGCTGAATATATTGAAAACGTTCTGGAAAGACTAACTTTTAGTGGTGCTATTTACGTATCCATAGTATGCGTGCTGCCCAGCGTTTTAATTGCTAAACTGAATGTTCCTTTTTATTTTGGTGGAACGGCGCTCTTGATTGTTGTTGGTGTGGCAATGGATACAGCCAGTCAAATTGAATCGCATTTACTTACAAGGCAATACGAAGGATTCATGAAAAAGGGACATATTGTCCGCAGGAGATAACGGAAGATTGTTGGTTATTAATAATGGTAATTTTGAAACTTCCGGATGAAATTGAAAAAGCGAGAGCAAGTAATCGTATCGTTGCAGAGGTTTTAAGTAAGCTCAGGGAAAAAGTAAGGCCGGGTGTCAGAACAAGGGACTTGGATAAATTTGCCGAGGAAATTTCCCAAAAAAGAGGAGCCAAACCGGCATTTAAAGGTTACCATGGCTATCCTTATTCCCTTTGTATATCGGTAAATGAAGTAGTAGTACACGGGATGCCTTCAGAAGAAAGTGTATTGAAAGAAGGCGATATTGTGGGACTTGATTTTGGTGTTTGTTATCAGGGCTTTTTCGGAGATGCGACTATAACGTTGCCGGTAGGTAAAGTGAATGAAAAAGCTTTAAGGCTTATACAAGTTACTGAACAGAGTCTATACGCAGGTATAGAACAAGCCAAAGATGGTAATAGACTGGGCGATATATCAGCTGCTATTCAATATGTAGTCGAAGATGCCGGTTATTCGGTAGTCAGAGATTTTGTTGGTCATGGAATAGGTAAGGATCTGCATGAAGATCCGCAGATTCCTAATTTTGGGAAAAAAGGACGAGGAATCGAACTGAAAAGAGGTATGATTTTGGCCATTGAGCCGATGGTAAATGCCGGGAAATATAAAGTAAAGGTTTTACCGGATGGCTGGACAGTGATTACAGAGGATGGAAGTTTATCGGCTCATTTTGAGCACTCGGTAGCAATTACTGATAACGGACCGGACATATTAAGTAAATTGAATTGATGATTTCCTTGATTTGAAAGGTAAAATTATTTAAGTAAAACAGATAAAAAGTATGGCCAAAGAGGAAGCAATAGAAGTTGAAGGTCGGGTTATTGAGCCATTACCCAATGCAATGTTCAGGGTAGAACTCGAAAACGGGCATAAAGTATTAGCTCATATATCCGGTAAAATGCGCATGCATTTTATCAAGATATTGCCGGGGGATAAAGTGACGGTAGAACTTTCCCCTTATGATTTAACCCGGGGCAGAATTACTTATAGAACTAAGTAAAAAATATTTTTTTACTGAAAATAAGGAGTCAAAATCGTGAAAGTAAGATCGTCAGTGAAAAAAATATGTGAGAAATGCAAAATAGTCAAACGCAAGGGAGTTTTGCGGGTTATCTGCGAAAACCCCAAGCATAAGCAGCGTCAGGGCTAGTTTTTAACATTCAGGAGGTTTATAGGTGGCACGAATTTCAGGTGTTGATTTACCGAAAAATAAAAGAATGGAAGTTGCTTTAACTTATATTTATGGTATCGGCAAAACGAGGGCAAAGCAAATCCTGAAAGATTCGGGTGTTAGCCCGGATACAAAAACTGACGAACTGGCCGACTCCGAAATATCGGCGATCAGAGGCATCATCGATAAAGAGGGCAAAGTGGAGGGCGATCTGCGCAGGGAAGTATCCATGTCGATCAAACGATTGATGGATATTGGCACTTACCGGGGATTGCGGCATCGTAAGGGACTTCCGGTAAATGGACAGAGAACGCACACCAACGCTCGAACAAGAAAAGGTCCGCGGCGCGCTATTGCAGGCAAGAAAAAGTAATTTGGAGGCATAATGGTTAAGGCAGTCAGAAAAACTGGCAAAAAAAAGGAAAAGAAAAACATTACCGATGGTATTGCGCATATTCAATCCACGTTTAATAATACTATTGTTACAATAACTGATTTGAGTGGTAATGTCATTGCATGGTCGTCATCCGGATTACAGGGCTTTAAGGGTTCGCGTAAAAGCACTCCTTTTGCCGCGCAAATGGCTGCGGAAGATGTTGTGCGTAAAGCCAAGGAGCAAGGAATGCGCAGAGTGCAAGTATATATAAAAGGTCCCGGATCGGGGAGAGAATCGGCATTGCGATCATTACAGCTTGCCGGGCTTACAATTACCCTGATTCGCGATGTGACGCCGGTTCCGCATAACGGATGCAGACCCCCGAAACGTCGCAGAGTATAACAGAATCGTAAATTACGAATAATATTTTAGATAATAAGGGAGGCTTTTTTTGGCAAGATATACGGATTCCTCATGCAGATTGTGTCGACGTGAAGGATTAAAATTATTTTCTAAAGGCGACAGATGCTATTCGGAAAAATGTTCCTTCGAAAGAAGGGATTATGTTCCGGGAGATCACGGTCAGGCGCATAAAAAGCAGCGCTCTGATTATGGTGTACAATTACGTGAAAAGCAAAAGCTCAAGAGAATGTACGGGCTTTTGGAAAAGCAGTTTAGAGGCTATTTTGAAAAGGCTGATAAGCAAAAGGGCATTACAGGAACAAATTTGCTTGTACTTCTGGAAAGAAGAATGGACAATATGATATTTCGTATGGGATTTGCTAATTCCAGAATTGAGGCAAGGCAATTAATCAGTCATGGTCATTTTTTAATTAATGGCAAGCCGTTTAATATTCCATCGTATTTGCTTAAAGCCGGAGATGAAGTTTGCGTTAAAGAAGGCAGCCGTAAGATAACTCGTATAATGGGAGCAATTGAAACGGTGGCAAGACGTGGCGTGCCTCATTGGCTGGAATTGGATAAAGATAACTTCAAGGCCTCTATTAAAATGTTGCCTGTGCGTGAAGATTTAACAATGCCGGTTCAGGAACAACTTGTTGTCGAACTTTATTCGAAGTAAAAATAAATTATTTTCATAAACCAGCTACTAAAGGATGGGTTTAATTATGCAAAGGAACTGGTCAAGTTTGATTCGTCCCAAGCGTATTGATGTTGATGAAGCGACTCATACGAATTTATATGGAGAGTTTGCCATTCAGCCCTTGGAAAGGGGTTTTGGTATTACTTTAGGTAATGCGTTAAGGAGAGTGTTGCTTTCTTCTGTTCAGGGTTGTGCTATTGTTTCCGCCAGGATTGAAGGCGTATTGCACGAGTTTTCAACTGTACCCGGAGTTAAAGAAGATGTGACAGATATTATTTTGAACTTAAAAGGTGTGCGCTTTAAAATGGGACAAGCGAGCACTAAAGAGGTTAGTATTGATGTAACTCGTGTCGGAACTATAACAGCTGCAGATATTATCACTGACAGCAATATTGAGGTTTTGAATCCGGATCATCATATTGCTACTATATCCAGCGGTTCTTTTAAGGCAAAATTGATCGTTAAAATGGGCAAGGGTTACGTGCCTGCCAAAAAGGAACTTGAGCCTGACCAACCTAAAGGTACGATTAATATTGACGCTATTTTTTCACCGATTAAAAAAGTGAATTATATCGTTTCCTATGCGCGCGTAGGTCAAATTGCCGATTATGACAAACTTACACTGGAAGTTTGGACGGATGGCAGTGTAAAACCTGAAGATGCCATTGCTTATTCCGCGAAAATATTAAAACAACAGTTAGACGTGTTTATTAACTTTGAGGAAATTGAGGAAGAAATTATACCGGAAAAACTGGATGAACAAGATAATGTAAATAAAGTCTTGTTGCGTTCGGTAGAAGATTTAGAACTATCTGTTCGATCAGCCAACTGCCTGAAAAATGCCGGAATCAATACCATAGGCGAGTTAGTGAAAAAAACAGAAGCGGAGATGCTCAAAACAAAGAATTTTGGGCGTAAATCATTAAGCGAAATAAAAGATATTCTTAACGAATATGATCTTACTTTTGGGATGGATATTAATCCCGAAAATTAGAATAAAAAATCAATGTAATATTGACACAGGAAATATTTTTAATTTAATCAGTTAGGAAAGGAAGATATCAGCGATGCATCATGGTAAAACGGGCAGTAAATTAGGCAGAACTTCCAGCCATAAGGAAGCGATGCTTCGTAATATGGTGACTTCTGTTATAAAACATGAACGTATTCGTACGACAGACATGAAGGCAAAAGAGTTAAGAAAAATAGCCGATAAGATGGTTACTTTGGGAAAAAGAGGCAGTTTGCATGCGCGCCGTCAGGCTTTGGCTGTTGTCCGGGATGAAACTTTAGTTGGTAAACTTTTCGGCGAACTTACCGAACGCTACCGCGACCGTGAAGGTGGATACACAAGAATTGTCAAAGCGGGTTACCGTTTTGGTGATAACGCTCCTGTTTCAATTTTAGAATTTATTCCTGATGAAAAAAAGAAGGAAAAAGCAAAACCAAAAGCTAAAGCGAAATCAAAAGTGAAAGAAAAGACAGTTGAATAGCTTGTTCATACATTAGAAAGTGAAAAAAGGCAGGGTCATAACCCTGCCTTTTTTATTATAAATATTTTTATATTATTAACCATTCACCTTTTATAACCATGGCTTTCTTGTATTTGTAGATATCAAAATTAATTCAAAAATCTTTTAACATAAAATTAAGATAACTGTAATACGCCTGTATCATCGGATGCGTATATATATTAATATACATTAATATACGCTGATCGGAGGATTACAAATTGAATTCTGTTAACCAAGTTGAGTTTATGCGAAAAGAAAGTAGCCGCTATATTGAAAAAAGAGGAAGCATAAATCAAATAAGCCAACACCCTGAGCTATTATCGAAGGTATACATTAGCCTTAAAAGCGGGAAATGTGTTATTCTTTTTTATTTTGACATTGCCCGATTTCATGAAATCCAGCAAGTCGCCGGTTTTGAGAGCGCCCAGCATATTATTGATTTATTTAATGAAACGATAGCGTATGGCCTGAAAGAATTATACAAAAAAGAAATTAGTATATTATCTGTTGAAAGTCTATGGGGAGATGATTTCATTGTCTTTGCTGAGACTATCAAATTTCCTACACTGGCAACTCTGGAATATCTTTCTACTGCTTACCGTAAACAAATTAAAGAAAGCATGAACAAAGAAATTCTGCGTCTCACGGGACGGGATATGGATGTACATGTCGGTTACTCAATAATTACCGAGAGTGTCCCTAACGTGGAAATGCAGCTTTACAACGCAATAAAGAGAGCATTTGGCATAGCAAAAGGATTTATTAACATGAAATCTGTTAAGTATCTTCCCGAGTTCAAAGACATCCTCGACCAGAAGAAACTGTATTCTGTGTACCAACCCATTATATCCATTCGTTCCGCTGTTATCCTGGGCTGGGAAGCCCTGATCAGGGGTGCTGAAAACAGTTATTTCCAAGGTCCTGAAAACATTTTTTCATTTGCGGAGTCTGAAGGTCTCCTTTTTCCTTTGGAAAAAATATGCCGCGAATCGGCTTTAAATAATCTTGGAGAACTCGGATCAGACCAGAAGATATTTATAAACGTCCATCCGAATACTATTAATGATCCTGCTTTTACAGAAGGAGAAACCATCAGAATCATCCAAGATCTTCATATCAAAACTAAAAATGTTGTTTTTGAGATCACGGAAAGGCATCATATTGATGATTTTATATCATTAAACAGAACACTGACACACTATCGTGATCAGGGGTTTCTGATAGCCGTGGATGATTTAGGATGCGGTTTTTCCAATCTTCAGTCCATCGCTGAAATCCGCCCTGATTATATCAAAATCGATATGTCTTTGGTCAGGGGAATTCATAAAGATGGCGTCAAGAAAGCTTTGATGGAAACCTTTGTCACCTTTGCCGAAAAGATCGGCTCTGAAATCATTGCTGAAGGTATAGAAGAAGAGGCAGAGATGGCTGCATTGGTCGACATTGGTGTGCATTACGGTCAAGGTTATTTCTTTGGCAAACCGGCTTACCCCAAACAAATTACTCCGGAAGAAGCATATTTGAAAACGCTTCATTTTGTTACGAATGGACGTCATAACCTTTTCAAACAAGCATTTCCTATAGGCGACATGGTCGATAAAGTTGTCGGTATCGACGAACAAACAGTAGTAAAGGATGTGAAGGCTATATTTGAAGAAAACACAGCACTCTCCGGAATTGTAGTTGTTGAAAACAATAAACCCTGCGGCTTGGTCATGCGCCAGCATCTGGACAAGCATCTTGGAAGAAAATACGGATATGCATTGTATAGTGATAAACCCATTTCCAAAATTATGAATAAAAATCCACTCATTGTAGCCGACAACACACCTATCGAACTTGTATCTCAGATCGCCATGAACCGTAATAAAATGAACCTCTATGACAGTATCATAGTCACCAGAGATGAATTGCTACACGGAGTTGTCAGTGTTCAAATCATTCTTGATACCATGACAAGAATCAGGTTGGAATTGGCCAAAGGCGCCAATCCGCTGACAGGTCTCCCCGGCAATATTGCTATAGAGCAAGAGCATTCCAGATGCGCTAAAAATGACAAACCTTTCAGTGTCATTTTTATCGATCTTGATAATTTTAAATCTTATAATGACAAATACGGATTTGAAAAAGGCGATGAGGTTCTTATTTATACAGCTAATATACTTAAAAATGGACTTGAGAAATGCTGTAAAAATTATTATTTTCTCGGACACATAGGAGGAGATGATTTTATTATTTTTACAACAGATGATACAGTTGATTCATTGTGCAGCTTTTTGATAGAAAGATTCGATTCCGGTATTAAGGATTTATACAGTCTTGAAGATAGACAGGCAGGCGGTATTATGGCCTGTGACCGCTCAGGACAAGAGAGATGGTTTCCCTTTGTTTCCGTTTCATTGGCTGTTCTTGACTGTATCGCTGAAACCGGAAAGGACATGAAAGATATATCCAGCAGAGGGGCGAAGTTAAAGCAATACGCCAAATCAATGCCCGGAAGCTTATACGTACGTGATCGCAGAAGTGAATGAAACAATTCCTTATAAGGCAAAGGCAAACATGAAAGCAAAGGCAACCCGAAAAGCCTGATAATACATTGTGGAATGAAAAGGGATGGTTATAACCATCCCTTTTTTATTGTTGTTTTTTAGCGGCAAAAAATGTATTAACTTTTTAAAGGCGTTTTTGCTAATGCCATTTCGATGAATTGTTTTGTTGAAGCATTAATTTGCATACAAAATAACAGTGGAGGTCTGATTATGGCAGAAAAGAAAATTGGCGAAGTAATGAAGTATTTTTCGAAACCTTCCGTGGCGGCGGTAAAAATAACGGAAGGCGAATTATCTGTAGGCGACAGCATAAAATTATCCGGACATACTACTGATTTCACGGATGTTATCGAATCAATGGAAGTAGAAAATAAATCCGTTCAAAAGGCTGTAGCCGGCGACTTCATTGGTGTCAAAGTTTCCGATCGCGTTCGTCCGGGCGATGAAGTGTTTAAAATAATACCGGATTAAATTCCGTCTCGTTGATGTGTTTCGAACTTTTGTAAGTTCCTTTTTGCAACGAGTTAAAGAAGTGGTTCACTTAAAATGCGACACTTATTACATCTCTTGCCAATGGTTTAATTTTTTATGTCTAAAATTCTGATTGTTGATGACGAACAGGACATAGTAGAACTCATTTCTTATAATCTGGAGAAAGAAGGGTTCTCTACAATAAAAGCCTATGACGGTGTTTCCGTCTTCAATATAATCGCGACGAAAAAACCTGACCTGCTGATTCTGGATTTGATGTTGCCCGGCATGAATGGGCTGGACATCTGTAAGAAGATTCGTGCCAATCCGGCGACCGCTGATTTGCCGATAATCATGCTTACAGCCAAGGGCGACGAATTAGATAAAATAATCGGGCTGGAAATCGGCGCCGATGATTACATTACCAAACCTTTCAGTGTCAAAGAATTGGTCGCCCGTGTTAGAACTATCTTGAGGCGTTCGCAGGACAAGCCCAAAACTGCATTGCAGGAACAGTTTAATTATAAGGGGCTGGCAATAAATTACTCTTCCTGCACCGTGAAGGTTGACGGCAAACCCGTAACGTTAAGCCCCACGGAGCTTAAACTTCTTTTCTTTTTTTCCCGTAATCCCGGCAGAGTCTATTCGAGAAATCAGCTTCTTGATCAGGTATGGGGCGATGATACTTTTATCACCGACCGCGCGGTGGATGTTCACATTCGCCGCCTGCGCAGCCAGATTGAGAAAGATGTGGAAAATCCTCGTTATGTTTTGACAATTCGGGGATTCGGTTATAAATTTACCGAGATCAAATGAAGCCCCTTTTCCTCAAATGATGCTTAGTTTATCCGTGGACAGGCTATCATTTCAGAGTTGTGAACATTTTTAATTAAGTGAAATATTATTATTTAATCATAAAAAAATGGCACAAACTTTCTAAATAGCTGAATTTCGGTAATAAATCCCCGGAAAATCATTTTCCCAAGTAAATCTTATTTTTATGTGTATTCAAATCTTATCTAGTCCTTCATCATAATGAAACATTGAAAAGTTATTATCTTTCCGCAAAGTTAAAGGAATATATTGGGAGGAGATATTATTTGAGTAAAATCAACACGACCGCATTTAATTATACGGCAAGGCTGGATCATATTGTTCCCAAATCCGTTAAAGAGATAGCGGAACTGATCGGCGTTAAATATGATTATCTGGGTTTAAATGCCGCATCACTTCCTTTTGCGCCTTCGGATACTACCGCGGGCAGCGAATCGGAAATGCAGACGGTAGTAGTGGGCAGCAGGGACAATGTTGACCTGCCCATTTTCATAGAACAATCCAACTATTTTGCTAACACCAAACGGCGGGCAAAGTCCGGAGATACGTCCAGAAAAGTAATGACCGGCCTGGAAAAATACTTGAATACGAACACTGAAGGTGTCTGGGAAAACAGCCAGGTTCGTTTTCCCCGGTATAAGATGGGAAAACTTGCCGAGAATATTTTTCATCAGGATATTCTGGCGGACAAAAAAAATCCGTCTGCGGGCCTTAGATTGGATTTAAACAAATTCATTTTTCAGAAAAACGATCTTGAATATATCCGGGTTCCGATCAGTTATCTCCTGAAGCTGGCTCTGGCGGAGATAATTGATCCGCAGCAAAAAGTACATCCTCTGATCAGCAAGACCGGATTGAATATCATTCAATATTTTTTAAATGATAATACATCTCCGGAAACTTCATCTTTTTATGTTGCTTCCATGCAGTCGGAGGCCGGCATGGGGCGTGTCGTAGCCAAGGAGACGGCTGTCCGCTTTTTATTAAGCCAGTTGCTGATCATGTATGCCAATCAAAAATATGCCTTGGAGGAAACCGGACAAAAGGCAATGATATTTTCTTCACCGCACCCGCCGATGAGACAGAAAATTTTAAGTAATTGTGTTTCTGATGCCTTTTATCGGGAATTGTTTATGAACCCCTGCCTTTCCGGATGGGATAAAGGAGAAGAAAAGCATGAATACATGCATCTGTGTCACCGTGTTTTGAGCCGCAGCCAATTCAATGCTGTCCTGAAACTCCGGGAAGCGGGAATCATTACCAGCAATCTGGTATCGCTGCCTAATTTATCCAATATCAGCCTCGCTAATAACGGGACACATGTAAGTTTGGGAAGCCGGAAAATAAGCAGTATGCTACAGGATTCTTCATCTGGATTTTCTGTAAAAGATGAAAAAAATATCGGTGATCTGGTCGTTAAAATTGTCGAGCATTTTCTACCGCTTTTTGTCGGTACATACAGCGCCGCGCCTTATCGTATGGATTTTTCCGATTTCCATCCGGAGAAAGCCCTTGGCTTTCTTCCGCATGAGTTGGATTATACTCATTTACGAATGCTCTGGCGGCGGTGGCAGAAGAAAGCCAATCTGACCATGTTAGGCAAATCCATAACTCCTTTTGGTCCCAAATGGATAGATAACTTAATCAGTGTGTTTTTCAGATTAAAAGGAGATTTTATTCCCGACTTCCGGCTGATTGATTATCTGATAGTCTTGATGAGCACGGACAGAAGTCCCGCCTTAAACGGCGAGTTGTATAACAGCCAGCCTTTAAAAGAAGACCTTGCCGATCTTGGCGTTTTTGACACGCAGATGTCGCTTTATCTTCTCGAGAAGCTTCGCGAGTATAAAGTCATGGGCTTTTCCGGTTTTGAAGGGCGTCATTACAGCCTCTTTGAACGTTTTACCGAGGATATGGGGCAGGCTGTAACTATGCAGAATCTTCTCTATCTTTTAGCTTTTAAATATATTTTCTCGGGTCAGATAAGTCATGAGAATATTCCGGATGATCCTTCCGTTGAAAGCGAGAGAAGGCAGATAATTTTCGGTTCGGCGATAGGTATTCCGACTTTCTTTGTGCATAACAAAACCGGCAATACCTTAATAAAAAAGATTATCGGCAAGACAAATCGCGTGCGCTCCAGTCGACGCTATCCGGGATACGTTCGCATTTACAACATCGAATACAGGCAGGCGCTTTTGAAAATTCTGCGTGAAGATGCGGCAGATCTTATTGAAATGCTGTCAATGAGAGAGAGCATCGACGAGCTTGAATTCCGTCTTAACGAGCCGGAACTTTATTCTGCCTGCGGCAGGCTGACGAGTGGCATTCTTAACACGGCAAAAGCCAGGTCGCCGCTTGATTTGACTGCCGATAAGTTTAATGAGGCGGCAGAGAAATATTACCGGACAGATCTCCGCAATGGGCATATTCGGGAAGCATTTGAACTTCTTGGCGAAGATATGATCAAGCTGGATCATAAATCCGATGGTTTACGGCAGGACATCAGAAGTTTGCTTCATGCCGTATTGAAAGAAACAAATATAACAAAATTTTTAAATCAGGCCGAACGGGAAATCATTGAAGAAACCGCGTCCAAAGAGACGCTGGAAAAACTGGCCGGTATTATTTTAGTGCATATCCATTATAAGACTGAACTTAACCGTAAATTTCAAGAGATTAATGACAGGGAAAAAAACTATGCAGCATAATTATATCGAGCGGGATACCCGCCAAATAAAAAAAGAACAATTTTACGGCGATCAGGCTGTACAATTTCTATATGCCGATATCCGGGAGCGATCTTCGTGGCTCTTTCGCCAATTGACAAGCGCCAGAGTTTCGCGTGTGCTTAGTTATATGAACTATGATGGAATCCTTGCCGCAAGAATGAAGCATTATCTTGATATACATAAACAATTGAATATTGAACCGCAAGAATGCCTGGATGCACCGGAGCGTTTGGATTCTCTAAGAAAAATATTCGAACGAAAAATTCGTTATTGGGAATGCCGTCCCATGCCCAATGATCCGTGCGCTATTATATCACCAGCCGATTCTCGGATGCTGCTGGGATCGTTTTTGGAAGAATCTGGTTTGTTTGTTAAGGGAAAGTTTTTTGATTATGAAGAGATGTTTGGCTGTGATAAACGCACGTGGCTCACCGCCTTTCAGGATGGTGACTTTGCCGTTTTCAGGTTGACACCGGAAAAATATCATTACAACCATACACCCGTTGCAGGAAAAATTATCGATTTTTACCAAATCCCGGGTACTTATCACGCATGTAATCCCAATGCCGTTGTTTCCGTTGTAACGCCTTATTCCAAAAACAAGCGCTTCGTTACCATTTTTGATACGGATGTAGAAGGCGGGACTGGAGCTGGTTTAGTGGCCATGATTGAAGTAGTAGCGCTAATGATCGGCGATATAGTGCAGTGCTACAGCGAAAAGAAATATGAGAGTCCCATGCCTATTGGAACAGGAATGTTTGTGAATAAGGGTGTTCCCAAAAGTCTTTTTCGTCCCGGGAGTTCTACAGTGGTTCTAATATTTCAAAAAGATAGAGTGCGATTTGCGGATGATATTTCTGCCAACATGTTAAGGCCTTCCGCCGAAAGCATTTTCAGCAATGGTTTTGGCAAATCGCTGGTCGAAACCGATGTTAAGGTCAGATCGTATATTGCCACTTCTTGTAGTCATTAAGATCATATGAGATTATTTTTTAATCATGAGATGGAGGTAACAGTTATGAGGCAGGAAAAAATACAGTTTATCAGGAATGCTCTGGTAAAAAAGATGGAAGAACTCTGGTCGAACGCGGACAATACAATTTCTAAAATGAAAAATACCGAAGGCAACTTTGCCGATCCCTTTGACCAAGCTGCAATCGAGACGAATAAATTTGTTGAATTGGCCTGCAGGGATAGAGAAAGAGAATTAATCCTCGACATCAAGGAAACGATTATGCGTATTGACAGGGGCTTGTTCGGCATTTGCGACCATTGCGGCAGGGTCATCCATGAAAAAAGACTGTTCATTGAACCGATGAGCAAATTGTGCGTCGAATGCCAGCAGAAACGCGAGATTTATAGTAAACAAAAGAGCAGACGATTAGCTGTAAGGAGTATATCCTATAATCATGTACAATGAAATTTTTACATTGGCTCTTGCAGGAATAATAACCGTTTTGTTTTCATGGGCTTTTAGAGCGCTGCCCAAAGAAAATTGGCAAGTTCTTGCCTGTCTGCCTATGCGCAAAGGGCTAGACGGAATTTGGCAAGGCATTAATTTAACCTATTACGGATTTTTTAATGCTTTTGCCTATCTGTTTGCGGTTGTCATGTTCATGATCATGATGGGTTCGCAAAGCATTAAGATTGCAGGCACCATATCCCTTGTTATACCATTTTTAGCGATCTGCATGCTGGCTTCCCGCCTGATTGCCCGCCTGGTGGAAAAAAAACGCCACACGTTTTCT
>Ga0187851_10000244_pt1 | contig 56105 bp, 36 predicted proteins | sample June2016WEW_6_10_FD_132997 | JGI IMG/M metagenome (GOLD analysis project Ga0187851, IMG submission 132997) | Peatland microbial communities from SPRUCE experiment site at the Marcell Experimental Forest, Minnesota, USA - June2016WEW_6_10 | ecosystem: Environmental > Terrestrial > Soil >... | reverse complement strand
TAAACTCGGTCATGCGTCCCTCCTCGTACCAGAGTGTTTTTGGATAATTCACAATGATACGCTCTCGAGGGACGCTTCACCTTTGGTTGCGGCCACAGGCCGCGCTAAGTTCATCCGTGGCCCCAAGGTGCTTTGCCGGAGTTTTTCTGCAAGGCTCCTAAGACGGGACCTCGGATTAGTACACCACGCTTCCCGGCTGAAGGGCCGGCTGGCGAATTTCGCTGCATCCGCGGCCGGTGGGGAGCATCTTACCCGGGTTCATCCGGCTGTCCGGATCGAATAGAAGTTTGATGCGGCCGATTGTCTCCAGCGTGTCGGCGGAGAAGAGCAGCGGCATGAGTTCATTCTTCTCCATGCCGACGCCGTGTTCGCCGGTAATGGAGCCGCCGCAGCCGATGCACCATTTGAGAATCTCCTCGCCCGCCTGACGGGCCTTCTCTTTTTCGCCGGGCGTGCGCGGATTGAACAGAATGATGGGGTGCAGGTTGCCGTCGCCGGCGTGGAAGATGTTGCTGATGGTGAGGCCGTGCTGGCTGGCCACCCGAGCGATGAACTCGAGCGTGGAGGCGATGCGGGTGCGCGGGACCACGCCATCCTGCACATAGTAGCTGGGACTCACGCGGCCCACCGCGCCAAACGCGTTCCTGCGGCCGCTCCAGAGCAATTCGCGCTCCTCGGGCGTGCGAGCCACGCGGAACTCGATGGCGCCCGACGACTGGCAGGCGGCCCGCACCTGCTCGACCTGCGTTTCGACAGCCTCGCGAATCCCTTCGAGTTCGATCAGCAGTACGGCAGCGGCATCCACGGGATAGCCCGCGTGGGTGGCTTCCTCCACCATGCGGAGCATCACTCCGTCCAGCATTTCGAGGGCGACTGGAGTGATGGACTGCGCGGTGATCTCGGCGACGGTGTGCCCGGCGTCCTGGCTGGTGGAATAAATCGCGAGCGCAGTCTTCACCATCTCCGGTTTGCGCATCAATCGCAGGGTAACTTTCGTCACCAGGGCTAGCGTGCCTTCCGAGCCGGTGAGCAGGCCGGTGAGGTCATAGCCGGGCAGATCGGGCAGCCCGCCGGTCTCGACCACGCTGCCGTCCGGTAGCACCAGTTCCAAACCGAGCACATGGTTGGTAGTGACGCCGTAAGCCAGCGTGTGCGGGCCGCCGGCGTTTTCGGCCACGTTGCCGCCCACGGTGCAGGCGCGCTGGCTGGAGGGATCCGGCGCAAAGAAATAGCCTTCCCTTTCGACGGCTACGGTGACATCCAGGTTGACCACTCCGGGTTCGACCACGGCGCGCTCGTTGGCCGTATCCAACTGGACGATCCGGTTCATACGAGCGAAGGCGATCATCATTCCGCCCTGGCGCGGAATGGCGCCGCCGGAAAGGCCGGTTCCCGCGCCACGGCCGACGATGGGCATGCCGAATTGGTTGGCGATGCGGACGAGAGCGCCGACTTCCGCCGCGGTGCGCGGGAAAACCACCACGTCGGGCGGATGCCGGTCCTGGCCGCCATCGTACTCATAAAGCGCCAGGTCTTCGGGCTGGTCCAGATAGCCGCGCGGCCCGAGCAGCGCGGAGATCCGCTCCTTGGCGGCTGCGGAAAGCATCGAACTTCAGTGTAGAACACGCGAGCCAACGCTGGACGCTCATCGGTGCACGACATAAGATCTCTTTCCAACGTCAGGCGTGCCTTTGAGCTCCGTAGCAGCGAAAGAAAATAGCCACGGCGCGAGCCGTCGGGATAAGTCGGTAGCGAGGACTAGCCCCGAAAAGGTGCGGAAGAGGCTTTCGCCAACGATCTTCCGCCCCGTTCCGGGGCTGGCGGGAAACCACCAGATTCCGCACGGCTTTGCCGTGGGCTATTGTCTTTCGCCCTCCGGGCTGGCCCCATTTGTGGCCTCGCACGCAACTCTCATGGCCTTCAATCGCTGCCATGCCGCCAGCACGCACAACAGAAGGAGGGACGCCAGCGAAATCGCGAGCGACACGGGCAGAATCGCCGGCTGAAACCGCATCAACTTCGTGAGCGCCGGCCGGAACCACAAGGCCGCGAAACGCAATGTCCGTGCGAACGATCTCGACGGGAACACCGTCAACCCAGGCGCGCCACCCCGGATAGTAGTTCTCCGCCAGCACCAGAAACGCCGCTTGTGGAGTCCGCACGGAAAGGCGGAGCGAATCCGGATGGTAATCGATTACCTGAACTGCGCCGGCGACGGAAGCGGCACTGAGGCCGGTTATCGGTTGGCTGGTCAGGGCGGTGTCACGGAAACTTGCCCGTTGGCGCCCGACTAACTCCCTGACTTCCTGGTCCGATGTTACCCGCCAGATTTTATTCACTAAGAAGAAGCGGGGCATCGCCGACAAGTTCTCAAATAACTCGAGGCCCAGCGGCAGGCTTTCCACGCTGCGAAACCGCGGCAGCGAGCGCAGGCGGCCGGCAGCTCTTTGGCTGGCGACCAGGTACTTCACATTCATCAGGTCGAGCGCCGGCGAATCGAGGTTTTCGATCGGATAATACCAACCCCAGCGGTCGCCCGGATGGAGAAACAGGCGCAACTGAATGGCGTGCTCCAATGCCATGGGGCTGGCGCCATTGGCGGTCGGCACTTGGATCACAGGCCCGCTGGTGGCCCAGTCGGCGCCGCTATCCACGGCATCGATTCGAGCCGGCGGATAGTCGCGATCGGCGTAGCGCCGGATTTCGTCGAGCAGCGCGGGACTGCCTTCGAACTCCGCGTGCGTCACGTTCGGCGTTTGGTCGATGGAAGCGCAGTTCATGGGCCGGCCCGAGCCAACCAGAAACAGGTCGATGGCAATGACGGCTCCAATCGCCAAGCGGGCGGTGTTGGGGACGCGAAGCGAGTCCAGGCCGATCGCCGCCAATCCGGCGAGGCCCAGACTTACCATGCCGTATGTGTACTCAGGGTGGATGCCAAGCCTGACTTGCTCGGGGAGGATCGGATAGATCAGTCGCCAGACAGGAGTGTGTTCTCCCAACATAAAGAGGATGCCAAACAGGACCATCGCTCCGAGTACCATTGCGTATCGATTGCGCCATCGAGTCAGACCATAGATAGCCAGCGCTAACCCGGCAAGGCTGACATAGAGATAGAGGAAAGTCGGGTCGCCGGGGCCGTGAAACCGGCCCATGTCGAAGATATGATAATGATCGGGTGAAACCAGCGACACCAGGCTTTCCCAATGCAAGCCGCCTCCTTTGCCGAGCCAGTCCGCCCGGTACTTGGCGACGCTGTGCTCAGTGAGCTGCGCGGCGGGCAGCAATGCGACCGCGGCCAGCGCAAGAGCCAGCGCGCAGCCGCAGGCCGTGCCGATGAGCACGCGGGGCCGCGCCAGCCGAAACAGGATGAGAACCGCAGCCAGCGCTGCCGTCGATGCGAAGACTGCGAAGGTGGCCGCCGGGCTGCCGCCCAAAACGGACAAGCCCAACGCGGTCGCGAGCGCCACCAGCCAGCCGGGCCGGAACTCCCGGCGCAGCTTGAAAACGGCCAGCCAGGCCAGCGGCATCCACGCCACCGCCATCATGGTTCCGATGTGCTCGGCGCGGGAGGCGAAATATCCGCCGGTTTGAAACATGACGGCGCCGGTCCAGGCGGGGATCTTGCCGGCGCCGAGGTTCCGGAAGAGATGATAGGCGGCAATGCCTGCCGCCCACACTTGCAAGGCGACGGCCCATTCGAGCAGCTTGGGAAGGCTATCGGGCGAGGTATGGCCTGCGATGAATGCTGCGGCGAGAATCAGAGGATGGAAAAAACACGCTTCGATATTCGCGAAGACGGGGTATCCGCAATAGCTGAACGGGTTCCAGAGCGGAAAGTGGCCCTGGTGGAGTTGGTCCATCAGGAACGTGAGCATGGGCAGTTGGACGCCGCGGAAGTCCCAGGGGAAAACATAGGCGGCGCTGAACAGAGGCTTATGGAAGAATAGGGCCACATCCGCCAGAAGCGATGCGTAGACGAGCGCCGCAGTTCGCTTCGCGGGCGGTTGCGGAGGGACGGATTCAGCGGCCACAAAGCTATTCTCGCTTGCCGCGCCGGAAATTGCTAAAGAGGTCACCAACCTGCCTCGCGAGCGCTTTCGGTAAGAATCTTACCGTTTTTCCGCGAAAACAAAGGGGTTAGCCTCTGTTTTTGGTAAGCTTCTTTCCGAAACCGGGGTTCGCAGGTCGGGGACCTGCGCCACCGGGGTTATAATTTGGGAGTGGCGCGCCTGAAATGGCCGGCGATGGTGCTGTTTCTGGCGGGCTGCGCTGCCTATTATGTCAAGGTGAATGTCGGGGATCGACTGGGTGGCATCACCGATTCGCCCAGCGATTTCCAGCATTACTACCGTGCCGCGGGATACGTCCTCAGAAGCCAGAGCCCCTACGCGGATGCCGGTTTGGACTACCCGCCGGCCGTCGCGTTTCTGTTTGCTCCGCTGGCGCTCACCGATTACGTGACCGCGCGGCGAATCTGGTTCTGGAGCTCGCAGGCGTTTCTGCTGCTGGCGGCGGTGCTCGCCTGGCGCGCGCTGGGGCGCGACGGGACGGCGGCGTGCTCAGTGGCGTGTGTTTGGGCGCTGGGCGGCGCGGCGTGGGAGAGCCTGGCGCTGGGGCAACTGTCTCCGCTGCTGGTGCTTCTGCTGGTGCTGGCATACTGGCGTGCGGCGGCAGGGCAGGGCGCGGCGCTGGGAGCGGGATTTTCCTTGAAGTTCATCCCCGGCGTAGTTGCGATGGTGCCGCTGCTGCGCCGCGATGGGCGGGCCGCCGCGGTGCTGGCCGCGGTGACGATCGCGCTCGTGCTGGCTCCTTCCGCCGTGATCTCGCACTGGAAGTCGGGACCGGCTGCTCCCGTCCATGCCGACTATTGGATGGGCACGCCGGCGGTGTTGAACTGGTCTCTCCCGGCGGTCGCGCTGCGCGTAGCCGATCCCCCCGTCTCGCCGACCAGGCTGCCACGCAGCTGGGAGTTCGGCAACACCACGGAGGGCCTTCATCTGCCACGCGGCCAACGATGGTTGTCGGCCGGCGTTGCGGCGGGGGTGCTGCTCGGCGGGCTGGCCGCGCTGGTCGCGGTGTCGCGCGGGAGACTCAGCGAGGCTCAAGCGCCCTGGGCCGCGGCGGCGTTGATTTCGCTGGGCGTGGCGGCATCGCCGATTTCCTGGAACCACTATCAGATGCTGCAATATCCGGGGCTGGCCCTGCTGCTGTGTCACGCAGTGAGGCGGCGCAGGTGGCTGCTGGGAGGCTGCACGGTGGCGTTGGGGGCACTTCTGTATCAGGTTCCGCGGGAAGTCCTGCGTGCATACTACGCGCAGCACGCGGGCTGGTCGGCGGCCTCGCCAGCCACGCTCTACACCTGGACTTCGGTGACACCCATTGCGGCGTTGCTCCTGTTCGGCGTGCTTTTGCGCCAACTCAGCGAGGGAGCTTCACCGCCGCACCGGCCTGGCGGGGAAGCGTAGCGTTCTTCGATCGAATCGACTCCCGATTATGGAACCGCGCTCGGGTAGTCGGCTGGTGTAGCCGCAATCGGCAGGTTCAGGCGGTGGCTTCGCGGGCTACATCTTCCAGACCGCGCTCGCGAATCTCCTGCTCGCGCATGAGGTACTTCTGGACTTTCTTGGTCACCGTCATGGGGAAGCCGTCGACGAAGCGGATGAACTGAGGGATCTTGAAATACGCGATCTTGCCTCGGCAGAAATTGCGAATGTCGTCTTCGGTGGCCGTGGCGCCGGGCGAGAGTTGAATCCACGCCACCACCGTCTCCCCCAATTTGGCATCGGGCAAGCCCACCACATAGACGTCGGCGATGGCCGGGTGGGTGTGCAGGAATTCCTCCACTTCGCGCGGGTAAATGTTCTCGCCGCCGCGAATGATGGTGTCCTTGGCCCGCCCCTTGAAGCTGAAATAATGATCGGGGCGCATGGCAGCCAAATCGCCAGTGTGCAGCCAGCCCTCGGAATCGATCACAGCCTCGGTGGCCGCCTGGTCCTGATCGTAGCCTTTCATGATCATGTAGCCGCGCGCGCAAAGCTCGCCCGACTCGCCGATGGGCAGATGCACGCCCGTCCGCGGATCGACAATCTGAATCTCCGTGTTGGGCAGCGGCTTGCCCACCGTGGTCACGCGCAGCTCGAGCGGATCGTCGGCGGCCGACATGGTCAACCCCGGTGAAGTTTCGGTCTGGCCGTAAACGATGGTCAGCTCCGGTATGTGCATACGCTCCACCACGCGGCGCATGGTTTCGATGGGGCACGGCGCGCCGGCCATCACGCCTGTGCGCAGGCTGGTGAGATCGAAACGAGCGAACTCGGGGTGCGTCAACTGCGCGATGAACATGGTGGGGACGCCGTAAAGCGCGGTGGCGCGCTCGTCGTGGACGGCCTCGAGAGTGGCGCGCGCATCGAACTGCGGCGAAGGAAGGATCAGCGCCGCGCCGCTCGAAAGGGAGACCATCGACCCGATCACCGATCCAAAACAGTGGTACAGCGGCACGGGCGCGCAGATGCGGTCGTGCTCGGTGGCCTTGAGGCCCATCGCCATCCCCAACCCGTTGTTGAGCAGGTTGTGGTGCGTCAGCATGACGCCCTTGGGCGAGCCGGTGGTGCCGGAGGTGTACTGAATATTGGCGACGTCGTGCGGCCCGACGCCGCGCTCGTTGAAGTCTGCGCCGCCGGCCAGCATGGCCTCCCATGAGTCCGAGCCCAGCCAGACGACGTGTTCCAGCTCCAGCGTTTCGCCGGCGCGCGATTCCTCCAGAATGTCGCGATAGCTGACGCGCGCGTCCTTCTCATGCAGGAACAGCGCGCGGATTCTGGACTTCCGCAGCACGTAGCGCAGCTCATACGAGCGGTATGCCGGGTTGACGTTCACCAGCACCACGCCGGAGCGCGCCGCGGCGCGCTGCAAGAGCACCCATTCGGCGCAGTTGCTGGCCCATATGCCGGCGCGGTCGCCCGGCCGCAGGCCGAGCCCGGCCAGGCCGCGCGCCACGCGGGTGGTTTCGGCGTCCACCTCGCGCCACGTCATCCGAATGTTCTGATGACGCACCACCAGCGCATCGCGATCCGGGAATTTCGCGGCGGCATCGTGCAGCGCCTGCGAAATCGTCTTTTCAAGCAGGGGCGCAACGGCCCCGCACGCATAACTGAGACGCACCACTGGTAAACTCGCGACCACAAGTGTAACCAAGCGCACCGGGCCCCGTTCATTTGAAATGCTTATGTGGGGATAAGGAGCGAGGAGATTGCCGCGGCGGCAGGCCAGACGATCGGTTCTTGCCGGCCCTACGGCACCGGCGGCAGCGGCACGCGCAACCGTCCCTGGAAAACCTCGCCGAAAGCCTCCAGCACTTCGCCGTGCAATGCGCCGTTGTCGGCCAATACGTGGTCGGATTCGGTCACGCTGTGCGGCGCGCCGCGCATGTCGGAAACGCGGCCGCCGGCTTCGGTCACCAGCAGCGTGCCCGCCGCCACGTCCCAAGGCTTGAGTCCGAATTCCCAGAACAGGTCCAGCCGCCCGCACGCCACGAATGCCAGATCGAGAGCCGCCGACCCGGTGCGGCGCACGCCGTGCGAGGCCATCGCCATCTGGTAATAGAAGTGAATGTTCACGTTGTGATCCCGCTTGCGCGCCGGAAATCCGCTGGACCCCAGACATTCGGCCATCCGCTGGATTTGCGAAACGTGAATCCGCCGGTTGTTCAGGTACGCCCCGGCGCCGCGTTCGGCGGTGAACATCTCTTGATGAATGGGATCGTACACCACGCCGGCCACCACCTCGCCCGCGCGCGCCAGGCCGATCGACACATTGAACGCCGGAAAACTGTGCGCGAAATTGGTGGTGCCGTCGAGCGGGTCCACGTACCAGCAATATTCGGCTTCGGGGTCGTGGCCGCCACCCTCTTCGGCAACCACTCCGTGGGACGGGAAGTGCGAGCGCAGCCGCTCCACCACCAGCTTTTCGCTGGCGCGGTCGGCTTCCGTCACCAGATCGAACTCACCTTTGACTTCGAACTTGACGCGCCGCTCGAAGTAGTTGGCCAGCAAGGCGCCGGCCTCGCGGGCGATCTCCACGGCTGTTTCCAGGTAGGGCATGGCGCGAGAAGCCGGCTGCGAGGCCTAGCCCAACTCCACCACGTAATTGATGTCGTGCTTGAAGATGAAGAGATTCGGCTCGCCCTGGCGGGTAATCCGGATGAAGGAGTGATCGTAGTATTCGATCACGCCCGTCACTTCCTCGCCGCCGGCCAGCTTGACGCGCACGGGCGTCGCCTTCTCGATCAACTGCTTGAGGTATTTGGCCTCTTCCAGGGTTTGCTCGGGCGCGCGCGCGGCCTTTGGCTGTAGTATCGTACGCTCCTCCTAACGCTTCTTCCGGCTATCGGGCTTCAGCGTGATCTCTTCCGCTGGCGAACCCGTGTTAGCCTCCGCTTCCCCATAATAGCCGTTGCGCGCCGAGGCCCGCAATTCGGGAGGCTTGAGGCGCACCTCCAGCTTGTGAAACCGCTCCTTGGTGAGCGGCACGTCGTGCGGGTAGTAGCCCAGCAGGTATTCGGTACGCAGTTCGGTGATGATGGCGCTGAAAGCACGGTCGAGTTGCGGGCCCTCGGAGAGCAAAAAGGTGCGCCCGCCGGTGCCTTCGGCCATGAATTCGAGGGCGTGCTCGCCGCCGATGTCGCGTCCCGCATCGTTGGTGATCGGCACCACGATCACCGGATAAATCACCGCGTCGGCCAATTGCGCCGCTTCGAGCGCGCGGTGACTGCTGATCTTGCTGGTGGTCTCGCCGCCGTCGCTCACCAGCACCAGTGCCTTGCGGCCTTCGCGCAGCTCCAGGTCGCGCGAAGCCAGCCAGATGGCGTCGTACAGGGACGTTCCGGCCGAGCCGTGCATCTGGCGCAATATATTTTCGAGCGAGGCGATGTTGCGGGTGTAGTTGTGCACCTGCGTTACCGCGTCGTCGAAGGCATACAGCGCCACCTGGTCCTGCGAGTTGTGGAAAGACAGCAGGCTGCGGACGAAGCGCACCGCGGAATCGGTTTCGAACTTCAGATCCTGGTTGGTCGACCCGCTGACATCCACCAGCAGCGCCACCGAGAGCGGCTGATCGGTCTGGCGTTCGAAGACCGCCACTTCCTGCCGCACGCCGTTGTCGAAGATCTCGAAATCCTCCTGGTGCAGCGAGCCCACCAACTGCCCCGCGCGATTTTTCACCGTGGCCGCAATATGCACCAGGTTCACCTTGACCGGAATCACCAGATCCTGAGCGCCCAGGGCCAGCGCGCAACAGACCAGCATGGCGCCAATGTGGGGCAGGCGCTTCCGCCTGCCAACCGCCCGTTTCACATTTTCCCGAGAGCCCGTCTGAAAACAACCTCGCCACTCCGTGACGGACGCACTCGTCGGTGCCGCGTCGGCACTCATGCCGACGCCCGGCTTCCCAGGGCCGGGCAGGTGTCGAGAAGAGTCTCGACACGGCACGCATGAGTGCGCGCGCCACGGCGGCTGCCCGCTACCGCGCCAGAGGCACATCGGGGTCCCACGCTCCTTCCACCCAGACCTCGCCATCGGCAAAATGCTCTTTTTTCCAGATGGGCACGCGTTTCTTGAGCCGGTCGATGCCTTCGAGCGCAGCCTCAAACGCCGGCCGCCGGTGGGCCGCCGTCACCATCACCACTACGCTGGTTTCCCCCACCAGCAAACGGCCCAGGCGGTGCGCCATCGCAACCCCCTCTATCGCGAAAGACTGGACGAGTTCGCGGCCGATTTCCGCCATCGTCCGCAGCGCCATCGGCTCATAGCCTTCGTAATCGAGATAGAGCGTGCGCTTGCCGCCGGTGTGGTTGCGGACGGTGCCTTCGAAAGTCACTACCGCCCCTTCCCCGCCCCGCAGCAGCCGGCCAGTGAGCCTGCGCGTATCGATCGACCGGCGCGTGATGGCGAAATAGTTGCCGGCCTCTTCGATTTCGAGGCCGTCCGCGCCGTTTTCCGAGCCGCCGCTGACCGGCGGCAGGAGCGCAATCTCGTCCCCTTCGGCGATCTTTGTCGCCGGCGCCGCAAACGCGTGGTTGCGTGCCACCACGATGCTTCCCGCCATCTTCGCCATGCCGGGCAACTCCGCAAGGTAATGGTCCAGCACGGCGCGCAAATCGGCTCCTTCGGCGAACTCGGCATCCTCCGAGCCGCCACCAGCCAGGTCCTTCAAAACGCCGAAAAACAGTACACGAACGCGCATCTGCGACGATTGGAATTCTCAGTCTATCAGACGGTTCCACCCGCCCAGCCGTTTCGCCGTTGTTAGGGTGAGCCCCATCCACGGGCCGTCAGGGCCATCGGAGCCGCGACCACAGGGAGCGGTCAGTTCCGATCGCCGCTCGACGACAGAGCGCCGTCGTATGTCGCTTGTATTGCCTTGTGCGAATTATACGTCCAGACGGCCCCGGCACGCCCGCCGGCGCGCCGGAGTACAATCGAACTTCGCGAAACATGCCGTCTCCCCGACATGAGTATTACGAGACACTCGGCGTTCCGCGGACGGCTTCGCCCGAACAGATCCGCAGAGCTTACCGCAGGCTCGCGCGCCGTTATCATCCCGATTTCAATCCGGGCAACCAGGCTGCCGAGGAGCGTTTCAAGAATGTGCAAGAGGCTTACGACGTCCTGAGCGATCCGGACGCGCGTTCCAAGTTCGACCAGTCCGTCTACGTTCCGGAAAGTGGCCTGAGTGGAACCGGCGCCGCTGCCGCGGACGGCCCCTACGAGTACAAAGGGTGGAGACAGGAGCCAGCCGCCGCAACCGTTGGCCGGCGCGATTTCGACGCTCCGCCTTTCGGCCAGACACGCGCGCGAAACTCCACGGCCGGGCTGGCGCCGATTCTGGTGGCCGGTCCCATCTGGATCTTCGTGATGTTGATTGCCTTTCCCATACCGGACGATCTGGGATGGTCCGGCCTTGGCGGCGGCTGGGCGATCATGCCGCTCCTCCTGCTATTTGCAGCGGGCTTCCTGTTTGCCGGTACGCACGGGAATCCGTGGGCGAGAGCCGCGTCGATCGACGTCGCCACCTGGTTCTGCCTGATTCTCTACTGGTGGATAGCGAAAGATCTTCCGTGGCCGGTGATGCTGCATATGTTGCCCTGGGCGCTGCCAGCCTACCTGCCGATCGTGTGCGGCGTGTTTCTCCGCGGCCCCACGGCGGCAAGAACGAGAAGAGACTACGCCCCAAGAAGGTAAAAAGGAAACGTGACGCCATGCCGATCGATACCCGCGCGCCAATCCGACTCGCCGTTGCCGGCCTCGCCATCGCCGCTTCCCTTCTGGCGGCCGACCCTCCGTCGCCGATGCCGATGCCGCTGAAGCTGGAGGGGGGCGCTGGCGCGCTCGAGATCGACCAGAAGTTCACGGTCGCCTCCACGCTCGCCGACGCCCGCCTGGAAAGCGCGCTCAACCGGCTGGTAGCGCGGCTTTCGCACCAGACCGGCATGGCCATTCCGCGCGGCAAGCCGGCCGCCGGCGCGCACGCCACGTTGCGCGTCGCATGCGCGGCGCACGGCGCGCCGTATCCGGCCTTGGGCGAGGATGAATCGTACCAGCTTGCCGTTACGCCCGACGGGGCGTCGCTGAAGGCCGCCACCGTGGATGGCGCGCTGCACGGGTTGGAAACTTTCGCCCAACTGGTCGAGCCCGGATCGAGTGGCTTCCAGGCGCCCGCTGTGCTCATCGACGACCGGCCGCGTTTCCCTTGGCGCGGGCTGTTGATGGACGTGTCGCGCCATTGGATGCCGGTCGAAGTGGTCGAGCGCAACCTGGACGCGATGGCCGCGGTGAAGCTCAACGTCTTCCATTGGCACCTCTCCGACGACCAGGGCTTCCGCGTGGAGAGCAGGCGCTACCCGCGTTTGGAGCAATTCGGTTCGGGCGGCCATTACTACACGCAGGCCGAAATCCGCGCCGTGGTGGCTTACGCGCGCGAACGCGGCATCCGCATCGTTCCCGAGTTCGACATGCCGGGCCACACCGCGAGTTGGTTTCCCGGCTATCCGCAACTGGCCGCCGGGAAGGGCCCGTTTGAAATCGGCGGCGACTATGGCATGTTCGATCCGGTAATGGATCCGAGCCGCGAGGCAACCTATGTCTTCCTGGATGGCTTCATCGGCGAAATGGCCACGCTGTTCCCCGACCCTTATTTCCACGTGGGCGGCGACGAAGTCAATGGCACCGAGTGGAGCCGGTCCGCGCACATACAGGCGTTCGCCAGGCAGCACCGTTTCCACGACGCACGCCACATCCAGTTGTATTTCAGCCAGCGCATTCGCCAGATTCTGACGCGGCACGGCAAGATCATGGTTGGCTGGGACGAGATTCTGCAACCGGGATTGGGATCGGGCACCGTGATCCAGAGCTGGCGCGGGCGCGCGTCGCTGGCCGAATCGGTGCGGCAGGGCTATCGAGGCATTTTGTCGTGGGGATACTACCTGGATCACCTCAGACCGGCGAGTTATCATTACGGCATCGAGCCGCTGGCCGGCGACGCGGCCCAATTGACACCCGAGCAGACGCGCCACATTCTGGGCGGCGAAGCGTGCATGTGGGCCGAGTTGGCGAGCGCGGAGACGGTGGATTCGCGCATCTGGCCAAGGCTGGCCGCGATTGCCGAGCGGCTCTGGTCGGCACCGGACGTGACCGATGTGGATTCGATGTACCGGCGCCTGGAAGCGGTCAGCCGGATGCTCGAATGGACCGGCATCGCGCACCGGTCCAATTACGCACCCATGCTCGACCGGCTGAGCGGCAACCACTTTGCGCCGCCGGTGCGCGTGCTGGCCGATGCCTGCGAAGCGCTGGGGCTGGGGCCGCGCCGCGTCGATCACAACACTACTGAGACGCCTCTCAATCGCATGGTGGACGCCGCCCGCCCGGAGAGCGAGAGCGTGCGCGCGCTCGAATTGGCGGCCGCACGAGTGGCGGCGGACCCGGCGGCCATCACGGCCGATGTGGCGATCCTGCGCGCGCAGTTCACCCGCTGGGCAGCTAACGACCGCGACTTCGAGCCGCTGGCCGGGGCCAATTCGCTATTGGAGGAGCTGAAACCGATCTCCAGAGATCTATCGTCCTTAGGCATGCTGGGACTGCGGCTGCTCGATATCATCGCCACGGGCCGGCCGGCGCCGCCCGACTGGCTCGCCAGCCAGGACGCCGAACTCAAGCGCATGTTGGAACCGAATGCGGACCTGCGCCTGGCCGCCGTGCGTCCGGTCAGGATTCTGTTCGATCGTGCCGCGCGGGCCGGAAAGTAGGATTGCGCCATGTCTTCGACCGTGTGACGTCGCGCTTTATGCGACGACCGCTCCCTTTGGTCGCGGCTCCGATGTGCTTTCAGAGCCGCGACCAAAAGGAAACGGTTTTTTCGATAGATCCGAATCTGCTGGTCGAAGACCTCGTCAGTTCGCGGGAGTAGCTAAATAGAAGGGCGACGTAGGCGAAGCGTAGGAAAATGCTGGATTGCTGCGCGCCGGCGTTGGTAACCGAAAACGCCAGCAGCAGGGCAGCCGACAGCGAAGACCTGGCGACGCACGTACCACTATAATATCGGTGTGGCTCGGCAAACGGCTGAAGTTCGTAACAATCATATCGCTGTGTCACAACTTCGTAGCGGCAGACTAGTCGAGACGGCGCGCAGACTGCGGCCCCTCGGGCGAGCCTCGCTCATAGTGCTGCTGCTGTCGGTGATCATCGCTTCGCAGTCTTCGGCGCTAGACCCGCGGCACGAATCGCACCATGCGCCGGGCCATTGCTGCCTGCTGTGTTACACGGGGCCGCTGCCAATGCTGCCGACTACGGTGCCGGCGGCGGTGACGCCGGTTTTCCTGGTGACGTGGCTGGCTGCCGCGCCCGAACTTCAGCCTTTCCACGAAGTGCTGCTGACCGCGAGTTCTTCGCGCGCTCCTCCCGCCGTATAGCTCCTCCCACCGTCGAAGCGTTGGTCCCAGTGCCGTTTGCGCGGCGCGGGACCATGTATGAGTTGCAGCAGAAATCAGGAGAAGAGTTTGCCATGCAGCCAGCATCGCGCATTGGCACGCGGCTATTTCCCGTAGCAGCGTGTATCCCCGCAGTTCTGGTAACCACCCTCGGGTTATTCCAAGTGGCTTGCGGAGAGTCGAAGAAGGCGGAAAGCAGGCCTGCGGATGAGTCTGGCCCGGCCGCCGGCTTTTTCACCGTGCCGGCGGATCAGTTGGCGCATTTGAAAATTGCGCAGGTGGCGAAGACGTCCTGGGCGATTGCCATCCACACCACCGGCACGGTGGATTGGGATCAGGACCACACCACCCAGGCCATCACGCAAGTGAACGGGCCGATCACGCGGATTCTGGTGGACGTGGGCACGCCGGTTGGGAAAGATCAGCCGCTGCTCTATGTCTCGAGCCCCGACGTCGCCAACGCCATCGCGACCTATCGCAAGGCGCGCAACCGCGAGCGATTCAACAAGACCATCGTCGACCGCATGAAGGAAATGCTGGACCGCGGCGCGGTTGCCACCAAGGATTACGAAAGCAGCGTGGCGGATTATAACGACGCTGCTACCGACGTGCAGAACAGCCTGCAACCGCTGACAATCTTCGGCATCACCGCCCAGGAGATCGACCAGGCGGAGCGGCAGGGCACCTCCATCAACACCGAACTGGCCGTGCGGTCGCCCATCTCCGGAGTGATCGTGCAGAAACTCATTTCGCCCGGCATGCTGATCCAGGCCGGGCAGACCGTCTGCTTCCAGGTGAGCGACACATCCACCGTCTGGGTGCAAGGCCACATTTTCGATCGCGACCTGCCTTCGGTCAGAGTTGGCGACCGCGTCGAGGAAACCAACCCATCCTTCAACCGCAATTTCAAAGGCACGGTTGCCTATATCGGTTCCTTCGTGGATCCGAACACACGCACCACGCCGGTCCGCATCGTCACGGCAAACCCCGGCGGCCTGCTGAAGAAGGACATGTTCGTCGACGCGGTGATTCACACCAGCACCGCGAACAACATTTTGGTGGTCCCGGTGGCGGCTATATTGCGCGACGACAAGAACGAGCCGATCGTGTACGTGCAGGCCGAGCCCGGCAAGTTCGCGCAGCGTTCGGTCGAGACCGGGGCGCAGCAGAACGGAATGGTTTCGATCACCAGCGGATTGCAGGAAGGCGACCCCATCGTGAGCGACGGCAGCCTCTTCCTACAGTTCGCCAACGCCATTCAATAGAGGCGCCAACGGCATGATCGCAAGAATCGTATCCTTCGCCCTTCAGCAGCGGTTCCTGGTGGTGATCGCCTCGCTGGCCCTGATGGTCTGGGGAGCGTTTTCCTTCCTCAACCTGCCGATTGACGCCTACCCGGATCTTTCGCCGCCGCACGTCGAAATCATCACGCAGTGGCCCGGCCACGCCGCCGAGGAGGTGGAACGGCTGGTCACCATTCCGCTCGAAATCGAGATGAACGGTATTCCGCGGCTGGACGCGCTGCGTTCCATTTCCCTCTACGGCCTTTCCGCCATCGAGATGAATTTCGAATACGGCGCCGATCCTTACTTCGTGCGCGAGCAGGCGTTCGAGCGTATGGCCGACGCTTCGGTGCCCGCCGGTTTGCAGCCTTCTATCTCGCCGCTGTTCAGCCCCAGCGGCCTGATCTACCGTTACGTTTTGCAGAGTCCCGACCGTTCGCCGCAGGAGCTGAAGGTGATCGAGGACTGGGTGCTGGAGCGGCATTACCGGTCGATCCAGGGCGTCGCGGACGACTCGGGCTTCGGCGGCACCGACATGCAGTATCAGGTGCTGCTCGATCCCAACAAACTGTTCTCTTATGGGGTGACGGTTCCGCAAGTTACTCAGCAACTGAGTAACAACAACGCCAATGCGGGCGGCGGGTTTTATTCCCAGGGCGGGCAATTTTACTATGTCCGCGGATTGGGACTGGTGCGCGATAAGGCGGATATCGGAAACATCGTTCTCCAGGAGAAGAATGGGATTCCGGTTTACGTCAAAGATATCGCCAAGGTGGAAATCGGCTACGCACCGAGGCTCGGCCAGTTCGGATACATGAAGCAGGACGAGGCGGTGGAAGGCGTCATCCTGATGCGTGTCGGCGAGCAGGCGCAAGTGATTCTGCGGCGCGTGGAAGCCATGACCAAGGAACTCAACGAGCACGTGCTGCCGCCGGACGTAAAGGTAGTGCCGTACTACGACCGGCAGGGGCTGGTGGAGGAGACCACTAAGACGGTTGAGGCCAACCTGCTGCGCGGCATGGTGTTGGTGTTGATCATTCTCGGTCTTTTCCTATTCAGCGTAAGAACCGCACTCATCGTCGCCGTGACCATTCCATTCGCGCTGATGTTCTCGTTCATCTGCCTGGATTGGAGACATATCCCCGCGAATCTGCTTTCCATCGGCGCCATCGACTTCGGCATCATCGTGGATGGATCGGTGGTCATGGTGGAGAACATCTTCCGCGAACTGGCGGCCCGCTATGACGATGAGGATTACAGTTTCCTCGATGTGATCCGCGCCGCGGCGCACGACGTCGAGCGGCCGATCTTTTATGCGATCGCGGTGATCATCGCGGCGTATTTGCCGATCTATGCGCTGGTCGGGGCCTCGGGCCGGCTCTTCCAGCCGATGGCGGCCACCATGTCGTTCGCGCTATTGGGCTCGCTGCTGTGCACGCTGACGCTGCTCCCTGTGCTGTGCGCCTTCTTTCTGCGCAGGCACGTGCACGAGCCGCGGGCGCGTTTCTACGACTGGGTTCGCGGCATCTACGGCAAGATGCTGGGCTGGTGCCTGCGCAACCGGCTGATCACGGTAGCAGTGATACTGGCGATTTTCTGTGCCTCGCTGTTGCTGATTCCGTTTATCGGCGGTGAGTTCATGCCGCACCTGGACGAAGGCGCGCTGTGGGTGCGCGCCACCACGCCTTACACCATTTCCTTTGAGGAGGCGTCCAAGCTATCGCCGCAGATTCGCGATCTCCTATCCAGCTTCCCGATGGTGACGACTGTCGCGAATGAGTTAGGTCGGCCGGACGACGGCACCGATTCAACTGGCTTCTTCAACAACGAATTCTACGTTGGCCTGAAACCTTATAACGACAGCACCTGGCAGGGCAGCATCCACACCAAGCCCGAGCTGATTGAGGCCATCCAACATAAGCTGGCGGCGTTTCCCGGCATCATCTTCAATTACACGCAACCGGCCGAGGACGCGGTGGACGAGGCCGAAACCGGATTGAAGAGCTCGTTGGCGGTAAAGATCTTCGGGCCCGATCTGGCCACGCTGGAAGACCGGGCCGTCGAGGTCAAGAACATTCTCACCAAGGTTCCCGGCATCAAGGAAATCACCGTGGTGCGGGAGCTAGGCCAACCCAGCCTGGTAATTACTCCGGACCGCGCCAAGCTGGCTCGCTTCGGCCTCAACGTGAGTGACGTCAATACGCTGGTGGGGACCGCCATCGGCGGCTCGGCCGCCACGCAGGTGATTCAGGGCGAGCGCCAGTTCGACCTGGTGGTGCGAATGCAAGAGCAGTATCGCAGCGATGAGAATGCCATCCGGAACCTGCTCATCGCCACGCCGGACGGCCAGTATCTGCCGCTCAGCCAGTTCTGCGACATCAAGGTGGAAAGCGGAGCTTCCTTTATTTATCGGGAATCCAACGCGCGGTTCATCGGAGTCCAGTTCAGCGTGGAAGGGCGCGATCTGGCCAGCGCCGTAAGCGAAGCGCGCGAGAGAGTCGCGGCGGCCGTCCAGCTTCCCATCGGTTACAAATTCGATTGGGGTGGCGAATACAAAGAGTATCTTTCGTCGCGCGAGCAGATGAAGGTGATCTTGCCATTGACCGCGCTTCTGATTCTGCTGATCCTGTTCGCACTATACGGCAATCTGAAGTTTCCGCTCATCATCTTCTTCAGCGTGATGGTGACGGAGCCGGTCGGTGGACTGCTAGCGTTATGGGTTACCCACACCAATTTCAGCGTATCGTCGATGTTAGGCTTCGTGGCGCTGATGGGCGTCGCGGTGCAGACCAGCGTAATTCTCTATTCGTTCATCAACAAACTGCGTCTGGAAGGCAAAGACATCGCGACGGCGACACTCGAAGCCTCCATGCTGCGGCTGCGCCCAATTATGATGACGGCGCTGGTAGCTTGTTTCGGCCTTTTACCGGCGGCTCTGTCCACGGGCATCGGCAGCGACTCGCAGAAGCCGTTTGCCATCGTGATCGTGGCTGGCCTGGCCTCCCGGCTGTTCCTATCGATCTTCCTCTCGCCGGTACTCTATGCATTGACGGCGCGGGATGGCGATACCTTGCAGGTGTGACAACCGGCCGGGCGGCCCGCAGCCGGCACCTTACATGTCGATTCGCTGCTGCTTGCGGCCATCGAGGTACCAGCATGGGGCATCGCCGAAGTGCGGGAGCAGCGAGCGGACGCAGGTTCGCGTCTCCGGGCTGAGCATCATGAATTCGGTCTTGCCGTCTTTTAGCGGTACGGCGTAATAGGGCCGCACCAAAACCGTGCCCAGCGCGCGCGGCCCGCGCCAACGGGCGACCAACCAATCCCCGATATAGAGCAAGCCAGCCAAAGCCACCAGTCCCGCCACGGTCCACCGGATATATCGCACTTTCTTAGCTTATCAGCGGCGCCCCTTTCGGGCGCGTAACGCGCGTGCAGCATCGCAGGGGCGAGTGGTTATACTGTCCAGAACCTTCTTTACGACCACCTCCGCGGCCGGTCGCGGCTTCCAATGGTTAGCCATGCGATCTTAACCATCGGACGCCTTGTTTTGCGGCCAGCAGTGCTGCGTATAATGAGGGCACGGTCGCTTCTCGCTTGCCAAGTGGAGAGAGCAGTATGGCCGGCGCGGAATGGGCTAAGTCAAGTCTGTTCCGTCTTGTTTCACTTGTAACACCGGGGCTTGTGTTGCCTCAAGATTCCTGCAAGATGGCCGGGACGGTATCATGAAAAGGCAGGAAGCAAACTGAGGAGGACCTCTCGATGCGCAGAGAGTATTCGATAATTCTAAGTGTTGGACTGTTCGCGTTCTCGGTACCGGCATGGGCTCAGACGACCGCCTGTAACCTGGTAACCACCAGCGGAACGCCCACCCAGGCCGATGTGAATGCGGCGATCAGCATGGCCATTGGCGCGACACCCTGCACGGCCAACATCATGGGCGCGAATGTCTGTAATGTCGTCGTGACACAGCGGGTCGTCAACGCCATGTTGGGCCAGGGGTGCGTCGTCGGCACTCACAGCGTGACGGTGACATGGGGCGCCAGCACGGCGGGCACGTATCCCATCGCGGGCTACAATGTCTTTCGCGCGCCCTCATCCAACCCGACCGCGTATGTGCAGATCAACACTGCCCTGCTGACAGCTCTTACCTTCACGGACGCGGCTGTATCAAACAGTGCGATTTACGTTTACGCAATCACGGCTGTAGATTCCCAGGGCAACCAGAGCGCGTACTCTACTGCTGCAACAGCGACCATACCGTCCTCTTAGGATAAGGATAAGTCACCGAGGCGCTTCGCTGGACAGAGAGACGCCGGCTACCGAACGGCCATTGTCACACCTGTCTGGCTGCTTTCTCCAATAGTGATCGTCACCGGTGTGGCCGTGCCGGGCGCAATTCCAAGGGGAATGCGCGCGTTGACTTGCAGTAGCCCGGCGACCTGGTTACCGGCCGAACCTGCGTACAGCACCTCGGCACTCTCGCCACCAATCGACACCGTCACTGTCTGCACGGGTTGGCACAAATCCGCCGGGGTAACGATAATCCCATCCGTCCCCGCTGGCAATGTCTGTCCCTCGCCCGTTCCGTAAATCGAAACCACATCTCCGCGCGCGGCCGGGTTGTTGGGGCCGTTGATGCTGCCGTCCTGGTTCACGATGGCGCCCTGGCCGGCGCCCGACTCGTTCAATGTGAAGACCGCTGGAGAGGTTAGCGCCACGGGTACCGGGAACGGCGCGGAGCGAACACCCTGATACTCCACCTGGATCGCAGTCTGGGATTGCCCGCTCACCTCGTAAGGCACGATGGCGGATAACTGGTCCGCTGTGGTGTACAAGAGCGGAGCGGGGATCCCGTCAAAGAGAACCGTTGTCGAGCCCAGTGAGGTGGCGATGAATCCGGCGGAAGTGACTCGCGCGGTGGCCAGCGCGGAATCCGCCAGGGAGCTTCCAGCGACGGCGACGATTTCACCCGGCGCGACAGGGCCGATCGCGTAACTAGCGGCGTTTCCGACAGCGGAGATTGCCGGCGCCGGCACGCCCGCTCCGGGTACCACCACGCCGCCGTCTACGGTGGACAACGGCAGGGGGCCTCCCCAGGGGTCCGCCGCAATCGCGTTCGTCAATCCGAGCGGATACACTCCGGGCGCCGCGCCAGCGGCCACTTCCACCGAGAGCGTCGCCAGAACCCCATCCGCGATCGCAGCTTGATTCAAGCCCACGATCAGAAGACGCTCCACACCCGGCTCCGGAGTCGACGCCCAAATGCTCTTCGCCGCGCTGGTGAGAGTGTTTCCCAAAGAAACCGAGACTATCGGCGCCTGGTTTAGGTATGAAATGTCAAACTGAATTGCGCTGACTGTCTGGCCCGCAGAAGCGAGCGTGACCTCGATCCCGACCTCGACCGAAGCGCCTCCCTGCGCGACTGCTATCGCTTGGGTAAGCGAGACGGCCGGCGCGGCCGCGGAGGCGACACTACCGGTGGCGAGCGAGAACCACAGCACACCGGGCAAGGCAAGATGGAAGCTGCGTCGGCGCACTAGCGTCAATTGTACAACCCCGGACGCTAAGTCGTCTCTTGCCCTTTGGTACCAGGCTTTGGGTTGCGGGCAGTCCAGGCATGAGTCGAGTTGGGATGACCGCTACTTCACATAGCCGCGACAATCCACCCTGGTGTAGGGCCGGCGAGGTACTTGGAGCTCAGCAGCGTGCTCCCGTCCGTGCCGCCCATATACCAAACAACCACGCTTCCATCGATGTATTGCCAGATCAGGTCCGGGTGGCCATTGCCAGCCAGTTCGGCCGCCGCTACCACCAGCCACCCTGGCTCGGGACCCGAGAGGTATTTCCAGCTCAGCAGGGTGCTCCCATCCGTGCCACCCATGTACCATCCCGTAAGGCTTCCATCGGTGTATTGCCAGATCAGGTCGGGGTGGCCGTTGCCATCCAGATCGGCCGCTGCCTTGACGAGCCAGCCGGGCTCGGGGCCCGAGAGGTATTTCCAGCTCAGCAGGGTGCTCCCATCCGTGCCACCCATGTACCAAACCACTACACTGCCGTCGGTGTATTGCCAGATCAGATCCGGGTGGCCATTGCCATCCAGATCGGCCACTGCGGCAAGGCGCCACCCTGGCTCGGGGCCCGAGAGGTACTTGTAGCTCAGCAGGGTGCTCCCGCCCGCGCCGCCCATATACCAGACCACCACGCTGCCGTCGGTGTATTGCCAGATCAGGTCGGGGTGGCCGTTGCCATCCAGATCGGCCACTGCGACGATGTGCCAACCTGGCTCGGGGCCCGAGAGATAAGTCGAACTCAGATTGGTACTCCCATCCGCGCCACCCATGTACCAAAGCACCGCCGTGCCATTGCTGTTTTGCCAAACGAGATCCGGGTGGCCATTGCCGTCGAAATCGCCGATAACCTCGGCCGGGGCCGCCGCTACTGCTGCTGCTGCTGGGAGCGTTATGGTTCCACTCGTGCCGGTCATCGAAATCGGGTCTGCCGCGGCCGTTGCGCCAGCCACTTCGGTGACGCTGACCGTCGTGGTGGCTGCCGAACTGGCCATCGTCAGGTTGATCACGGCAACGACGCCGTTCTGGATTATTGCGTCGTTCATGCCCGCCACCATGCATGTGTAGGAACCCGCGCTCGAATAACAGACGATCGTCTCGTCCGCCGCACTGGCGCTTGCGCCGGCGACCGCGGCGATGGAGGCGACCTCGCCGGCATCATAAGTCAGTGTCCATTGGATTGCCGCCGGCTCGCTTCCCGCTGGAGAAGTCAACGACAGACTGAGTGCGATGGTACCGCCCTGGGTCGCGGCACCCGACGATAACGCCAGAGCGTCCTGTCCGAACGCCACCCCAGTTACGACTGTGAAAAGGAGAGCAAGCAAAGGAACGCGAGGCAGAGGCCTCGGTAGCCTCTTCTCAGGGATATCTGTGTGCAAACTGGTCGACCTCCGGAGAAAAACCGCCATCGGTGCCCGGCTCAAGCTGGATGGCGAGTGCGCGGCTGCCTCTCGGCTAACCAACTCTAAAACACTTGCAGAGCCGTTTATCTTCTAATACTGTCTAATACTGCCTTAAGTCGGACACCCTCGCTTACCCATGGTGCTACTCAGCAGGCCGACCAAAGTTAGGATCGGCAAACCCCGAACCGAGAATTCCACGCCGAGTGCCGGTTGGCCTGGCGCAGGGCCGTCTCATTCCGAAGCGCTGATCACCCCGAAACGCCAAATTGGAAACTGATTGAACGCCCCGTATTGCAACTGGTATGCCAGCGCCGATTGGCATGGGATTCAAAGAGGTTCGTCGCCGCACGCCGGTTTCCTGCCGCCTTTTACACGGTAGAAGGATCGAAACCGAGAAGTTTTTTCACCAGCCGCAGGAGCGGCAACCGGTCCTACACAGATAACAGGCTCCGAAAGACACGTTTGTACGAAACACCCTGGCGGCTTGTCGAGCCTGGGCGAGCGGGCCGCCGCGCGAATTAACAAGTGCAAACTCTCTCTAGGGGGGTCCGGAAGAGTTACAGAGTGCAACATCTTAAATACGAAAACTAACTTCAGTACACTTCAACCATGAAGAAACTACCGCGCAAATAATACGTCCACCTTGCCCTTGTGTCTTCAGTGAGTCTTCGGCTACTAACCATTACCAATCTAGTTAACTACGCTTACTTACCGTATATTCAGACCTTGAACGCCGATATCGAGTTATCCCAATGCTGAATCGTCTCACGAAACTACAGATCGCCGCTTTTCTGTTTTGCTTTCTACCTGGCAGCTTAGCCTTCAGTCAAACAACTTCTCTGGGCCTCTCGTCCGGTTCCGCCGTAGAGGGTGGCTCTGTGGCACTGAACCTTACCTTAAGCTCGAGCGGCGGCGCACCGGCCGGTTTGCAATGGACGTTTGCGTTCGTTCCCACTGACGCTTCGGTCGTGGTCACCCCCGGGACAGCGCTCAGCAGCGCGAGCAAGACACTGACGTGCAGCTCCGCCAGCGGCTCGGTGACGTGCATGGCCATCGGCGCGACCGATTCGACGATCGCCAATGGTGTAGTCGCGACAGCTACGGTGACGCTCTCGTCGGCAACCAGCGGCGCGACCGTGCCCATCACGGTCAGCAATCCGTCAGCGGCGTTCGCGGATGGATCGGCGATGCCGAACGGATCCAGCGATACGATATCGGCGACTTCGGGCGCGATTACGGTGACGAACTGGTCGCCTGGCCTGTCTTCGCTCTCGTGTACGCCCACGAGTTTGACGACCGGTGGTAAATCCACCTGTACGGTCGCCTTGGCTCAGGCGGCACCGAGCGGAGGTACTGCCGTATCTCTGTCCAGCAGCAGCACGATGCTAACCGTGCCAGCCTCGGTCACCGTGCCGGCTGGTTCGACCTCAGCTACGTCGACGGCAACAGCCGGCAATTGCAACTCGAATCAGAACGCAACACTCACGGCGACCCTCAATGGCGCTGCCAAGACCGTCAGCATCGCTCTGGCGATGCCGGTGCAGGTTTCATCGCTCGTTTGCAGCCCTGCCAGCCTGGGTTCGAATGCTAGCAGCACCTGCACCATCACGTTGAATCAAGCGGCTCCCAGCGGAGGCGCCAGCGTGGCACTGTCCAGCAATGCGGCGTCACTGACGGTGCCGGCGGCGGCGACAGTGGCAGCAGGGTCTGCTACAACGACGTTCAGCGCGGCCAGCGGCACCATTTCCAGTAATCAGACGGCGACGCTGACGGCGACTTACAACAGCACGTCGGTCACAGCCAGCATCAGCCTGACCGCGCCAGCGCAAGTCTCGTCGCTCGTTTGCAGCCCTGCCAGCCTGGGTTCGAATGCTAGCAGCACCTGCACCATCACGTTGAATCAGGTTGCGCCGAGCGGAGGCGCCAGCGTGGCACTGTCCAGCAATGCGGCGTCACTGACCGTGCCGGCGGCGGCGACAGTGGCAGCCGGATCTACCGCAGCCACGTTCAGCGCGGCCAGCGGCACCATTTCCGCCAATCAGACCGCGACGGTGACGGCGACTTATAACAGTGCTTCAACGACAGCCAGCATCAGCCTGACCGCGCCCGCGCAAGTCTCCGCGCTCAGTTGCAGCCCCGCCAGCCTGGGCTCGAATGCTACCAGCACTTGCACCATCACCTTGAATCAGGCGGCTCCCAGCGGAGGCGCCAGCGTGGCACTGTCCAGCAACGCGGCAGCACTGACCGTGCCGGCGGCGGCGACGGTGGCAGCCGGATCTACCGCAGCGACGTTCAGCGCGGCCAGCGGCACGCTTTCCAGTAATCAGACCGCAACGGTGACGGCGACTTACAACAGCACGTCGGCCACGGCCACCATCAGCCTGGTTATGGCGGTGAAACTTTCCTCTTTCAGTTGCAGCCCTGCCAGCCTGGGGCCGAATTCCTCCGGCACTTGCACTGTCACGCTGAACCAGGCGGCTCCCAGCGGAGGCGCCAGCGTGGCCTTGGCCAGCAACAACACGATGCTGACCGTGCCGGTTTCGGTCGCCGTGGCGGCCAGTTCGAGCTCGGCCACCTTCACAGCTACATCAGGCAATTGCGCCACGAGTCAGACGGCTACCGTGACGGCCACTTACAGCAGCACCTCCACCCTCACGGCCGCCATCAGTCTGGTGGCGCCGGTTCAGGTCTCTTCGCTCAGTTGCAGCCCCACCAGCCTGGGGCCGAATTCCTCCAGCACGTGCACTGTTACGCTGAATCAGGCAGCTCCCAGCGGAGGCGCCAGCGTGACTCTATCCAGCAACGAGTCGGCACTGACCGTGCCGGCGTCGGTGACGGTGGCCGCCGCGTCTACCACCACTACCTTCGCCGCCGCCAGCGGCACGATAGCCAACAGTCAGACGGCTACCGTGACGGCCACTTACAACACCTCAGCGGCCGCCAGCATCAGTATGGTGGCGTCGCCGACGGTGACCAGCGTGTCGCCCAGCAGCGGTTCGACGTCCGGCGGCACAGCAGTCACCATCACCGGTACGAACTTTGTCACGGGCGCGACGGTGACATTCGCAGGGACGGCGGCTAGCAGCGTAGCGGTGGTGAACAGCACCACCATCACGGCCCAAACTCCGGCCGGAAGCGCCGGAGCTGTGACAGTGACGGTGACGAATCCTGGGGCCGAGAGCGGGAGTTTGGCGGTTGGGTTCGACTATGCAGTGCCCACGAGCACAACGATTGCCTATGTGCAGGGTAACTTCGCCACGCCGCAAACCGCTTCGACCACGGTAAGCATCGCCTACACAGCCGCTCAAGTCGCCGGCGACCTCAACGTCATCGCCGTGGGTTGGAACGACAGCAAGGCCGTTGTCAGCTCAGTCAAAGACTCGAAAGGTAACGCCTATGCGCTGGCCGTGGGTCCCACGGTACAGAGCGGATACGCATCGCAGTCGATTTACTATGCGAAGAACATCGCAGCGGCGGCTGCCGGAGCGAATACCGTCACAGTGACCTTCGCGAGCGCAGCGACATCGCCCGACATCCGAATACTCGAATATAGCGGAGCCGATCCTAGCAACCCGGTGGATGTAACGGCTGCAGCTACAGGAAGCACCGCTACCAGCAGCAGCGGCGCGGTGACTACGACCAACGCGACCGATCTGCTCTTTGGCGCCAACCTGGTTCAAACCAGCACTACCGCGCCGTGCAGCGGGTTCACCAAGCGGCTGCTGACGACGCCGGACGGCGACATCGCGGAAGACGAGATGGTCAAGACAACAGGCAGTTACACCGCGACCGCCCCACTTAGCCCATCCGGGCCGTGGATCATGCAGATGGTCGCCTTCCGCACGCCAGCGGGAGGAACAGTTCTGCCGTCAGTAACCAGTGTCTCGCCGAATAGCGGGCCAACAACGGGCGGAACGCCGGTCACCATCGCGGGCACTAACTTTGCCGCGGGGGCGACAGTAACATTCGGGACCACGGCGGCCACCAGCATCACGGTGGTGAACAATACCACCATCACAGCCACAGCCCCAGCCGGAAGCGCGGGCAGTGTGACAGTGACGGTAACCGTCGGCGGGCAAAGCGCCAGCTTAACCAGTGCTTTCAGTTATGCCCTTCCGCCGACACTGACCAGCGTGTCGCCGAATAGCGGGCCGACCACGGGCGGAACGGCGGTCACCATCGCCGGCACGAACTTCACCGCCGGATCGACGGTGACATTTGGGACGGCGGCGGCCACCAACGTAGTGGTAGTCAGCGCGACAGAAATCACGGCCACGACGCCGGCTGGAAACACCGGAGCGGTAACCGTGACGGTGACCAACCTGGCGGAACAGAGCGGGAGCCTGGCGGACGGCTTCACCTATGTAGTGGAAACCACGGCGACGCCCGAGTTCGTCTCGCACGTAGCCGAATCGAATTCGCGATCTTCCGCTGTTACCAGCCCTTACCACCTTTACCTGCATCTGGGCGACCCAGCAACAGCCGGAAACGCCATCATCGTTGCGTGCCAGTTCCAGGGTGAAGAGACGCTGACCATCACCGACAATAAGTCCGACACTTACAAGAACGCCGAGGTCTACTATAACTCGAGCAACAACCAGTCCCTGGTGATCGCGGAAGCGTTCAATGTGGCTGCTGGAGCTTACAACCTGACGGCAACATGGAACGGCGAAACTTCGCAATTCCAGTGTGTCAGTTCGCAAATAGCCAATGTGACCGCGGCCGATGGCTCCGGCACGGGCAATGAAGGTTCCGGCACATCCGCGACGGCTGGCAACATGACGCCGACGGCGGCGGGCGACCTGGTGTACCAGGTAGTTGCGAGTTTGAGCGATTCGTTAGCGCAGACGAGCTTCACGGCCGGATCGCAATCGAATATAGCGTGGAATCTCGAAAGCGCGGACCTGAAAGACGGCATGGCCGTCCAGGCCGGCGTGTATTCCTCTACAGCGGCAATCGACCCAGCCATGACCCTGGGCACCGGCGCCACCTGGATCTCGGCCGCGGTTCTGCTCAAGTCCGGGACGGCAGGGGCAGTACCTTCCGGCAAGCGGGTCGCTTACGAAATTCATGAGAACCTTCCGTACACACCAGCCGCAGGCGGAACCGGAAATGCCTATCCGAACCCCGCGACGTTGCAGATTCCGTGCATAGCGGGAGCTACCATAGCAGCCATGATGGACGGCGGCGGAGCCACAAACCCCAGCACGATTTCCAGCATCACGGATTCCAACGGGAATACGTGGACTCAGATCGCCCAGTATGTCTATTCCAATGACGGCGTCTATGCGCAAGCTTATTATGCAAAGAACGTCGCATGCTCCACTGGGTTTGAGACGCTGAAGGTCGCCTTCGCCGATACTACCAACGACGACACCATCGTCTTTTACGTAATTCCCGGCGCTGCAGCTAGCCCGCTGGACACGTACAGCGGCAGCGCACAGGACATAAGTAACGCAGGCTCAACCGTGACCTTGGGTTACACACTGACTCCGGCGGCATCGGGTGAGATTGTAATCGCCGAGGAGAACTGGTACTACAACACCGCCAGCGGAGCTGCCGGGACGAATTGGCTGTTTGATTCATCGTATTATTCCGGCATCGTGCTGGATGGTCCGCAACCTATCGATCAGAACGGCGGGTGGATGCATTACTACACCACTTCCACCAGCACTCTGAGTTTCACTTACAACATGTTGTCCAGCAGCGATGCGAACGGACCGGCGGCTGGAATGGCAGTGGCGTTTAAATAGGGACGCGGGCTGATCGCTCCGCTAACAGTCCTGGCAGCACGCGCGGGTGGTAATGGGTTTGGGCCCACTGCCGCCCGCGTTGCATTTACGACGCGATTCCTGTCCGATGCGATGCGCGCGCTGCAGAGTCAGGAACCGTCCGGCATCCCGTAGTAGACCTGGGTCGAGTACTCTACCTTTACCCATCCGTCCCGCCGGTGCCGGACAAACAGGGCGTCTACCTTCTCCATCAGCGCGGCGAACCCACCCGTCCCCGGCAGCGGCGTGTAGGATGACGATGCCACTCGCCCCCGGAGCCCTTCGAGGTCAAGTGTCTGCTGGTGGTCGAACCGGGCCATACGCCATCCGGCTCCGCCGAACAAGCGCGCGATGCGCTCGGTGTCGATACGCGGCTTCTCCGGCGCGTGGCGGGCAATCAGCGCTTCATAATCGCTCATGAAGCCGGCTTGCCGCTTGCGTTCGTTCCACACCAGCATCAGCCAGCCACCGGGCTTGAGAATCCGCCGGAATTCGGCGCAGGCCAGGTCCGCATCGAACCAGTGCGCCGCCTGCCCGGCTGTGACCAGGTCCACGCTGGCGGCCGGGAGCGTAGTGGCCTCGGCGCGTCCGTCGATGGCCTGAAATCGCGCCATCCCAACCAGTGCCTTTTGCCCGGCGTCGCGCATCTCGGGATTCGGCTCGACACCGAAGACGTAGCAACCCCGGTCCAGAAACAGACGCGCCAGCAGTCCGGTACCGCAACCGATGTCGGCAACTGAGCACCCGGAGCGCAAACCGCATTCCCGCTCCGCGAGCGCAACCACTTCAGCCGGATAGGTGGGCCGGTGCCGCGCGTACGCGTCCACCCGCACCGAAAATCTGCGTGTCGGATCCTGATCCACGTCTACAGTTATCATATCCGCATATGGCCACGCAGCCTCACATCGCGGTGGTCGGCAGCGCCAACGTCGACCTCACCACCTTCACCGACCGGTTTCCAAGGCCGGGCGAAACCATCTTCGGCAATGGATTTCACTTGGGCTTTGGCGGCAAGGGCGCCAACCAGGCGGTAGCGGCGCGGCTCTGCGGGGCCCGCGTGTCGATGATCGCGCGCGTCGGCGACGACCTGTTCGGCAAGGCCACCATCGATAACTTCACCGCGCGCGGCGTGGATGCGGCCCGCGTGCTGATTACCGAGGGGGTCTCGAGCGGCGTGGCGCCCATCTTCGTCGATTCGGCCGGCCAGAACCGCATCCTGGTGGTCAAGGGCGCCAATGACCGGCTGCTGCCCGCCGATATCGACGCGGCCGCGCCGGTGCTGCGCGAGGCCGATGCGATCGTCGTGCAGTTGGAGATCCCGCTCGAAACCGTCTACTACACGCTTCGCTTCGCCCGCGCGAACGGCATCCGCGCCATTCTGAATCCCGCGCCCGCCCAGCCGCTCGATCCGGCCGAGCTGGCTTACGCCGACTACGTGATCCCCAATGAAACCGAGGCTGAGGCGATCGCCGGCATGCCGGTGAGCAGCCTTCACGAAGCCCGCGATTGCGCGGTACACCTGCTACGCAGCGGCGTGCGGCGGGTGATCGTCACGCTCGGCGCGAATGGCGCCCTCTGCGCCGGCGAGGACCGCATGGACCACATCCCGCCGTTCGCCGTCGAAGCCGTCGATACCAGCGGCGCCGGCGACGCCTTCATCGGCAGCTTCGCCGCGTTCCTGGCCGCCGGCGAGAATGAGACCGACGCGATCGCGCGCGCCAACCTCTACGCCGCGCTGTCGACGCTTGGTGTGGGCACGCAAGCATCCTTCGTTACACGCGATCGGTTGGAGGAAGCATGGAGCCAGCGGCCGCAAGCGTAGGTGAGCGCGGAAAGTGAGTTGGCGGAAGGCAGTGCGGATCGAACACACCAGCGGCCGAAACGGCCGCCGAACGGTTTTGAAGACCGTCCCAGACACCAGTCCGGATTGCCTTCCGCCAACAGTCTAGCAGCCTCGGCCAAGGAACTGCGGGGCATCCTGCCGCACATCCTGCCGCAACAAAGACAAAAGAACCGGCGGCAAGACCGCCGGCGTTACCAAGAAAACTCGCGCCGTGGCGCCGGCGGTCTTGCCGCCGGTTCTTTGCCAGGCAGCGGGAATGCCTACGCTGGTACTTTGCTTTCCGGCGATGCAGCCCCTTGCGGAGCGATCCAAGCTAACATTGTTTCTTGAAAGGCTGGCCCACTTGATCCACAACGGCGAATACATCAAGGACATACTGGCGCGGGAGCCGGGAGCGAAAGTCGCGGCGCGCGGCTGGGTGAAGACGCGGCGCGACGGCAAGGGCGTGCACTTCGTGCAACTGCAGGACGGGTCCTCGGCGATCGACCTGCAAGTGGTGATTCTCGCCGGACTCGCGTCCGACGCGGTGCTGGCCGCGGTCACCACCGGATCGTCGCTCCGCGTGGAGGGTACCGTGGTGGCGTCGCCCGGCCCCGGCCAGCCGGTGGAGCTGCGCGCCGAAGCGATCGAAGTGTACGGCGCGGCCGATCCGGCCACCTACCCGTTACAGAAAAAGGGCCACACCATGGAGTTTCTGCGCGAGATCGCCCATCTGCGCTCGCGGAGCAACACGTTCAGCGCCGTGTTTCGCGTTCGCAACGCCCTCAGCTACGCGATTCACCGGTTCTTTCAGGACAACGGTTTCGTGTACATCCAGACGCCGCTCATCACCACGCTCGATTGCGAAGGCGCCGGCCAAATGTTCCAGGTGACCACGCTCGATCTCGCGGCCACGCCAAAGTCACCGGAAGGCCGGACCGATTTCAGCGGCGACTTTTTCGCCAAGCCGGCGTATCTGACGGTCAGCGGACAGCTCGAAGCAGAGATGTTCGCGTCCGCGTTTGCCAACGTCTACACTTTCGGGCCCACCTTCCGCGCGGAGAATTCGAACACGCCGCGCCACCTGGCCGAGTTCTGGATGATCGAACCGGAAATGGCCTTCGCCGATCTCGACGACGACCGGCGCCTGGCGGAGCGGTTCCTCAAGGCCGTGCTGGGGGAAGTGATGGACCGTTGCCGCCCGGATCTCGAGTTCTTCAATAAGCGCATCGACAACACGCTGCTCGCGACGCTGGCCAACGTGGTGGAGAACGACTTCGTGCATTTGCCGTATTCGGAAGCCGTGCGCATCCTGGAGGATGCAGCGGCCAAGGGCAAGACGTGGGAGTTCCCGGTGAGTTGGGGCACCGACTTGCAGAGCGAGCACGAGCGTCACCTGACCGAAGAGGTGTTTCGCAAGCCGGTGGTGGTGACCGATTATCCGACCGGCATCAAGGCCTTCTACATGCGCCTCAACGACGATGGCCGAACCGTGGCAGCGATGGACGTGCTGGTGCCGCGCATCGGCGAAATCATTGGCGGCAGCCAGCGCGAGGAGCGCCTGGACGTGCTGCGCCAGCGCGTCGCCGGGCAGGGGCTGAAGGAAGAGGATTACGCCTGGTATCTCGACCTGCGGCGCTTCGGTTCGGTACCGCACGCCGGCTTCGGCCTCGGCCTGGAGCGGATGATGATGTACCTGACCGGCATGAAGAACATCCGCGATGTAATTCCCTGCCCCCGCACGCCGGGCTCAGCCGCCTTTTAGGAGCTTGCTCGAAAACACCAAAGGCATGATAGGCACAGATCAACACAGATGAACGCAGATTCAAAAGAACTGATCTGATTCGTGTTCCTCCGTGGCCCCAAGGTGCTTTGACGGAGTTCTTCAGCGGTCTGCTCGATTCGAAGATCCTAACCCGGATATCCGGCAGGAATGATCCTCGGTGCAATGTCGAACTCACCCCGCGATTTGACAATAAACCGCGTACCGCCGATCGCGAATTTGATACATCGGCATAAGCTCGTATTTGGCGCCTTCTCCGGCGACGTTGAAACGCAGCTCCGATTTCGATTCAGTCCGGATCCACTGGTCCGGTCCGATACCTGGTCCTGCAAATGTCTTCGGCAGAGGATCCGGTGAAGGCAGGTTAGCCGGAACGGTTTCCCCACTGTGGATTATCTTGCTCGCTCCATCGGCCGGACCGGGTCCCAGATCCGCGGCAAGAACCAGCGGGCCATACAAGACGGCAGCGACAGAGTCATCGCCCAGCAGTGTTTCTTGCCGCAATTCCATGGGCAAGGCGACGCTGATGGTGTCGCCGTCCTGCCAGACTCTTCGAATCGCGAGATACGATCCTCGATCCGCGACGGCTTCCAAGGTTCGGCCGTTGATCTTCACCTGCGCGCCATCCGTGGTCCAACCCGGAATCCGCACATGAATTGCGCGGGCGATGGGGCGCGAGGTCTTGATCCTCAGAGTCGTACCCTGCTCGCTGGGGAATTGAGTGACCTGGTCGATGAGCAGGCCTTCCTCTTTCCAGTCGAGGGTCGATGCAAGAAACTGGTTCACGTAAACATCGCTGCCACGGCGGAAAAAGATCGTGTCGGTGAACTTGGCAAATTCCTCCGCGCCGGTTCCCGTACAGCACCAGAAGGATTCCTCGGGCGAGTTATAGGCGCGCCAGTATCCGGCAGCAAGCGGGAAGAAGTACTGCTTCAAACCGTTCGCATCTTGCGTCCCCAGTCTACAGTTGAAAAGCGAACGTTCATACGCATCCATCCAGCGTGCGTCCCCGGTCCAGCCAAAAACAAGCCGCTGCAGCTTCATCAAGTTGTAGGCCACGCAGCATTCCGCATTCTTCCAGCCGAGGGTCCCTTTGAGTTGTCCCGCCGGCGCGTTCCAATGTTCATCGAGACTTGTGTTCCCGATGACATAGTTGCGCGCGGTCAGCACTTCTTCGAGAAAGTACTCGGCAATCTGCCTGTACCGTCGGTCGCCTGTGACTTCATACATGCGGGCAGCGCCGATTATCTTCGGAACGTTCGTGTTTGCATGGAGGCTCTGCAATTCATCCCGGCGCTCCGCCAGCGGATCGAGAATGCCTGGCTGCTCGAAGAGGCGGGCGGTCTCGATATATCTGCTTTTCTTCGTCAGCGCCCCCAGGTTCACGAGGACCTCGTTCATGCCTCCGTATTCGGTGCGCAGCATGCGCTGACGTTGCTCGGCGCTGATGCCCGAGAAATAGTCTCCAGCCCACTCGGCCATGCCTTCGGCAATTTGCAGCGCCTCGGAGTTGCCCGCCAGGACGTACATATCGAGCAGACCTGCCAGGATCTTATGGTAGGTATAGAAGGGCGCCCAGACCGGTATTCCTTGCACGAGGTGTTCGAACAAACCGGCCGGGTAGGCGCTCAGATATCCGGTCGCGGTCTTTCTCTGGCATTGTGCCAGGCCGGAGACCAGTTCCCCGCCCTTCCTCTTCAGCACTTCGTTTCCGGAGGTGGCTGAAGCCAGAGCGACGGCTGACAGGAAGTGCCCCCCGGCGAAATGGCCGCGCAATTCACAGGAGGGATCCTCCCAACCTTTGTATGGCGCCGCGCTCGAGGAGATGCCGGCTGTGACCCGAAATGAATGCAGAAGCCGATCGACGGAAAGGGAATCCAGGTAGCGCGCATTGATCTCCGCCTGCTCCTTGAACATGCCGGGAGCGAGGCGGACCGAGCCCAGCGGAAAGGGAGTTAGCCTTGCGCTTGCGTCAGAGGGAGTATCCGCGCATAAGACTCCCGCCGGCGCCAGGGAGCGCATGAGACCGAGGCCAGCAGCGGCTGTGCTCGTCTTCAGGAAATTGCGGCGGGAACGATCTGTCATTCGAAGCTCTCCTATTACCGATCTGTCGTGGGCGTCAGAACCTCCGGCTGAAGCCGTCAGCGCCGCGATATACCTGGATCCCATCGGAAGCGGCACGGGTTTCCGCCACGCACTGCGTTACTGGCGAGATCCGCCACGGGCGTTTGGATCTCAGATATATCGGGCTGTGATGTTCTCGATCAGTTCCTGACGTCCGGACCGTGGCTGCGGAGCGATTCGCTCGGCGACCGCGGCGTCGGAAACCGCTTCCAACGTCATCTTGCCGTCTAGAATGGCGCGGCCGAGATCGCCGCGCCATCCGGCATAGCGCTGGTTGACAATGCCGGCGAGCTCGCCGCGCTCGACGATCGCCGCCGCGTTGAGCAGGCCCCGCGCGACCGTGTCCGCGGCTCCGATATGCGCGTAGAACAGATCCGCCGGATCGATGCTCTGGCGGCGCAACTTGGCGTCGAAGTTATTGCCACCCGTCGTGAATCCGCCGCCCTGCAGAATGTGGTAGACCGCCATGGTGATCTCGCGAACGTCGTTGGGGAATTGGTCGGTGTCCCATCCGTTCTGCGGGTCGCCGCGATTCATGTCGATCGAGCCGAAGACGCCCAGCGCAACCGCGGTCGCGATCTCGTGTTCGAAGCTATGCCCGGCCAGCGTGGCATGGTTCGCTTCGATGTTGAGTTTCACTTCCTTCTCGAGGCCGTTCGAGAGCAGGAACGCATAGACGGTTTCCACGTCGTGATCGTACTGGTGCTTGGTGGGCTCGTGCGGCTTCGGTTCGATCAGGATCGTGCCGCTAAAGCCGATCTTGTGTTTGTGCTCGACCACCATCCGGAAGAAACGCCCGAGTTGCGCCTTCTCCTGCTTGAGATCGGTGTTGAGGAGCGAATCGTAACCCTCCCTGCCACCCCACAAGACATAGTTCTGTCCGCCGAGCCGTTTCGTCAACTCCATGCAGTGGCGCACTTGCGTTGCCGCAAAACGGAAGACATCCGGATCCGGATTGGATGCGGCGCCGGCCATGTAGCGGGGATGGCTGAACAGGTTCGCGGTGCCCCAAAGGAGCTTCACGCCGGTCGCCGCCATCTTGGCTGCGATCGAGTCGCCGATCCGCGCGAGGTTGTCCACGTGTTCGCGAATGGTAAATGCCTCGGCCATGACGTCCGTGTCGTGGAAGCAGAAAAAGGGGAGGCCGAGGCGAGTGAAGAACTCGAAGGCTTCGTTCAGTTTGTGTTCCGCGTGCGCCTGGTCCATCGGGCCGCTATTCCAAGGACGCCCGAAAGTCCCCGGACCGAACATGTCCGCACCCTCCGAACAGAACGTGTGCCAGTAGCAAACTGCCATTCGAAGATGGTCTTCCATTCTCTTGCCAAGGACGAGACGGTCCTTGTCGTAATATCGATAGGCGAGCGGGTTGACGGAATCGGCACCCTCGAAGCGGATGGGTGGGATATTGGCGAAATACGACGTGGTCATTTCTTAGGCTCCTCGAATCACTATTTTGAACGCCCGGCGAGAGCGCCCGCTACTTTGCAGGGCCGGCCGCGAACGGGTCCCCGAGCGATAGCGACGAGATTATGGTAGCGTTACCATGGCCGTCTTTGCAATGCCTGTCCGTCCGGTTTTTTTGCGTCGTTTCGCAAAAGGGGGTATGGTGGGAAAGATGTTACGCAGTCAGATTCCGGGCCTCGCGCCCGCCCTGGGCGGGGCCAGGCGTGGGGCCATGGCCGGCTAGTGAGGATATCCACGCCACCACGTTCCAAAATCACCATCGCCGATGTCGCGCGCAGGGCCGGAGTCTCGCCCATGACTGTTTCGCGTGCGATCAACGACCCGGAGGCTGTGGCGGAAGGCCGGCGCCGCGTGGTGCTGCAAGCAATCGAGGCTCTCCACTATTCGCCGAATCCCGCCGCCAGAGCCCTGGCCGGCGGCAAGCCGGTTCGTCTCGCGCTTTTCTATGACAATCCGAGCACGGCTTATCTCAGCGCATTCCTCCTCGGCAGCCTGGAGGCGGCCCAGCGGCAACACGCGCAATTGACGGTCATCAAGTGCCAATCCGGAGCGGAGAAAAAGGCCGTGGTGGAACTCTTGGGTATCGGCGCCCAAGGTGTTTTACTTCCGCCACCGCTTTGCGATTCCGCCAGATTGCACAAGATGATCCGGTCCGCGGGTTTATTGGCAGTCTCGGTAGCCGGTGGAGCGCGCTTCGCCGAATCCCCTTCCTTTCGTATCGACGATTTCGCCGCCGCGGCTGCCATGACGCGCCACATCATTGACCTCGGACACCGGAGGATTGGCTTTATCTCCGGCAATCCCGACCAAATGGCAAGCGCGGAACGCGCTCGCGGCTATCGCGCAGCGCTGGGGGACGCTCGCATCGAGCTTGACGAGGCGCTGATTCGACCGGGCCTCTTCACTTACCGTTCCGGCCTGATCGCCTGCGAGGCGCTGCTGGAATTGCCCGATCCGCCCACCGCTGTTTTCGCCAGCAATGACGATATGGCGGCGGCCGCCATTTCCGTCGCGCACAGGCGCCACCTGGACGTGCCCGCCGACTTCACGGTTTGCGGCTTCGACGATACGCACCTGGCTCGCTCGATCTGGCCCGAACTGACGACCGTCCGGCAACCCATCTCGGACATGGCGCGTGCAGCCACGGCATTGCTGATCGACCTGGCAAGCGGGCGGCGCCGCACTCGAACTCCCGAGCCGCAGGTGAGTGAGTTCCCATTCAGCCTGGTCCGCCGTGAGTCCGATGCTCCCCCGCGCTCGAAATCGCGGCGCCACAGAGACGCGCCGGCAAGTGAGTGCGTGGGCCAGGTGAGCCGCTAAGCCGCGCATCAGCGACGCCTTGGTAACGAGGAACGGAATTCGGCTGCCGGAGCCGATCGGGATGGCGGAAAAGAGAAAAACAGCTCCAAAAATGAACCGTTGGATGTATACTCTACATCGGGCCGGCACGATGGAAATCCAGGTAACAGTGAATAGGACATGAAAGTCCAAAATGGAAATTCCAGCCAAAGCGTTGGTTGGCGCTGGGGTTGCCGGGCCAGCCAAGACGTCTCGGAAAGGATGATACGGGTTTGGCCGCAACGCTCGGGCCCGAACTGGACCTTATGAAAACAACGATACTGTTCTGTCTGGCACTGCTGCTGCTGACATCGGCTCCCGCGCAGGCGCAGCCCGCCATCGCCGCCAACGGCGTCCTGAACGCGAGTTCCGGCCTCCCCGACGTGGCTCAGGGATCCTGGTTTGTCATCTTCGGCACGGGACTCGGTCCGGCCGCGATTTCCATCCAGAATGTGGCGCCGTACCAGGCCAAGCTTTCCGGGACCAGCATCGCGTTCACGCCAGCCTCCGGCGGTGCGCCCGTCAGCGCGCTGATGTACTACACCGTCGCGACCCAGGTAGCGGGGTTGCTGCCATCCAGCACCGCGGCCGGCGCCTACAATGTCACAGTGACCTACAACGGGCAGACCAGCCCCGCTCAAAGTGTCAATGTGGTGGCGCGCAACTTCGGGTTTGCCACCGAGACTGCCAACGGCCAGGGCCCGGCCCAGGCCACTTATAACGATTTGGTTCTCAACCGATTCACCACCAGCACGCAAGGCGAATGGAGCCAGCGCCCGGCCAAGCCCGGCGACTTGATGGTGCTGTGGGGAACGGGGATCGGGCCCGACCCGGCTTCCGACGTCACTGGCGGCACTTCGGGCGATCAGACTGCCGCGGGCCAGGTACAGGTGATCGTGGGAGGAACCGCAGTGACCCCGTTATACGCGGGACGATCCCCCGGTTCGCCGGGGTTGGATCAAATCGACTTCACGGTTCCATCGAATGTGACGCCCAGTTGTCTCGTCAGCCTTCAGGTGAAGGCCGGCGGCCGGCTTTCCAACCTGGGATCGATCGCGGTGGCGGCGGCGGGCCAGACCGCGTGCTACAGCCCGACGCTGACGCAGGCCCAGTTGGCGACGCTCGACCAGGGCGGAACCCTCACCATCGGGAATTTCCATCTCGGTAAGACCTCGACGACCCTCATCGACTCCGGGCGCGTCTACAACGAGCAGAGCGAGAGCGCCAACGGCTGGTTCGGCAAATACACTGTCGACACGGTGGCCAACGCGAATTTCGCGCTGGTTCAATCGGGCGCCTGCTTCCTCATCGAGCGCACCGGCACGCTCGACCAGGTCGGCTTCGGCCTTGCGCCCGAATCGCTCGACGCCGGCGCACTGTTGGAGTTGAATGGACCGAACGCTTCGAATATGTCGATCCCGCGTCAATCGGACAACAGCTACAGCGCAATTCTATACTCGAGCGGGCTGGGCTCAGTGGTCCCCAAGAGCGGCAGCCCCACCCTGGTCGAGGGCACGTACACGGTGTCCGGCACGGGCGGGGCCGACGTTGGCAGTTTCTCGGCGGCGGTGAGCCTTCCCAGCGACTTCACTTGGACCAATGAGAACACCATCGCTAACCCGATCCCGCGCGCCTCGCCGCTCAACGTCACGTGGACGGGCGGCGGAACGGGATTGGTCACCATTATCGGAGCCTCGTCTGTGCCAGCGGGCGGAACGGCCGCAAGTCCGATCTACTCCGCGTTGGCATTCAACTGTATTGCTCCGGCCTCGGCGGGCAACTTCACGGTGCCGGCGAACATACTCGGGCAATTGGCTGCGGCTTCGGGCGATACGACCAGCGCTTCGATCGGAACCCTCGCTTTGTTCGCAATACCGGATCCGAGCACGGGCCAGGGGACGTTCACCGCGCCGCTGACCGCGGGCGGGAAAATCGATCAGGGCGTCATTATCTACGGCATTGGCGCGCTGAAGACGACCGGATACAACTGAGGCTGTGCTAGCGTCCAGCTTGTTCAGGACGGCGCAAAGCTCAATAGCGGCCGAGGATAAAACTCAAGTCGACCTGGGCAACTCTCTCGATGGGTTCTCCATTGAGAAGTGTCGGCTCATAGCGCCAATGCTTGACTGCGTACTGGGCAACCCGCCGCAGCGCCAAGGGACCGCTGACGACGTTGGTCTCGACGATGCGGCCGTCCTTGGCGATCCGCGCATCGATGGTGACCACTCCGGATATGTGGGCTTCTATGGCAGCCGGCGGATAGATGGGGGTTACCATATGGACGAGCCGGCCGCTCTGAACGGCGCCTTCGACGGCTGAACCTGTCTGCCTCGACGAAACCCGCACCATTGGTGAATTGCCCTCAGCCGGAAACATGTTCTGTTGCCGGACGGCAGGCTGGTCGGGCGACTGTCCCGATGCAAGAGACTGGGCCTGGCTCACTCCCGCTCCTCCGGCCAGGGCCGCAACGCTTAGAACCAGCAGACTCCGTAGCGCGTTTTTCTTAGTCATGAGCGATCCTTTCTAAGTGGATCTGTCCGACCAGTCATCCACTGATGAGGCGAGTATAACGTGCGCCTATTCGCCTGGAAACGCATGATTGTACTGGTCCCGTTCTAAGCGATTGGATCTTACTAGAAGGCCTGGTACGGCCTCAGCGGCGCCCCCTTACTCGCGTGGAGTTTCGTTGCCAAGGAACGAGATCGGCGTCGTCGAGCGCTTCTCCTGGTTTCCGGGGGGGGCCCATCTTGGACCTGCCGTTTCACGCCTGATGCCGGGAGTTATCTAGGGGAATAGCTAGGTACTAGAGAACTATCCTATATCATCTACTGTCTGAATTAACAGTTCTGAATGGCAGCCGTGAAGCCACGTGGGGGTTTCAGGACCGCTGGCTGAAAGGCAGTTAAATCATGCTAATACAGCTATACCGAGACTGTGAAGGATTAGCTTTCGGATACTCCACTCGCTACCATTCCAATTACCACTTTTGTACTTGACATCACACTTTCTTTGGATCAATACTAATACTTCGTTTAGTACCATCATTACTTACAGAACCTAACTGAATCGTCCATTTCAGTGGGAAGCATCTGGGAACGTTAGCTAGCCGTTCCCTGCTTGGCAGTGTAGCGAAGGAGGGCGGTCATAACCAGAAAATGCTTCATCTTAGCAGGGTTATCTCTTGTCGCGAGGGCTCAGAAGGCACTGGTCGACGATGCGGATTTCTCCGGATGGCAGAGCTTCGGGGCCGGAGCTTGGACCGCGGAAGGCGGCGAGCTTGTCGGGCGCTTCGATAAGAAAAGGCCCAGTCCCGGTTATATCTTTACGCGCGAAATGTTTACGGACTTCAGGCTGGCCCTGCTATTTCATATTTCCAGCGGAGGCAGGAGTTGTGTCTTTGTTCGTGAACCGCGGCGAAAGTGGGGCCTCGACGGCGTTAACCGCCCGGGCTCCGGTCCCAGTGGTGGCTATGAAGTGCTGATCGACTATCAGGATCGTGACAATCCCACCGGGACGATCAACAACATACAGAAATCAAAGAAGTCGGTCGGTGGTGAAGAGAAGTGGAACGAGATGGAGATCATTTGTAAAGGGAGCGATATCCGAGTTTCCGTTGGGGGACAGATCGTGAATCGTTTCAACCAGTTGCGAGTGCAACCGGGCGTGATTGGTTTCGCCGTGCCCGACACAGCGTCAGACGACTTCATTGTGCGCTTTCGCAATATTGTGATTTCGGCCGTTGCATGACCTTTAACTCCTTTGCGTTAAATGGTTTCCCGAGATCAAAGGGTTAGTCCCAAGTGCGGGCAGGGGCATCAGGGCGATTGGCAAAGCACGGGAGAGAAAGAGCCGTTGGATCAGCCGTTCTCTCCGCCGGTCGCGCCAGCATCCCGGAAGGAAATGATTCCGTAATAGAGGATACAAACATGGACAGACATCGAGCAGCTTTCAACGCCACGCGGGCACCCAGGAGCCGGATTTTTGTTTTGCTGGTCTCGCTGGTTCTCTTTTCTTCGGCGGTTTTCGGTCAGGTGTTAGGATCGATTTCGGGTTTTGTTCACGATCCCACCAGCGCCACGATTCCCGGCGCCGGCGTCACCGTAACGAACTCGGAAACCGGCCTCACTCGCACCTTGGTGACCGATGACCGCGGCTACTACGAGGCGCTCTCGCTTCCCGTCGGCCGCTACGATGTCAAGGTTCAGAAGACCGGATTTCGCAACCTGGTCCGCTTCGGCATCGATCTGGCGGTAGCTCAGGATGCCGTTGTCGACATCGACATGCAAGTCGGCATTGTCAAGGAGGAGGTCCAGATATCGGGCGACGCCTCCCTAGTGAATGTGGCCACCACTTCCATTTCCGGATTGGTGGACGGGATTGCCGTCAAGGACCTCCCGCTCAACGGCCGCAGTTTTGACAATCTGATCACGCTCAATCCCGGTACGGCCAATACAACCGCGAACCGTTCGACTACCACCACCAGCGGCGGCCAGGGCAATAACTTTTCGGTGGCCGGTAATCGCGAAGACTACAATCTGTTTCTTCTCAACGGCATCGAATACAGCGGCGTATCCACGGCCGACGTGATTCCCGGCGGTCTCAGCGGCCAGTTACTGGGTGTCGACGCAGTGCGGGAATTCAACGTGCTGGAAAGCACCTATGGCGCGGAATATGGCAAGCGGCCCGGCGGTCAAATCAGTCTGGTGACCATGTCGGGGAGCAACCAGTTCCACGGCAATGCCTTTGAATTCCTCCGCAACAGCTTTTTCGATGCGCGAAACTTCTTCGATCATACGATTGGGCCGCCCCCGTTCAAGCGCAACCAGATGGGAGGGTCCGCCGGCGGTCCGCTGCGGAGAGACAAGACGTTCATTTTCGGCAGCTACGAGGGATTCCGCCAGCGTCTCGGCGTCAGCGAGGTGGCGATTGTTCCCGACAACAACGCGCGGAATGGATACCTGCCCAACGCCAGTGGAACTTTGGTGAACATCGGATTGGCTCCCGGCATCGCGCCGTACTTCTCCCTCTGGCCGGTTGCCAACGGGCCCGAACTGGGTGGAGGCGCCGCGTACTTTTATGCCAACCCGGCGCAGGCGATCCGCGAAGATTTCGGAAACCTGCGTTTCGATCACAACATTACCGATAGCGATCTTTTCTCCGGCGTCTACACCGTCGACGACGGATACAGTCTGAATCCGGGAGCGACCGACCTGCAACTGACCGTCAGCAACATGCGTTCGCAGGTGGCCAGCCTGCAGGAGACCCACACATTCAGTTCCTCGGTGATCAATACGCTGCGGGGCGGGTTTACTCGCGCGGCGTGGCTTCTGAACACGGCTCCGCCGGTGGGGGAAACCAACCTGTCGTTCGTCGAGGGCCAGCCGATGGGCAGCATCAGTATCGGCGCGGTTGGCACAGGACAGCTCAGCGCCATCGCGGGGGCGGGTTCCAACGGGTCGCAACAGTTCGAAGACATCGTCCGGAATCTCTTCACCGTCACCGATTCGGTGGCGTTCGTCAAGGGCATCCACAAGATTGAGATCGGTGGATGGTTCCAGAGGGTCCAGTCCAACGATAACGCCGCCGACCAGAGAAACGGCATTGCCACGTTCTCCGATCTCCAGCACTTCATGCTGGGCGAGGCGACGCAGTTGGTCGCCACGCTGAACCCGATTGAGATCGGCTGGCGTCAAGCCGCCGGTGCGGCGTATGCCCAGGATTCCGTCCAGTTGCGTCCGAACCTGACCCTCACTTTCGGCGTTCGTGACGAGTCCAACAACGGCTGGAATTCGCCGCAGGGGATGGCGGCCAATTTCGTTTACAACAACTACGGAGTGCTGAAGACGCAGCCGGTCGTCGGAAGTTCCGTCTACTCCGTCAACAATGCAAAACTCATGATCGCGCCGCGCGCCGGTCTCGCCTGGGCGCCATTTTCCTCGCACACTGCGATCCACGCCGGATACGGCATGTATTACGAGCAGTTGGATTACATGGGGGCATGCTGCGACTCGACTCCCAACGGCATGTACAACAACCGCATCGCGGTAACCCCCTCCGCTTTCCCGGTTCTCTTCGCGCCGGGGCAAACGCTTCCGGGGGCCAAGATCGGGCCCAATGGCGTTCAGCCCGACTTGAAGATGCCGGCGGTATACCAGTACAGTCTGAGGGTGGACCAATCGCTCGCCGCGAACACTCTCTTCTCGGTGGGCTACGTGGGCGAGCACGGCTACCATTTGCTCGCAACAACCGACGCGAACACCGCCGTTCCCACCATCGTCAATGGCGCGGCGTACTTCGCGCCAAAGTCGCCCAAAATGAACCCAGCGCTGTCGAATGCCCGCTATGAGGTATCGAACGGCTACAGCAATTACGACGCAGTGCAGGCCGATCTCACCCAGCGATTCAGCCACGGCATTCAGTTCCGGGCCAACTACACTTACTCCAAGAGTCTTGACGACCATTCGGCGTCGTTCCTCTCGAATGCGGGCACGGGCGCCACGGTCACCTACATGGATCCCTTCGATCCCCGCCTGGACTACGGTCCGTCGAATTTCAACGTAGCCCAGCGCTTCGCCGGCAACTTCAGCTACGAACTGCCCGCAGGCAAGGGCAAGCGGTTTCTCAGTGGCGCCACCGGCGTTGCGAATGCGCTTTTTGGCGGCTGGCAGGTCAACGCCATCATCACCGCTCAGACCGGGTTCCCGTTCACGCCGCTGGTGGGATTCAATCAGTCCGGCGACGGCGACACACGAAACCCGGACCGCGTCGAAATGAACCCGAGCTTCAGCGGCCCTATCATCGAGGGCTCGCCGAGCCAATGGTACAACCCCAAAGCCTTCCTGCTCCCAGCCGCCGGCACGTGGGGCAATGCGGGCCGGGACATTCTCACGGCCCCGGGCCTGTTCGACCTGGATGGGTCCATGTTCAAGACCTTCCATTTCGGCGAACGAATGAACCTGCAATTCCGAGCCGAGTTCTTTAATCCGCTCAACCACACCAACCTGAATATGCCGTTGATCACCACGTTCACCTCTTCGGGAGCATACTCGTCGAGCGCCGGGGTCATTACCTCGACGGCGACCACGTCCCGGCAAATGCAGTTCGCACTCAAGTTCGGCTGGTAGGGTCTGTCTGAAACGCGCCTGCCGTCCCGCCACGGACGCCGCCAAGTAATCCCCACTTGGTTGGCGGCCGCGGTGGGACGGCAGGCGCGCTGGGTTTTCGAACCGATAGGAGATTAGCGATGAAAAGGAATTGGGCCGGGGAGTTTCTGGCGGGAAGAATCTCCCGCAGAGACTTTGTCGACTACGCGGCGGTGGCGGGCGCCAGCGTGGCAGCTACGGGCAGGATTCTGCGGGCGCAGCGGATCGAGCAAGCCGGCGCATCGCCGAAGGCCGCCGACTATGACCAGACGAACCTGAATCCGTATGAGGAGTGGCGCAAGAAGGAAGGTATACCGGTCTATTCAGGGCACAGCCTGGCGGATATTCGAAAAGCGGCACTTCAGCCCTGGAAGCGGATGGGAGCGCAGGGCGCTTACGTCGATTTGATCGGCGGGGAGGGCGTCAATGACGCTTATCTGTGCGAGATTCCGCCGCACGGCCAGACCAATCCGCAGCGATATTTGTTCGAGGAGATCCTCTACGTAGCCAGCGGCGAAGGCGAAACCGACATTTGGCCGCCGGGCGGCGCCAGACAGACCGTGAAGTGGCAGACCGGTTCGGTGATCGGGCCGCCGCTCAATACCTGGCGGCAGCACCGGAACCGCGGCGCCGCGCCCGCGCGATTGCTCGCAATGACTAACGCGCCGGTGGTGATCGATCTGTTCCACAATGTGGATTTCGTTTTCAACAACGACTACGTTTTCCGCGACCGGTATAACGGAGAAGCGGACGCGTTTGGAGCCGGTCCCGAACACATCCATCACAGAAATGCCAAACCGGGCGAGGCCGAGCATACCGGCGTGATTGACGCCTGGGCCAGCGCCTTTGTTCCGGACGCGCGTTCACTCGGCTTGTTCGAGAGGAGCGAGCGCGGCAAGGCGAATTCGAAGATCGAACTGGATCTGGCCGACAATACCATGCAGGCTCACATCTCCGAATTCGAGACGGGCACTTACAAGAAGGCGCATCGGCACGGCCCCGGCTCGCATGTAGTCCTTCTGAACGGATGTGGCTACTCGCTGCTCTGGAAGGGCGCCATCAAGTACTCCGAGGCGCAACAGCACGTGCGCGTCGATTTCGCCGAGGGCACCCTCTTCGTCCCGCCCGATGGCTGGTTCCACCAGCATTTCAACACCAGCGGCGAGCCAGCCCGCTACCTGGCCGCGACCTGGGGCGGCGAAGGCAAATGGTTCATGCGGTCACTGGGAGGTGGCGGGCGCACGCACCGCCTTATCCAAACCAGCACACGCAAGGGTGGCAATCAGATCGAATACGAGGACCAGGATCCGGCTGTCAATGAGATGTTCGATGCGGAGCTCGAAAAGTCCGGCGTCAAGAACAGAATGAGGCTCTGATCGGGCACGTTCCGTCCGGGTGATATCACCTATTGCCCCGGAGCGGGGCGAGAGACGGTTTGCGCGCCCGATTACGGCATGGCCGACGGGCGTGACCGCTCCCTCTGGTCGCGGCTCCGTTGGGCTCAGGTGATTCGTTTGCGTTCCCAGCGCTCACGCGTCGGCTATTGTCTGTCGCCCCTGCGGGGGCTCGCTGGCTCAGCCCATCCTTTGACGGATCCTGCGTACGTGGTGCGCTCGGAAACTCGCTATTTTCCGGGGAACCAGCGATGCCCAACTTTCATGTCCCGCACCCCCCGGAAACTCCTGGGCCTGTGGCGGCGTCCAACCATGTATTCTGTAGCAAGCCTCGATCGGAAAGAGAACAGGGTATGCGGTGGATCGCGATTGCGTGGCTTTCTCTTGTTGCATTGGCTGCGGGCGGCTCTGCGACGCAGGATGAACACTCTCAGCCATCCAGCCCGGCGGACGTGCGGCTGGCGGCGGCGATCCAAGGCGGCCAGACCACTTTTCGTGTGGGCGAAGTGATTCCGCTGGAGCTTTCGTTCACCAGTTCCAGCGAGAAGAAGTATCAGCTCGATCTGGCGACCTACGACCGCAGCGGCCGGTTAGGCGAGGAAACTTTCGCCATCAGACCGGAATCCGGCTGGGTCGATCCTCTGTACCTCTACTTTCACGCAATTCTGGGATTTATCGGCGGCGGCTTGCGCGGCATCGGGGTCCTGTCTTCCAAGCCGACCCTGGTGCCTCTGGAATTGAACGAATGGGTGCGATTCGAGACTTCTGGGCAGTACCGTGTTACGGTGACATCCACGCGCGTCTCGGAAGCGGGGCAAGCTGGCCACCGGATCGCGGTCACATCCAATGAGCTCTCGCTAACCATCATCCCCGCGACGCCAGAGTGGCAGCGGGAAACCTTGCAACAGGCGCTGGCAGCCTTGGCTGAGACCAAGCCGAAGGCTGCGCTGTCGCGCGGTCAGCCAGATCCACGACGAGAGGCGGTGAAGACGCTGCGATACCTGGGCACCGCTGCCGCCGCAAAGGAGATGGCGGACCGCATGAACGATGCGGAGTGCGGCTCCGACTGCAAGTTCGGCCTGATCGGCTCGCCGGAGCGGGCAGCGGGTTTGGATGAGATGCGGCGGTTATTAGCCGATCCGGAGTTCCCCGTCGACAACCAGTTCCTCGATACGATGTCGGTGGTTGGCCTGCCGGCGGATGCCACTGGCGACCTTCCAACCCAGCGCCAACAGCTCGAGGCGGCCTTCCTGCGGGACCTAGTGTCAGCTCTCGGGACGAAGCGCGGACCGGCCTTGGCGGTGAGCGCGGATACCGTCGTGGAAGCCGCGGCGATGTCTTCGCGCGAGTTGCCACCAGATCTGAAGCGCTCGGTGACGGCGCAATTGATCGCCAACTTCGATCAGCTCCCGATGCGGACGCAGGCCGAACTGCTGCAGAACCGTTGGAAGACGCTAGACCAACGGGCGATGCTGCCGCTCCTCGAGAGAGTGGCCGAGAGATACCGGGACGGTCCCGCGCTCAACGAGACGAACACTTGGCTGTTCAACAGCGCCAGTGCGGCGGCGCTTACTCACTGGTATGAATTGGACCCAGCCGGCGCGCGACCCGCAATCCTGCGTGAAATCGTGCGGCCCAAGCCGCGCTTCGACGCCGCGGTGCTCGGCATGCTGCCGGACAAGGAGTTGCCGGAGGTGGAGCAGACGCTGGTCGATCATTTGCTTCAGCCCCAGAACCACGATGTCAGCGCAAATCTCGCCTCGCTGATCCACCGCTACGCGAGCCAAGCCATGGAACCGCAGATGATTTCGTATCTGGACGATCAGCTCTACACAACCGGCTGCGGCTTCGACGTGTCTCTGCTCGCCTACCTATTGAAGGTCGACCCGGTGGCGGCGGTCCCTCGGGTGGAAAAGGTGGCGGCTGGGCGGAAGGGCCTTTGCAACCGTGACCTTCTGCCGAAGTTGGGAAAGCTGCAGAACGATCCCGTCCTCGAGGACCTCGCGATTCGAGCGCTCGACGATGGCGATCCAGGGGTGGTCGCCAACGCGGCTGCTTACCTGGGCGAGTTTGGCGACGCCGCGGCGGAACCTGCGTTGTGGTCGCACCTCACCGCCTGGTACGGGCGCTGGGCGGGCCACGAAGCGGACTTGCGCCCCAGTCCGAACCAGAATACGGACGGCGCGTACCAGGCCAGCGCCGGCACCAGCATGATACAGGCTCTGGCCACCGGGAAGAGTTGGTTGGCGGACGAACCGAAGCTGCACAGGCTGGTCCAACTGAGCGTGGGCACCGAGCAGCATCGGACGGCCGAAGGGTGGCTGAACATGTGGCTGCGGCCGCACGCGATCCAATTCATCCCTTATGAAAAGCCCGCGTTCCAGATTGTACAGTACAACCCGAGTTCCCTCCAGGCGGCCAAAGAGAAGCTGTTACAATTCCCCGCTGGCACCGTATTCCAATGGAGTGCGCTCACGCCGGATGAACGCGCCGGGAAGCTCTACCAGGAGCTTTCCGGTTTCGCCGCCGGGCATGGGATGAAGATTACGCGGCAGGACCAATAGCCAGCTTAGGGCCTGTCAGAGAATAACCGTGCCATTCCGACGTCAGGAGTTCGGAGTCTCGACTCGGCACGCAGGAGTGCGTGCGCCACGTCGGCCGTGAGGATTCGGCATGGTTATTTCGTGACAAGCCCTTACCGCACGGTCACATCGAGCAGCGCCAGCCAATACTGAACGGATTGTAGAGCGAAGCCGATCAGAATCAGGCCAACCCCAAGGACGCCCATGCGTCTTTCCGGCACATGATCCGCCGCCCATTCGACGAAGGGCGTACAGGAGCCGACGACCGCGGTGACCACGCCAAGGGCGAGTCCCGCTCTCAGCCCGACGCCGATCGCGTGTTCGGGTTGCCGCGCCACCAGGCTGCTGACGTAGCCAGTCACCGAGTACCCGACGGTGCGATTCGCCGCCGCTAACAGTTGCTTCCGCGTCAGACGGGGACGAGTGGCCGGTTTGTAGTCGATGGTCGGACGGATGCCAATCCGATAGGCGAGCGCCTGCCCAACCGCACTCAACACGCCGAACGTAACGCCGAAGGCCGCGCCGAATGAGTAGGACGCGCCTAAAGCAAAACCGCAGCCGCGAATCGCACTCATGGCCGTATCCAACCAGAATCCCGGCTTCGGCTCATGCCGGGAAGCGCGCGAAAACTCCCAGGCGAGGGTGATGCCATGCGCCACACCGGACGCGAGGCCGAACACGGGCCCGAGAGCAAGGCCGTAGCCTGTTCCGAAGAGGGCCCCGTAGGTGACCGCACGCGTCAGAGTGCGGAGGGGCCCGTGCTCGCCGCCCAACAGATCATAGGCGAGATACATAGCTCCCAGCACGTCGAGCGAACTGCCGATGATGCCGAGCAGCGCAAGTGTGTGCTTGTCCACCATCGCAAATGTCACTTATGGAAGAGTCACGGATTGGCCGTTGTCCAGCACCAGGAAAGACTCGTCAGGGGCACACGCCATGAGGCACCGCTTTGGCGTATCGATACCCTCATCCGACAGTTGGAACGTGCCGTGGTGGATGGCGACGCTGGTCCTGGCGCCCAGGATCCGGTGGGCGCGGACGGCTTCATCGGGGGCCATGTGGACCGGCGACATGAACCAGCGCGGCTCGTAGGCTCCGATCGGCAGCAGCGCCAGGCGCGGCGGTCCAAAGCGCTCACGAATCGCCGCGAAATGCTCGCCGAAACCGGTGTCTCCGGCAAAATAGACTCGACTGTCCGCCGCTTCGATGACGAATCCGCACCACAGAGTCAAATTGCGGTCGAAGATACCCCGCGCGGAAAAATGGACGGCAGGCACTCCATGAATGATGGCGTGGGCGAGTGGCAGAGATTCGCCCCAGTCCAGTTCGTGTACGGGGCCGATATTCCGGGATCGGAGCAAGCGGGCTACACCGGCGGGAACGACGAATTGGGACTGTCCGCGGTCCGCCAGACGGCGCAAAGTGGCGAGATCCAGATGATCATAGTGATTGTGGCTCAGGAGCACGATATCGATTCGGGGAAGATTCTCCCACCGCACGCCGGGTTCCCTGTGGCGGCGCGGACCAACCGTGGCGAGCGGACTTGCCCGCTGCGACCAGATCGGATCAGTCAGAATGTTGGAGCCGTTTTGCTGGAGCAGCACCGTGGAATGATTGATCAGCGTAATTCGCAGTTGGTTGCCTTCGACGCAAGACGGCGGTCGAGATGGCTGGACGTCGGAAACGAAGCGGGCCGATGGTTCCGGCCGGCTGGTCAGCTTCCATCGCAAGACATCGAGAAAGCCGCGCGCGGAAGAGGCCCCGGAATTGAAGAAGCGCTTCCCGTCAAAATGTCCCGGAAATGGCGGTGCGCCGGTACTCTGTTGCACGAATCTTTCTATTAACTCACATTTTCCGGCGCGCGCCGGTACGCTCAGGCCGGCGAATCGGCGCGTCCCGTCCCACATCTAACAGCTATGAATCTGCAACTCGACGGCAAGACCGCGCTTGTCACCGGTTCCACTGGCGGCATTGGCCTGGCAATAGCATCCGCTCTTCGTGCGGAGGGCGCCTCCGTGATCGTGAATGGCCGAACCCAGGGGCGCGTCGACAGCGCGATGAAGTTGAGCGGCGCCGCCTATGGCGTCGCGGCAGACCTGGGAACCGAGAGCGGCGCCCGCACCGTCACCGACCGCTTTCCCGAGGTGGACATTCTCGTTAACAACCTGGGCATCTTCGAGCCGAAGCCATTCGAAGAGATCTCCGACGACGACTGGCGCCGCTTTTTCGAAGTGAACGTCCTCAGCGGCGTGCGTCTGAGCCGGCATTACATCGGGCCGATGAAGAAAAAGAACTGGGGGCGGATCGTGTTCATCTCCAGTGAATCGGCTCTCCAGATCCCAGTGGAGATGATCCACTACGGCATGACCAAGACCGCCCAACTCGCCATCTCTCGCGGGCTGGCGGAAACGACCGCTGGCACGGCGGTGACGGTCAACGCGATTCTCCCGGGTCCGACCGCATCCGAGGGTGTCAATCGGTTCGTGGATGGGCTGGCAAAGGCCAAGGGTGTCGATCGTGGCTCAATCGAGCGCCAGTTCTTCTCCGAAGGCCGTCCAACGTCCATCATCCAGCGGTTCGCCACGCCGGAAGAGATAGCGGCGCTGGTTGCGTTCGTCTCGAGTCCGCTCGCCTCGGCGATCAACGGCGCCGCGTTACGCGCCGACGGGGGCGTGGTACGTTCGATCGCCTGAAAGTTGGATGGCCAAAGACGGTGCTCCGACTCCCGGACCTTCCGGCGGTTAACGCCGGTTAGTGTAAGTTCTCGTTCAGGAGCTTGGCTAAGCGCGCACCGGCCAGGGCGATGCGCACCTTGGCATCTTGCATCGCTGTGTCGTAGTACGCCTGTGTGATGGCGTAAGAGGAACCGCCCGCCGGCGCCAGGCCCTTGCCGATGGGCGCGCTGTACACGTCCTTCTCAGCGATGGTCAGCGACTCCTTGGCCCAGTCGTCTGGGTCGGTGTCACTGATGTCGCCCTGCGCCGCGGGAAGCGCCTTGGCAAATGTCACCGCGAGGGGCACCGCCGGAGCCGGCTCACCCTCGCCGGGCAGATCGTCCCAAAACGCATGCAGCTCTGCCGGCGCGGTCTTCGATAAGGTTCCCTCGAACTGCTTCTTCATCGCCGTGGGCATCGTGATCTTGATGTCGTTGCCGCCTGCATCTCCTTTGTTCGCGAAGAAACGGACGGCGCCATGCAGGGGCTGATGGATGTCGCCAACCATATGTTCCAGCCAGACCAGTTCGTAGGACTTCAACAGATCGAGACTGGCATCGGTCGAGGCAATCGCAGTGCGCAGTGCGGCGATCTGTGTGGCTGCGTTGGGCGTCGGCGTGTCGGGCACCTTCGAGCCATCCGACGCGAACCCCGCGTCCACGAAATGCCAGTAGCCATGGCTGGCCGTGTCGGTGTAGCCAATGGCGGGTTCGGACGATTTGTTACCCGCCGGAGGATTATCGGAGTCTCTCAACCATTGGTGCTTAATCGTGTCAGGCCAGGTAGCGGCACGCATGAACAGATAGAGATTCCGATCGTCCTGCGAAAGTCCGGCCGGCAGATCGTTCACCCAATCGGCATAGCCGGGAATCGATTTCGTGTTATCCGAGTTATGCAATGTCGGCACCATCGCCAGAAGCTCGATGACCCGCTTTTGCGTATCGGGATTCAACTGTTGCCAGGCAACGTATGCAACCGCCTCATGCCCGGCGTTCCCCCAGCCCCGAACCTGCTGGGGAGCCGCTAGCGTCAGCGCCAGCATCGGCAGGCAAGGCAAAGCCCATCCCCGGACAGTTCTCAAAAAACCAGTGTGCGCGCGTTGAAGGACCATAATCTACCTCCGTTCGATCTATGCCTCGAGCCGGCAACCGCCAGCGCGGCCGAGAGTGTCACGTGCCAGCTTTCACCGCCGGGTTCGGCAGTGACCGCGGTCTTTCTGATAACTGTAGCGCAGAAAGGCTGCAATCGGTGCGCGGGTTCTTGCGCCCTCCGAGGCCTCCGGTGAAAGTCAAGGGTTCGTAACCGGGGAACCCTAAGCCGGCCGCATCGCCCTGCGAGCGGTCCGCGAAACGCTGCGCCGTCTCAGGGAATCGTCGTGTCCACCGTCGGGGCTGACCTGTTGCGCAATCATTGACGCGAACAAGAATGGTGCGGGACAATGATAGCCGTCATTGGGAGGTCAAAAAGGAGATCCCGGAGAAAATGCTTGCCGCCGCTGTCAGAGCCGCAGGGATGGTGATCCCGGAGTCGATTCACCCCAAACGGCCGCCCCAACCGAAATCTCTCGGGTACATCGCCCTGATGTTCTTGATCTGCCTCACGGCCGGCGGCCGCGACCAGTCCTACTCGGGCCCGTCCTCGGCTCCCCCCGCCTACCCCGAAGCTCCTCGCCTGCCCCGCACTCCTCGCCGGCCCACCCGCCCCCGGGCAGCAGCACGCTCCTACTATGTGGACTGCTCCGCGGCGAGCAACGGCGCTGCGACTGAATCCAGCCCGTGGAATACGCTGGCGATGGTCAGCGCCACGACTTTCGAACCTGGAGATAGAATTTTCTTCCATCGCGGGACAACCTGCAGCGGCATATTGGAGCCACTCGGGTCAGGCACCACCCGCTCGCCCATCGTGATCGACGCCTACGGCACCGGGCCTCAGCCGATCATCGATGGCGGAATGAACACTGCAGCGGTGCAGTTGATCGGCCAGCAGGGGTGGGAGATCAACAATCTGGAAATCGTCGGCGGAAATTATTACGGCGTCAATATCGCGGGTACAGCTCCGAACACCGCTTATACTCACTTCCGGCTGACCAATCTAAACATCCATGGCGCACATCACACCGCCGCTGGGAATGACTCGGGAGAGGTTTTTATAACGATCGGGAATGCCGGGGAAACGATCAACGACATTCTGATCGATGGCGTAACAGCCCACGATAGCCCGGTCTACAACGGCATTTACATCGATGCAGGGGTGTTCGCGACTTCGACATCGCCTGCGCTGCTGGGGAACAACATCACCATCCAAAACTCCTCAGTGTACAACGTCTCTGCAATAGGTATGACGCTCTTTGTCGTCACCAACGGCCTGATGCAGAACAATGTGGTCCACAACAGCGGACAATGCCCTCCCAATCCCGGATGCGGAGGCGGAACCGGCGGACTTATGGATTTGTATTGCCACACCTGCATCATTCAGAACAACGAGTCGTACGACATTCAAGACTATAGTCTGTGGGATGGCGGTGACTATGACATTGACGTCTGGAACACTAACAATACCGTCCAATACAATTACGGCCATGATTCCATCGGCTACTGCGTCTCCGTGTTCAGCGCGGACAATGTCGTCAGCACCGACAACATCATCCGATATAACGTCTGCTCGAATAATGGGCGGCTGGCCAACAGCCCCGATCCAGGTGAGATTTTCATGAACACGAACGGCGCCGCCATCAGTGGGACCCTCGACGGCGTACAGGTTTACAACAACACCTTTTATTGGAATCCCGCCACTCCTGGCCCCGCCTTCAACACCGTCAACGCTAATTTCAGCGGCACCAATCCCAATTTTTTCAAGAACAACATCATCTACTCAACTGTGCCGTATCTGGTCCAGACCACTTCGGATTTCGTGCTTGACAACAACATCTATTGGACCGCCGGTGTAGCGCCCGACTGGAATTTCAACGGCGTCGATTACACCCGCTTCGCATCCTACCAATCCGCGTCAGGCCAGGATGCGCACAGCCTCTACACCGATCCCATGCTGAACACGCCGTCCTATCACAGTCCCGGCCGCCCCACTTCGGCTTTGACCCTGCTGCCAGGATCGCCGGCCATCGGCGCCGGAGCGGACGTCTGCAGCGGCATTGCCGGCGCATGTTCCATGGGCGCTCAGGATTTCTGGGGCAATCCGCTGCCTACTGGCTCCGGCTACAACATTGGCGCGTGGCAATGAAGGCCGCACAGTGCGAATGACCGTCTCGGGAACGAAAAGCCGCGCACTGGCCTTGCCAGTCTGCGCGGTCCTTGTCCTCACCCTGACTGCTCCCTGCCGATCCGGGCCCGTCTCCACTTTGCCCGATCTTACTCTGCCGGATGTCCGCGGCGGCGCATTCCATCTTCGCGCCCAACCCGCGCAGCCTCTCCTTCTCGCGTTCCTGCAGACGGTCCCCGACACCGCCGACACTCCTTCGCGCAATCAAGTCGTGTTCCTGGCCAGCATGGCTCAGCAATACGGCCCCCGCGGACTCAGGGTCGTAATTGTCGATGCCTCGGTTTTCGTGCCTGGCTCGCCGCCGTCGCACGATGCCGTCCTCAACGCCAGCTACGACTGGCACCTCCAGTTCCCCTTGCTGATCGACCGGAATGCTCAGCTAGCCCGTCAACTTGGAGTCAAAGAGATTCCCACCACGTTCCTGATCGCTATCGACGGGACCATCGTACAAAGGTGGCAGGGGCGAACCCTCCCCGCGATTCTTGCCCAGGGGATCGAGAAACTGCTGGGCGGCCCGCTCGGACAAGTGCCTTGATTCCCCGGCCCGCAGTCGCTACTGGCCGCTTAGCGGGACCGTCGCGCTCAGCGGCAACTCGCGCGACGACGGACCGGCCCAGACCTTGTAGTCACCGGCAACGATCTCCCATGCGCCGCGATCCACCCTGAAGACCGAGAGGAACAGCGGCTCGACGTCGACCGTCACACTCTTCTGTTCGCCCGGTCCGAGAGCGACTTTGCTCCATCCCACCAGCCGCCGCGGCGGCTCGCCAGCCGAGGCCGGCAGCGTGAGATAAACCTGCGCAGTCTCCTCGCCGGCTCGATCGCCGGTGTTTTTGACGTCGAAGGCGACCGTCAGTCCTTTGCCCGGCTTCACCTTCAGCCCGGAGTACGCGAAGGTGGTGTAAGAGAGCCCGAAGCCAAACGGGAACAGCGGCTGCTTATTCTCCGCGTCGTACCACTTGTAGCCGACCCGCAAGCCTTCGTCGTAGACCGCGTCGAACGGTGTTGTATTCGTCAGGAACCCAGGACGCGCCGGAACATCGCCGACCACGAAGCGCGACGGTTCGGATGGAGCCGCGACTGGCGCGGCCGCAGCCCGCGCCGGCTGGCGGTTCAGCTTGGGATGCGGCAGATCCGCTTCGCTGCGAGGAAACGTGAGCGGCAGCTTGCCCGACGGGTTGACGTCGCCGAACAGGATATTGGCGATGGCCTCGGAGCCGCGAATGCCCGGAAACCAGGCCTCCAGCACGGCGCTCACCTTGCCGATCCAGGGCATCGTGACCGGGCCGCCCGTTTCCAGCACAACAATCGTGTGCGGGTTGGCCGTGGCCACCGCTTCGATCAGCGCGTCCTGATTGTCAGACAACGAGAGATCCGGCAGGTCCTCTCCTTCGGACGCGTTCTGAACGGCGAAGACGATGGCCAGTTGCGATTCCCTTGCCAGCGCCACCGCGCTCGCGATGTCGATGCCGGCATCGAACTTCACGCTGGCACCCGGCACTTTTGCCGCAATCCCCTGGAGCGGAACCGAACGATGATAGACCGTCGGAGCCGCCCCCAGGATGTTGGGCTCCGCGATGGGCGGAGACGGAACCGGATTGTCCCCGGCGGGTGAGACCTGGCTCGAACCGCCGCCGGACAACACGCCCGCGTCGGCGTGCCCGCCGATCACCGCGATCGACCGAATCGTCGAGGCCTTCAGCGGCAGTTGGCGATCGGCATTCTTCAGCAGCACCGCGCCCTTCTCTTCCACCTTCTGCGCGGCCGCAAAACCGCGGAAGACATCCACCACGTACGGCTGAGGCGGGCTGTCCACCACGCCGGAGGCGAACGCCGTTCGCAGAATGCGATGCACCATGTCGTTCAGCCGCGCCAGCGGAACGTCTCCACGCTCCACCGCGTACTGGAGCGGTGTGCCAAAGAAATCGTCGCCGGGCATCTCCATGTCAAGTCCGGCCAGTGCCGCCGGCACCGTGCTGTGGGTGGCGCCCCAGTCGGAGATCACGAATCCCTTGAAGCCGAACTCCTTTTTGAGCAGATCGCTCAGCAGGTGCCGGTTCTCGCACGCATAAATGCCATTGATCTTGTTGTAGGAGCACATCACGGCTCCGATATCCGAGTTGCGAAGTGCGATTTCGAACGGCAATAGGTCGCTCTCGCGCATCGAGCGCTCATCCAGCACGGAGTTCACGAACATGCGCCCACCGTCCTGGTCGTTCACCGCGTAGTGCTTGATGCCTACGATCAGGCCCTGCGCCCGGGCCGCCTTCAACTCCTCGCGCACCATCAATCCCACCAGGATCGGATCTTCGCCCTTGTACTCGAAGGTCCGGCCCGTGCGCGGCTCGCGGGTCAGATTGACGCCGGAGCCGAGCGACATGTTGAGGCCGTGCGCACGCATTTCGGCCGCGATGGTCGAGCCCGTCTCAGCCGCCAGCGCTAAGTCCCAGGAGGAAGCCTC
>Ga0187851_10000243_pt1 | contig 56105 bp, 50 predicted proteins | sample June2016WEW_6_10_FD_132997 | JGI IMG/M metagenome (GOLD analysis project Ga0187851, IMG submission 132997) | Peatland microbial communities from SPRUCE experiment site at the Marcell Experimental Forest, Minnesota, USA - June2016WEW_6_10 | ecosystem: Environmental > Terrestrial > Soil >... | reverse complement strand
TGTCGTCTACCGCCACGAGGACGAACTCCGCGGCGGTCACGCGGGTGCGATCGCCATGGCCGCGGCGCAGCACCCAGGCTTCCACCGCCAGCGTGATCGAGCTGCGGCCGGTCCTGGCCGAGGTCAATCACGTCTCCATTCCTGGCCCCGACGGGTTGCTGCGTACGCTCACTGCTTCCAGCCACGGTATCCCGGGCGCTCCAGTCAGCGGAGTTCGTTTGGGCGATGAAATTCTTCCCCTTATGGAGGAAGCCGTATCGTTGCTTGGCCATTCGGAAGCCTCGCAATTCCTCCGCGAATGCTATCGTCCCGGAGAAAGCTTAGGCAGCTCATTCGCCCGCTTTTATGCGCGTTTGTTCGCGGCCTGGGGCGTAATCCTTCTTGACGCTTCCGATCCCGACCTGCATCGAGTCGCCGCGCCCATCTATCGCGCGGCCGTCGAGCAAGCCTCTGAAATCGATGAAGCGCTACTCGCTCGCGGACGAAATCTCGAAGCCGCACGCTATCACCAGCAGGTGAAGGTGACCGCTTCCTCCGTGCTCCTGTTTACCCTGCAGAAGGGCGCACGCACGGCGATTCAGCGCCACGCCAACGGCGGTTCTTCCGAATTCGTGATTGCCAGTGAGGCAGCTCCGCAGAAATTGTCGTCGAAAGAACTGCTGGAGCGCATCTCCTCAACTCCCGAAGATTTCAGCCCCAACGTGCTCTTGCGTCCGGTGGTGCAGGACTATCTTTTGCCCACGCTCGCCTACACTGGAGGTGCCGCCGAAGCTGCCTATTTTGCTCAAGCCGGCGCCGTGTACGAGAAGATTCTGCACCGGGTGACGCCGCTGGTGCCGCGTTTCTCAGCCACTCTGGTTGAACCCAAGGTGCAGCGCTGGTTGCGCCAATACGACATCTCTGTGGTCGACGTGCTGCACGGCGCTGAGGTTCTGCGCCGCACGCTGGCGGCGCGTTCTCTGCCGGCGGACCTGCAGTCAGCCTTCGAACGCGTGAAGCGCTCGGTGGAAGAATCGTTTTCCAGCCTGCACGAAGCGCTGGCCAAGCTCGATCCTACGCTGGTCGAGGCCAGCCAAACCGGCGCTTCCAAAGTGCGCTATCAGTTGGACCGTCTACGGGAACGGGCCATGGCTGCCGAGTTACGGCGCAGCGAGATCGTCAGTCGTCATGCGGAATCGTTGGTTCAGGCTCTTTATCCCGAAAGTGCACTGCAAGAGCGTGGTGTCGCCGGGGTTTATTACGTGGCTCGCCACGGAACCGAGCTTCTGAAGAGTCTCCACGATTCCATGCGCACCGATTGCCTCGACCATCAGATTGTGGAGTTGTAGAAAGTAGCGATCCAGGCCTGCGCCTAGCGGCTCTCGCCTGTAGCTAAATAGGTCCCCAGCCCGATCATAATTGCGCCGGTTAGGGTTCTCTGCCGGCGACGGAACACTGCCGATGAGCGAACCCTCTTTCCCAACGGCCCAGACAGCAGGATCACAATCAGATCCGCTGAAGTATTCAGGACAACAGAAACCGTTCCCAGCAGCACGAATTGAAAAAACACGTGTCCGACCTCGCGATGAACAAACTGCGGAATGAAGGAGAGGAAAAACAGTGCAGTCTTCGGATTGAGCACCTCTGTTGCCACGCCCTGCCACAGCGGATTTCGAGCGCCCACGCTGGGCGTCGCGTCGAGGTCATCCTGCGAGAACGCCTCCGGCTTCCGCGCATCGAAAATCATTCTCACGCCCAGGAAACAGAGATAAGCCGCCCCCAGGTACTTCACGGTTGAGAATGCCACTGCCGATCGCGCCAGGATGACTGAGACCCCGAGCGCCGCGGCAAACACGTGGACCATGCCTCCAAGAAACGTGCCTAACGCGGACAGAAATCCTTCGCGTTTTCCTCCAGCCAGGCTTCTGGCCAGCACGTACAGCATTCCCGGTCCGGGCGCAACCGCCAGCAAGAATGCAGCGGTAAGAAACAACAATAGGCGAGTGGAATCAAACATAATGAAAAGGATTTTACGTCAGAATGTTATTGCTCCAGCCAGTTTTCCAGCAGCTCTAGAGATTCCACACGCGGTTCCTGCCGCTCACGGTAGGCTCCGGCCACATCGAATAGTACGGCCTGCATGCCTGCATTGCGGGCGCCGACGTAATCTACCGAGTAGACGTCCCCAACATACAGGCTCTCGTCAGCACGCGCATTCATGCTTTTCAGCGCGGCCTCAAAAATCTCAGGACGCGGCTTCTCGAATCCCACCGTTCCTGAATCTGTAATGCTCTCAAAACACTCCGCAATGCCGCAGCGGGTGAGGACACCCTGGATCTTCCCATCAGCGTTGGAGATTACGGCAATACGAAAATTGTTGCGGATTCGATCGAGCGCCGAACTCGTCCCCGGCAAAATCTGGTCCCAGTTGGCGGAGTTCTGCATATTTTGCACCAGTTCCTGCAGCCGTCCGTCGCGAGCTTCATCCAGGTCTTCGAGCAGGTGACTATGAAATATCCACCAAAATCCGTGATCCACCCTGCCGCTCTGCATATTTTGATCAAATTCAGACTTCGTCCTGCGCTCCAAGGCTTGCCATCGTTCGAGCGTGGGATGGCGCTTGTTCTCAATCGGGGCGAGCATCTTCGCCCGGTTCGGAAACAATAAGGTGTTGCCCACATCGAAGAAAATGACGCGCCGTTCAGCCATATTTCCATCTTACTGAAAACTTGCGATCAACATATCGCGAAAGGCCGGGCTTAGCCTTCCCGCTTGGGAGCCTGTCGTTGCTAACGGTGATGCCTGCGGTCGGTCCATCCGTGACCGATGGCGGGAAAAAATGTAATATCCAATCCATCGCACGGTGAAGGAAGTCTTCTATCGTGAGATGGGCTTGCTAATGGCTCTTCCTCTAACAACCCGTGTGGTCGCAGGCATCGCTCGCACCAAAGTCGCAGCCTCTTCCCTTTACAGTTTTGCGCATGCCCCGCTGATCGCGGCAGTCTTACTGCTTGAAGGGCACTCCAACCGTCGGAACGATATCTACAATATTCTTTGGGCGGTTGTATTTGGCTTCGCCACCATCAATATTCTTAGCCTCGCTGCCCGGCGCTTTGAGCCCAACCGTCGCGGTCTCACCTTCGGAGAGTTGATGGCGGTGCTCATTGTTCTGCTTTCCATCTTTCTTCTCGGCTGGGAACTCTTGAACGTTTTCCGCATCTTCCCCATCAAGCTTCAGCGCTGAGCGCGGGGACCATTTTTGCGGTATGATGCGCAAAATGGCGAAAAATCCCCCGAGTTTCGAAGTCACTTGTCCCTGCTGCAGCGCGCTTCTAAAAGTGGACACGGAAACTCGTTCCGTAATTGCGCACACCGCCGCCGTGAAGCCGCGCATGTTTAACGACATGGAAGATGCCGCCCGCGCCATGAAGGAACAGGACACGCGCCGTGAATCCATCTTCCGGCAATCGGTCGAGGCGCAAAAACACGCCTCCGAACTTCTGGAAAAGAAATTCCAGGAAGCGGTGAAGAAAGCCAAGCAATCGCCGGACACGGGTAAGCCCATCCGCGACTTCGATTTGGATTAGGACCTGGCAGAATCGATCACCATGCCGAGTCGTCCCTTGCTTCTTGGTCACCGCGGTGCCAGAGCTGAGAAATCCATTCCCGAGAACACGCTGGATTCGTTCGATCTGGCACTCGCCCACGGATGCGATGGCTTTGAATTTGATGTTCGTCTGTCCTCCAACAGCCAGCCGGTCATCTGCCACGACGCTGATATCCGCGACCTCGAGGTGGCTCAAACCTCGGCTCAGCAGTTAGGCCTTCCACTTCTTCACCAGGTCCTGCAACGTTATCAGACCACCGCTTTCCTCGATATCGAACTTAAAGTTCCAGGATTGGAACGCATCACACTGGAGTTGTTGCGGTCACATCCGCCGCTTCGCGGCTGTGTGGTGTCTTCATTTCTTCCGGAAGTTTTAGAGGCAATTCGTGACATGGACACTGCAATCCCGCTCGGCTTGATTTGCGAAACCCCGGCGCAGTTCCGCTTATGGCGCGCGATGCCGGGGCAATATGTAATCCTGCACCGTAGTCTGGTTCGGCAAAGTACTATCCGCAAGATCCAAGGTGCAGGCGGGAAGATTTTCGTATGGACTGTGAATGCGGCCTCAGAGATGAAACGATTTGTTGAGTGGGGCGTAGACGGTATCGTCTCAGACCATTCCCAGCGCCTCGCTGCCCTCATCAATCGCCCCTCAAAATCCGAAGACAAGACTTAGGCATCAATCTGCCGCAGCTTCGAGCGCCGCCTCGGTTTTTGGCACGGGCCGCAAGAAAGCGGTACGCTCCATCTCAAATTCTTCCAGGTTGGCGCCCATGGTTTGGTCGTTCCAGCCGAGAACCGCCCCAATGCGCAATGCCGCTTCGCGGCTGCACGATTCCGACCAGCAGGCGCCCAATGCCACCGGCACTCGGCGTAACAGCACGTCGGCCAATGTCGCAGCGTACTCTCTGCGATAGGCTTGCACCACCTCCGCGATCACATGCGAAGAATGGGGACAGATTGGCGCCCGCAACTCGGCGCTCACCAGCGCCATGCGAGCGATGTCTGCAGCTCTTTTCCCGTGCCACTCCAGCATGCCCCGCGCCGATTCCTCGCTTATCGCCCCGATCCGGGCAATCTCCAGCACGGCGTCGTCCAGCATGGGATCGAGCGCCGGCCCGGGTCCCATCGCAACCGTGTTCGGTTCCGCAGCGTGCAGTCCGATCTTTCGCGCACAGTCACGGGCTAACGAAGCCGCAGTCGTCAACTTGCCACCGATCACGGAGATCATGCGCGCCGCGCCGTCATCGGCATGATCGTGCAGGATGTGCCGCCGCGTCACCGCCGAAGGTCGATTGTCCGGAGAATAGGGTAAGGGGCGGATTCCGGCAAAAGCGTGCTTTACGCTTTGCGCCGAAATCTTCGCCTTGGGGAACAGTTGCGCCACCGAACGCAACAGATAATTAACTTCCTCCGCCGAGGGAACCGTCTCTCCCGGATCGCCGTCATCGCCAACTTCCGTCGTGCCCACCAGAACTTGGTCGTTCCAGGGAAGTACAAAGATCGGACGGCCGTCCACCGCCTCGGTATAGATCGCCGCCGCTGGCGAGCCTGAAAAGCGAGGTAGAACGATGTGGGATCCGCGAATACCACCCAGCATTGGCTTGCTCATGCGGATCGACGAACGTTGACAAACTCGATCGGCCCAGGGTCCGCTGCAGTTAATGACCCAGCTGGCATCGATGCGTTCATCCCGGCCTGTAATCTGATCCCGCAGCAGGACGCCGTGAATACGGCCGTGAGCCACATTCACTGCGAGCACTTCCATGTGATTGCGGACCACGGCTCCAGCTTCCACCGCTTCCAACAGCCACTCGGCGACCAGTCGCTCCGGAAATTCGCACTGCGCATCTTCATAATTGAAGATGGTCCAGCGATGTCCCGCGTCCAGCGCCCGCTCCAGCTGTTTCAATTCCATCTCAGTGGTGCCCGCGCTTGGCGGTTTTCCCGCCATGCGTTGGTAAAGCCACAGTCCGGCGCGCACTTTCATCGCGTTGTGTCCGCTGTTTTCGTTCAGGAGCAGCAGGAAGTGCAAGGGATGAACCAGATGAGATTTTTCCCGAAGCAGTTTTTCGCGGTCGTGCAACGATTCTCGCACCAGGCTTAATTCGCCGTGCTCGAGGTAGCGCAGTCCGCCGTGGATGATCCGGGTGGAGCGGCTGGTTACCCCCGAGGCGAAGTCGTTCTGCTCGATCAGCAACGTGGACTTGCCCGCGCGGGCGCACTCTCGGGCTACGGCTACGCCATTGATTCCGCCCCCAATCACCACCACGTTGAAGTGCTGGCCATCCAGGCTGGCCCGGGGATTAGCGGTTAACACCATAGAGATGATCGAACACCAGAGTAACCGTTAGTAGGTTACTAAAAGTTCAGGTTTGCCGGCATACACTGCGACCGATAGAGTGTGCATCGAGCGGCTGGCAACGAATAGGTCACCTTGGTGCTGCAAAATTGGCTGACCGAAAGTGGGACTGACCTGGAGGAAAGTTTTGCATGGCGAACTACCGGCCCGCTGCGAATGCAACTGGGCCGGCATCTAGCTGCTTGCCTGGATTTAGGCAACCTTGCGCTCAATTTTTCCGCTCGCGTTGGCACCCTGGGAAAACAAATCGCTCATCTCGCGATTGAATGCAGGAATATCGTCAGGTTTGCGACTGGTAACCACTCCGTTGCTCGAAACCACTTCTTCGTCTATCCAGGCGCCACCCGCATTTCGAACGTCAGTCTTCAGAGAAGGCCACGAAGTAAGCGTCCGTCCCTGCGCCGCCCCGGCTTCCACCAGCATCCACAGCCCATGGCAGATTGCCGCCACCGGCTTTGCCTGCTCGAAGAAGCGTTCCACAAACCGTACCGCATCCGGATTCATTCTCAACTGATCGGGCTTCACCACTCCGCCTGGCAGGAGCAGCGCGTCGTACTGGGAAGGATCGGCGGACTTCAGCGGAACGTCGACCTGCACGTCGTCGCCCCAATCTTTTCTGTCCTAGCCCTTGATTTTTTCTCTGCGGGAGACACCACCTGGGTGCGCGCCCCGGATTCCTCCAGTGCTTTTTTTCCTTTGGTTAGTTCCGCCTGCTCGAAGCCGTCGGTGGCCAGAATGGCTATGGTTTTCCCCTGAAGATTATTGGGCATCGAATTCTCCTTGAAGTTTTGAGTGCTTATTAGGATGCCGCGGCGGCAATCGCGGTTTATCGCTATTGGAAAAGCGTCCTGCACGCGCATTGCCCCTGGTGCGGCGGGTCATTTAGAGTGGTTGCCAATGTCCACGACGGGTGATCGTTTCGAACGCGCAGTCGCCATCATGGAGCGCCTGCGGGCTCCTGGGGGTTGCCCCTGGGATCGCGAACAGACTTTTGATTCCATCAAGCCCTACACGCTGGAAGAGACTTACGAAGTTCTCGAGGCGATCGACAATCGCGACTGGAACGAGCTTCCCGGCGAACTCGGCGACCTGCTGCTGCAAGTGCTCTTCTATTCAGAAATGGCCAAAGAGCAGGGTACGTTTACCATCGATGACGTTCTCGATCGGCTTTCTAACAAGCTTGTGAATCGGCATCCTCACGTATTTGGTGAGACCAGAGCCGACACTGCCGCCGACGTAAAGCGCAACTGGGAGGCGTTGAAGGCCGAAGAACGAAAGCAGCGCTTCGGCGAGCAGAAAGCACCAGATGAAGGGAAGACATCGGCTCCGGTTTCGATTCTCGCCGGTGTTTCTTCGGCGATGCCTTCGTTGTTGGAGGCCCATAAGCTGAGTTCACGTGCGGCGCAGGTCGGCTTCGATTGGCCTAACATGGAAGGCTTATTCGACAAACTCGGCGAAGAGACAACCGAACTCCGTGAGCATCTGCAAGAGTTTCCCGCTCCCGGCCCGCGCCCGGAGGGCCGCGGGGTTGCCGGATCTGGGAGGCAGGCCGTTCCACAAGATCTACGGGTTCGGCTGGAGGAAGAAGTTGGTGATCTTTTTTTTGTGCTGGTCAATATCGCCCGCTATCTTTCACTCGATCCTGAATCCGCTCTGCGCAAGACGAACCGAAAATTCCGCCGCCGTTTTCAATGGATGGAGCAACGCCTTCACGAAAACGGAAACACTCTCGAAGACTCTTCGATGGATGAACTCGAATCTCTATGGCAACAAGCCAAGCAACAGGAGAAACAAGCTTGAGCCCGGATGCCGTCGTGATCCGCCGCTGCCAGGGTATCGAAGAGTTGCGAACGTGTGTCGCACTCCAAAAAGAAATCTGGAATTTCACAGATGCGGAACTGGTTCCGCTTCGCATGTTCGTCGTGGCCGAAAAAGTTGGCGGGCAAGTGATGGGAGCTTTCGCTGGGGCCGAGATGGTTGGCTTTGCGCTTTCGGTGCCAGGTACTCGCTCCGGCCGCATCTATCTTCACTCCCACATGCTCGCTGTCCGCAAGGAGTACCGCAACCGCGGATTGGGCCGCCGGCTCAAGGTGCTGCAGCGCGAAGACGCACTGGCGCGCGCCATAGAGTTGATTGAGTGGACCTTCGATCCCCTCGAGATCAAGAACGCCTATCTGAACATTGAAAGACTGGGAGCGATTGCGCGCCGCTATAACATCAATCAGTACGGAATCACGTCATCCCCCCTGCAGGGTGGATTGCCGACTGATCGGCTTATTGCCGAATGGTGGCTGAAGTCGAGACGCGTGGAAACTTTGCTGGCGACCGGAAAGAATCCGCCATTTAAGCAGGAAAGAGCGATTGCCGTTCCGGCGGAGATCTACGAGTGGAAGGCTGCCGCAGACACCAGAAACAAAGCGAAACAATTGCAGGAGCGCAATCGCGGGGAATTTCTACGGGCATTTAACGACGGACTTGCCGTGTTGGGCTACGAACGCGACCCCCAAAGCAACGGCAAGTTTCTGCTGGGTAATTGGGACGAGAAATGGTCATACGCGTCGCAGGAATAAGTCACCACGGAGGCACGGAGTCACAGAGGAAAGGTTTAGGAAGAGAAATGCGAAAATGGTTTTCTCCGTGAGGGAACCTGCTTCGAGCGAAGCCGAGGGGTGGCTCTGTGGTGAAATTGCTTTTTGACTGCAAATTATGAAGATGGAAGCCCTCACCCTCCGCGAGATTCAGATGCCGCTCGTCCATTTTTTCGAGACGAGTTTTGGACGCACCTACAGCCGCCGCATCTTGCTGCTCACGGCACATTGCCAAGGGGTGGACGGCTGGAGCGAGTGCGTCGCCGGCGAAGATCCTTTCTATAGCAGCGAGTGGATCGAGAGTAGCTGGCCGACGATCACCGGTTACCTTGCCCCCGCGCTGCTCGGTCGCGATCTCGACTCGGCGCGTGACAGTGCAAGTTCCTTCTCCAAGGTTCGCGGACACCGCATGGCCAAAGCCGCTGTCGAAAACGCCTTGTGGGATGCCGAGGCGAAACAGAAAAATCAACCCTTATGGAAACTTCTGGGTGGCATAAGGAAGGAAATCCCTTGCGGCGTCTCGATCGGCATTCAGGATTCGGTCGAGCAGTTAGTCGACAAGATCCAGACCGAACTGGCCGCTGGCTATCGGCGAATTAAGGTTAAAGTGAAACCCGGCTGGGACGTCAACGTGTTGGAGAAGATCCGTCACCGCTGGGCCGATATTACGCTGAGCTGCGACGCCAACTCCGCCTACACGCTCGATCAGGTGGAGCACCTCCGCATTTTCGATCAGTTCGGTCTGCTCATGATCGAGCAGCCGCTCTGGGATGACGACATTTTCTACCATGCCCGTTTGCAGAAAGAATTGCGGACCGCCATTTGCCTGGATGAGTCGATCGTCAGCGCGCGCTCCGCAGCCGTTGCGCTGGAGATTGGCGCCTGCCGCATCATCAACATCAAGGTTGGACGCGTAGGCGGATTTACCGAAGCGAAGAAAATCCACGACATCTGCCAGTCGCAAAAGATTCCTGTCTGGTGTGGCGGCATGCTGGAATCCGGCGTCGGCCGCGCTCACAACATCGCCCTTTCCACGCTCGAGAATTTCCATCTGCCAGGGGATGTTTCTGCCTCCAGGCGATATTGGAAGGAAGACATCATCGAACCGGAAGTGCAGGTTTCACCGCAAGGCATGATTGCGATCAGCGATCAGCCGGGGACGGGCTACCGCGTTAAAGAAGATCTGATCGAAAAGTTAACGGTCAGGAAAGCAACGGTTCGCCTGGGTGCGTGACCGGCAGAAGCCTTGATCATTCTGGCGAAGCCGGGCTGTGGTATACGGTCACTGCGCGGGGCTCTGGCTCTTCAGTGTCACGGAAGAACGGTTCTGCGCTAATTTGGCTTCCTCGGTCAACATCTGCACTCCTTGAGCAAAGCTGGTGTCGGGGGGAACACTGCGGAAGTCGCTGAATACTTCATCCGACCTATATGAAAGATTCTTGAATAGAAAAATCTTGCCGGTAAGGCTCAGGGACATGCGGGAAATTTCCCAACACCCATTTCCTACATCCCGCTGCTCGACGAGAAAATGTCCACCCTTGTCGAGATGCCCGAGAATTCCCCAGCCAAAACCGACTTCTTTGAACAATGTGCCGTCGATCAGCGCGATCCTGCGGCCCGCCGGATCGATGACCAGAAATCCTTGCATCCCGACCAGAACCAATTCCACGTGGGAAGGTGGCTGATAAGCAGGGTTCGGTGTGAATTTTAAACGCACCAGGCGCACTCCCCGCTCGCCTAACGTTGTGGTCCCGTTTTGCTCGCCGTCGTACTGATAGAGAAAAGCATTCGGCAAGGCCTTGACGATGCGCAGGGTACGCTCCACATTTTCTTGTTCCTGCAAATGTTTGCGCCGGAGCTGCTCGGGATTGCTCACCAAGCCCGCTAGCCGATTCTTCTCTCCCTTCAGTTGGTCGGAAGTGAGCGGTTTGTCGTTGTAGAAAATGGTCATCCCGGCCATAGCCTCCCGCGTCTCCACGTATAACCGGGTCTGAGAGCCCTGTGGAGTCTGCTTGCGCGACCGGAACATGTGTCTCGAATTGTCGTTGCTGGCCGCGACCTCGTTTGCAACCGCAGACCGCACTAATGCGAGACAGGAAGCCGGATCCAGGTCGGGGGCTGGCGCCGCGGCCGCCAAGGACGCAACCCAAACGCCGGCCAGCGCGGCAACCAACAAAACCGCAATGGCCCTTTGCGAAGCCCTTTGACGATAACCGGTCATAATCGGCCTCAAGTTACTCATGGCTTAAGTGTAACAACTTGAGCGCCGGGCGATCTCTAAAGGGAACTGAGTATTTCCCGAGGGCGGGGCGGCTTGCCGCGCACTCCGTGCCTTGCGTATAGTCGTTATAGGGCGTGAGTTAGCGGCATCCTCGCGTAAATGCTGATTTCGCAGCGAACCTCGCAGTGATCTTGCTGCAATGATCCTGTTGAACTAATCTTGATCGAACAGTCTTGAGAAACCAGGAGAGCGCTTCCCATGAGCACACCAGCCAGCGGCTTGGCACAAATCGGCAAATCGGTAGTTATTAAAGGCGAGCTTTCGGGCAGCGAAGATCTCTATCTGGATGGCCAGGTGGAGGGCAGCATTGCTCTCAAGGGCAATAGCCTTACCGTGGGTCCCAATGGCCAAGTAAAGGCCAGCGTCGACGCGAAAGCGATCGTGGTGCAGGGAAAACTGGACGGAAACATCCAGGCCAGCGACCGGGTGGACCTGCGTAAGTCGGCCGTGGTGAACGGAGATATCACGGCGCAGCGCATTTCCATTGAAGAAGGCGCTTTCCTGAGAGGCAAAGTCGATATCCACCGCTCGGATGCGAAGTAGTTGCATCGGATGGCAGTGCTTGGGTTGAGTAGGATGAATCAAGAGTTAGGAAATTAATTGTCGTCTGTCTCGCAGAATTTCATGAAATTTTTTCGGGGTGCATCCGGACCGGAGACCGTCCCGGCGCAGGGGTCGCAAAAACTTACCCGCCGCTCCAGCGGGCTGGGTGAATTGTCGCGCTCCTGGGAATCCGCGGAAAACCTGTGCGTGCTTGATCTGGGATCGACCTCGCCGACCAACATCCGCCACTTCACCGAACACGGCCACAGAATTTACAGCGAAGATCTGCTAACTGCCTCCACCGACCCCGAACTGGTCACCAAAGACGAGCAGGGAAATACCATTCTCGACAGCCGAAAATTTCTTGCCGACAACCTGGTTTATCCAGCCGCTCATTTCGACGTCGTGTTTTGCTGGAATCTGCCCGACTATCTGGATGAGAGCCTGGTAAAGCCGGTGGTCGGACGACTGTGGTCCGTGCTGAAGCCAGGAGGCATGCTGTTGGCGTTCTTCCATACCCGCGACGCTGGCCCCGATGCGCCTTGCCACCGCTTCCACATCGTCGGCGCGGACACGCTTGAGATGCAGAAGATTGTGCTCCGCCGCGAGGCCCGGCGCGGTCCTACGGGCGCGGTACACACCGCCGTCTCGGATGGCTTCCAGTTGCAACGCGTGTTCAACAACCGTCACATCGAAAATCTTTTCCGCGACTTCGCTTCGATCAAGTTCTTTCTCGCCCGCGATAACGTTCGCGAAGTGTTGGTTGTTCGCTAGCTCGTTCGCTTTGCGACGGCGTTCTTCCAGAGAATCACGCCCATGCGAAAAAGATAGTGGCGGGAAATCTCCAACCCTCCCGATTTCCCTGGAGAGGAATGATCCGCGAGCATACTTCGAATTTCGTCCGGCGTGTATGAGCGGCGCACGGAAGTCAGCCCATCCAACCACGCCACCCGGTTGCGAATCATGGGATAACCGGCATAGGCCAAAGCGAGATGCAGCGGATGCCGGACAAGGTCATTGATCAGCAGCGCCTGCCGGCTTACCCGCAGACCTTCGCACACGAATTGCTTGAGTCGCCTTGGGTCCAGATGATGCGCAAAGAGGTTGCAGCTCACGAGGTCGAACGCTCCGTCCGCGAAAGGAACCGCGAGCGCGTCGGCGACTATGCCCTGATTTCGTCCGCCGTGGTTCGAGGCAGGATTTCCGCAAGGCAAATGAGTAGACGCGATGTCCAGCAGAGTTACATCCAGCGTGATTCCGCGCAGTGCTAACTTCTTCCGCGCCCTCTCGGGAACTTCACCCAGGCCGGCGGCCACCTCCAGCAGCGAGAAGTGATTCATATCGGTCGCCCGCGCCACGCGTTCCACCATTGTCTGCGTAGTGGCGATCCCACCGAACCATCGATTGACGCGGCCGATAGCCTCCAACACAGCCCGCGCGTCGCCCGGCGAACAGGCGTCAGAATCGAGAATCTCCGGAGCGTCGATTCGCTGCATGGGAAGGGTTGAATTTGGGTACGACTTTGGCCCCGCTACACTTCCGCCAGTTCCTCTTCCAGCAGTTGCTTGTTATACAGGTCGTTGTAGTAGCCATTCAACGCCAGCAATTCGTCGTGAGTTCCCAGTTCCACGATCTTGCCGCCGTGCAGCACGGCGATGCGATCGGCGTTGCGCACGGTGGAAACGCGATGCGAGATGAAGATCGTCGTACGGCCGCGCATTACTTCGCGCAGATGATTAAGAATTTTGTCTTCGGTATGAGTGTCCACGCTAGAGAGCGCGTCATCGAGAATCAAAATTCGCGGATTGCGGATCAAAGCTCTGGCGATCGCGGTACGCTGTTTCTGACCTCCCGATAGCGTAATGCCGCGTTCGCCGACCATGGTTTGATAGCGGTCGGGAAAGCCTTCGATGTCTGCCGCGATATTCGCCGCATCCGCGGCATCGTGAATTTCCTGATCGCTAGCCGATTCCACGCCCAGCGCAATATTTTCCCGGATGCGGTCGCTGAACAAAAATGTTTCCTGCGGCACAAAGCCAATATTCTGGCGCAAGGAAGCAAGCGAAAACTCGCGGATCGGCCGCCCATCGAGCAAAACCATGCCCCAAGCCGCGTCGTAAACCCGCGGAATCAGATTCACCAGTGTGCTCTTTCCCGAGCCCGTCGGACCCACGATCGCCATGCTGCTGCCCGCCGGAATTCGCAGGTTCAAGTCATGCAGCACGCGCTTGCCGTCGTAGTCAAAGTTCAGGCCGCAGAATTCGATTTCCCCTTCTACCTGGCGATCCTTGGCGTCGGCCTCATCCTTGATCTCAGGCTGTTGCTGCAAAATCTCATTCAGCCGCACCAGCGAAGCCGTGCCCCGCTGGAAAATGTTGACCACCCATCCCAGAGCGATGATGGGGAACGTGAGTTGCATCATGTAAATGTTGAATGCGGTGAACGCGCCGATTTGCATGCGCCCGGCCAAAACCTCGCGGCCCCCGATCCACAGCACCAGCACCAGCGCCAGGCCAAGCATGAACTCCAGCGTGGGCCAGAGCATGCCCATCAGGCGCACGAGTTTCAGGCTGCGCGCAACGTACTCCTGGTTGGCGGCTTCGAAGGACGCAATTTCCGGCTCTTCCTGCACGTAAGCGCGAATCACGCGCGCCCCCGAGAAGTTCTCCTGGGCCCGGGCCGAAATGTCGGAGAACATCGCCTGAATTCTTTCGAAGCGTTCGTGAATGCGTCGTCCGAAATATTGAATGGTGACGCTGACGATGGGCAACGGCAGAAAGGCGAACAGCGTCAGTTTTGGACTGTTGTGAACCATGAACCACAGGGCCGCAGCCGTGAACACCAGAGTGTTCGCCGAATACATGATGGCCGGGCCCATCAGCATGCGCACCGCATTCAAATCATTCGTCACCCGGGCCATAATGTCGCCAGTGCGCATGCGCTGATAGTAAGAATAAGAAAGTGTTTCCAGGTGGGCAAAAAGATCGTTGCGCAGATCGAACTCAACATCGCGTGAGATGCCGATCACAATCCAGCGCGTCAGAAACAGGAAGATCCCTCGAACCACCGCTAACCCCAGCACCTGCAGGGTGAAAATCAAAAGCTTGTGCCGGTCGACACCGCTGGCCAGACTCTGAGCGGCGTTGCCGATCACTCTGGGCAGTCCCGCCTGAGCTCCGTTGCTCAACACGATGCAAAGGGCGCCCACCACAAATCCCCAGCGATAGCGCTTGAGATAGGGCAGCAGCGGTCGCATGCTCTTCGGAATCATGAATGAGTGGTAGATGAAATTTTAGCAGGCTGGGATCAGACTTTTGCAAAAGCGCGCAGACCGCGTGCAGACAGCGATTGCGCAGGACGGAGATGCGACTCACTCCGTGGCGAGCCTAACGACGGTCAGATTGGCGGCTGAGTCGTGGGAAAAATGCCGCAATATCTCGCCCAAAGGCGATCACGCTAACCGTTGCCAGCACCAATCCCCAAGCGGAGAAGAAAAGCCATCCTACATCGAAAAAGAAGACTTGTTCAAAATCCATAACATCGTTCCTTCGAGCCGAGCCTGCGGAAAACGGCGGGCCCAGGAGATTCCTAGACCCGCATCCCAGTTTGGCCAACGAATCAAGCTAACTTACTCGAAAGCCAGCACTTAGTTCTGGTCAACCACCGGGGCATTCTGCGTCCGCTGCTGCATCCGTGCTGCCCGGTTGGCCTCGAACTCCTTCAACTTGCTCTGCTGATCGGGCGTGAGCAATTGGTAAAGTTCGTTATGAATGCGGGTTTCCTCCACCTTCAGTTGCACCAGCGTCTGCTCCTGTTGCGCCACCGCCGCTTGTACCTTGGCGGGGTCATAGGTGCCTTCCTCGTACGGCTTCAGTTGTTGGTCCAGCTGGCGAACTTGCTGCATCAACGGCTTGAGCGTGGCCCGCTCTTTCTGCAGGACCGCCTTCATCTGGGTCTTCTGGTCATCGGTCACATTCAGAAACTTGGCGTAGAACTCCATCATGTGACCATCCATGCCGAATCCAGGGCCGTGGCGATGCGGCGGGGGAGCGGCAGGTGTGTCCGCGGTTTGTGATTTGGCCAGCGCACCGCCCAGCAATACGGCCAACGCCGCGATCAGCAAACGAACTCGAATCGATTTCATAAATCTTGGCTCCTTTAAGAGCGGCTCCTTCATCAAACTTCAGAAACTCGGCTCTTTTGCGTACACTCATAGGAACACGATTCGAGCCGGAAAGTAGTAAAAGCTGAGTAAATCCGAGTAAAGTTTTGTCACGAGTAAACGGGGCCTTTTTGACAATTCTTTACCGCGGGCTGTGGGTCGGTTGGTGCACAATGAAAACCAGAAATATGGAACGCATTCTGGTCATCGACGATGACGTCGAACTCTGTACTCTCGTGGGCGAATACCTGCAGGCTGAAGGCTTTGTCGTGGAAGCTGCTCACGACGGGGAGAGTGGCCTGCAGCGAGCCACCGGCGGCGGCTACCTGCTGGTTATCCTCGACGTAATGCTTCCTGGCATCAACGGTTTCGAAGTATTGCGGAGGATTCGCGCCACCTCGCGCCTTCCCGTGCTGTTGCTGACCGCAAGGGGAGAAGACGTGGATCGCATCGTTGGGCTGGAGATCGGCGCCGACGATTATTTGCCCAAGCCCTTTAATCCGAGAGAGCTCGTCGCGCGGATTCGAGCCGTGCTCCGTCGCACGCGCAGCGACAAATCGTCTCCCGCTGCGCCTGAGATGGTGCGAGTCGGCGAGATTGAGCTCGATCCCGCTACGCGCAGTGTTCGGCGTGACGGCCAGCCCGTGGAACTGACCTCAGTGGAGTTTAACCTCCTGGAGGTTCTGCTGCGTGAGGCGGGACGCGTGGTGCCACGCGAACGTCTGGTGAATGCCGTGCTGAGCCGCAAGTTTTCGCCTTTTGACCGCAGCATAGACATGCACGTCAGCAAAGTGCGCAAGAAACTTGGCGATACCGACAACGACGAGCACATCAAGACCATTCGAGGTGTGGGTTACATCTTTGCTCGTCCGCGTGAGAAGGTAGGGGAAAAGGAAAAAGCGAAAGTCACCTCATGAAGAGCCTCTTCCTCAAGATCTTTCTTTCCTTCTGGGTAGCCCAGGCTCTGTTTATTGTGCTGGCTATCCTGGTAATGCTGGTCTTTCGGCCGCAGCGTAATTCAACTTGGGACGCGCTGCGCACCACCGCTCTCACCGAGGCCATCGGTGTTTTCGAGCATGGCGGAACACAGCAAGCGCATGACTATCTGGATAATCTGCAGCGGACGCACCACGTGCGGGCTTACGTCTTCGATGAGCAGGGAAACGAGATATCGGGACGCTCAAGCCAGGGCTGGGCGGAGCACGTGGCTGCGGGAAAGCCGCTCCCCCCGCGTCCCGGGATGATTTTTCCTCGTCCGCAAATCCTGACCGAATCGAGAGCGTCCAGCGATGGACGCCATTTGTACACGATCGCAATGGAGTTGCCACCGGGCCCTCGCGTGTTTTTCGGACCGTGGGGAATCCCCATGCCGGGTTTGATCATTGCCGTGCTGTCTTCTGGGATCGTTTGCTATTTCCTGGCCTGGTCCATGACCAAGCCGGTGACACGCCTGCGGGCCGCTACTCAGCAAATTGCCGCCGGCGATCTGACGGCCCGCGCCGGCAATCCCCGCAGCAGAAGGCGCGATGAGATTGCAGGTCTGGTCCGCGATTTCGACACCATGGCCGGCCGGCTGGAGACATTGGTCAAAGCACAGTCCCGCCTGCTGAACGATATCTCTCATGAGTTACGCTCCCCGTTGGCGCGTTTGAATGTAGCTCTCGGACTGGCTCGGCAGCGCTCCGGACCGGAGAGCGCAGCCATGCTCGAACGCATTGAACTGGAAGCCAGTCGGCTGAACGAACTGATTGGCCGTCTGCTGACTTTGGCGCGCCTGGAGGATGGTGAGCAGCGCGTCCCGCCCACGCCGGTTCTGCTCGATGAAGTGGTGCTCAATGTGGCAGAAGATGCGGAATTCGAGGCCCAGGCACGGCACTGCCACGTACGCAGCGATATTCCGCTGGGCAATTGGGGAGTGCGCGGGGAAGCTTCGCTCTTGCATAGCGCCATCGAGAATGTCGTACGCAACGCCATTCGCTACACCCACGAAGGCACAACGATCGAGATTCACCTGGAGAGGAAAGAGCACTCCGATGGCACGGAAGCGGTGGTCAGTGTCAGGGATTGTGGATCGGGCGTGCCCTCCGACGCGCTCGAGAAATTGTTTCAGCCGTTCTACCGCCTCGACGATGATCGTGGTCGACAGACCGGCGGAGTTGGTCTCGGTCTGGCGATCACGGAACGAGCCGTGCGGTTTCATGGCGGACGCGTTGCCGCTTTTAACCGGTCGGAAGGCGGGCTCCTGATCGAGATTCATCTCCCGCTGGCGGTCAGCGCCCGAGCGGGGAAGGTCCCGGAACCCGTCCCGGCCGAACAAGAAGCTTAAACCAGAAAAGAAGTGATCAGTGTCCAGTGATCAGTGGCCAGCAAAATAAGCGAAAGTGCAAATTGTCCACTAACCACTGACCACTGATCACTGCACCCAGGCAACTCACAACCGCGTCCGCGGTTCCAATGAGCTTGGTGGCGTTTGCTCTTCCCGCTCATTCCTGATACATAAATGGATGGCAATTCACGCCTTACAAAGTGTTCGAGCCCGGTAAGTGACTGCCGGGGTGTGCGTCAGCAGGTTCACGGGAGACAAAGCGAAGAATGCGGACTAGGTTTACCTGGATTTTGGGAGTCGCAGCTCTGATTTCGGTGGCGTTGCTGCTGGCATGCAGCACGAAGTACTCGTCCTCCAACAATGGGCTGGTCGTAGTCTCCACGCAGGGCAATGCGGATATGGATACCTTCAGCCTTGATCTGGGCAACGGGCATACCGCGCAGATCTTCAACACCGCGGGACCGCCGACGAGCGGACAACCGACGGCCGTGGTTCTCGATCCGGCCGGCGACTATGCCTACGTGATGGTCTATCAGAGTGCAGCGGTTAATAAGGGTGCCAGCTCTACAGGAATCGAATCCTTTCAAATCGCCTCTGACGGCAAATTAGGATCGGGAACAACCTACACCTTGAACGGTGACGTTACGCCGCTTGCGATGGTGATAGATTCGGCTGGGAAATTCCTTTTCGTCGCTGACTCCACTCCCCCCGCCGTATCCGTGCTCGCCGTCGGAAGCGGTGGCAAGTTGACCGAAGTGGCGGGCTCACCGTTTCCATTGCAGGAGCTTCCCCCGCCTAGCCCCACGCAAGGTGCTACGCCCCTTCCGTCCGCGCTCGCCATAAGCCCAACCGTCTATCCTCCCGCCTATGCCGCTTGCTCGGGCAATGTGCCTCCCAGCACGGAGAATCTTTACGTCACGGATTCCAACAACTACCTCGTTCTGAACTACCTCGTTTCTTCCACGGGCGTTCTGGGGCCATCCACTTCTGGGAAGCCCACTTCAGAAAATGCCACCGGTACGACACCTTCGGGGGTCACCGTCGACCCGTGTAACCGCTTTGTTTACGTTTCGAACTTGTACGACAGGACCGTCAGCGCTTTTACCATCTGCAACAGTATTTCGCTGCCCACTTGTCCCAATGCTGATTTCAGCCTGCTCCCGGTTAGCGGTCCTCTTGTTGGTACGGGCAGTACTCCGGGGCCTTTGCTAATGGACGCGTACGCAAATTTCTTATATGTGCTGAACACGGGTGGCAACTCCATCTCAGCCTATAAGGTCAGCACCACCACCGGCAGCCTGACGCCGCTAAATCCTGCTCCGGTTACTACCAATTCATATCCGACCTCGATCGCAGTTCGTAGCGATGACAGCTGGCTGTTCGTGGCTAATCTGAACTCGGCCAATCTCTCGCAATATGCCATTACGCCATCGACCGGAGCGCTGATTCCCCAAGCGCCGGTCCAGACCGATAACTTTCCGTGGGGAGTAGCCGTGAAGTAGTTTGGGGCCCGGACAGGGCGGGCGATCAGGTGGGAATCTTTAGAATCATGTAGGCGCCCGCCAGCGCGAAAATCAGGTCCGGCGACCAGGCTGCCAAGGCCGGCGGCAATTGGCTGAGGTCGCCCATGGCCTCGAACAGGCGCGATACCACCGTATAGACCACCGCAATTCCCACCGCCACTGCGACCCCGGTGATTGCGCCTTTCTTGGATGCCGACAGAGAAAACGGAATGGCCAGTACGGCCATAATCAGGGTGATCAGCGGGAACGAAAGCTTCTTGTTGAGTTGCACCCGGAGCCGTACCACGTCGAAGCCGCTTTGCTGCAGGTCGCGGATGTAGCGCCGCAACTCCTCGTAGTTCATCTCGGAATACTGTTTCACTTCCTTCTTGAAATAGGACGGAGCCTCGCTTAGTTCCGGGAAAGTGGAGACGTCGAAGGTGCGGAAGCCGGCAATCGCCGGGCCATTCAGCGAGCGCTGCCAGCCTCGTTCGAAGATCCAGCGATTCAGATTGTCGGCCCAGTGGGCGGAATCGGCATGGATACGCTGCGTGATGGCGAAGCTAGCAGGATCGATTTGAAAGATCGTGACATTCGCGAACTGATCGCGGTCGGGATCGAAGAACTGGTAGTAGTAAATGTCGTTGTGCTGTCCGAAAATCCACTTGCGGTCGGGACGCAGATAAGTTTGCGCGGGCTTGCCCTTGATCTGGTTGTGCAGCGCTTCCTGGCGCTGGTTGGTATGAGGCAGGTAGAACTGGTCGGCAAAGAATAATCCCACCGCCAGCACTGCCGCCGCAACCAGCACGGGAGTGACGATGCGGTAGATGCTGGTTCCCGTAGCTTTGATCGCCGTGATCTCGTTGGAGCGGTTCATCAACCCAAACGTGATAAGCACCGCCAGCAGCATGATCAAGGGAGCAACGTTGTAGAGCAGGTAAGGAGCAACATTGAGAAGATATTCGGCCACCACCAGAAAGGGCGTCTGATTGCGGAGGATGTCACTCAGCAACTCGAACAGAGTAAACACCAGCAGGAGCACGAGGAATGCGGACAGGATCATTCCCAGGTAGACGAAAAAATCGCGCAACACGTAATCATCCAGCAGGGTGGGGAAGCTGGCGCTGAAGACGCGGCGGCGAGTGGAGGCGCGCTCGAAGGCGTTGGCGCTGTCGCGGCGCCCCAACCGGAATGTTGGGACGTTGCCGTTGCTCTGGGGCGCGCCGCGCTTGCCCCACAGCCGGAGACGGAACGCCGAAAGTGCAATCGGTCGCCGTTCCGCTTGCCATAGCAGGATGGCTCCAGCCACAAAGAACACAATGGTGGCTAGCCAGGCTCCGAGCATGGGTCCGACCTTGCCTTGCCGCGCCAGCGACACTCCGATCAGAGAAACGAAGTAATAAATGAAAACTAGCGCGATCGTGAGGACGAAACCGCCCGACTTTCCGCTTTTCTTCGACGACAGGCCCAGCGGGATTCCAACCATCGCCAACACCAGGCAAGCCGTGGGAAGCGCGAAGCGCCGCTGAAATTCAATCAAGTACCAGCGTGCCGAAACAGGATCGACGCGGCGCGCATAATCGCGCAGCGCCCCTGTACTTACCAGTCCCACCGGGACTTGCTCATCTGCCTTGTTTTCCGTGGAAGGCAAATCGAGAGGAATGTCAGTCTGCTGAAAGGTTGAGATCTGGTAACGGTCGGCCAGTTTGGGATCTGTCTCATGAGTCGAGCCATCAATCAAATGCAGATGCAGCCGATCCTGCCCCTCAGGGACCAGGATGCCTTCGTGGGCCAGCGTGATCCGAGGATTGGCCGGATCAGAGATGTCTGCAAGAAATACACCCTTCCAAATGGCAGCTCCTTGCGCAGCGTGCACATCCTGCACGTAGAGCACGACCTTGGGAAAGCCTTCGTAAAAAACTCTCGGTTGGACTTCAAACGAGACTTGCGAGCCTTTAAGTTGATCCTCCAGATGTCCCAGGGATGCCAGCGAGTAAGGAGCCAGGTAAAGTCCGTTGCCGAGAGCCAGCAGCCACGCAGCGACAACGAAAATTGCCAGCACCCGGCCAAAGTTCCAAACGCCCATGCCGCTGGCTCGCATGGCGGTGATTTCACTATCGGCGGCGAGACGGCTGAGTCCGATAAGAATGCCCACCAGCACGCTCATCGGAATGGTGTAGGTGAGCGCGAGTGGAACGGTGTAAAAGAAAATCTCCGCAACGCTAGGCAGCGGCGCGCTGGCCCGAACCACGAGTTCCAGAATGCGTCCCAGATCGCGCGTGAACAGCACGAAGGTGAAGATGGCCGCGCCGATGAGGGCGTGCGAGCCTACTTCACGAAGAATGTAGCGGGTGAGAATCCGCATGGGGGCGCTTCTTACCGCAGTCTAGCATGGGGTTAGAAGCGCATACGGGCGGACGGATTTGCTATCCAGCCTTCAGAAACAGCGCCGCCAGAGGCGGCAGCGTGAGTTTCAACGAATACCTTCGCCCGTGTGCCGGCTCGGCTTCCGCATGCACACCGCCCAGATTGCCCACCCCGGTGCCCCCATATTCCAAGGCGTCGCTGTTCAGCAATTCGCGCCAGTAACCGCCCGACGGCACACCGATGCGATAGCCGATTCGCGGAATGGGCGTGAAGTTACAAACGATGAGGACCGTGTCCTTCGCCGATTCAGTCTTGCGCAGAAGCGAAATCGTGCTGGTAAGACTGTCGTTGCAATCCACCCACTCGAAGCCGGCTGCGTTGGCGTCAAGCACGTGCAGGGCTGGTTCGGCGCGGTAAAGCCGGTTCAGCTGTCCCACCCACTCCTGCAGGCCACTGTGAACCGGATACTGAAGCACATGCCATTCCAGGCTGCTGTCGTGGGCCCACTCGCGGACTTGGCCGAACTCGTCACCCATGAACAGCAATTTCTTACCCGGCTGAGCAAACATATAGCCGTATAAGAGCCGCAGGTTGGCGAAGCGCTGCTTCTCGTCACCCGGCATTTTTCCGATCAACGATCCCTTACCGTGAACCACCTCATCGTGCGATAGAGGCAGCACGAAATTTTCCTGGAACGAATACAACATGCGGAAGGTAAGCTTGCTGTGATGGTATCGGCGGTGGATGGGATCCTGCTTGAAATACTCCAGCGTATCGTGCATCCATCCCATGTCCCACTTCATGCCGAAGCCGAGGCCGCCAAGGTAAACCGGCCGCGAAACCATGGGCCAGGAAGTGGATTCTTCCGCGGTGGTCTGAATATCGGGATGCTCTTTATACACGTCCTGATTGAAGCGCCGGAGGAAGTCGATAGCCTCGAGGTTTTCCCGGCCCCCGAATTTGTTCGGAATCCACTCTCCGGCGTTGCGGGAATAATCAAGATAGAGCATGGACGCGACCGCATCCACCCGCAGGCCGTCGATATGGTATTTGTCCAGCCAGAACATCGCGCTCGACATGAGAAAGCTGCGCACTTCGGTTCGCCCGTAGTTAAAGATGTACGTCTTCCAGTCGGGATGGAAGCCCTGCCGCGAATCCGCATGTTCGTAAAGATGCGTGCCGTCGAAGTAGGCGAGTCCGTGGGCGTCGGAAGGGAAGTGCGAAGGCACCCAGTCAAGGATCACGGCAATGCCGTGCTGGTGCAGGTAATCCACCAGATACATGAAGTCTTGCGGCGTCCCGTAGCGCGAGGTAGGAGCGAAATACCCGGTGGTCTGATATCCCCAGGAGCCGTAGAAGGGATGCTCCATCACCGGCATGAATTCCACGTGAGTGAAACCCATGCGTCCCACATAATCGGCAAGACGCGGCGCGGTCTCGCGATAAGTCAGCGGACGATTATGTTCCTCGGGAACTCGCATCCAGGAGCCAAGATGAACTTCATAAATGGACTGCGGAGCCCGCAGCGAGTTTCGCGCGGCGCGGTTTTCCATCCATTCGCGATCGCCCCATTCATAGTCGAGATCCCACACCACCGAAGCCGTGCGCGGCGGTTTCTCGTGCCATAGGCCGAGCGGATCGGCTTTGTCGACTTGGTAGCCGTGGCGTCGCGATTCAATGTGAAATTTGTAGATCGCCCCTTTGGTTACGCCGGGGATGAATCCTTCCCAGATTCCCGAGTTGCCCCGGGACTGGAGCAGGTTGCTTCGCGCGCCCCAGGAGTTGAAGCTCCCAATCACGGAAACCAAGTTTGCATTCGGAGCCCACACGCTGAACATCGCGCCAGCTTTTCCATCTCGCGTCATCAGATGGGCGCCCATGGTCTCGGCAAGACGATAGTTGTTGCCCTCATTGAACAGGTAAAGGTCCTGGTCCGAGAGCAGAGTGGGGCGATCGGCGGTGATGGGAGCTTCGGGCATGTTAGGAGTCCTTAGTGTACCGGAAGATGCATTGGACAATACACCGAGACTCGGATGCGCCAAACTCGTGGAAGGATGAGGCTCGATTTTCTCTCGCGCTGATTGACGCGTTCTTTGGTACGCTGCTGCGCCGAATCCCCATGCTAGACTGACTCTTCCAGCCATGGCCGCCCTGCGTCTGATTCTTCTCTGGCACCAACACCAGCCCTTCTATAAGGATTTGGTGACGGGCGAATACCGTTTGCCTTGGGTGCGGCTGCACGCGCTTAAGGATTATTACGGGATGGTGAAACTCCTGGACGAGTTTCCCAACGTTCATCAGAACTTCAATCTGGTGCCATCGCTGATCACGCAAATTCAGGATTACGTTGCAGGAACGGCGCAGGATCCATTCTTGAATGTGGCGGCCAAGCCCGCTAAGGATTTGACGCTAAAGGAGCGGCACTTCGCTCTGCAGTATCTGTTTCAGGCCAACCCGGCGAACCTGATCGGGCGGTATCCGCGGTATCGAGAACTGTACGAGCGCTGCCGCGAGCATGGGTTTTCGCCCGAGAAGGCAGAAAAACATTTCCATCCCCGTGATTTCACGGACTTGCAAGTCCTTTCCCAAATCGCATGGTTCGACGAGTTTTTTCTGGAAGAGAAAGACATCGCGGCGCTGATCAGGAAAGAGCGCGATTATTCTCTCGAAGACCAGAGTTTTGTGATTGCCCGCGAACGGGAATTGATGGGCAAGGTTGTGCCGGCGTATGCCGCGGCTGCGAAGAAAAAATCAATCGAGATCTCGGCCACGCCTTTTTATCATCCCATTCTTCCCCTGGTCTGCGACACCAACGTGGGAGCCGTTTCCTCGCCGGGGCTGCCTCTCCCGCAGCGGTTTCGTCATCCCGAAGACGCGCGGGAACAGCTGGTGGGTGCGCTCGATCTGCACCAGCAGGTGTTCGGGGTTCGGCCGCAGGGCGTTTGGCCCTCCGAAGGCAGCGTCTCCGAAGAGACGCTGGCGATTGCGCACAGCCTCGGGGTCAAGTGGATGGCCACCGACGAAGGCGTGCTCGGCCGCAGCAGCGGTGTTTTTTTCCAGCGGGATGGCAATGGCCGGCTGCCCGCGCCGCTGGCCGAACGGCTCTATGACATCCACCGCTATGAGAATGGCGAAGCCAGCATGCACCTTGTCTTCCGGGATCATACGATCTCTGACCTGATTGGTTTTGTTTATTCGGGAATGGATCCGACAGATGCCGCCGGACATCTTCTGCGCAACATCAAAGATGCCGCTCAGCCGGTGTTGGCGCAGGGCCGCGACGCCGTCGTCTCCGTGATTCTCGATGGAGAGAACGCCTGGGAGTACTACCCGAAGTCGGGCCGCGAATTTCTGCGCCGCTTCTACGACGTGCTACAGCGCGAAGCCGGGTTGGAGGCTGTAACGGTTTCCGAGGCCATCGCGCGTCATCGCAACGTCTCGCCCTTGAAAGCTCTCGTCCCTGGGTCGTGGATCAACGCCAACTTCAACGTTTGGATTGGCGCTCCGGAAGACAATCGAGCCTGGGACTATCTCTATCACGCGCGCGAGTTTTATGCCCAGAATGCCGCCCGCGCCAGCCAGCCGCAACGGAAGCTTGCCTTCGAAGAAATCATGATCGCCGAGGGCAGCGACTGGAACTGGTGGTACGGTCCGGAGCATCACTCGGCCAACGACCGCGATTTTGACGAACTCTACCGCAAGCATCTTTCGAACATCTACCAGGCACTGGGCGCCGCGCCCCCGGATTATCTGGCGCAGCCGATTACGGGCGGGGAAGTGCGGCCGGCCTACACTCCGCAGACGGCCTACATTCATCCCCGCGTGTCTGGCGACAAGATTCGCTACTTCGAATGGATGGGTGCCGCCATCTTCACTGCCGATCAGCGCGCCGGCGCCATGCACGGAAAACAGTTCCTGCTGGATTCCGTATACGCCGGAATTGACAGCACGTTCGTTTACGGGCGGTTGGATTTTGCGGGAGCAGTTCCGGACATGGATTTTGAGTTGGTCGTGAACCTGGAATCGTGGGCGAACGGAGAATCACGCCCACGGCGGACTTTGCGGCTCGATGCCAAGGTCGAAGACCGCAAGCTTACGGAGTGGAAGGTAGATGGGCGGGATGGCTCATCGTCTGCTGCTTCGCCAAAGGACGAGGAGAGCGCCAAAGTCGCATTGCTCCGCAACTTCGAGTTCCGGTTACCCCTGAGCTGGCTGCTTGCGAAACCTGTCTCGGGCAATCATGCCGGGGCGGTCAATTCAAGTGCAGCGGGAGTTGCGGCCACTAGCATCCTGAAGCTGCGCTTCAGCCTCTGGCACAATCGTTTGCCCGTAGACGCCTTGCCGGTCGAAGGCTGGATTGAACTGCAGTTGCTGAGCGAATGGGAACTGGCCGCAGGAATGTAGGCGTGAAGTCGTGCTGCTCCTGGAAAAACAAAACGCCGGAGGCGCGCCTCCGGCGTCTTTCCAGATTTCCTCACTGTCCTGAGCTAGCAACCGAAGTTGTCATCGCCAGCGGACGATTGAGTTCGAGCGTGAGTTCCGTACCCGCAGGCAGCGTGGCCGAGCGATGCTTGCTGAGCCAGTGAACGCCAGTTGAGCCTGCGCCAACGACTCCGCCGATCAGGATTCCCGGAGGACCTCCGATCAGGCCGCCGATCAGCATTCCACCGGCAGTGCCGCCACCAGTTTCAATTTCGTCGCGCCGGTCATGACCCGATCCTTTGAACTCGCCCTCCTGATTGACGTCCGTGCCAGGGATATTGGTATCGACCAGAGTGGCGTCCAGGAACAGCCGCTCGCCGGTCGGCAAGACCAGCGCTTCGGGCAAAATTCCGATGGTTGGCTTGCCAGTGATGCGGCGCGGTTCGAGGACTCTGGTGACGCGGCCCTCCACCATCGTTCCCGCAGGAATCAATGTCTTGCTATTTAGCACGACCGTTTGAGTCAATCGCGCCTGGAAAGGATCACCCGCCTTGTTGCTGAAAGTGGCGAGCGTGGTTTCGAGCTTGACCATCAGCGCGGTTCCGGCTGGTACGGGGCCGCTGGCCTGCGCTACAGCCATGGCTGCGAGCAGCAACATGCAGGGTAGAACTGTCCACTTCCTCATAACTCCTCCACAAATTTACAACCCTAAAATCTCCCCATCGTTAGTTTTGACTCTAGATGAGACCGATGGCTGGAACAACCTCTGGAGTTGCCAGGGAACCAGCGAAGATAAGGGTGGTGTCGTTCCGCAGCCGGGAAATCCGGGAGTGCGCGGTGTGAGCATTGTCACATTGCCGTGATCTTCCGTCCGCTATAATCGTGAGTCTCAGACCACACAATGGCAAGCGACACACCGGCGTCCATTGGACGGAATGACCGGGACGCATCGTTCTAATCGTCCCATCAAAGGAAACGGACCTAATCTATGTCAAATATTGCGGCAATCCATGCCAGAGAAGTCCTGGACTCACGTGGCAATCCTACGGTGGAAGCGGAAGTATTTCTTGGGGACGGCTCCATGGGCCGGGCGATCGTGCCCAGCGGCGCGTCAACCGGCGAGCATGAGGCGGTCGAACTGCGTGACGGCGATAAAGCTCGCTTTCTGGGTAAGGGCGTGCTCAAAGCGGTGGAGAACGTGAACAGCGAGATTGCCGAGGCCCTTGCGAATTACGATGCCTTCGACCAGCGCGGCCTCGATCACAAGATGGTTGAACTGGATGGCACGGAAACCAAAAGCCGCCTCGGTGCGAATGCAATTCTCGCCGTTTCCATGGCCACCTCGCGCGCCTCTGCGGCGTCGATGGATATACCGCTCTATCGCTATCTCGGCGGCGTCGGTGCAAACACGCTGCCCACCCCCATGATGAACATCCTGAACGGCGGAGCGCACGCCGACAACAATGTAGATTTTCAGGAATTCATGGTGATGCCCGTAGGCGCTCCTTCGTTCTCCGAGGCCTTACGCTGGGGCGTGGAGGTTTTCCACACGCTCAAGGGAGTACTGAAAAAGCGCGGTTACAACACTGCCGTCGGCGACGAAGGTGGATTTGCGCCGTCGGTGAAGTCGAATGTCGAAGCCATCGAAGTTGTGCTGGAAGCCATTCAGCAAGCGGGATACAAGCCGGGAGAAGAAATCGCGATCGCTCTCGATCCCGCGTCCAGCGAGTTCTATCAGGATGGAAAATATGTTTTCAAGAAGTCGGACAAGTCCACGAAAAGCTCCGACGACATGGTGAAGTTCTATGCCAAGTGGGTCAAAGACTATCCCATCGTTTCGCTGGAAGACGGACTGGCCGAAGGCGATTGGGTCGGTTGGCAGAACCTCACCCAAGAACTCGGCGGCAAGATTCAACTCGTCGGCGATGACATTTTTGTCACCAACATCCAGTTTCTGCAGGAAGGAATCGATAAAGGCGTCGCCAACTCAATCCTGATCAAAGTGAATCAGATTGGCACCGTCAGCGAGACTTTCGACGCCATCGACCTGGCTCGACGCAATGGTTACACGTCGGTGATTTCGCATCGCTCCGGCGAGACCGAGGACACCTTTATTGCGGATTTGGCTGTGGCCACCGGAGCCGGACAGATCAAGACTGGATCGGCCTCCCGCACCGACCGCATTGCCAAATACAATCAGTTGCTCAGGATTGAAGAAGAGTTGGGGAACTCAGCGCGCTTTCTTGGGCTGAAGGCGCTGAACTGCAAGGGCTGATCGAGCATATTCTGTAAGGCGGAGGTTGTATGCGATTGAAGTCATTGCTCTCTGTGTGTGTTTTGGCTTTGTCGATGTCCGCTGGTGCGCAGACCACGGTTTCGATCGCTCCGGACGCGGCCTCCAGGGAAGACGTCAAGAAGCTCTTTGACGTCATGCTAAGCCGCGAGCAGATGAGCCAGATGTTGCAGCAGCTGTTCGCGCAGATGCGCAGTATGAACCGCGGGCAGATCAAGAAGCGGCGTCCGGATGTTTCCGACGCAGAGCTCGCGCAGATGGACCAACAGTCGCAGGATCTCATCAAGAACTTTCCTCTCGACGAAATGCTGAGCGATATGATCCCCGTCTACCAGCGGCACTTTGCGAAGTCTGACATCGACGCGCTGACTGCTTTTTACTCTTCTCCGACCGGGCAGAAGTTTCTTCACGAAATGCCCACGGTGACCGCAGAAACCATGCGGGCGGTCTATCCCCGCATACAAGCCGAGGTCGATTCCGTACTCAAGCGATCCGAGGAGAAGACGGATTCACCACGGAAGTGAGCGTTTGCGATCCAGGCGGAATTTCAAAATCCCATCGTGTCGTCCGCAGACGGACCGTAGATCGCGGGCACCGGCTTCTCGTTTAATCGTAAATAAACGCCAAGCTGGGCACGGTGATGGACCATGTGATTCAGAAACATCTCTCGGTACGCCAGAAATCGCTGCCCTTCGAAAATGGCCTTACCCTGAAAACTCAGTTTCCAGTTTTCTTTCCAGGCTCCATCCGGAATGGCTTGCAACGCGGCGCGAACCTTCGCCACCCCCTCATCGAAAGCCTTTAGCAATTGAGCCGAAGACTCGAACGGCAGCGGCTTGATGCTGCCCTTGGAGAAGTCCAGCTCAGGCGTCGTCAGGATCGTGAACCCGAAGCTGGCCAACTGCGCCAGGTGAGGCGCCAGCTTGCCCAGCGGCATCGACTTGGCATGCGGTGCAAACTCTTTCTTGTCGGCGGGTACTCGTTCCAGAGTCGTGCGCGTCTTTTTCATCTCTTCATCCAGCTCAGGCAGCAGCAATTCGCTAATCGACATGATTCCTCCTCCGATGCAGTATAACCGCTATCCCACCGCTTCCCCGACTCTTCGCTCGCAGGGTTGGAGACACTGCCGATTACAATTCATTTTGTCAAGACGGAGTGAGCGAGCGTAGCTGGAGGATCTGCATCCTTTTCGGTAAAATTTTACCGGTCCCGGGCGTGTGTAACGGCGATTTTCTCCGCCGTCGCCCGAACAGCGCGGCGATTTTGTCATTCCTCAAGAAGTGAGTAGCGATTACCCAAAGGAGGCAACGTGGAGTTTGTCATGTTTGAAGATGTGGACGGTATGGAGGTTTTTGTGAATCCGGAACATGTGATTTGGGTCAGAGAGTATCCCGGTGAAATTACGGTCATCAGCTGCGGAGACGAGGACAAGTTTAAGGTACGCCTCAGTCCTGCTCAAACCGTTGCCGCACTGGGCCGGGCAGTTCGTTAAACCGGAGGAGGGCTGGCTTCGATGGATTGTTGTTTCCCGGGAGCGACGCGTCGGCACTGTTTGCCTTTCCCTTGGGCTGCCGGCATCCTAGGCTCAATGGTCGACGCGTGTAACCGCGACCTTACGCCCACCAACGAGCAGACGTTGTATGCACCGCGCCTGGTTACTTCAACGCATTCTGTCCGTTGATTTGAAACAGACCTACACGATTGCTCTGAGAATCTAACACGTAAAGCGAGCGGCCTCCGTCAACCCACATGCCGGATGGTTGGCTAAAGCTCCCGTCTTTGATTGTGCTCGTTTCAAACGTGTATAGCACCTGCCCTTCGTGACGGAAGACCTGAATTTTGTTGAGAACTGAGTCGCTCACGTAAATATTGCCTTGGGGGTCTACCGCTAATCCGGTGCGACGATCCGCATAGACGAGATTCATGGCACGCAGGAAATGGCCTCCTGTATCCAGAATCTGAATCCGCGAGTTGCCCACATCGAGCACAAACAGTTCACTACCGGAGAGGGCCATCTGAGTGGGGAATCTGAACTCGCCAGGACGTTCCCCACCGCCGCGGGTCCCCAGCTTACGAATGAGTTTCCCTCGCTCGTCCATAACAATGATCATGTGCCTTGACCGGTCGCATACGTAAATGTGTCCCGTAGCTCGATCGATCGCGATTCCGGTTGGACTATCGAAATACGATTCTCCTCCTCTCAGTTTCCCCAAGTAACGGCGAAACTTTCCTGCCGAGTCGTAGACGAGTACGTCCCCGTTCTGGTTACCCACGTATAGATTGTTTTGACCGTCCACGGCGAGTGCGACAGGATCATGCAGACGGTTGGCGCGTCCGTCCAGACGGCCGTATTTCGAGTGAACAAAGTCGAAGATGTGCACGGTCTTGGCCCCGGGATCGGCGACAAAGACGCGGTGATTCGAGTCTGTCGTCACGGCGGAAGGTGACTGCAACGCATCCCCTCGAGTAGCCGGGTCTGCCGGCCCTGCAATGATGTCCAGTGTCCGGTCCAGAATAGGGTGCGACGGTCGTACATCATCAGCCGACGAAAATACACGCAAAAAAGTGAGGCTCGCTGAAGCTTGCTGGACATTTTCTTGCGCTGGTTGCGAGGAAGCTGTGAGCGCCGCGCCCCAGGTCACCGCAAGACGGGGCACGATACACAGTAGGACCAGTCCTGAGACAAGAACTGCGAGACAGACTGTGCTCCAGATTCGATGCGAAAACATGCCTTGCCTCTGACGAAGAGCGCCGCTTCGATCAATTACCAGTCAAAGCCATTCTTGCACGATTCGTATCCTGCCGAAACGCCGCGGAGCGACCTGAGACGACGAGGGTTTGCAGGCCGGTACCGCTCAATAAGCGTGATGGTGCGATCCACGCCATCGGTCTTGCCCAGAGAGCGGCAAGTCTCGGCTCGATCTACATGTCCTTCACAAAGGTCGAACGCGATCTCGACCCTCTTCGTTTTCGTTCTGAACCACGCTTTGCCGAGTTGCTGCGCGAGATGGGGCTTGAGTGAGGCACCGAAGTCCCGTCCTGAAGCCATTCCGATTCACGGTCCTCTGTGACGCATAACCTTGCGCTCCACAACCTCAAAAGCGGATGATGGTCGCGACGCCAGCTCTTAAGCCGCAGCTGTCGGCGCTCTTAAGCCTTTTACTATCAGGATTTTGCCCGTAAGTTGCTGCAGCTCTAGGTTTTTTCGCGATTTTCACGCTACCATGATGATTCCAATAAACTGGGAGGAGGGGTGCCCGCCCCAATCACGAAAGAGTAGATAGCCATTGATGCCAAACCGGAAAACCGTCAAATCCATTCCCTTGCCGATCTCTTAGGCCAGGAGCTAGAGCCGCACTTATGTCCCGTCCAAAACCGCTCATTCTGATCATCCTCGACGGCTGGGGTTATCGCGCCGAAACCAAAGCCAACGCCATCGCGCTTGCGCGCAAGCCCACCTACGACCGTCTGCTGCGCGAGTACCCCAACACGTTGATCCATACCAGCGGCCCTTTCGTTGGACTGCCCGAAGGACAGATGGGCAACAGCGAAGTGGGCCATCTCAACATCGGCGCCGGCCGCATCGTACACATGGACATCACGCGCATCGATCTGATGATCCAGAACGGTGAGTTCTTCTCGCATCCGGTCTTGCTCGCGGCCATGAAGCATGCGCGCCTTGGCGAGCGAAAACTGCATCTTTTTGGTCTCCTCTCCGATGGTGGTGTCCACTCGCGGCAGGCTCATCTCTATGCGCTGCTCAAGATGGCGAAGCAGAACGGCGTGGATCGAGTCTTTGTTCACGCCTTCATGGATGGCCGAGACACGCTGCCCACCAATGGCGCCGGCTATCTCGAGCAACTCCAGCAGAAGATGGGGGAGTACAACTCCGGCAAAATCGCCACCGTGAACGGCCGCTACTATGCCATGGATCGCGACCGGCGCTGGGAGCGGATTGCCAAGGCCTACAACGCCATGGTTTTCGGCGACGCGGAAGGCGGCAAGACCACCGACCCGGTGCAAGGCATGAAAGATTCCTACAACCGCGGCGTCACGGATGAGTTCGTGATTCCGTTCGTAGGCACAGACAAGGGCGGCCAGCCGCTGGCGACCATTCGCGATGAGGATGCCTGTGTCTGTTTTAATTTTCGCGCGGACCGAGTCCGCCAGATCACGCGTGCGCTCGCGCGCAACAGCGGCTTGAATGCGAAGGGAGGCAGCGATCTTCCCGCCGCCGCCGACCTCGATGCCACGATTTCTCGCGCCCGCGTTCCGAAGAATCTGCATTACGTTTGTATGACGCAATACGACAAAAACTTCAGCCTGCCGGTGGTGATTCCGCCGGAATCGATGGCCAACATCCTGGCCAACGTGATGGGCGGGCTTAACATGCGCAACCTGCGCGTAGCCGAGACCGAGAAGTATGCTCACGTTACATATTTTTTCAATGGCGGCGTGGAGCAGCCATTCCCCGGCGAAGAGCGCTTGATGGTGCAGTCGCCGAAGGTCGCGACTTACGATCTGAAGCCGGAGATGAGCGCAGCTGGCATTGCCGATGCGGTCGTAAAAGCCACCGAAGACGGAACGTTCGACGTGATCATCGTGAACTTTGCCAACGCCGATATGGTCGGGCACTCGGGCAAGATTGAGCCTACCGTGAAAGCAGTCGAAACTGTGGATGCTTGTCTGAGCCGCATTGATTCCGCCGTTCGTGCCAAAGGCGGAGCCATGCTGATCACAGCCGATCACGGCAACGCCGAGATGATGGTCGATCCCGCCACCGGCGGCCCACACACGGCGCATACCACCAATCCCGTACCCTTCATCCTGGTCGCCGAAAGTGCCAAACAGTACACGCTGAAGCCTAACGGCTCGTTGCGCGATATTTCGCCGACAATACTCGGAATCCTGGGTGCGGATGAGCCGAAAGAGATGACAGGAAGCGACCTGCGCGTACGTCGCAAGATCGGCTGATCTTCGATTACCCGATCCTCTTCGTGCTACAGTTTTGTCGCGGGCACTTGTTCGCCTCAACACCATGGAACCGCGGCTCATCTGGATCAATCTGCTAGTGAAGTTGGGCGTGGCTGCGGCTGTGTCCAGCAGCCTGGTGCGGTCCGTCGCGTTCAAGTCTCTTCTCTTTCGTGAGGAGCGCTCGTTACTTCAGAAAACATATCTCGTCGTGTGGTTCAGTTTGCCGATCATGATCGGTACCTGGATTCGATTTTCCGTGAACAGCTTTGTGGCCGGAGACTTGAGCTTCGAAACCGCGCTGCTGTTGGGAGTGATTGGCGGGCGCTGGTCGGGAGTTTTGGGCGGCGTACTGATGGCCCTGCCTGCGCTCGTGCACGGGGAGTGGGCGACGCTGCCCTTCGGAGTGCTCTGCGGTTTCATCGCCGGCCAGTTACGCAGCATGGCCCTTGATAAGGACGATATCTGGTCGTTCTCTCCCTTCATCGATCTCAGCATCTATCGCCTGATCCGCCGTAACCTGCCGACCCCGCGCCTGTTCGACTGGCAGATCATGTTCTTCACCACGATCATCGGGCTCCGTTTCGTACAAACCGAGATGGCGCGATACTTCTCACATTCCATTTTCAGCATGGACAGCAGCAATCTGTGGGTTGAGGTGGCCATCTATGCCGCTTCGGCGATGGCCATTGGGATCGAACTCAAGATCTTCAACAGCGTTCGGATCCAGATCAAATTGGAGGAGCAGGAACGTCTGCTGTTGCATGCACGCATGGAAGCGCTTCAGAATCAGATCAATCCCCATTTTCTCTTCAATACGCTGAACTCGATTTCTTCCCTAGTGCGGTTTGATCCGGATACAGCGCGCGAAGTGATCTCCAAACTGGCCACCATCCTTCGCCGCCTGCTCAACAGCGCGGACTCCTTCGTGCCTTTGCGCGAAGAGGTGGAATTCATCGACAATTATCTCGACATCGAGGTCGTCCGTTTCGGCAAAGACAAGCTGCGTGTGGTGAAGGAACTTGCGCCCGAATCGCTGGACGTGATGGTCCCCAGCATGCTGTTGCAGCCGCTAGTCGAGAACTCGATCAAGCACGGGCTTGCCTCCAAGGTGGAAGGTGGAAGCATCTACCTCCGCAGCCGCCTGTCGGACTCGAGACTTGTCATTGAGGTGGAAGACGACGGGGTTGGAATGGCAGCGACCCAGATGCCGGAAGCAGGAAACGGACGCGGCGCTGGAATTGGCATGGCCAACGTTTCGGAGCGGCTCCAGGTGTTGTATGGGGATACTGCGCGGCTGACGATAGACAGCCACGCAGGGAAGGGAACGCTGGTGCGGATTCGCTTGCCGCTCCTGCAGACGGCAGGGGCCGTGCCTGAGGGCTTCTACGAAGATCGTTCCACGATGCGCCGGTAGAAAGCTTCGTATTGCGGAACGATCCGGCTGGAGCAAAAGCGCGCCTGTGCGACGGCACGTGAGGCCTTGCCCATGGCTCGCAGCGCACTCTCGTCGTTCAGAAGTTCGATCGCATAGCGCGCCATGGTGTCCACATCACCCACGTCAGCGAGATAGCCGCTGACTCCGTGTTCGATCACTTCCGGAACGCCGCCAGTGCGTGTGGCGATCGGTACGGTCTCGCAGGCCATTGCCTCCAGCGCCGCCAGTCCGAAGGATTCCAATTCGCTGGGCATCAGCAGAATGTCGGCGATCCCTAGCTTTTCCTGCACCTGATCTTGCTTGCCGAGAAAGAGGACATCCTCATGGATTCCTTTTTGTACCGTCAGCCATTCGGCCACGGATCGGTCCGGGCCGTCACCAATCAGCAATAACTTCGAGGGGATTTTCTTGCGCACGCGATCGAATATCTCGATCACATCGGTGACTCGCTTCACCGGACGAAAGTTAGAAAGGTGAACCAGCAGCCGTTCGCCGTGCGACGCGTATTCCGAGCGAAGCTCGGAAGAATTCTTGCTTCTGCAGTACACATCGCAATTGACGGAGTTATAGATGACTTCGATTTCTTTCTTCACGTCGAACACCCGCATGGTCCGGTCGCGCAGGTAGTTGGAGACAGCAGTGACTCCATCGCTTTGGTTGATGGAGTAGCGGGTGATGGGCAGATAAGACCGGTCGAGCCCGACCAGCGTGATGTCCGTGCCATGCAGCGTGGTGACGAAAGGCAAGCGGCGGCCGCGAGGGCCATCGGCCAGCATCTGCCGCGCCAGCAGCGCGCTCACCGAGTGCGGGATGGCATAGTGGACATGCAGAAGATCCAGATCATACAGCTGCGAGACTTCAGCCATTCGCGTAGCCAAAGCCAAATCGTAGGGCGGATAATCGAACAGCGGATAGCGAGATACCTCCACTTCGTGATAGTGAATGTTGGGTTCCTCACCGCGGAGCCGGATCGGCTGGGCGTAAGAGATGAAATGGATCTCGTGTCCCCTTTGGGCTAATTCCAGTCCGAGTTCGGTAGCTACAACGCCGCTGCCGCCATAAGTGGGATAACACGTGATCCCGATCTTCATTTCAGGTCCGCCCTTGTCGGTTTCCTTAGGTTCTGTAATTCGATGGCTGGAATCACTATACGATGCAGATTCTATAAGGAACTGCGGGATTCGTGCGGGGGATACGCTGACAGCTCCGAAGAACTACTCGGACGTCCGCCCCTTCATGGAAATGCCGGGATCAATCTTGTCGAGATGGGCTTGGAACCTCCGCTTGGAGTCTTGCGGTAATCCAGCGAATTCGATCCCCATGCCGACTCCGGGATCGCGTGTGCGAACCGTTGCGGAGGCGGAAACGCGCTCCTGATCGACCCAGAAATCTACGCGTAGCACGGTAGAAATAGGCAACGGCATGACCGTCTCAACATAACAGCCGTTGCCGCTGATGTCGGTTGCGTTCACCCGCATGGGAGTGTTCACTCGCTCGTCGCGGAATTCGAGAGGAAAGGAAATTCGGTGACGTTGAAACTTTCTACGATTGTCAGGAGTAGGCGCCGGCAGATTGGACGCCACTTCGGCGGGCAGCTGGGAGAGCCACGGGCACTCCTGATCCGCCACTAACTGAACTCCGACCTGAGTTTTCTTGAGTCCGCCGGCTTCCATCACCCAGATAACTTTACAACGAGCTTTCTTGGTCTCGTATTGAACGCCGATAACGTCCCCAACCTTTAAGTCATGTTCGAGACCGCAAATACAGGCTCCGGTTACGCTAACATTTTGAGCGTTGGCATTCTGATGGAACGGTTGGTCGTCGGCGCCCATTCCCCACACACGTACGCGCAGGTCCAAAGTCGCACGCGGGGCTGCCCCTGAGGCAGACATATTAACGCCCTCCCGGCTTACAAGGTTCTGAGCCAGATCTAACGCAATGATAACCTCCGGCTGAAACTTCCTAAGATTACGAAAGTCATCGCACGGGTCCAAACGGTCCGACTGGCGACTAAGACGACGATCTCGTTTCAGGCCGAAACCAACTCGTGGTATGAAATCAGCGCGATACCGCAGTCCAACAACAACTCTCGAACCTCGGGCATGGTTAAAACGTGCAACTCAATCTCCCGGGACTGGCGCAAGCGGGTGTTGGCCTGCTGTAGGTCCGCATCATTGTAGCCCGGGTGGCACACAAACTCCCAAGTGCCTTCTGGAATGATGGCCGCAATGGCTCGAAAAAGCTTCTCATCCAGAGTGCCGGTTACGACGATGCCCAGGGTGCCATCTGGAGTTTCCATGCCTTCCCGCCTGGCTGCGTCGCGAAATTTACCTGCAAGAGCGCGTAGGATGCGGACCTCGGCATAGCGTGTCCAGATACTCGGCCGAGCCAGCAGTTCAGCGGATCTCAGCGGCTGGCGCGGACCAAACGGATTGCGAACGGCTCCAACCCCGCAGGCGCGCGCGGCGCGCAGCATGGGTCGCAAGACTTTCGGAAATAAATGAGTGTGCTTGTGAGAATCGAGATGAGAGACACTGATTCCGGCGGATTGAATCTTGCCAATCTGAGCGCTGGTCTCCGCCTCGATCTCTCCGGGATCGAGGCGACCCGCCAAGGCACGGGCTGCAAAACCCTTCAGCCCATCGCGGAAGCGGGCGGAAGCGGAATTTCCGGAAGTCATCGTGGGCAGACGAACAGGGTCCAGGATTGGCTCGCCGTCAATCAATACGACATGGCAACCTACGCTGAGACGCGGAAGCTCTTTCGCCAATTGCACAGCGTCGTCGAAGGCCGGTCCATGGGCCATCAGGGTCGACGAGGTCACGATGCCATGAGTGTGAGCTTCGACGATGGCGCGGTTCACTCCTCGAGTGAACCCAAAATCATCGGCGTTGACGATCAGACGTCGCACGGCGAACAGTCTAGCAGGGAGAATGACTCGGAGGACTGCCTCCAGACTAGGTTCGCGAGGGCGCCGGCGCGACTGCGGCAAGAGACCGTTGCAGGCGAATCTAGCGCTGGTGGTAGCGCTGGTGGTTTGACCGTCTTTTCGCGAGTCGCATATACTCGCTCAGGCGCGCGCGGCGCCGAAACCAATGAGATCTGATCTCGCGAAAAACAGCAGGGGCGGTTAGCTCAGCTGGTTAGAGCGCCTGCCTTACAAGCAGGAGGTCGCAGGTTCGAGTCCTGCACTGCCCACCATTTCAACGCAGTTTCCGGGTGCCTCGCGACCCTCTTGCTGAACTAACACTCAAAAAGCCTAGCGTGAATCCAGCGATCTTTCCTCGATGTGGTGGAATCCTTCTTCATGTGACGTCTCTGCCCGAAGGTCATGGCATCGGCGATCTGGGGGATTCTGCTCACGACTTTGTCGAATTTCTGGCTGCATCGGGGCAAAAAATTTGGCAGGTGTTGCCACTCGGTCCCACCGGATACGGAGATTCCCCTTACCAGCTCTTCTCGGCGTTCGCGGGCAATCCGCTGCTCATCGATTTGAATTCGCTTCGGTCGCAGGGATTATTGTCGTTGCAAGATCTCCCGGCTGCTTCGTCTCTCCCAGAAGACCATGTGGAATACGGCCACGTCATCGAGATTAAGCAGGCCCTTCTCGGGAAAGCTGCTCATGCGTTTCTGACCGATGGTGCTCGGGCAGAACGCGGCTTTTTCGAAATGTTTTGCAAACAAAATTCAGATTGGCTCGACGACTATGCCCTCTTCATGGCCTGCAAGAACACAAACAAGAACGCTGTGTGGGCCGACTGGGAAGCGGGAATCCGGCGCAGGGATTTATTGTCACTCGCCGAATGGCGAGAAAGATTGGCTCCGCAGATTGAGATCCACAAATTTGCCCAGTTCGAATTCTTTCGGCAATGGGAGAAACTGAAGCTTCATTGCAGGCGGTACGGGATCGCCATCATGGGCGATGTTCCCATCTACGTCGCTCATGACAGCGCGGATGTATGGAGTTATCCGGAGTTGTTCCGTCTGGACGGGCAATCGAGGCCCCTGGCGGTGGCGGGAGTTCCGCCGGACTATTTCAGCGCCACCGGGCAGCTTTGGGGAAATCCACTATACCGCTGGGACGTGTCGGCTGCTTCCGGTCACCGCTGGTGGATCGAACGCTTTCGAGCGTCCCTCAAATTGTTCGATCTCGTGCGACTGGATCACTTCCGTGGGTTCGAAGCCTACTGGGAAGTTCCGGCCGATGCGTCGACGGCGGAGTCAGGCACGTGGGTTAAGGGTCCGGGTGCGGAGTTCTTCCGCACCGTCAAAGCCGAATTGAAAGTATTGCCGTTCGTGGCGGAAAACCTGGGTGTCATCACTCCCGAGGTGGAAGCCTTGCGCAGGGAGTTTGGTTTCCCGGGGATGAGTTTGCTGCAGTTCGCGTTTGGGAACGATCCCCAAGGACCCAGCTTCCGGCCGCATAATTATTCTCGCGAACTTGTGGCCTACACCGGTGGACACGATAACGATACGACGGTTGGCTGGTGGACCAGCTCCGGGATCGGAGAAAGCACTCGAACTTCAGAAGACATCCGCAAAGAGCGCGAATTCACTCGAGCCTACTTAGGATTCGAAAACGAGCCCGTCAATTGGGTATTCATTCGGACGGTGCTGGCCTCCGTGGCTGAGGTCGCCATCGTTCCTCTACAAGATGTATTGGGCCTGGGCAGTGAAGCGCGAATGAATTTGCCCGGGACGGTAAGCGGAAATTGGAAGTGGCGCTTTAAGCCGGGAACTTTGACCAAGGACTTGAGCGAACGCCTCAGGAGATTGACGTTTATGTATGATCGCTGAGATCCTAGACTGGCTTCATGAACAGTCGTTCTCGCAAGGGACCGGCGATCAGAGCGGAGAGAACTCGTCCTCATTCTCATCCTTCTTTGCCCGGACGAACCTCTGTTCGAGGAAACGCTGGGCCAAATCTCTTCCGCCGATGCCGAATGCGATGGCCAAGCCAAGCATCACGGCTCCGAAACCGATACCGAAGGCTACCAACATCGTCTGTTCTGCGATTCCCAACTCTTCAAAAACGATCGACAAAACGAAAACAATGATGATGCTACGGATGGCCAGACTGATAACTCGAGGGGAAGGCACGTTAGCATTTACAGCTGCCAACAGGGCGGCGCGAGAAAAGAAGCTGGCGGCCAGTAATCCGAAGAACAGGATGAACATGGCGACGAAGAGCCGCGGCAGGAAGAAAAAGAATTTTCCGATCTGCTCCTGCAAGCCCAGGATTCCGAGAACGCTCACTCCGAGTAGGACGAAGCCGAGCAACACGACCCAAAACACGAACCGGCTCACGACCTCCGTGGCCGAAGGCAAAGCGGCTTTGTTCAGCAATTGAGCAGCGCCGGCATTCTCCGAGAGCCTGTCGAACTGAATAAGGCGCAGGATGCTGCGCAGGACTACTTTCACAACATAAGCTACTGCCCATCCCGCTAATGCGAGGATCAGCATCACGATGAGACGAGGAAGGTAATGGGCAAATCCTCTGGCCAGTTCGTGCATGGCCTGACTCAGTTCACTGATGATCATTTCCCTCATAGTTCTCTCACTCTCTCGATTTCCACATCTGAAGCAGATATGGTTTTAATCGCTCGAACTCAAGGCATAAGGCTTCGATGCCGTTCTCTACGTCTTCCGCGGAACCGTTGCGATGCTGGATGATGAAGGTCAGCGCTCGCCCGCGGAAAAGCGGCGCTAACGCCTGAATGATGTGGTCCCGGCTGATCACGGACTTGTGATAGGAAACAGCAAACTCGTAAACGGTTTTGACCCACAATTCCGCTGGGTACTCAAAATCGTTCTCCCCCAGGAGGGCGACCCGCTGCAGTTCCGCCAAAGTATCGGCGGAAAGAATCGACTGAAACACGGTTGCCAATTCGGCAACACCAGTAGTGAACATCTCCCGCAGACGTTTTCGGTTGACTCGCACCAAGTCTAAGAGCACTTCGTGGTCGGGGCCGAAGGTGGGCAATGGCTGCGAGCCGGAAACAGGGCTCCAAAAGGGAAAGTCCGGCTCCAACGCGGAGAAAAATGGTCCGACGGTTTGTCGGAGGGCGGGCACCAGATCCGAGCCCCGTTGCTCGATGTGATCCTTTTGGCCGAGAAAACACTGGCATATACGGTGTTGCGCCGTGATGGCGGCCAGAGCGAAGCGCAGTTCGATCCCATCTCCGGCGCTTCCATCGCCCCAGACATTCTGGGTAAGAAACTCACCACCAAGGCGGCCTGAAAAACCGAACTCTTGAGCATAGGATTCACGGAGCCTTAACCCGTAAAGTGCGCGCGTCATGGGATACAGCAAGTTGGTGATCAGCAGACCTTCGAACTTATGCCTGCGATAGGTAGGAGTCACCAGATCGAAGCCGTCGTTACGGATAGGACGCAAAAGTTTGGAAATCCACTCGCCTTCAACGCTGCAGGACTCAGGAGACATGACGACGCAGGCCTTGGCTTGGAGTAATTCGGCCGCCGCCAAAATAGTTCGAAACGCCACGGGAGCAGCAGGACTATTCGCGTACTTCGTGCTGATGGAATGCAGAGTCCTCAGCGCGTAAGGATTCGAGCCGCGAGGAACGTCATCGATCGAGATGCCCGTGACCAGTTCCGGAGTTCCGTCCCGCGACCCGCCGTCGGCATTGATGATCACGGCCCGCTCTCTGGGAAACCAGCGCAGGATGCCGCTCTGAATCGTCTGGACGATCGAACCAATGGTCTTGGCGTTATTGTGAGTCGGCAAACCCACGAGGATGTCGACTTCGCCCACGTTGATGAGTTGACGAAGAAAGTCATCCGTTAGAAAAGTGTCTTCCGCCAATTTCATCTCCGTATAAAATGACACCGCGTACCCAGACGTGACAGCATTTGCGAAATCTTAATGCGATTAGATTCGGCGCAGCCGAAACCAGAAAAACTGATACGGCCCCAAGGTCAATAGGTAAGGAAGGTCCCCTACCCGAGGAAATATATTCTTGCCGAACATCTCGATCGGAATATTACCCTTGTAGCGCCGTAGGTCCAATTCAACGGCTTGCGCCGTCCCCGAGACATTGTTGACTACCAGAACGGACTCATTGCCCAGCCGACGAACGTAAGCCAGAATTCTGTGATTGGCTGGATGGAGAAACTCAATGGACCCTCGGCCGAACACAGCCGTCGACCTGCGCACGGCGATGATGCTTTGCATCCAATGCAGGAGCGAATGTCCGCTTCCGAGTTGCGACAGGACGTTCACTGCCGGATAACCATAGACCGGATTCTGGATAAGAGGAGCATAGAGCCGGTCCGGTTCCGCAGTGGAAAATCCTCCATTCCATCCTCCGCTCCATTGCATGGGAGTTCTCACTCCGTTGCGATCACCGAGATTAATGTTATCGCCCATTCCGATCTCATCACCGTAATAAATGATCGGCGTTCCCGGCAGTGACATCAGCATTCCATTCATCAACTCGATGCGCCTACGGTCATTATCTAGCAAGGGAGCCAGGCGGCGACGAATTCCCAGGTTCAGTCGCATGGTCTTGTTTTCGGCATAGGCGTCATACATGTAGTCGCGTTCAATATCGGTGACCATTTCGAGCGTCAGTTCGTCATGATTGCGCAGAAAGAGCGACCACTGGCAGGTGGGAGGGATCTCTGGAGTCTGCTGCAGAATCTCAGTGATGGGTTTGCGATCTTCCAGCTTGAGTCCCATGAACATTCGGGGCATCAAGGGAAAATGAAACGCCATGTGAAATTCATCGCCCTCGCCGAAATAAGGACGAAGATCCGCAGGCCACTGATTGGCTTCCGCCAATAGCATCCTGCCGGGGAATTGCTCGTCGAGTCTTCGCCGTAAATCCTTCAGGATCGCATGAGTCTCCGGCAAGTTCTCGCAATTTGTGCCCTCGCGCTCCACCAGGTACGGCACCGCATCCAGCCGGAACGCGTCGACGCCCATCTCCAGCCAGAAGCTCATTACCTTCCACATCTGCTCCCGAACGGCGGGATTGTCATAGTTGAGGTCGGGTTGATGACTAAAGAAGCGATGCCAGTAGTATGACTTCGAAATCGGATCCCACGCCCAGTTAGATTTTTCCGTATCCAGAAAAATGATGCGGGTTCCCTTGTAACCAGTGTCGGTGTTGCTCCACACATACCAATCGCGCCGGGGATTGTCTTGCGAACTTCGCGATTCCTGAAACCAAGGGTGCTGGTCAGAGGTGTGATTCAGCACCATTTCGATGATGATTCGGATTCCGCGGCTGTGCGCGGAATTCAGAAGACTGCGGAAATCTTCCAAGGTTCCATAACTGGAATGGACAGCGTTGTAATCCGCAATGTCGTAACCATCGTCGCGCAGAGGTGAAGGAAAGAACGGCATTAGCCAGATCGCATTGACGCCCAGCTCCTGGAGATATCCGAGCTTTTGTTCAAGCCCCTGAAAGTCCCCAATGCCATCGCCGTTGCTGTCGTAGAACGTGCGGACGTGGACTTGGTAGATGATCGCATCCTTGTACCAAAGCACATCCTGATTCAGTGGCAACTGAGGTTCCTCCTGGGCAATGGCTAATACCGTTTTCTAGCAGGGCGAAAAAACAGTTTATATAAAGTGAACCGGGTATTGCCCAAAGCTCGAGCGCTAAAGCTGTTGAAAACTGACCTTGCGGTCTGCTGGAAGGATCTGCACTTTCCGTATCCTAGTCTCGCGTCTCTGGTGTCTATTCCACAAGAACGGCTACAGTCGGCCCCTTTTTATGTTGCAAGGACTGGCAGATGCCGCGTTCTACCGCTGAGTCCAAAAGCTGTAGCGGCCGATGACAGTCACGGAGATGCCATGGGACCTTCCAGTGCAAACACCAACCCCCCGAGATTCTGGCTAATTTTCATTCCTGTATTCCTGATGGTCGCCGCGGTTGTGGCGGTTCAACAGTTTCAAGCGGCCAGCAGCGCTAACGGCGCCAACGCCACTTATTCCCACGGCATATTGAATCTGGCACTCCCTTATGATTCCTCCCACGCGGGTCCAGGTCAGTTGATAGTAGAGGTTTTGGATCCAGAAGACCAAGTAGTCGGACGCGCAGAACGCCACGTCCAGGTTGCGGAAGGCAAGGGATATTGGCGAGAGCAGATAAAAGTCTCGAAACCACTCGCCATCGACGAACTAGTCTGGCATCGCGTGCGGTATCGCTTTGAATACGCCGACGCCAGCATCGCAAAAATCGAGGGCACGGAATCGATTTCGCAGATACTACTCACGCCCGTAATTCACATTCTTGGCCAGCAGTCCTACTTGACGGGTGGTGCGGCTGCGGTGCGTGCGATCGTTACCGACTCGAAGAACGAGGTTATTGTCGGCCGTGGTTCCATCCAGATCGAGTTGCTGGGACACGACGAGAAACCCCAGGTTCTGTTCACGGGACATACCAACCGCCGGGGAACGACAGAAGCGCAATTCCGTTTTCCCGCCGGATTGGTGGGCAGCTATCAGTTGCGTTACCTCGTCGACACACCAATCGGTTCGACGGAATTCACTCAGCCGGTCCGGCTGGAAGATAAAGTCTCGATTCTCCTTACCACCGAAAAACCAATCTATCAGCCCAGCCAGGTCATTCACGTGCGGGCATTGGCGCTAGACCGTGCCAATCACGAGGCTGCGGCAAACCGAAGGTTGATCTTCGAGGTAGAGGACTCTCGTGGCAACAAAGTTTTCAAGAAAGCGACCGAGACCGACAAGTTCGGGATTGCGTCGGCAGAATTTCCTCTTGCCGACGAACTAAATCTGGGAACTTACCACCTGCGTGCGCTGCTAGGGGAAGGGGAAGCACCAACGAATACGGCAGAGATTGCTTTGAACGTGGAGCGATATGCTCTGCCGAAGTTCAAAGTGGCCGTCGATTTTACCGGCAAGGATAATCACGCGAAGCAGGGATACCGTCCTGGCGATCACGTAACCGGAACCGTACGCGCGAACTATTTCTTCGGAAAGCCGGTGGAGGAGGGGGAAGTTACCGTCAAGGCTTCCAGCATGGATGTTTCGATCTTCGACGTGGGATCGGTGCAAGGCAAAACAGATCACGAGGGTGCTTATCACTTCGACCTGAAGCTGCCCGACTACTTTGCGGGAAAGCCTCTCAGCCAAGGTGCGGCTCGCGTGCTGATTGGGGCTACGGTGAAGGATTCCGCCAGCCACTCGGAAACTCGCGGCGAGCCAATCACCGTCAGTGAATCGCCTCTGCTCATCACCGCCGTTCCAGAGGGCGGCACGCTGGTTCCGAATCTGGAGAACCAGATTTTCATCCTCGCTTCTTATCCCGACGGAACGCCAGCCAGCGCTGTCCTGAAGTTTCATGGCGAAGGAATCACCGAGCAAAGCGTGAGCACCGATGACGGGGGAGTGGCCATTGTCCGGCTCACCCCCCGCGCTGGAGTCGAATCCATCGAGATCGAAGCCAGCGACAAAGATGGGAACCATGCAACGAACCAGGTCCAATTACAATCGCGCCTGGGCGAGGATCAAATTCTGCTCCGCACGGAACGGGCTGTCTATCGCGCCGGAGATCGCATTTCACTGAGTGTGTTTTCCACGAAAGCGCGCGGCACGGCTTACCTCGACATCGTGAAAGAGGGACAGACTGTACTGACGCGCGATATCGAGATTGAGGGGGGCCGAGCTGAACTCTCGCTGACCGCGACACCGGAGTTGGCTGGAACCGTGGACTTCAACGCATACCTCTTTGGCCGCGACGCCCGCCCTATTGGCGATCATCGTCTCGTCTTCGTGCAGCCTGCGGAGGAACTGAAGATCGAGACCACAACGGATTCTTCCAGTTACAAACCGGGTGGCGAAGCGCGCATCCGCTTCCGGGTAACCAACTCGCGCGGCGAAGGCGTCCACGCTGCGCTCGGACTTCAAGTAGTGGATGAGGCTGTGTTTGCGCTAGCAGAGAAGCAGCCGGGCTTTGCCAAGGTCTTCTTCTACCTCGAACAGGAAGCGATGAAGCCGCGCTACGAGATTCACTCCATCGGAGCTCCGGAGCTTGTCGAACCCATGGAAGAGTCGAAACTCGAGCAACGCGACCGCGCGGCGCGAGCTTTGTTCTCGGCCACGGAAATGGTCAACACTAACAACTTCGAAACCGAGTTTGGCCGGACAGTGCCCATGACGAAATATCCGGAGTACGCAGTCCGTTATCAGAAACGATTCAGGGCGCAGGTGAACCGTCTTGCGGAAACTCTGAGCCGAGCGTACCGGCAAGACTCCGAGAGAGGTGATCTGACCAAGGTTTTCGGCAGAATCTCGACCGCCGACCGCGACGAAGTTCGCGATGCCTGGGACACCGAACTTCGAGTGGAACGTATTGGATGGTATCGGGATAAGACGCACTACATCGTGCGCAGTGCAGGCGCTGATCATAGATTTGATACCGGGGACGACATGGTGGCCTATTTAGAGGTTCGCCCCGGAAAGATTGTGGGTCGCCCCGATTCAGGGTCATTTTCAGGCTCGATCAATCTCGATATCGAACATGATCACGGACCGTTCAACGGACTCGCAGAGATTGCAGGAACAGTTACCGATCCCTCGGGTGCAACGGTGGCGTCAGCCATTGTCGAGTTGCGGAGAGTCTCCACGGGAAAAACACGGACAGCGAGGACTAACGCCGCCGGACAATTCAGTCTGTCGGCCATACCCGCCGGTGATTACGAAGTTCAAGTGTCTTGCGCGGGGTTCAGGCCTGCGGAGCTGAAATTCGCTGTTCATGCGCGCGACCGCGCAGTCCTCTCCGCGAATCTCTCGATTGGCGCATCCTCAACCGTGGTTGAGGTCTCAGGGGCGGAAGTGGTCGTCGAGACTGAAAATCTTGCCGTGGCTCGCGTCGGCCGTGGTCAAGGCTTTGGCCGCGGTATACCGGGTGGGGCTATGGGTGGCGTTATCGGTGGGGTACCCGGGGGCGTGCCCGCGCCTGCCCTCGTCATGAACGGTCGAAACTTTACCGAACTCGCTGTGGTGGACCAGAAGGCCGCTAACAGCGCAACCCTCGCCAAGGAAGATTCTGCCTCACCGGCGGCCCACGTGCGCTCATATTTCCCCGAAGCTCTTTACATCAATCCAGAAATTATTACGGACGAGAAGGGCGTAGCCGCCATCACCATTCCAATCGCGGACTCGATCACAACCTGGCGCATGGCAATCCTAGCCTCCACGGCGCACGGCGCTCTGGGCAGCGCGACGTCGAGTTTGAGAGTCTTCCAGGATTTCTTCGTCGACCTCGACTTGCCGGTCACGCTTACGCAGGGTGATCGGGTGTCCATCCCCGTGGCCGTATACAACTACTCGGGTTCACACGGAGATGTCAGTCTGAAACTTCAGCGGGACGAGTGGTTTTCTTTGGTGGATGATGTCCCGGAGAAATCGGTGGCCGTCGATTCCTCACGCGTCGGCGGGTCGCAGTTTACGCTGGAAGCCAAGCGTATCGGTAAATTCAAGCTGACGCTCTCTGCTCGCATGCACGGCGAAGCCGGACGCGAGGACATCGTCGTGCGCGAAATCGAAGTCATTCCCAACGGCCGCGAGCAGAACTTAGTTTTCAACGGGCATCTGGAAAATTCCGTTCAGCATGAAATGAATTTCCCGGCGACGGCCATCCCCGATGCCACGAAGATCTTCGTCCGACTCTATCCTGGCCCGCTGAGTCAGGTCATCGAAGGCATGGACAGCATTCTGCGCATGCCAGGCGGCTGCTTTGAGCAGACTTCTTCCAGCACTTACCCCAACGTGCTGGCGCTCGATTACATGAAACGCACGAAAAAGCTGACTCCCGAAGTGCACGCTCAGGCCGAGGGGTACATCGCGAACGGCTACCAGCGGCTGCTGACCTTCGAAGTTCCCGGCGGCGGCTTCTCCTGGTTCGGTTACGCGCCAGCCAACAAGATCCTGACCTCTTATGGACTCATGGAATTCAGCGACATGTCGAAGGTCTACGAGGTGGATCCGAAGCTCATTATGCGCACTCAGCAGTGGCTGGCCATCCAACAGCAAGCCGACGGAAGCTGGAAGCCTGACACTTCTTTTATCAACGAAGGCGCCACCAACCGCTACAACTCCGACGTGCTTCGGATTACCGCCTACATCGCGTGGTCGCTGGAGAACACGGGATATCAAGGACCCGCAGTGGAAAAGGCCAAGCGGTTTATCGAAACCCACATGAATGCCAAGGCGGACGCCTACACATTAGCAGTGCTCGCCAACTTCGCCGCCGACTACGGGACGACCGATCATTCAAAGGATCGCGATTTCACTCGTCAGGCGATGCAACTCCTGCTCGATGTTCATACGGAAAAAGATGAGCAGGCATGGTGGAGTGCCGACGAAACCGGTGTCTACGCGACCGGCGCCAGCGCCAGCGTCGAGACAACGGGACTCGCTGTGCAGGCGTTGCTGAAGTGGGGCGAAGCTCCCGGCACGGCGCGCAAGGCCATGAATTACATCGCCTCGAAAAAGGATGCATCGGGCGCATGGGGCACCACGCAAGCCACCATCATGGCTCTTCGAGCGCTGCTCCTCGCAAGCGAAAAAGGATCGGCGGAGGTTCGCGGCACGCTCGAGATTTCGCTGAACGGCCAGCTCCTGCAGCAACTCACGCTTACTCCGGAGAACAACGATCTGCTGCATCAGTTCGTGTTCAAGGGTATCGCGGCTGAAAACAGCGACCCGAAGAGCATCGCATCGACGAGCGACGAATCAAAGCGTATTGCAGAACCGGCCCACCCTAATACAATCGAAGTCCGCTTCGAGGGGAAAGGAGAATTGGCTTACCAGATCGTGGGAAGCTACTTCATTCCTTGGGATGAGAAACCAGCCAACGAGGCGCTTTCCATCAACGTTGCTTATGATCGCACTCACCTCGCACAGGACGACATCGCCGCTGCCAGCGCGACCATCAAGAACAATCTGTCCAAGAACGCGAATATGGTGATGATGGATCTCGGCATTCCACCCGGCTTTGACCTGATGAGCGAAGATTTGCAGGACTACGTCGAAAAGAGTTCGTCCCAGAAAACCGGTCGCCTGGAAAAATTCAGTCTGACGGCGACGCAGGCCATTCTCTATTTCAACTCGATTGCCCCCCAGCAAACGGTGACCTTGCACTTCCGCTTGCGGGCTAAGTATCCCATCCATGTTCGGACGTTTCAGTCTCGGGTCTACGAATACTATGACCCAGAGGTAAGCTCGCTTGCGCGACCGGTGCAATTGGAAGTGCACGCACGCTAGAGAGAAAGAGAAAAGTCGAATGCAGATCTGTCGGCCCTCGTTCCGGCGGCGAACTTTCCTCGTCCGCTCCGAACCGTTTAGGATATGCTAACGCGTCCAGTTGGCGTGCTGATGCTCTCCGGCGATAACTAAAATCATGTTCGTAAATCGTATGCGAATCCGGGTGGAGTTTGGAGATTGTGATCCCGCCCAGATCGTTTTTTACGCCAACTATTTCCGATGGTTCGACAACTGCACTTCGGGGCTGTTTCGCGCCGCCGGGCTACCGCTCAAGGAGTTGTTTAAGGAACATGGCATCGTCGGCATTCCGATCGTGGAGGCGCGAGCGCGATTCATCCTTCCCTCTTCGTTCGGCGACGAACTGGTGGCGGAATCCCGCGTCACCGAATGGAGAAAAAGCAGCTTCGTCATCAGCCACAAGTTTCTGCTCGATGGCGCGTTGGCTATGGAGGGTTCGGAGACTCGGGTCTGGGCGGGCGCCCATCCCACTGAGGCTCACCGGCTGAAGGGAGTGCCTCTGCCTCGCGAAGTGATCCGGAAACTTTCCGTTACCAAGAAGCGCAAGTAAATGGCGCTCATTCCAGTGGAAGTCCCACGTAATTTTCGGCTAGCGTCTGGGCAGCGGCGCGTGAGCTGGTCACATAGTCCAGCTCGGCCAGCTGGCGCCGATGATCGAAAGGATTCTCATCGGGAAAGCGATGCAGCATGGAGGTCATCCACCACGAAAACCGTTGTACTTTCCACACGCGCCGCAGGCACACTTCAGAATAAGTATCGAGCAGATCACGACGTCCCGTGTCATAGAAATGCTTGAGGGCGCGCGCCAGTACCTGAACATCGGCAACCGCGAGGTTCAATCCCTTGGCTCCGGTCGGCGGAACGATATGCGCCGAGTCTCCGGCTAAGAACAGCCTGCCGTATTGCATGGGTTCGACCACAAAACTCCTCATGCCCGTTATGCCCTTCTGCAAGACTTGCCCTTCCGTGAGTTTCCATCCATTCGAGGCCAGACGGGTCTGAAGCTCCCGCCAGATTCTCTCGTCACTCCACGAATCAATGTCTTCGTCTGGCTTGCATTGCAGATACAAACGGCTGATGTGGGGCGTCCGCATGCTGAGCAGGGCAAAGCCGCGGTCATGGTGGGTATAGATCAGTTCTTCGGAGGAGGGAGGCGCATCGGCCAGAATGCCGAGCCAGCCGAAGGGATACTCCCGCTCATAAGGAGTGAGCACTCCGGGCGGAATGCTAGGCCGGCAGGTGCCGTGAAAGCCATCGCACCCAGCAATGAAGTCGCAGGTCAATTCATAAGAAGTTCCGTCTTTTTCGTATCGGATCTTCGGCTCGGATCCGTCGAAGTCATGCACACTGACATTTTCAACCTCAAAGAACACTTGGCCGCCGGTCGCAAGACGAGCATTGTTCAGGTCTTTTAGAACCTCGTGCTGCGCGTAGATCGTGATTCCTTTTCCAGCAGTGAGGTCCTTGAAATCAATGCGGTGGCCTCGGCCTCCGAAGCGTAACTCGATCCCGTAGTGGACTAAGCCTTCGGCTTTCATCCGTTCGCCAACCCCCATTTGGGTGAGCAGGTCAACGGTTCCTTGCTCCAGAACGCCGGCGCGGACGCGTTGCTCTGAATATTGGCGGCTGCGATTCTCCACTACGACGGAGTCGATTCCCTGCAAATACAAAAGGTGAGACAGTACAAGACCGGCAGGTCCCGCACCAACAATTCCGACTTGGGTTCGCAATGAAATCGGCACAGAGTTAAGCTGTCACCCGCGACCGCCATTTCGAGAACCGATTCCACAAGCGGAGCGACGATCGCCAATGAGAAGTTGTATTGCCTTCATGACCGTCTCCTCTTCTTGGAAGTTATTTTGGTTTTGCTGTCCATTTCTCTCTTGCGATCCATCTCCTGGAAAACTTCACCTGCCGCGTGAAACGCGGAGTTCGCCGCGGGCACGCCACAATAGATGGCGGATTGCAGCAGGACCTCTCTGATCTGGTCGCGGGTGACACCGTTGTAGAAGGCGGCCTTCAGGTGCACGCGGAATTCCTCACCACGATTCAAAGCGATCATCATCGCAAGCGTCAGCAGGCTGCGAGTATGGCGGGGAAGGCCGGGACGCGCCCATATCTCACCCCAGGCATTGCGAGTGATGAAGTCCTGGAATTCGCGGTTGAAATCTGTCGTCGCGGCGAGGGCTCGGTCTACGTGCTCGTCGCCCAGAACAGCGCGCCGGATTTTCATGCCCTGCTCGTAGCGCTTGTTGTCATCCATCTTGAATCGCCTCATGTCTCATTCCATGGAAAGGAACCTGCTGACGGCCCCCGTGAATGCGTCAGCCTGCTCCACATTCGACAGGTGAGCAGCGGCCAGTTCGACCTCCGCTGCTCCCGGAATTTGTTCCGTAAGGAAATGAGCCTCAGAGGTCGGTATGACTGAATCACTTCCACCATAGATCACAAGCGTTGGAATCTTGATTTGCGCAAGGGCTTGGTGCTGATCCATATCACGAATAGCGGCACAACACGCGGCATAACCCTCGGGCGGGGAGCTTTCGAGCATTCGCTGTGCCCAGGCCACCCTGTCCGAGGACGTTGCCCGAAACGCGGACGTAAACCAGCGCTCGATGACCGCGGCAGCCACGGACTTCATCCCATCGGTCCGAACCTTAGCCATACGCGCCTTCCACATGTCTCTTGTGCCGATGCGAGCGGCGGTGTTGCAGAGCACCAGTCGATGCAGGCGGCTGGGCGCGTGAATCCCCAGCCAAATGCCAATCATGCCACCCATCGAGAGCCCGCAGAAATGTACACGATCGAGGAGAAGGGAATCCAGCAGACCGAGAACGTCGCAGCCGAGCTGCTCGATTGTATATTCACCCGCTGTTACCGAAGACTGCCCATGGCCGCGGGTATCGTAACGCAAAATGCGGAAGCGCCGTCCCAGTTCCTCCATCTGCGGGTCCCACATGGAAAAATCAGTGCCCAGCGAATTGGAGAACACCAACACCGGCTCCCGGTCGTCAGTGAGCGCGTAATGCGTTTTCAGTTCTCCAATGTCGACGAACGGCATTGCTTGCCCTTCCTGGCTGTGTTCCTTCCATTGATGGCTGTCGATATCAATACTTGGTGGCATCGATGACACGATCCACCAATTCTTCGGCGATGCCCAAGTAATTCTCTGGCTCGAACAAGCGATCCAGCTCGGCTGCAGCCAGATGGTCGGTTACGGTTCGGTGCTGAGCCAGCACCTCACGGAGATGCTTTCCAGATTTGCGTGCCTCGAGGCTCGCGGCTTCTACCAACTTACGAGCGGAGGACTTACCGATGTGAGATGCCATCGCCACTGCGACCCCTTCAGAAAAAATCAGACCCTGCGTGGCTTCAAGATTACGCTTCATGCGCGCTGTGTCGACTTCGAGATGAGGAACAATCGTCGCCATTTGGTGGAGCGCTCCGGCGGTCAGGCGGAAGATTTCCGGCAGCGTCTCCCATTCTGCCTGCCCATTGCCAAGACCGCGCTCATCCTCCTGGACCATCGCGCTCAACATAGTGCTGACGAGGCCGGGAACTCGTGTGGCGGCTGACAACACCACCGCGGCACTCAGGGGGTTGCGCTTGTGCGGCATCGTCGAGGAACCTCCACGGCCCTCTCCCGCGGGTTCGAGCACTTCCTCGATCTCGGTTTGCATGTGGAGGGAAATATCGCGCGCGATCTTACCAAAGCTGCCGCAGCAGAGGCCCAGCGTGGTTGCCACCTCAGCGACTCGGTCCCGCTGCGTGTGCCACGGTATAAGAGGCAGCCCAAGCTGGAGTTCTCCCGCCAAGACCTCGGCCACTTGCAATCCCTTGTCGTGCAGGGCCGCTAAAGTTCCAACGGCACCGCCAAACTGCAGCACCAGCACTCGAGTTCTGGCTTGGGCCAAGCGCTCGCGATGTCGATTCATGCCGTCTAGCCATCCGGCAACCTTCACTCCGAAAGTGGTTGGCAGGGCATGTTGCATCAGGGTCCGGCCAGCCATCGGAGTGGAGCGGTACTGCTGCGCCAACTTTGCCAACCCTGCGCAGAGGACGGTTAGATCAGCATCAAGAAGGCCGAGCGCTTTCCGGATCTGCAGCACCAGGCCGGTATCGTTCGCGTCCTGGCTGGTCGCGCCCCAGTGAACGAACTGCGCTGCCTCGGGATCGTCTTTGGCGACCAGCGCCGTGAGTTGCGCAACCAACGGTATCGCGGGGTTGAGTGACGCGGCGGTCGCAGCGGCGAGTGCGCCGGTGTCGATCAGGTTTGCCTTGCACTTCGAAGAAATCGCCTGCCCTGCGGCCGCAGGGATTACACCACAGTGAGCCTCGGCGCGCGCCAGCGCAGCCTCGAAGTCCAGCATGTGCTGTAGAAGCGAGGCGTCCGAGAAGACTGTGCTCATTCTCGGTGAACCGAATAGTGGATCTAGCAAGGCCATCCCGGTGGTCTACAATGCCAAGTCTACAATCCTAAGTCGAAGAATACTGTCTCGTCCTGCCCTTGCAGAACAACATTCCATTCCAGCATACCGGGGCAGCCAGCGGTCTTCTTTGCGATTAACGTTGAACGCCGCTCTGCTTCAACCAAGTTAAGAATAAAGTCAGCGGCATTGCGCGGCTCGTCCGGAAAATAGATGCGCGTCACCATCCGTCGCAGCAGGCCACGCATAAAAACGGAAACGAGTATGTGCGGCGCCTGCTGGTTATCCTTGGGACCAGGCACCGATCCGGGCTTGATCGTCGTAAAACGAAAGGCTCCATTCGCGGCAACCGGCACACGGCCGTAGCCTGTGAACCCGGGTTCTATCGGCTTGTCCTGCCTATCTTCCGGATGAGCATATTTTCCGTGCGCATTGGCTTGCCAGGTTTCCAGCAGCGCATCCGGCACCGGAATTCCGTCGCCATCAAAAACTCGACCCAGAATCGTCACTCGCTCGCCGGTGACGCCTTCACCAACCAGATCGCTGCAGTGCAGCCACTCGAAACCAATCTTGAAAAACGGCCCTACCGTCTGCGACGTAGTCGCTTGCAAACCCAACTTATGCCTCCATCGGCGTGGCTTCGCGCCCTCGCAGGATGATATCGAACTTGTAGCCCAGGGCCTGTTCCGGCAGTGTGGTTTCCCAGTCGAAAGCGGAGATGAGCCGGTTGCGGGCCGTTTCATCCGCCGTGCAGTTGAAGATCGGATCAAACGGAATGAGCGGATCGCCCGGAAAATACATCTGCGTGACCAGCCGGGTGGCGAATGCTGGACCAAACAGAGAAAAATGAATATGCGCCGGCCGCCAGGCATTGTGGTGGTTGCGCCAGGGATACTCTCCCGGACGAATGGTGACGAAGCGATAGCGGCCCTCGCCATCGGTGAGGGCTTGCCCACTGCCTGAGAAATTCGGATCGAGCGGTGCGGGATGTTGGTCCCATTCGTGCCGGTATCGACCCGCTGCATTTGCCTGCCATATTTCCACCAGCGTGTTTGCCACCGGGCGGCTGTTTTCATCCAGCACGCGCCCGCTCACAATAATCCGCTCACCGAGCGGGTCTCCAGAGTGCCCGCACGTCAGATCGCTGGCCTTGGGCGCCACGATTTCAGGTCCGAATGACGGCCCGGTTACCTCGGATAAAGTGTAAAGAATTGGCACTTGCGGCTTTGTGGGTGCGCGTTTTCTCGAGGATACATACGGCGGGTGCAGATGATTCGGTTGCGTGCCTGGATAGGGCGGGCGGTAACCCGCAGGGCGTGTCATGTTCCTGTCCCGGTCGCCGTTTTCGACTCACAGACTCTATGCATGGGGGAAGTCCCTGTCAAGCATACCAAAGGCGCTTTGGAATGAGTCTGTCGCAGCTGGATCTCGGTAATTTACACCTTGCGCCGATGGATTTTCTCTAAGGAACGTTGGTTGTTGGAAAGGTACGAATGATTCTCGAGTTCTTATCGAGTTCTACTGTCGGATTGGCCAAAAGCATCGGATGGGCTGGCCGAGAGCGGTGCTTCGGTTGTGTTAAGATTGCTTTGGGTAAGTGCACACATTCGGTGCGGGCTGGAAATGGCCCAAGCCTCACATCATCGAACGTATTGCGCGCTAACTTCCAAACCTGCAAAAGCCTTCTCCGACGAGGTTTTCGGAAGTTGTTGATTTGGCGAGTGGGGACGTAGTTCAGTTGGTTAGAACGCTCCTTTGTCACCGTCACAATGATGTAAGCGATTTACAAATCAGCAACTTACTACAAGCAACATCTGTTCGCCCTGTCACGGTGTCTGCCATTTCCCTGCATTTCCGAAGCCTTGTTGTCCGTTTTCTTGAAGTTCCTGAGGTCTTCCTCCTCCGAGATCGAAGTGCGTCACGTATGGCGAACAGTTTTCGTCAAGAACTGATCGCCGAACTTTTCGATGAGGAGAGCTAATGGGAATGCCGGAACTCGAAATTTATTCCATGATTGGCGCCGAAGGTTTCGCGAGGTTAGTCGCCGCCTTTTATCGACAAATACCTCAAGATGACCTTCTAGGGCCAATCTACCCGGCAAATGATCTTTCAGGGGCCGAGCAGCGCCTCCGAGATTCCTGATCGGTAGGTTCGGGGGGCCCCAGACTTACATTGAACAAAGGGGACATCCTCGCCTCCGGGCGCGGCATTCGCCGTTTGCTATCAATCAGACTATCCGCGACCGCTGGATGCGACTGATGGAAAATGCGCTGGGGGAAGCTTCGCTGCCAAGCAGAGCCGAAGAAGTCCTTCGGAAATTCTTCAATGAGATGTCTACCTTCATGATCAATCAGTCAGAGGCTAGTATCAGCTAGCGCAAAGCGACACGGGGAGGCGGTGCACGGCCATATCTACGGTATGTGACACTAATATTGCATGAAGAAAATTGGTTTTCTCTCATTCGGCCACTGGACACCTTCACCGCAATCACAAGCACGGTCCGCCGCTGATGTGCTTCTGCAATCCATTGACCTCGCCATGGAGGCCGAGCGACTA
>Ga0187851_10000238_pt1 | contig 56855 bp, 44 predicted proteins | sample June2016WEW_6_10_FD_132997 | JGI IMG/M metagenome (GOLD analysis project Ga0187851, IMG submission 132997) | Peatland microbial communities from SPRUCE experiment site at the Marcell Experimental Forest, Minnesota, USA - June2016WEW_6_10 | ecosystem: Environmental > Terrestrial > Soil >... | reverse complement strand
GTGGGGCTCATACTCCGTGACCGTGTCGTCCTGGCCCGGTTTCTTCATCTCTCTGGAGGGGATCGACGGAGCGGGCAAGAGCACCCAGGGGGCTGCGCTTGCCGGCGAGTTGAGCCGCTCGGGTCGCGACGTCGTCACCCTGCGACCCAGTGACACCCAGCTCGGTGACCTGGTCCGCGGCTACCTGCTCCAGCATCACCAGGTCGCGATCGACCCCTGGACTGAGGCACTCCTCTTCATCGCGGGGCGGGTTCAACTCCTCCGCGAGCGCATCCTCCCGGCGCTCCAGGCCGGGGCCGTGGTCATCGCCGATCGCTACGCGGACTCCACGTTCGCCTACCAGGGCGCCGGGCGCGGCCTTCCCCTCTCCGCGCTCCAGTGGCTGCACACCGAGACCTGCATGGACGTCTGGCCGGACGTCACCTTCCTGCTCGAGCTTCCCCGCCCGACGGCAGAGGACCGTCAGCGCTCCCAGCAGCTCCCCCTCGACCGCTTCGAGGTCGCCGCCGACGGCTTCCACAATGCCGTCCAGCAGGGCTTCATCCAGCTGGCCAACGCCGATCCCGGACGGATCGTCAGGATCGATGCGAGCCGGCCCCCCGCGGTCGTCCTCACCGAGATCCGCACCGTGACCCTGCGGCGACTCGCCGAGCGTCACGCGACGGCGCCGAACGCCGGTGGTGAACCCCGGTGAGGCTGGTCCTCGCCATCGTCCACAGCAAGGACGCGGAGAGCTGCGTCACCGCCCTGAACGACGCCGGCTTCGCCTGCACCCGGCTCGGCAGCTCCGGCGGCTTTCTGGACCGCGAGAACGTCACCCTCCTGATCGGTGTCGATGCGGCCCAGGTCGACAAGGTCATCGACCTGATCCGGGGCCGCGCAAAGCGTCGCAACGAACGGTTCCAGGCCGCCGCCGCCGCGGGGGCGGCGGCAGGGGCGGCGGCGCCGCATCCGGTTGACGTCGAGGTCGGCGGCGCCACCATCTTCGTGCTCGCGATCGACCATTTCGAGCGCCTGTAGCGCCCCCACGGCACGCCCGGGAAACCCGGCGTTCCTCCTGGTGGCGGGCGGGGGCATCCTGATCGCGACCTCGCGGTGGTTCATCCGCCAGCCGCGCTGACCCGGGCTATCGCCGCGCGCCGCTCCTCAGGAGGGCTGGCCGGTGGGGCCGGTCTCGCTGCCGGCTAGCTCCAGCACCACCTCGGACGGGGACACCACCCGCTCCACCCGGGTGCCGCTCAGGTGGACTCGGACCCCGCGCACCCCGGCACCTCCCGGGGCGCCGGGCTCCCAGCCATCAGCGTAGAGGGCCCGTGCCTCCCCCCAGGTCGCTGCGTTGCGGAGATGGCGGCCGTCGGTGAAGCCGAGGATCCCGGGCCGGGTGGGGTAGCCGAGGCCGACCTGGCCACCGCTCGAGAGGAATGCCCGCAGCTCGGAGAGCGGCCTCCCCTCCGGAAGCGGTGACGGCTCCGCCAGCAGGGCGTCGGCCAGCGACGGCATCTCGCCGCTCCCCGCCATCTCCCGCACGGCGATCCGCGCGGCATGGCGCCCAGCCCGCTCGCGGCGGCGCCGCTCGGTGGCGATCTCCTCCTGGCGGGCATGGATCTCGCGGAGCTGCCGGTCGTACGGGGACATCGCCGTCCGCGTCGCGCGCTCCGCCTGGGCGAGCTGGACCGCCTCGGCATCCAGGGCGGTCGCATCCAGGTCGTGGAGCCGCTCCGGGTCGACCCGCGGCGGGAGCGCGGGAGGAGGGATCGGCTCGGGCGTGTCGGTCATCGCACTCGATCATGGCCCCACGGCGTCTCCGCTGCGAGTCCGGGATGACCACGCGCCGCCCCCGTGGGGTAGCGTGCCCCCTCATGGCCGAGACCTCCGAGCCGATCCGCGTCGAGCGCGAGGGGGCTGCAACCCTCGTCACCATCGCCCACCCGCCCGTCAACGCCATCAGCCGCGCGGTCGCGGTCGCGTTGCTGGAGGCGCTCACCGCCGCCGAGGCGGACCCCGCCTGCCGAGCACTGGTGCTCACCGGCGACGGCGATCGATACTTCTCGGCCGGCGCCGACCTGGCCGAGCTCCGCCGCGATCCCGGCGGCGCCGCGGGTACCCTCGAGCTGATCCGGGGCCTGGTGGCGTCGCGCCTGCCGGTGGTTGCCGCGGTCAACGGCTACGCCCTGGGCGGCGGTTGCGAGATCGCCCTGGCCTGCGACCTGCGCATCTGCAGCGAGAACGCCCGCTTTGGTCAGCCGGAGATCAGGCTCGGCATCATGCCCGGCTGGGGCGGCACCCAGCGGCTGCCCCGCCTGGTGGGCCGGGGGCGCGCGCTGGAGATGCTCCTCACCGGGGATCAGATCGACTCCGCACGTGCACTCGAATGGGGGCTGGTCACCGGGTTGGTCCCCCCGGCCGATCTCCGCCAAAAGGCGCTGGCCCTGGCCGCTCTGCTCGCCGAGCGCCCGCCGCTTGCCATCGCCGCCATCAAGCGCGCGGTCGGCGGCGGACTGGACGGATCCTGGGAGAACGGCCTGCGCCGCGAGCGCGAGGAGTTTGACCGGGTGCTCGGCAGCGAGGACGCCCGCGAGGGTCTGTCGGCATTCCTGGAGAAGCGCCCGCCCACGTGGCGCGGCCGGTGAGGCCCGTCGCGAGGGAGGGGAGGCGCATGAGCGCCGCGCACCCGTCGCACGGGTGCGGCAGCCAATGATTGTCTCCGTCGTCAGCCCCGTTGCCCTGGTGGCGCTGGCCGGGACGTCGTTCACCCTGACCGCGCTGAGATGGCGGCGCCTGGTCCAACTGATGCGCCGCTCACGGCGTCCCGACCGGCGCGCTCCGGGAGCGGCGCGCTCACCGTGCTCCACGGAGTCTTCTTCTGGGCGCATCTCGTCCTGGTCTTCGGTTTACTCGTCTACCTCGGCTACAGCAAACATCTTCACAACGCCACCGCCGCCGTCAACGTCGCGCTCCGCGAGGAGGGACCGAAGAGGCGTTTGCGCCCCATTCGACATCGACGCCGTGATGTCGGCCTCCGACACGCGCGATCAGCACTTCGGGCAGCCGCTCTCGAGCACTTCTCGTGAAAGGACGTGCTCGACCTCTACAGCTGCACCGAGTGCGGCCGGTGCCAGTCGCACTGTCCCGCCTACCTCACCGGCAAGGTGCTCTCCCCGAAGACACTGATCACCGACCTCCGCGACGCGGACTACGTACCTGTACTGGGTTGGCTGCGCGGTCTCCTACGACGAGCGCGCGCGAAGCATCGCCACCTCTGTGGTCAGCATCCTCCAGGCCGCCGGCATCGACTTCGCAATCCTCTGGGACGAGGAGCGTTGCACTGGCGACCCGGCGCGCCGGATCGGCAATGAGCACCACTTCCAGGAGCGTGAAAAGCAGAACATCGAAGTGCTGGTCCGGGCACGGTGTGCGCCGTATCGTCATCAGCTGCCCTCATTGTTTCAACACCTTCGCCAACGAGTATCCGGACCTCGGTGGGCAGTTCGAGGTGATCCACGACACCGAGGCGACCCGGGTGGCCACCGCCTGTCCCTTCTGCCTGACCATGTTCGACGAGGGGATCGCCTCTCGGGGCGCCCAGGACCAGGTGGCGGTTGACGACATCGCGGTCTATGTGGCCCGTTCGATGCGACGCGCCGCCAGCGGCGATGCGTCTGCGCCGCCTCCCCGGACCTCGGGTTGACACCGGACTCGCCGTTACCGTAGTGTCCGCGCTGTGCCGCCCGGGAGCGGCGTCCTTCAACGTCCTGTTCCGCGCGCGCACTCACGAGGTTCGGTGGCCGGTCACGTGACGTCGCAGCAGCTCCGGTGATGCGGGTACTCGCGGTCACCGCCAACAAGGGTGGGGTGGGAAAGTCCACCCTGGCCTTTCAGGTCGCCGCCGAGATGGCACGCCGGGGCCTGCGGGTGCTCGCCGTCGACGCGGATCAGCAGGCGGACCTCACCCGCTACGCCCGCGGCCCGCGGCTCGCCGGCATGGGCCTCGACGCTGTCCTGGCGGACCCGCCGGCGTCGCTCGACCCCCGCCCCTACATCGGGCTGGTCTCCGACAACCTGGACCTCCTGGGCAGCTCGCCCCGCCTCGCCGACGCGGACCCGGTTCTCCGCTCGGCCGAGGGCGGGCCCTTCCTGATCCAGCGCTGCCTGGCCGTGGTCGCCGACGCCTACGACTGGGCCGTCATCGACACCGGCCACTCCGAGTCGATCATCGCCGCGGTGCTGGTGGCCGCCGACCAGCTTCTGATGCCGACCACCGCCAGCGCCCCGGACGCCCGGCACGCAGGGGACATGCTCGAGGTCGCCGTCCGGGTCCGTGAGCAGCTGGGCCTGGAGACCGGCGACCTGCTCCAGCGTTCCCTGATGGCGATCTGGCGGCGCCAGCACAACGGGGTCGCCGACGCCGAGGTCATCGAGAGTCTCCATGAGCGCTTCGGCGACCTGGTCTGCCCGGTCCTCATCCCGCACAGCTCGCGCATCCCCGAGGCCAACGACCAGCGGCTCACCGTCCGGGAGCACGCCGAGATGTTCGGGACCGGTCGCGATCGACCGCTGCGGGCCGCGGTGGACGCCTACGCGGCGATCACCGACCACCTCCTGGCGCGGGCCGGGGTGGTGGCCGACGATCCGTCCGGGCTGCGCCTCCTCGGGGGGATCGACTTCGAGGAACCGGACCTCGCCCGGGTGGCCTCGGCCATCCGCCGGGTCAAGTCGCAGCGTGGCCTCGACGACGACGAGCTGGCCGAGGTGCTGGGACGCTCGGTCGATTGGATCCGGCACACCCTCGCCTTCGGCACCGGGCACCCCGAGGGGGAGGACCGTCTCACCATCCGGCCGAGGTCTCGCGTCGCGGTGCGAGATGTCACCGGCTCGCGGCCTCCCCGGTGGCGTCCCTGAACGGGGCCGAGGCCCCTCGCTTCACCCGCGATCGGCTCACCTGGCTCGGCTACATCAGCATCTCGACCTATGGTTTCTACGTCTACGCCCTGGGCCCGATGGTGGCCTTCCTTCGCCAGGAGCTGCACCTCACCTACACCCTGACCAGCCTCCACGCCACCCTCTGGTCGGTTGGTTCGGTGCTGGCCGGCCTGAGCCTCCACCGCCTCGCCCGGCGCCTCGGCCGCCATCGCCTCTTCTGGCTGGCCGCGGGCACCACCGCCGTGGGGGCGCTCCTCTTCATCGCCGGGCACGCCGTCGAGGTCACCCTGCCGGCGGCGTTCATCCTGGGCACCGGGGCCACGCTGGTGGGGGCGGTGAGCTCGGTATTCCTCGCCGACCGGCACGGGCAGCAGCGCGACCGCGCCCTGGTGGAGGCCAACCTCGGGGCGAGCGGCGTCGGCGCCTTCGTTCCGGCACTGCTCGGCCTGCTGGCCATGACCGTCGGTGGCTGGCGGTCCGCGCTGGTGCTGCCGCTACTCGTGCTGGGCGCGCTATTCCTGGTCCTGGGACGGGTTCCCATGCCCAGGCCGCCGGTCGTGGTCGTGACGGTCGGGAGGATGCCCCGGGCTTTCTGGGCACCATGCCTGCTGGTGGCCCTGTCCGTGGGGATCGAGTTCTGCGTGCTCTTCTACGCCGTCCCGCTGCTCGGCATCGGTGGAAGGCTCTCCACCGCCGACGCCGCGGCCGCCCTCAGCCTCTTCGTGGCCGGCGAGTTCGCCGGGCGTCTGGCGGGAGCGTGGCTGACGCGGACGCCGGGGCGCACGGCCCGCCTCGTCGGCATCGCCCTGGGGGTCGCCTTCGCCGGCTTCCTCGTGCTCTGGCTCGGCCGAGCCATCCCCCTCGAGGTGGTGGGCCTCTTCGTCACCGGCGCCGGCATCGGCAACCTCTACCCGCTGACCCTCGCCCTGGCGCTGGGAGCCGGTGCTGGCAGGACCGCCCAGGCGATGTCCCGGGTCCAGGTGGGGATCGGGATCGCCATGGGCATCGCCCCTCTCCTCCTCGGCGTGCTCTCCGACCACGTCGGGGTCGTCAGAGCGCTCGCCGTCGAGCCGGCCCTCACCGTGGTCGCGGTGCTCGTGCTGCTGGTCATCGTCCGCGCAAGTCGTGGCGAGCCGGCCACCGCGTGAGCTGCGGGGGCGGACCGGGAACCTCAAGGCCAGCCGGCGGGATCGCTGATCCGGCCATCCCACCGCGCCGCGGCGATCCGTCCTGCTACTTCCGAACCGTCCCCGGGGTGGGGACTTCCGGCCCCTCGGGGATCGGCGTCCGGCCGAAGGCGGCGAGGTAGGCCGGGTCGGGACGTCCCTGGACATGGTGGACGTAGGGCACCAGCACCCGCGAGACCTGCACCTGCAGGGCGGCGGCGACCGGCACGGCGAGGAGCGACCCGATCAGACCGGCGAGCACCCATCCCACCACCAGGGCCAGCACCACGGCCAGCGCGGGGAGGGCGAGCACCCGGTTCATCACCACCGGCACGACCGTGTTGGCGTCGATCATCTGGAACACCCCCAGCACCACCAGCACGAGCACGGGGTACTCCGGCGACACCGTGAAACCGAGCAGCGCCGCCGGGAGGACCCCGAGGATGGCGCCGATCATCGGGACGGCTGCGGCGATGCCGGCGAAGAGGCCGAGCAGGATGGGGCTGGGCAGCCGGAGCACGAAGCAGGCGACACCGGTCGCGACACCGACCACGACCATGTTGATGGCGACCGCTCGGAGGTAGCCGCCCATCCGGTAGCCGGTGTCCTGGATCACCTCCACGACCAGCGCCTGGGCGCGGGGCGGGAAAAGGTCCACCAGGAACGACTTGAGCCGGTCGCTGGTGGTGAGCCAGAGGAAGCTCATCACCAGCACCAGTACCAGATCGGCCACGGCTCCGGCGATGGTCCCGCCGATCGTGACCAGGTCCTGGCCGGCCTGTCCCAGGGCGCCCTCCACCTGGCCGCCCAGCTGAGCTTCGCTGATGCCGACGTGCTTCTCGATGGTGGTGATGAAGTGGACCGCGGACTTCTGGTATGCGGGGAAGTGCCTGGCCAGGCTCTCCGCCTCGCTCACCACGGGCTGGACCAGCAGGGCGACGATGACCGCCAGAACGACGAGCACCATCAGGTAGACGACGGCGATGGCTGCGGCGCGCGGAAGGTGCAACTCCTGGACCCGTGAGACGAGTGGCCGCACCCCCTCGGCGATCACCACAGCGATCAGGAAGAGGAGCAGAAGGCTGGCGATCTGGACGATCACAAAGACGAGGGCGAGGACCAGCAGGACGATGAGCGCGGCCCCGACCAGCGTGCGCATCTTCACCACCTGGCGCGCGTCACGCCTCCGCTCGTGGAGAGGCAGCGGGACGGGCACCGGCTCGGCGGGCGGCGCGCCCTCGTTCCGCCCTCCCCGCGGCGCCGGCTTGGTGGACTCGGACACGGCGCCAACCGTAGCAGGGATCGGCGGCCTTCACGGCGCCACCGCGTAGGTGAGACGAGCCCGGGCGCTGTGCCGGACCAGACCTGAACCGGCGAGGGGCTACCCACCGATCCAGGTCAGAGACCGGTCAGGCGAACTCCCACCGAACGACGGGACAGGCGATTGATGCTGAGCAGAAGGACGGTCAGCTGCTCGAGGTGCTGCGCGTTGCCGAGACGGCCCGCGTCCACCACGCGCACTCCGGGGATGACGCCGGCGATCCGGCTTGCGTCCGCCTTGGCTCCCTCGTCGTCGCCGCAGAGGAGGACGTCCTCGTCGAGGTCCCGGTCGAGGCGGCTCAGGTGCACGCTGCTCACGGTGTGGAAACCGGCCACGATCCGGCTGGAGGGGAGCAGCGCCGCGACCTGCTCCGCGGCCGAGCCCTCGGCGACCCTCACCGCCACCGGGCCGAGTGCCGCGTCGAAGTGGACCGGGACCGTGGTGCTGACCACCACCTTGCCGGCGAGCGCCCCGGGGAGCTCGGGGAGGAGCCCCGCCTGCGCCTCATAGGGCACGGTGAGGATGGCCAGGTCGGCGCCGGCCGCGGCGTCGGCGTTGGTGGCGCCCCTGATCCTCGCCACCCCACCCAGAGCCGTCACCCGCTCGGCGACCTCGAGGGCGTGCTGCAGGTCGCGGGAGCCGATGACGACGGGCAGGCCTCCGCGGGACAGCCGGAGCGCAAGCCCGGGGCCGAGCCGGCCGGTACCACCGATCAGGGCGACCGTCTGAGGCATCTGCCAAGTCTATGGCCGCAGCCTTCCGCGCCGGTGGTGATGCCCGCTCCGTCACCGTCCCGCGCCGGTTGCAACGCCCGCTCGGTCAGAATGGGTGATCCGAGCGGGCCGCTGGCCCAGGTCGAGGGAGTGTGGAGCAGATGGAGTTCCGTCGCGTCGGCGAGTCCGGGCTTGAGATTTCGGTTGTCGGGGTGGGGTGCAACCAGTTTGGCCGCCGGGTGGATGCCCCCGGGGTGGCGCGCATCGTGCACGCGGCCCTCGACGCCGGGGTCACCTTCTTTGACACCGCCGACGTCTACGGGGGCGGGGAGTCCGAGCGGCTGCTGGGTGCGGCGCTCCGGGGCCGGCGCGATGCCGCCATCGTGGCGACCAAGGTGGGCAGCCACATGGGGGAGGGGCCGTACAACTCCGGCGCTTCGCGCCGCCACATCCGGAACGGAGTCGAGGCCAGCCTGCGCCGGCTCGGGACCGACTGGATCGACCTGTACCAGATCCATGTGCCCGACGCCGACACGCCCATCGAGGAAACCCTCTCCGCGCTCGACGACCTGGTGCACGAGGGCAAGGTCCGGTACATCGGCTGCTCAAACTTCAGCAGCTGGCAGATCGCCGACGCCGATTGGACTTCCTACGTCCACCATTTCAGCCGCTTCATCAGCGCCCAGAACGAGTACAGCCTGCTCAATCGCGGTGTCGAGGCCGAGGTGGCCCCGGCCTGTGAGCACTTCGGCCTCGGTCTGATCCCGTACTTCCCCCTGATGCGGGGCCTGCTCACCGGGCGGTACCGGCGCGGCGAGATTGCCCCCGAGGGGGGCCGCCTCTCCGGCGAGGCGGGCGACGAGTTCCTCACCGACGCCAACTACGACATCGTCGAGGGCCTCTCCGCCTACGCGCGGCACAAGGGGACCGACCTCCTCGGCGTCGCCATCGGGGGCCTCTTGGCCCAGCCGGCGGTGGTCTCGGTCATCGCCGGGGCGAGCCAGCCGGAGCAGGTGCTGGCCAACGTCGAGGCCGCGGAGTGGGTGCCGAGCCCGGAGGACCTCGAGGAGCTGGATGCCATCGCTCCCTCGCGGCGACCGCCGGGCGAGTAGCTCCCGTGAAGCTTCTCGAGTACCAGGCCAAGCGGCAATTCGCCCGGGTCGGCATCGAGGTGCCCGCGGGCCGGCTGGCCCGCACTCCCGACCAGGCTGCCGCTGCCGCCCGTGAGCTGGGCCGGGTGGCGGTTAAGGCCCAGGTGCCGATTGGCGGGCGGGGCAGGGCGGGGGGCATCGCCGTCGTCTCCTCACCCGAGGAGGCGCACCGCGAGGCGGCCCGCATCCTGGCCATGGAGATCCGCGGCTACCCGGTGCGCTCGGTCTGGTGCGAGGCCGGCCTTGAGATCGCCCAGGAGCTTTACCTCGGGATCACTCTCGACCGCGATCGCCGCCGTCTGGCGCTGATCCTCTCCGCCGCCGGTGGGATGGAGATCGAGGAGGTGGCGGCCACATCCCCGGAGAGGATCGCCAAGCTCTGGCCGGACCCCTTCGCAGGGCCGTGGCCGTTCGAGGTGCGCGAGCTGGCCTTCTCGGCGCTGGCTCACGCGCCCGCGCTGGCCGAGGCGCGAGGCCGCCTCGCCTCCGCCCTGGTGCCCCTCGCCCAGACGCTGTACCGCCTCGCCGTGGACCTCGACGCGGTCACCTGCGAGATCAACCCTCTCGCCCTCACCGCCGATGGCCGGCTGGTGGCCGCCGACGGCAAGCTGGAGGTGGACGAGAGCGCCGAGTACCGCCACCGGGAACTGGCCGCCGAGCTGGCCATCGACCTGGAGGGCGAGGACGGCCGCACCGGCGAGGACCCCTACGAGGCCGAGGCCAAACGCCGCGGGCTCACCTACGTCCACCTCCCCGGCGGCAGCATCGGCTGCATCGGCAACGGAGCCGGGCTCGCCATGAACACCCTCGACCTGGTCCAGCAGATGGGGGGCCGCCCCAACAACTTCCTGGACATCGGCGGTGGCGCCAACGCCGAGAAGGTGAGGACCTCGCTGGCCATGATCCTGAGCGACCCCGACGTGCGCGGCGTTTTCATCAACATCTTCGGCGGCATCACCCGCGGCGACGAGGTGGCCCGGGGCATCGTCCAGGCCCGCGACGAGCTGGGCATCACCCTGCCGCTGGTGGTGCGCATGACCGGCACCAACGAGGAGGAGGGTCGCCGCATCCTCGCCGAGGCGGGGATCGTGCCGGGGACCAGCGCCCCGGAGGCGGCGCGCAAGATCGTCGATCTGGTGGGGGGCGCCGGGTGAGCCACACCACAGCCGCCCCGCCGGCCGGGAGCGCCCGCTGATGGCCATCCTCATCGACCGCTCGAACCGGGTGCTGGTGCAGGGCATCACCGGCCGCGAGGGGAGCTTCCACACCCAGCAGATGCAGGCGTATGGCACGCGCGTCGTCGCCGGCGTGGTGCCCGGCCGGGGTGGGGGCGAGACCCTGGGTGTTCCCATCTTCGACACCGTCGCCGAGGCGGTGGCCAGGACGGGGGCGGACACCGCCTTCACCATCGTGCCGCCCCCGTTTGCCGCCGACGCCGTGATGGAGGCGGCCGCGGCCGGCCTGCGCCTCGGGGTCTGTGTCACCGAGGGCATCCCCGTGCTCGACATTGTCCGGGCCACCGCCTTCGTCGCCGGCACCGCGATGCGCCTGATCGGCCCCAACTGCCCGGGGGTGATGACCGCGGGGCAGGCCAAGATCGGTTTCATCCCCAACCACGTCGGGCGTCCCGGGCGGGTCGGGGTAGTGGCGCGGAGCGGCACCCTCACCTACGAGGTGATCCAGGGACTCTCCGAATCCGGGTATGGCGAGACGACGGCGGTGGGGATCGGAGGTGACCCGGTGCTCGGCTCCACCTTCGTCGACATCCTCCCCCTCTTCGCGGACGACCCTGCGACCGAGGCGGTGGTGCTGGTCGGAGAGATCGGGGGATCGGATGAGGAGAGGGCCGCCGCGTGGATCCGCTCGTCCGGGTTCGATCGGCCGATGATCGCCTTCATCAGCGGGCGGACGGCGCCCCCGGGGAAGCGCATGGGCCATGCCGGGGCGATCATCAGCGGAACCACGGGGTCCGCCCAGGGCAAGATCGACGCTCTCTCCGCCGCGGGAGCCGCCGTCGCCGACACCATCGAGGACGTGGTGCGGCTGGTCGGGGAGAGGCTGAGGCCCTAGCTGTAGCGCCCACGGACCGTGTTGACAAAGGGAGAGACATCCCGACGGTCTGGGACGGGGGCGCGCCGCTACCGGGTGGGGTGTGGCTTGGCTCGGGGCCGTCCCCTCAGCTTCGCCCGGTACATGGCCAAGTCGGCGCTGCGCAGGATGTCGTCCGGACGCTCCTGGCCGGTGGCACTCAGGGCCGCTCCGACAGCCGCGCTGATGACCACCTCCTCACCGTCGATGTCATAGGGGGCGCAGAGCCGGCGGGAGATGTCGTCCGCGATGGCGTCCACATCCGCGGGGGCGCGGACGTCCTCCAGCAACACCGCGAACTCGTCACCCCCCAGGCGTGCCGCGGTGTCGCTCTGGCGCAGACGCTGACCGATCCGCTCCGCCACCTTGACGAGCAGCTGATCCCCGGCCAGGTGCCCGAGATTGTCGTTCACCTGCTTGAAGCCGTCGAGGTCCAGGAAGAGCAGCGCGATCCGCGCCTCGGGGTTGCGCCGGGCCCGCGCCAGGGCCTGGGTCAGGCGGTCGAGGAAGAGGGTGCGGTTGGGCAGCCCGGTCAGGGCGTCGTGGTGGGCGCCGTAGCGCAGCCTCTCCTCCAGCTCGCGTTGCGCCGTCACATCGGTCAGCGAGCCCACCAGGCGGGTGGCGGGGCTGTCCGGCGTGGCGCGAATGGCGAGAGCCTGGCAGCGCATCCAGCGGTAGGTGCCGTCGGCGGCGCGGAGCCGGTGCTCGCACTCCATCACCTCGCGCTTGCCGTCGACACACTCGCTAACCGCCTTGCGCAGCCGGGGCAGGTCGCCCGGATGCACCCGTCGGAACCACTCGTCGGGGCTGGTTCCCAGCTCAGATCCCCGGTACCCGATCATCGTCTTCCACCGGTCCGAGTAGTAGATGCTCGCTGTGCCGAGTTCCCAATCCCAGAGACCGTCGTTGGCCGCTCGCGCCGCCAGTGCGTAGCGCTCCTCACTGCGCTGGATCTCCTCGACCAGGTCGCGTTCGCGCTTGTAGGCCCGGGCCAGGTCCTCGGTCTGGGAGCGAAGCCATTCGGTCATGACCTCGCGCTCCACCGCGACGCTGACCAGGGCGCTGTTCTCGAAGTGCAGATCCCGCCCGGTGACCTGGGTGACCTCGACCGGGGCGACCATGGCCATCAGCCCGAGATCCATGCCGTTGGTCCTGACGGGCATCACCAACCCAATGTCGCCAGGTGCCCATTGCCCGCTCTCTAGGAGTCCAGTCGGAGGGAAGTCCTCGACCCGGACCTGTGCGGGGAGCGAGGCGAGCGGAGGGCCTTCCCGCGCGTAGGTGCCCGTCATGGTCAGGAGATGCTGGCGATCCCCACCTTCCTCGCGGTTCGCCGACCAGAGACCGAGGCAGCCCACCCGCGCCGTGGTGTGATCGAGCCAGCCGAGGGATCGGGGGTCGCCGGTGCTGCCGCTCACCAGGGCCATGCTCAACTGGTGCTCCCGGCGCATCTGCAGGTTGAGCACCGTGTTGGCCGTCGACTCGCGCTGTGCCAGCAATCGGGAGAGCTCTACCAGGATCTCGGTGATGCCGGCCTGCAGCTGCGCCGTCTCCTCGGCGGGGACCCGGGCCGCCTCCAGTTCCTGCCAGTAGCGGCGCGCGCAGTTCACGCTCGCCGTGATCGTGGTCCAGCGCGGACTGATCGAGAAGAGCGCCTGGGCCGCCCTGCGGTGGGCGCATCCCGAGGCCTGGTCGCTCTCCTTGCCCGGCTGCGCGCAGCGCGCGATGGCCTCCACTGCCACGTCGAGCGCTGCGGACTGCTCGGGGGGCAGCGATTCCATCCCGTTCAGGAGTCGCTGGAGCCGGAAACGGAGCCGGTCCTTCGGAGTGGTGAGGAGAGCGGTGCCCGGGTCACCGAGCACCTCCGGCGCCGAGCCGGTCGCGCAGCCGCAGGACTCCCGGGCGACGAAGGACGTCGGCACGCGATGGACTTCCGGCGCCACCTCACGGCCCGCCACCAGCTCGAGGATGAGGGTGGCGGCGCGGCGACCGGTGGCGGAGAAGGTCTGGCGCACCGTCGAGAGGGTCGGACGCACCGCCGCGGCCGCATCCACGTCGTCGAAGCCGACGACCGCCTGGTCGTCAGGCAGGTCCAGTCCCGCCTCCGCGAGCGCCTTCATGAGGCCCAGCGCGTTGTAGTCGGTGGCCGCGAAGACGGCGGTCGACGGCATGCCCGCGGCGAGCATCGCCCTCCCCGCCGCCTCGCCCGTCCCCTCCAGGTTGTCGGCAGTCTCGAAGAGGAGGCTTGCGTCCGGCTCGATGCCGTGGCCGACAAGCGCCTCCTGGTAGGCCTGGTAGCGCTCCCGAGTATCCGCCTGGAAGAGGCTGCCCACGAAGGCGATGCGCCGGTGACCGTGCTCGACGAGGTGGCCGATGGCCTGGAGGACCCCGATGCGATTGTCCGCCCGGACCACCGGGCAGGCGAAGCCCTCCACCTCCTCGCTGAGCAGGACCACGGGCTTGCCGGCGTCGCGCAGGGACTGCAGGTACGCCCGGTCGACCGCATTCACCACGACGATGAAACCGGCCACGTGGTCCCAGGCCACGCGAAGGCTGTAGTGCGGTACCAGGGCGTCGAGGCTACCCTGGCTCGGGTCGAGAGTCTGGATCGCCACCAACCGGCCATCGGCCCGGGCGACCGTGTCGGAGATCGCCGCGAGCACCGCGCTCATGTAGCTGCCGGCGATCAACGGTGACAGGACCCCGATCCTGAGCTGTCCGTCCCGCCTCTCGACCACCGGCCACGCCTCCAACGCTGCGGCACTTGACCGCGTCGGCGGCGGTCTGTCAACGCCAGCGGGCCACGCCCGCGCGCCGGCGGCCAGTGGAGGTGCAGCCTCGCGCGGATTCTGGCACTCTGGGTGGAGCGATTTCCCGGCCGGCGGGGAGTTGTCATCATCTCGACACAATTCTTCCCTCGGAACTCGTGAAAGTCCGCGGGCGGCCCGGTTCGGCGCTCTCGTCCCGCCGCGAGGCGGCCGCAACGGCAACGCGAGTGGCGTGTTTGCTGAGATGACGCCGGCCGGCCGGCTGCCCCGGGGAGGCGGCAACGCGGCCCGCGTCGATCGTCGTCGCGGACAGGTACGGGCGGTACTGGTCCTGCCTCCCGCATCTCCGGGTCCCCCTTTCCCCGTGGCCCTGGTTTACCCTTGCCCGCGACCGAAAGCTTCCCCACACCCCGTCAACGTTCCAGAAGAGGGACCTGATCGGCCGGGTCCATGGTGGTGCGGGCGTCCGCCCACCTCGCGACTCCCGACCGGAACATATCGAGATGGCACCGAGAACGCGCCTACGGCGCTCGCGGTATCGCGTGCTCCCCCGCTGGATGACGAGCAAGCGCACGGTCGTCGCCGTGGTGGTGGTGGTGGCCGCCGTCGGCGGCGTCTTCGCCTACCGCACCCTGGACGGTCTGGCGCACCTCTTCCACACCAACGTGGCCTCCGTTGTCGGGAGCCTGGTCCGGGGTGAGAGTGGCTCGACAATCCAGAATCACCAGGTCGCCGAGGAGCAGCGGATCAACATCGCTCTCTACGGTTACGGTGGCGCTGGTCACGACGGGGCCTACCTCTCCGACTCGATCATGGTCATCTCTATCCAGCCGCACGCGACCGGACCTCCGCAGGTCGCCGAGATCTCGATTCCCCGCGACTGGTACGTGCCGATGTACAACGCGGCCGGCAAGAAGGTCGACGAGGGCAAGATCAACCAGGCCTACAGCGACGGCGTGCTGGACGGCGACGGCGGGGTCCAGGCCGGCCAGGAGGACGCCGGGGGCGCGATGGCGGACGCCGCCCTCTCCCACCTTCTCGGCATCCCGATCGACTACTTCGTGGGGCTCGACTTCACCGCCTTCAAGCAGGGCGTGGACGCCGTGGGAGGCATCGACATCGACGTCCCGGTCAGCTTCGTCGACCCCCAGTACCCCTCGTGCGATGCTGACACGTGCCCGTACAAGGAGATCAGCTTCAAGGCGGGTGAACAGCACATGAGCGGCGCCATCGCGCTCGAGTACGCGCGATCCCGTCATGGGGACAACGGTCAGGGCACCGACTTCGCGCGCAGTCAGCGCCAGCAGCAGATCCTGACCGCCATCAAGGCGAAGGTGCTCTCCATCGGGGGCATCGGGGATCTCCCCAGCCTGCTCGACGCGCTGGGCGGAAACGTCGACACCAACATGACACTTGACGATGTGGAGGCGATCTACAACCTGGTGAAGGGAGTCGACTCCGCCTCCATCGTCCACGCCGGTCTGGACGCCACCAACTTCCTTTACGAGTGCAATGTGCCCACCTGTTCTGCCGATTACCTCTACGCCGACGACGGCAGCTACGCGACCATCGACCATTTCATCGAGAACGTCTTCGCCCCGCAGGGTTCCCTCGGCGAGAACCCGAAAGTTGGCATCGAGGATGGCAGTGGCACGGGCAATGGGGCCTCCGCCCGCTGGGTCGGAATCTTCGGCGACTTGGGCTGGTCGACCCAGGACCTGGGTAGGGTCCCGACCACTTCCGGGACTGTGGTCATCGATCAGAGCGGCGGAACCGAGACTGCGGCTGCGAAGTGGTTCGCGGCATACTTTGGTGTCCCCGTCACGACGGTGTCGCCGCCCAGCCCGGGAGCGACCGGCTCCGCAGACGGGGTGACCGTCATCCTCGGCCAGGATGAGGAGAGCGCCTTCAACCACGATCCGGGATATGGGAGCTGACCTTGCGCATCGGCATCCTCACCGGGGGCGGTGACGCTCCCGGGCTCAACGCGGCGATCCGCGGGGTGGGACGGCGTGCCCTCGCCCACGGCGATACTGTCATTGGTGTCAAGAACGGCTGGGCTGGCCTGATCGGCGATGGCGACTTCATGGAGCTGGACCGCCGCCTCTTCTCGGGCATCCTCCAGCTCGGAGGCACCGTCCTGGGAAGCTCCCGGACCAACCCGATGAAGCGCGAGGGTGGTCGCGAGGAGGTCCTCCGCAACCTCGGTCGGGCCGAGCTCGATGCCCTGGTCGCCATCGGCGGCGACGACACCCTCTCCGTCGCTGCCTGGCTGGCGGACCACGGTGGGGCGGTGGTCGGCGTCCCCAAGACGATGGACAACGACCTCTCGGTGACCGACTACTGCATCGGCTTCGACACTGCGGTGAGCCGCGTCGCCGAAGCGCTCGACCGGCTCCACACCACCGCGGCCTCCCACCACCGGGTGATGGTGGTCGAGGTGATGGGCCGGGACACCGGCTGGGTGGCCCTGATGGGAGGCCTCGCCGGCGGTGCGGACCTGATCCTGATCCCTGAGATCACCGTCAGTCTCGACGAGATCATCGACCGCCTTCAGAAGCGCCTCCAGAGCGGCCACGACTTCAGCATCATCGTGGTCGCTGAGGGCGTGCAGGTGGCCGGCGTCACCGACCAGCAGGGGGGCGACGGCAAGGTCGACGCCTTCGGCCACGCCCAGCTGAGCAAGCGCGGGGTCGCCGAGACCCTGGCCGAGGTCATCGAGGAGCGCCTCGGGCACGAGACCCGGACCACGGTGCTCGGGCACACCCAGCGGGGCGGCACCCCGTCGGCCTACGACCGGATCTGGGCCACCCGGGTGGGCGTCGCCGCCTACGACCTGGTGCTCTCCAAGAGCTGGGGGATGATGCCGGTGGTGCGCAACGGGACCGTCGAGACGGCCCCGATCGGCGACGTCGCCCGGCAGCAGCGCCGCGTCCCGGCGGACCTCTACGAGCTGGCCAAGATCTTTTACTGAGCCTACGGGGTGAGGAGGGAGAGCCGTCAGGCTCTTCCTCCGAACGTAGGACGGCTCAGTACCGTGTACTAGTCGTGACGGAGTGGCGAGAGCCGTGAGAGGCTCCCGCCACTCCGCACCGCGGAGGGCTGGCGGGATCACCCGGGCGGGTGATCGCACTGCCGCGCAGCTCGCACCGACGTCAGCGGAAGGGCGCCTGTAAGCCGTAGGCTTTCGCGCCGAGCGGAAGATGCCTCCGCACTCTCCACCGACTGCCAAGGTGTGACGACACATGAAATTCGAGCACAAGCCTCATGCCCGTACGCTTGCCATCCTCGAACATCGCGTGCATCCGACCAGGGCTCGTGACCAGCTGCCGCACGGCAACCGCTACTCCCGGGTCAACAGCTGGCTGGCGGTGAAGATCACCCAGGGCGTGGGCAGCATGACCTGCGCCTGGCTCTTCTGCATCCTCGCCCTGGTCGGCCTACCGGCGGCGCTCGCCAAGGGTGGCGAGGGGCCGGTGGCCTGGATCGCCCAGACCTTCCTCCAGCTCGTCCTCCTCTCCATCATCATCGTCGGGACCAACATCCAGTCGGCCGCCAGCGACAAGCGGTCCCAGGACACCTATGCCGATGCGGAGGCCGTACTCCACGAGGCGATGCAGATCCAGGCGCACCTCGAGGAGCAGGACAAGGCGCTCACCGCGCTGGTGACCAAGCTGGGGGTTGCGCTCGACTGACGCGTCACCGCCGGCATCCGGCCCCCCGAGCCCGGGGGCTCGCGCCGTGCCCTTCCGGCTCGGCGCGAGCCGTCCGCCTGCCGCCCGGCTCCACCCACCGCCCTGTCCGGAATCCGCGAGCGTTCACTGTGTCTCTCCCCCCAACATGGGCTCGTGGAGGATTTCGAGAGCCGGTACCGCGCGGTGGCGAGCCGCGATCGCCGCTTCGAGGGGAGGTTCCTGGTGGCGGTGACCACCACCGGCGTCTATTGCCGTGTCGGGTGTCCCTCGCGGACCCCGCGTCGCGACCACGTCCGCTTCCTTCCTTCGCCAGCGGCCGCCGAGGCGGCCGGGTTTCGTGCCTGCAAGCGCTGCCGGCCCGACCGGCTGGATAAGCCCGACGGTGCGCTGGTGGGCAGGGCGCTACGCCTCATCGCCGCCGGCCTGGCCGATGGCGGCGGCATCGAGGGCGTCGCCCGCCGGCTGGGCGTCAGCTCCCGGACGTTGGATCGGCACTTCACGGCCTCGATCGGCGCCTCGCCGCACCAGCTGGCCCGCAGCCGCCGGGTGCAGACGGCCCGCACCCTGATCGCGCAGAGCTCGATGCCGTTCGTGGACGTGGCCTTCGCCTCCGGCTTCGGCTCCCTTCGCCAGTTCAACGAGACGATCCGCCAGGAGCTGGGGGTCGCGCCCAGAGCTCTCCGTGGGGTCACGACGGGGGCTGATCGAGCGCCGCAGCCGCCCCATCGCCGCCCCGCGGCACCGGGGACGGGCGAGCGGGCTCCCGACGCCACCGGGTTGGAGGAGAGCGACCCCGGCGGCTGGCTCACGCTCCGCCTTGCCCGCCGGGATCCGTTCGCGGCGGCCCCGCTCCTCTCCTTCCTCTCGGTCCGGGCCGTCCCCGGCGTGGAGTCCGCCACCGCAGGTGGCTACGCCCGCGGTCTGCGCACCCCCGGCGGGGCCGCTGTCGTCCTGCTCACCCCTGGGGACGGTCACGTCCTCCTGCGCGTCCGCCTGGACGATCTCTCCGACCTGGAAGGGGTGGTCCGCCGGTGCCGCCGGCTGCTCGACCTCGACTCCGACCCGGATGCCGTCGCCGCCGGCCTCCGCCGCGACCCGCTGCTCGACCGGCTCATCGCCGGCCTGCCCGGTCTTCGGGTTCCGGGCAGCGCCGAGCCGTTCGAGACCGCGGTCCGAGCGGTTCTCGGTCAGCAGGTCTCGGTCGCGGCCGCCCGTACCCTGGCCGCCCGGCTGGTCGCGCGCCACGGCGATCCGCTCCCCTTCCCGATCGGAGGCGTCACCCACCTCTTTCCCTCGCCAGAGCGCCTCGCCGGAGCCGATCTCGACGGGCTCGGACTGACCGGCCGGCGGATCAGTTCCGTTCGGGCTCTGAGCGGTACCGTTGCGGCGGGTGACCTGGACCTCGCCGGAGCGGGCGCGGATGAGCTCGACGCGATCCTGAGCGGCCTGCCCGGCTTCGGCCCGTGGACACGAGCCTATGTCGCGATGCGCGTCCTCGGCGACCCCGACGCCATCCCGCTCGGTGACCTTGGGCTGCGGCGAGCGATGGAGCGGCTCGGGGAGGCCGCAGACGCCGGTAGTCTGGCCCGGCGTGCGGAGCTCTGGCGCCCCTGGCGCGCCTACGCGGCGCTCCACCTCTGGAATAGCCTCACCGCCCCCACCGCCGCGGGTGCCGCCGGCGCGCCCGCTCCTGAACCGCCGGAGCCACCGGAGATGTCGCCATGACCTACGACGCCGTCACCGTCCCCGCCCCCTTCGGGGCTTTCACCGCGATCGCGGAGGGCGGCACCGTCGTGGGCAGCGGCTTCACCGCCGGCGCGGACGAGCTGCGTGGCCGTCTGCCCGAGCCCCACGCGGAGATCCGCGTCCGCGTCGAGCTCGGCGAGATCTCCTCGGCGCTGGAGGCGTACTTCACGGGGGCCGACGTCACGGCCCTGGATCGGCTCCCGGTGCGGATGGAGGGTAGCCCCGCCATGCGCAGGCTCTGGGACGAGCTGCGGCGGATCCCCGCCGGAGAGGTTCGCAGCTACGCCCAGCTGGGAGGCGACCGCCGCCATGCGCGGGCCGCCGGCTCCGCCTGCGCCCGCAATCCCATCCCGCTGATCGTCCCCTGCCATCGGGTGGTGCGCACCGACGGCTCTCTCGGAGGCTTCGGCTGGGGCCTCCCGCTCAAACAGTGGCTGCTTGACCACGAGGCGGCCGCGAGAGGACCGCGGCACGAGGTCACCGAGGCCGGCTGATCCCCGTCACCAGATCCCCGGGATGAGCCGGGCCCGCCCCGCAGCCCACGCCCGCCACTCCGGGAAGGACTTGCTCAGGAGACTCTCCTCGTAGTGGATTCGGGTCACCTGAAGAGCGCAGAAGATCACGACCAGGCCGATCGTGGCGAGACTTCCGCTGGAGGTCACCATCACCAGTGCCGACAGGATCTCGCAGACGTAGAGGGGGTGGCGAACCAGGCGATAGGGGCCTCCGGTCACCAGGCTTCTCGCCGCCGGGAAGATGCCGAAGGAGAGCCCTAGGGCCAGCAGGCCCCAGACGGCGCCGGCCGTGGCGCCCACCAGGACGATCGTGCAGGCGGTCCCCACCCAGGCCGGGACGGCAAAGATGGTCACGCCCCCACCAATCCCGGTGCCGCAGAGGAGCAGGATCGCGGTCCCGAGAAAGGCGACCACCCGCGGCAGGACCCTGCCGTCCGCTGCCTGTGGCTTCGGTCGCACCACGAAGAGGACGACCGGGATCAGACAGAAGGCGGCGAACAGGCTCTCCCGCACCGGTCCGCCCACCACCGTCAGCCAATTGACCGGGGAGAGGCGGGAGGCGAAGGCGTTCACGATCACCTCGTACCCGAGCACGGCGTAGAGCACGGCAGGGACGATCCGGCCCATCAGCAGGTAGCGCAGGTCCGAGAAGGCACCGGCGGGCCGTCGCGGGGTGACCCCCGGGAGGGCAAGCGGTGCGGTCGGGGGACGGCCCGCGCGAGCGGTGTCGAACGCTCTCACGCCGGCAGTATCGGGCATGGGCTCTCCACCAAACTCGCGGCGATCAACCCGTCACGCTCTTCGTCCGACGACGTTGCAGCGGTCACCGGGGATCGGCAACCGGCTGATCCGCGCCGCCCGCGGCCCAGTCGAGGCTGCGGCGAGTCAGCTTCCTGCCCCGCCGGGCGGCTACCACGATCGCAGCCAGCAGCAGGGCGTTGCCGACAATCAGGAACACGATGATCTGGAGGCCGCTTCCCATGTGGATTCCGGAGACCAGGGAGATGAGGTCGATCGGTGGCACCGCCGAGGTGTCGAACTGGTCGGGATTCACGGCCCCCGAGCCGGAGACGCCACTCGGCCGGCTGGGTGGGGTGGTCGTCGCCGGCGGGACGATCACCGCGGCCGGTGCGGATGTGGTCGTGCCCTTCGGCGCCGGGGTGGCGGTCGGCGTCGCGCCCGGCTTGGGTGTGGACGTTGGCAGCGGCGTGGAGGTCGGCTTCGGCGTGGCGGTCGGCTGCGGGGTCGGGGTCGGGGACCCATTCGCCGTGACCGTCTCGGTGACGGAGCCCGACGCGGCCGCGAAGTTCTCGTCGCCGGCGTAGCTGGCGGCGATGGTCTGGGTGCCGGCCGCCAGGGTCGAGAGCGTCTCCGAGGCCTGCCCCAGGCTGTCGACGGCGACCGCCTCCGGCTTGGTCCCCTTGACGGTGAAGGTGATCGTCCCGGTGGGGGTGAGGCTGGAGGAGGGGTGATTGACCGTCGCCGTGACGATGAGCGCCTGGCCCGCCGGGGAGGGGTTGAGGGAGGTGGCCACCGCCAGCGTCGTCGGGGCGGCCACCCGCGTGACTGTGACCGCGACCGACGATGAGGAGGTCGCCGGGGTGTAGGCACTGACGCTGGGCAGGTACTCGGCAGTGATCGACGGGTAGTTCCCCGCGCTGAGAACGACGCGAAGGCTGGCGAGCGCGTCGTTGGTGGTGGCGAGCGGGGTCGTCGGGGCGGTCCCGAGGAGGGCCGTTCCCTGGAGGAAGTCGACTGTCCCGCTCGGGAAGGGGGCCCCGCTCAGCACGTACACGGCCGAGTTGAGGGTCACGCTCTGACCCGCATCCACCGACTGCGGTGCCGCTCCCACGGTGATCAGCTGGGGCGGCTGCGCCGTGCCGGACTGGACGCTGTCCAGGGAGATGACCGCGGCGCTCGGAGACACGGAGGCCGTCGTCACGCAGCCGGAGGTGCACCTCGACCCCCCCTTGACCGGGAGTGCGACCGTGGCCGAGGCGGAGGAGCTGAAGTCCGCCGTTCCCGTGTAGGCGGCGGAGAGCTGCTCGGTCCCCGCGTGGGCGAAGCAGGCGGTGAGCGTGGCCGTCCCACCAGTGAGGCTCGCCGTGCCGATGCTGGAACCGCCGGCCGAGAAGGTCACCGCTCCGACCGGCGTCGCCCAGGCCGAGGTCACCGTGGCGGTGAGGATGACCGGCTGACCGGTGGCCGTCGTGGTGGGGGAGGCCGTCAGCGCGGTGGCCGTGGAGGCGGCGCCGATCGTCTCCGTGACCGCGCCACTCACCGAGGCCGAGAAGTTGCCGTCGCCGGCGTAGTCGGCGGTGAGCGCATGCCCTCCCACGCCCAGCGAGGAGACCACGACCGCCGCCGTCCCGCCGGACAGGGTCGCGGTCCCGACGGCGGAGCCGCCGCCCATCAGGGTGACGGCGCCGGTTGGCACTCCTGTCCCGGAATCGGGGACGACCGACACCACGAACAGGAGGGCCTGCCCGTAGGGCGCCGGGTCCACAGTGGGCATCAGCAGGGTCATCGAACCCTGGACGGTCACCTCCTGCTCCAGCGCCTCCGACTCCGAGGAGGCGAACTCCGTCGACCCCGCGTACGTGGCCGAGATCGCCTGCGTCCCGGCTCCGAGCGCCGAATCCACCAGCGCCGCCTGGCCGGTCGCCCCGAGGGTGACGGTGCCAAGGCTGGTCCCCGACACCTCGAAGGTCACCGACCCGCTCGGGACGGCCGTCCCGCTGACCGGGATCACGGTCGCCGTGAGGATGATCTGATCGCCATACGCGGCAGGGTTCTCTGAGGAGGTGAGGGTCACCGTGGTGGCGATCTCGCTGCTGCATGCGAGCCCCGCCAGCGGCACGGCGAGCACGGCGGCGCCGGCGGCGAGCAGCAGAGCACCGAGCGGCCACGGTCCGCGGCGTCCCGGCATTCCTCTCATCGCCCTCCGAGAGTAGGGCCATCGGACGGTTGCCGAACCGTCAGCCACCTCGCGGACTGATGACATTCCTGTGATGTCGGATCAGGAAGCCACAGCTGCGTCACCGGCTGCAACATGGCTGCCACACGCCGGTTGCGAAACCGGGCCCGGAGCCCGATCAGCCGCTCGTCAGGTCCGCGTCGCCGGCCACCTGCGACTGCCGGGATGCGGTCAGGTCGATCTGCTGCTCCGGTCCCTCCTCCGGCTCGGCCAGCGGGTGGCAGGGCCAAATCAGCCGTACCTTGGTCCCCTGGCCGTGAGCGGACTCCAGGGTCACGCTGGCCCCGTGCGCCTCGGTCAGGACCTTGACCAGGGAGAGCCCCACGCCCATGCCGCCGTAGGCGCGGGTACCCCCGCTGTCGGCCTGGAAGAAGCGCTCGAAGACCCGTTCGTGGAGCGCGGAGTCGATCCCGATGCCGGTGTCGCTGACCTCGATGGTGCAGCTGTCGCCGTCGCGGTTGGCGTGCGCTTTGATGGCCACGCTTCCCCCGGGATCGGTGAACTTGACCGCGTTGTCGAGCAGGCAGCGGATCACCTGACGCAGACGGTCGCGGTCCGCGTCCACCCTGAGACGAGCGGGGACGTTGACCGTCAGCTTCACGGGGAGCCCGTGGGGGAAGCGCTGCGTGACCTCTTTAACCGCTTCGTCGACGGTCGCCGCCAGGGCGACCTTCTTGCGGTTCATGCGCAGGTTGTCGGCGCTGACCAGGGAGAGGTCGATCATGGTCTCCAGCATCTCCGAGAGCTGTCTCGTCGCCACCTCGACGTTGTCGAGGATGGCGAGCTTCTGGTCGTCGTCCGCCTCCGGCCAGACCATGCGGATCAGCTCCAGGTGGCCGACGATGGCGGTGAGCGGGGTGCGCAACTCGTGCTGCGCGGTGGCGAGGAAGTCGGACTTCATCTCGTCCAGCTCCCGCAGCCTGCGCACGGTCTCCCGCTCCTGCTCGAAGAGCCGCGTGTTCTCCACGGCGATCGCGGCGTTGTTGGCGAGTGCGGAGAGTGCTCCTGCATCGGCGTCGGAGACGCTGTCCGGACCGGTCACCGCGATCGCTCCGGTGACCCGCTGCCGGTAGAGCATCGGCACCACGAGCGTCATCTGCGCCCACGCTTCGCCGGCCGCCACCGCGTCACTCCGGCTGTGGGTGAGGCGTGCGGGGCGTCCCTGAAGCACGTCGGCCACCACAGCTGGAGGCAGGTCGAGCTCCCGTGCTCCGCCAGCGCCTTCCGAACCCTCGCCGCCGGCGGCGTTCTCGCTCGCGCCACTGCTCCTGGCGCTGACCACGAGCCGGTCGTCCTCGCGCGCCAGGAGCGTGGCCTCGGCGCGAGGACCGGCAAGGGACGCGGCTGCGGCGCAGACCGCGCCTTCCAGGCTGGGCATACCGGTGGTGGTGGTGGTCAGCGCTCGGGAGACCTCGTCAAGGCGCGATACGGCGGCGTCGACGTGGCGGATGTTGCTTTCGATCTGGCCCCGCATCTGGTTGACCTGTCGTGCCAGCACGCCCAGCTCGTCGCGTGACCGCACCGGGATGTCGGAGCTGTAGTCGCCCCCGGCGATGCGCGCGACACCGGCCGACAGCTGGGCCACCGGGCGGCGCACGAAGCGGTTCACGAAGAGAAGCACCAGCAGCCAGGTCGCCAGAAGCGCGGTGAGCGCCAGCCAGACCACGGTCAGCTCGTCGGCTGTCTGATCACCGAGGAAGAGCGAGGTCGGGGTCTCGACTCCCACGTACAGGACGGGAGGGCCGCTGTTGGGATTCATTCCCTCCAGGACGAGGGCGTTGTCGCCGGAGCTCGGCACGGTGGAGAAGCCGGCAAAGCTGCCCGACGACCGGCCCAGGTCGTTCTTGACGGAGGAGGGCGCGGACCTCGCCGTCAGGGAGGGGGAGGACGGATTGCCGGAGAGTGCGTAGAGGGTTGCGCCCGGCTGGTTGGCGATGATGACCGGGGTGTACCCCTGCCCCACCGCACCGAGGAGCCGGAGCAACTGGTCGGTGAGTGGCATGCTGTAGACGACGGCGCCCAGGACCTGGGTGGACCCGGAGATCGTGACCGGTGCCGCGAAGTCGTACACCGGGGTTCGCACGTCGAGGAAGTCGATGGCCTCGTCAAGGCTGCCCCGGAGGGCACCAGCCACCTCGGGGAGACCGGAGGAGAGCTCGGGCACGCCGGCCTGCTCGGTGGTGGCCAGCAGGGTGCCGTCGGCGTCGAACACTGCCACGGACTCGTCGGGGAGGTCGGTGATCACCTTGGTCGAGCCGGTGAGGAGGGCCGTGACCGCTGTCTGGGGGTCCGCGGAGCCGAGGGCTGTCGCCATCTCGGGCAGCCCGGCGACGTCCTGGGCGGCGAAGCGGGCCTGAGGGGCGGCGACCTGCTGCACCAGCTCGCGGTAAGCCTCCGCCCTGCTCTCGGCATTGGTCTCGGCGCCCACCCGCGTCTCCTGCTCGCGGCTCACCAGCAGGAAGGCGCTGACGCCCACGATGATGGTCAGGGAGAGGAGGAATCCGCCCAGGAGCAGCCGGGCGGCGAAGGTGATGCGGAGCCGGCGCACGACGCGTCGACGCCCAGGCGCGGCGGGGACCATGGCTGGAGGAAGCGTAGAACCGCGGTCCCGAATCCGATCAAATTGGGCGTGAATGTCGCGGGATTGTCGCAGCGCCTTGGTGCCGGCACGGCACCGACAGGCTGCCTGGCCCCCCCGCGCCGCCGTGGTAGAGTGCGTCGCGACGGATCCACTTCAAGCAGGTCCCGTGAGGCCGGCAAGGGGATCGGAGCCGGCTGTGCCGGTGCCCTTCCGCTGCGGCCCCACGGGTGGTCGGAGGGCATCGCCGATGACGCCGGTCAGCACCACCCGGAAGTTGGAGCACGTCATCTCCAGCGAGCAGTTCGACCGGGAAAGCCTCGACGACATCTTTGCCCGTGCCGACGCGCTGGCCGGGCACCGCGACACCCGGCTGGCCGGCCGGATCATGGCGACCCTTTTCTACGAGCCGTCCACGCGCACCCGCCTCAGCTTCGAGTCGGCGATGCTCCGCCTCGGCGGGGCGGTGATGGGCACCGAGGCGGCTCGGGAGTTCTCCAGCGTCATCAAGGGCGAGACCCTGGAGGACACCATCCGGATGGTCTCCTCCTACGCCGACGTCATCGTCCTCCGCCACGATCAGGCCGGCGCCGCCGCTCGGGCCGCGGCGGTGTCGTCGGTGCCGGTGGTCAACGCGGGAGACGGCCCCGGCGAGCACCCGACCCAGGCTCTTCTCGACCTCTACACCATCCGCTGCGAGCGCGGCAGCGCCGATGGCGCTCACATCGCCTTCTGCGGTGATCTCCGCTTTGGCCGCACCGTGCACTCGCTGGTGCAGCTGCTGAGCCTTAACCCCGGAGTTCGGATGAGCTTCGTCGCCCCTGAGGTGGTCCAGGTGGGTGCCGACCTGCAGGCCCGGATGGTCGCCGCGGGCGTCCCCTTCCAGCTCACCGATCGCCTGGACGAGGTGATCTCGTCCGTCGATGTCGTCTACCAGACCCGCGTCCAGAAGGAGCGTTTCACCGATCTCGCCGATTTCGAGGCGGCTCGACGGGCGATCCGCATCGACGCGGCGGTGATGCGGGCGCTGCCCCAGAAGGCGATCGTCATGCATCCTCTTCCCCGGGTGGACGAGATCGCGACCGAGGTGGACTCGGATCCGCGCGCCGCCTATTTCCGCCAGGCGCGCAACGGCGTCGCGGTGCGCATGGCCGTGCTCGACCTTCTGCTCGGATGACACAGGCGCAGCGCGCCGTGCCGACGCACCCCGCCGCCCCCGAGTGGGCACGGACCCGCGTGCTGGACGGACACGGGGTCAGCCGGGTCCTGACCCGGCTCGCCCACGAGATCGTCGAGGGTCATCCGGGCGACCTGAACCGAGTGGTGCTCGCCGGCGTCCGGGAGGGCGGCGTCGGGGTGGCTCGAGATCTCTGCGCCCACCTCGGGCAGATCTCCGCACCCGAGGTGATGCTCGTGGCGGTGGACGTGAGCGGCTTCCGCGACGACCGTCCGCGCCAGCCGGGGCTGGACGGGGCCTGGCAGGGGATCCTGCCGGTCACGAGCCGGACCCGTCCCACCCCCTCGCCCGAGGGGGCGATCGTCATCCTCGTCGACGACGTGATCCAGACGGGCAGGACCATGCGTGCCGCCTTCGATGTCGTCTCGTCGCAGGGGCGGCCGGCGGCGATCGAGATGGCCGTGCTGGTGGATCGGGGTGGTCGCGAGGTGCCGGTGCGACCGAACTATGTCGGAAAGAATCTTCCCGTGACCGCCGCGGAGTGGGTCCAGATCGAGCTCGGCTCGGATCTGGACGCGGGCGGGATCTTCCTGGTGCCCCGCCCATGAACTGCATCCTCCGCGGTGTCCGGGTCATCGACCCGCTCGCCCGCCGCGACGCGGCCGGCCAGGACGTCTGGCTGAGCGAGGGCCGGATCATCGCCATCTACAAGCACATGGGCGAGGGGACGCTGCCCATCATCGACCTCACCCCACCCCCGGGGGGCACCCCGGTCATCCTCTGCCCGGGCTTCATCGACATCCACACCCACCTCCGTGAGCCGGGTGACGAGGGCGCCGAGACCATCCACAGCGGCTCGCAGGCGGCTGCGGCCGGGGGTTTCACCCAGATCGTGGCGATGGCCAACACGGTGCCGCCGATTGACAGCCCCGACCGGGTCAAGGAGGCGACCTTCCGGGCCGTGGCCGCCTCGGTCCAGGTGCTGACCGGGTGTGCCCTCACCAAGGGGCTGAAGGGAGAGGAGCTGGTCGACATGGAGGCCTGCGCCGCCGCCGGGGCCGTCGCCTTCAGCGACGACGGCCGCAACGGCTTCTCGCCGCGTCTGCTCAGCGAGGCGATCGGGCGCGCCGTGTCACTCGGCCGTCCCGTGATGATCCACCCCGAGGATGAGGAGACCCTGGCCCAGGTCAACCGGGTGCAGGGGCCGGTGCAGCGCTGCTCGCTCCGCCCGGTCGAGGTTGAGACCCGCGCCGTCGATTACGCGCTGCGGGCTCTGGCCCACGCCGGGAAGGGACACGTTCATCTCCAGCACGTGTCGTCGGCTGCCGGCGTGGAGATGATCCGGCGGGCCAAGGAAGGTGGGGCCAACGTGACCGCTGAGGCGACCCCTCATCACCTCGGGATGTGGCTCCCCTTCGCGACCGAGCCGCAGCCGGCCGGACTCCTCAAGGTCAATCCCCCCCTCCGCACCGACCGTGATCGGGAGGCGTTGATCCAGGGTCTCCGTGACGGCGTGATCGATGCGGTGGCGACCGACCACGCACCCCATCGGGTCGAGGAGAAGGCGCTGCCGTACGATCGGGCCGCCCCGGGGATGATCGGACTGGAGCTGGCGCTCGCGGTCTGCATCACCCTCGGAGGGATGAGCGGGGACTGGATCCCCACCCTGGTGGACCGCCTCACCGTCGGGCCCTACCGGGTGCTCGGCAAGGCGTCCGGCATTCGCGAACCCCGGCTGCGGATCGGCGAGGCGGCCACCTGCGTGCTCTTCGATCCGGAGGCCGAATGGACCGTGGAGCCGGCACACCTCCGTTCCGGATCCCAGAACACGCCCCTGCTCGGGGCCCGGCTCCATGGGAGGGTGCTGATGACCCTGGTCGACGGCGCCCTCGTTCATCACGACCGCCAACGCCTCCCCTGGCCCGCGCCCGAGCCGCCCGCGGAGATGCCACATGCTTAGGGGACGGCTGGCGCTCGAGTCCGGTGTTGTCCACGAGGGGTGGCTCTTTGGGGCGCCGCTCAACCCCGCCACGTCGGGCGAGGTCGTCTTCAACACCTGCATGACCGGGTATCAGGAGATCTGCACCGATCCGTCCTACGCCGGCCAGATGGTGGTGATGACCTACCCGCTGATCGGGAACTACGGGGTGAGGGACGACCACGCCGAGTCCGGCCGGATGCACTGCCGCGCGCTGATCGTCCGGGAGCTCTCGGAGCGGGTCGGACACGCCGCGGCGGATCGCTCTCTCGACGAGGAGATGCGCCGTCAGGGCGTGCCCGGGTTGCGCGGGATCGACACCCGCGCGCTCACCCGCCATCTCCGCGACCGTGGCACCCTCCGCGGGGTGCTGGCCGTCGCCTCGGCGCTCACCCCGGAGGCGCAGGTGGACCTGGCCCGCAAGGCTCCGTGGGTCAGCGATCGCGACCTGGTGGCCGAGGTCTCCCAGACCGAGCCCTGGAGGCGCTGGGAGGAGCCGCTCTCCGTCGAGCTGGAGCTCGGCGTGCTCCGGAACGGTGGGGTCGGACGCTTTCGCGGAGTCCGGATAGTCACCGTCGACCTCGGCCTCAAGCGCAACCAGCTCCGGGCGCTGACCAGCCGTGGTGCCGAGGTGATCACCGTCCGGCACGACGCCGACCTCGACCAGGTGATGGGTCATCAGCCCCACGGCGTGGTGCTGAGCAACGGCCCCGGCGACCCCTCCCGGCTGCCCGGTCAGGTCCAGCTCGCCCGCCGGCTGCTCGAGCGTGGCGTCCCGATCCTTGGCATCTGCCTCGGACACCAGGTGCTCGGCCAGGCTGCCGGTGCGACGACCTCCCGTCTCGGCTTTGGCCACCACGGCGGCAACCACCCGGTCCGTGACGAGCTGAGCGGTGCCGTCTACGTCACCTCCCAGAACCACGAGTTCCAGGTCGACGCCCAGACCCTGCCGGAGGCTTCCGGCTGGTACGTGAGCGAACGCAACCTCAACGACGGCAGCGTGGAGGGGCTCCGCCACCGGAGCCTTCCAGTCATCTCTGTCCAATACCACCCGGAGGGCGCTCCCGGCCCCCAGGACCGGGCCGGGGTCTTCGACGAGTTCCTCACCCTCGCCTCCCAGTACGGCGACGCTCCTGTCGAGTTTCGAACCGATGGTCACGGCGAAGGGGAGGCTGGGGTGCGCGGTGATGGGCCCGGGGGCGCGGGCGCAGCCGAGGCGAAGCCCCACCCCCGGGTCCCGACCGGCAGCACGGAAAAACCCAAATCCGTGCTCGTCATCGGCTCCGGCCCGGTGATCATCGGCCAGGCTGCGGAGTTCGACTACGCCGGTACCCAGGCCTGCAAGGCCCTCCGCGAAGAGGGTATCCGTGTGGTGCTGGTCAACAGCAACCCGGCCACGATCATGACCGACGATCAGTCGGCGGATGCGGTCTACATCGAACCCCTGACCGTGCCGGTGCTGGAGCGGATCATCGCCGCCGAGCGCCCCGAGGGGCTGCTGGCCACCCTCGGAGGTCAGACCGGGCTCAACCTCGCCATCGCGCTCGAGGATGCCGGTGTCCTCGAGAAGTACGGGGTCCGCCCCCTGGGGACGTCCCTGGAGGCGGTCCGGACGGCCGAGGACCGGGAGAAGTTCAAGGCGCTGCTCCAGCGCATCGGTGAACCGGTGCCGGAGTCGCGCACGGTCGATTCTCTCGCTGACGCGCGCCGGTTCCTCGAAACCATCGGGTTGCCCCTGGTGGTGAGGCCCGCCTTCACCCTCGGAGGGACGGGCGGCGGGCTCTGCGCCACCGACGAGCAGTTCGTCGAGGTGGTGAGCAATGGTCTCGCCGTCTCGCCGATCGGCCAGGTGCTGGTGGAGCGGTCGCTCGCCGGATGGCGCGAGATCGAGTACGAGGTGATGCGGGACGCCGCCGGGACCTGCATCACGATCTGCAACATGGAGAACCTCGACCCCATGGGGGTGCACACCGGTGATTCCATCGTGGTGGCGCCGGCGCAGACCCTCACCGACCGGGAGCACCAGCAGCTGCGCAGCGCGGCGCTCAGGATCATCAGCGCGCTCGGCATCGCCGGCGGGTGCAACGTCCAGTTTGCCCTCGCCCCCGACGCCTCCGACTACCACGTGATCGAGGTCAATCCCCGGGTGTCGCGCTCCTCGGCGCTGGCCAGCAAGGCGACCGGCTACCCCATCGCCCGGCTGGCCGCCAAGATCGCGGCGGGTCGCCGCCTCGACGAGGTGCCCAACGCGGTCACCGGCAAGACCTGCGCCGCTTTTGAGCCCGCCCTCGACTACTGTGTGGTCAAGATCCCGCGCTGGCCCTTCGACAAGTTCCCAGAGGCCGACCGTCGCCTGGGAACGCAGATGAAGTCGACCGGCGAGGTGATGGCCATCGAGCGTAGCTTCGAGGCGGCCTTCAGCAAGGCCCTCCGCTCACTGGAGCAGCGTCCGCCCGCCGAGGCCGAGGTGAGAGACCCGGTGCTCCTCGAGAATCCCAACGATCGCCGCATCTTCGCGGTCATGGAGGCGCTGCGCCAGGGGGACTCGGTGGAGGAGGTGAGCCGCCGCAGCACCATCGCACCGTGGTTCGTCGACCGCCTCCGAGCCCTGGTCGGCGTGGAGGAGGCACTCCGGCGCGGCCTCGACGACGAAACCCTCATCTCCGCCAAACGCATGGCGCTCTCGGACCGGCGGATCGCCGAGCTGGCCGGCGTCTCGATGGTGGCCATCGCCGAGGCGCGGAGGCGGCTCGGCCTCGCCCCCACCTTCAAGTGCGTCGACACCTGTGCCGCCGAGTTCGCGGCGACCACCCCCTACTACTACTCCACCGTCGAGTCCGAGGACGAGAGACCGGCTCCGGACGGGGAGGCGGTGGTGGTGCTGGGCAGCGGGCCCATCCGCATCGGACAGGGCATCGAGTTCGACTACTGCAGCGTCCAGGCCGCGGAGGCACTGCGCCGTCAGGGTGTGGCCGCGATCATGGTCAACAGCAACCCCGAGACGGTGAGCACCGACTTCGACTGCAGCACTCGCCTCTACTTCGAGCCGCTCGACCAGGAGGCGGTCCTCGCCGTCATCGAGGCCGAGCGGGCCAGCGGAGTCGTCGTCCAGTTCGGGGGGCAGACCGCGATCAACCTGGCGGAGCCACTCGACCGCCACGGGGTCAACATCCTCGGCACCACGGTCGACACCATCGACCTCGCCGAGGACCGCCGCCGCTTCGAGGCGCTGATGCGCCGTCTGCAGATCCCTCAGCCCCACGGAGCGGCCACCCTCGACCCCCTGGAGGCGGCGGCGATCGCCGACCGGATCGGCTACCCGGTGCTGGTCCGCCCCTCCTTCGTACTCGGCGGCAGAGCCATGGAGATCGTCCACTCCCGCGACCAGCTCCAGCGCTTCGTGGCCGCGGCGATGGCGGCCCTCCCCGACGACGGTGATCGGGTCGGGGGCTCGCGGGGCACCGTGCTCGTCGACAAGTACCTGTTCGGCACCGAAGTCGACGTCGACGCGGTCTCTGACGGTGAGTCGGTGGTGATTCCCGGTCTGATGGAGCATGTGGAACGCGCCGGCGTCCACAGCGGCGATTCGATGGCCGCCTATCCCGCCGCGGGACTGGACGCGGAGGTCACCCGGCAAATCGTGTCGGACACCATCGATATCGCCCGTGCGCTTCCCGTTCGCGGCCTGTGCAACATCCAATTCGTCATCTGGCGCGGCCTGCCGCACGTCCTCGAGGTGAACCCCCGGGCATCACGAACCGTCCCCTTCATCAGCAAGGTCACCGGGGTGCCGATGGTTGAGCTGGCGACGCGGGTGATGCGGGGCGAGAAGCTCCGCGACCTCGGTTACGAGACCGGGCTCCGCCCGGCCGCACCGCTGGTCGCCGTCAAGGCCCCGGTCTTCTCCACCGTCAAGCTCGCGCTGGTGGATTCGGCGCTCGGCCCGGAGATGAAGTCGACCGGCGAGGTGATGGGCATCGACATCAGCCTCGGAGCCGCTCTCGAGAAGGCATTCGTGGCCGCGCTCGGTTCGGTGCCGTCCAAGGGCGCGGTGCTCTGCAGCATCGCCGACGCCGACAAGGCGGAGGCGCTCCCCATCGTGGCCCAGCTCTCGGCGCTCGGCTTCGGGGTCTACGCCACCGCAGGCACCGCGGCGGCCCTGAGCGCCGCCGGCATCAGCGCCACCGCGGTGGGCCGGATCGGGCAGAGCCGGCCCAATGTCCTCGACATCATCGAGGAGGGCAGGGTGTCCCTGATCGTCAACACCGTCTCCAACCTGGAGAGCGACGAGCTCACCGTTTCGCCGGACGGGAGCCGGGGGCTCGCGGCCGCTGGGCGCACGGTCAAGGACGGCTATCGCATCCGGCTGGCCGCCGAGCATCGCCGGATCGCGTGCTGCACCTCCATGGACACCGCGCAGGCTCTGGTCGATGCCATCGCCCGGCAGCGCCGGGGAGGGGACATCACCGTGGCCACGGTGCGCGCCTATCGCGAGGGCATCGTCGCGGCGGTACCCGGGTGAGCAGCCCGCTGTCCGATCTCGGGCGTGCCCGGGACGAGTCCGGGGAGGTGGTCGCGGTCGAGACGCTGGACGGCGGGATGGTGGAGATCACGGCCCGGCTGCCACGCCTGGCCGCCACCGCGCGCCCCGGGGAGTTCGCCCAGCTCCGCGCCTGGGGTGGGGTCGACCCGCTGCTCCGACGCCCCTTCAGCGTGGCCTGGACGGCGGGGGAGCTCTGCTCCTTCGTCCTCGAGGCGGTCGGTGCAGGCACCCGCCTGTTGGTGGCGCTCCGCCCCGGCGACCCGCTCCAGGCGCTCGGTCCGCTCGGCAACGGCTTCCCCCTCGATCCCGTCCCGGTCCGCGCCGTGATCGTGAGCGGGGGCCTGGGCTGCGCCCCCTTCCCCCTCCTGGTTCGGGAGCTGCGCCAGGGTGGCTGCGCCGATGTGATCGTGCTGAGCGGTGCCGCCACCGCCAGCCGTCTCTATCCCGCGGAGCGCTTCCGGCGGGGCGATGATGCGGTCCGCGTGGTCGAGACCACCGACGACGGCAGCCGGGGCCGGCGCGGCCTGGTCACCGAGCTGGTCGCCGGCGTCTGCGACGAGACGGCCGCCGTCTATGCCTGCGGCCCCAACCCGATGCTCGCCGCCCTGGCTCAGACGCTCCAGCGGCTGGCCCGCCCCCCTCGGCGTGCCGACGTCTCCCTGGAGGCGCCGATGGGTTGCGGCTTCGGCACTTGTCTGGGGTGCGCCCTCCCGGCAGCGGGAGGCGGATGGTTCCTTTGCTGCCATCAGGGCCCCGTGAGGGAGGTCTCAGAGGTGGACTGGCCCGGGCTGCTCGCCCTGCCCCCGGCGCACGTCGCATGACCGCTCCCGACCTGAGTGTCGACCTCGGGCGCGGTCTGGTCCTTCCCGCTCCCGTCGGCCTGGCCAGCGGCACTGCCGGCTACGGCTTCGAGCTGCGCCAGCTCATCGACATGGACCGGCTGGGCGCCCTCTTCACCAAGGGGACGACCCTTCACCCTCGGGAGGGCAACCCGCCTCCGCGGGTGGCCGAGGTGCGGGGCGGATTGCTCAACGCGATCGGCCTCCAGAACCCCGGGGTCGAGCACGTCGCCTCCATCTACGCGCCGGAATTCTCCCGCTGGGGCATCCCGGTCGTCGTCAACGTCGCGGGGGGCGACGTCGAGGACTACCTCCAGTGCCTGGATCGGCTCGAGCGGGCGGAGGGGTTGGCCGGCTACGAGCTCAACATCTCCTGTCCCAACATCGCCAACGGGCTCGACTTCGGCCGGGATCCTGCGGCCGCCGGCCGCCTGGTCGCCGCCGCGCGTGCCCGGACCGGGCGCCACCTGATGGTCAAGCTCTCTCCCAACGTGACCGACATCGCCGCGGTCGCGCGCGCCGTGGAGGAGGCGGGCGCCGATTCCGTCTCGGCGGTCAACACCTACGTGGGGATGAAGATCCACCGGGGCATCCGCGCCCCGGTGCTGCCGGGAAAGGGTACGGGCGGCCTCAGCGGGCCGGTGATCAAGCCGCTGGCCCTCGCCGCGGTGGCCCAGGTCAGCGCAGCCGTGGGCATCCCGGTGGTCGGGGTGGGCGGCATCATGGATGCGGGCGACGCCCTGGAGTTCCTCATCGCGGGCGCGGTCGCGGTCCAGGTGGGCACGGCGACCTTCGTGAACCCCGCCGCGAGCCTCGACATCCTGGATGGCCTGACGGCGATCGCCACCCGAGCCGGGGCGCGGCGGCTCGGTGAGCTGTGCGGCCCGGCCCGCCCGGCCGTGCCCCCTGCAGGGATCGAACCCGCATCAACCGGTTAAAAGCCGGCTGCTCTGCCGTTGAGCTAAGGGGGCGGCTGGAACCGCATTATGCCCACCGCCTCGCCGGGGAGCGGGAAGGGGGCGCGGTTGGGGACGCACCCCCCACCGCACTGCGGGTGGAACGCTCAGCTTCGGCGCCACCCGAGCGGTCCGGTCGATGTCGCACCATCTTGGCTGTGCCCGCCACCGTTCGGGGCTTCCCCGCCGTGTTCCCGGTCCGGAGAGATGGTCGCCGCTCATGGCGCTACCGGCTCACCGCCGGACTCTGCCGCACCTTCCTGCGGGTGCTCTTCCTCCGCCGTCTGCGCTTCGAGGGGGGCGCGAACGTGCCTTTGGAGGGCCCGCTCGTGGTCGCCTCCAACCACATCAGCAACTGGGACGGGGTGATCGTCGGCTCGTTCTTCTCGGGCACCCTCTTCGCGATGGTCAAGCGGGGGGTGTTCTGGCCGCCGCCGTTCGCCTGGCTGCTTGGCGGCTGCAACTGTTTCCCCGTGGACCGGGGCACCGCCGACCGTCGTGCCCTGCGGATCAGCCTCGACATCCTCCGCGGCCGAGGGCGGCTGCTCATCTTCGTGGAGGGTCACCGCTCGAGGGGTCGCGGGATGCGCCCCGCCGAGGCGGGGGCGGGGTTCCTGGTCCGCCGTACCCGGGCTACGGTGCTGCCGATGGCGATCTGGGGAACCGAGCGTGCCCTCGTCCGCACCGGCGGGCTGCTGCCCCGCCGGGGCCATCTCCGGGTCCGCTTTGGCCGTCCGGTGACCATCTCAGGGGGCGGCGACCAGGAGATCGCCGATGCCATCGCCGCCGAGGTGGCGGCCCTGCTGCCGCCCCGGTACGCGGGTGTTCACGGGCACTCCGGGACTCCGGGGGCGGGCTCACCGGACATGGCCGCCGCCGACCCCCCCGGCGACCGGCCGCTCGCGAACCGCCCCTGACGCCCCTCCCCGGCTAGGCCGGTGGCTTCCCGTCGCCCGGCTTCTCGCCGCTCTCCAGGCAGGTGAAGGCGACCACCTCCTTGGTGTCGGGCGCCGAGTCGAAGCGGACGATCGCGGTCTGGCTGAGCACCGTCTCGACCCTGCCGGTGGTGCCGACGGGGTAGTTGCCGATCAGCGTGCCCGTGCGGGGGCGGGTGTTCTGGATGAGCACAACCCGCTCGCCGACGGCGAACGGAGGAGGCGGCTCCTCCCGGGCGCTGGGCGGGCGGCCCGGCTGAGGCCGCACCGGGGGCGGGAGGACGGGGCCGACCACGGGGTCAGCCTCCTCCTCGTCGTCCACCTGGACCACGGCGTCGTCGACCAGGTCGACGTCGACGACATCGGGGATCTCGACCTCGGGGATCTCGACCTCGGGGACGTCGTGGACCTCGCCGACGACCAGCTCGAGGTCATCGTCGTCGCCCGCAACGGCGTCCAGGTCAGCGGGCTCGTCGTCTAGATCGTCGCCAGCCATGTTCCCCTTCTCGTCTTGGGATGAGTGCTGAGAGAGCGAGGATACCGCCTCGCCAGCCCGGTGCCGCCCGGGTGTGGAGGGGAGAGTTGCCAAGGCCCACCCGGGCGTCAGCCTAGAATCGGGCACGATGGCGGTTCGTACCTGGACGGCACTCTCCCCCCGAGCCCAGCAGCGCGCCCTCGAGATCGCCCCGGGGGCGATGACCTGGGCGGTGCTGTTGACCCCTTTGATCGTCGGCTTCGCCATCCGGTTCAACGATCCCGCCGACCTCTGGGTGCTGGGACTGGGAGCCGTGCTCCTCGATGCCTACTGGTTTCTCCGCACCGCGGTCACCGTCTACTTCGTGTGGCGCTCACTCCATGAGCTGCACCGCGTCGAGGCCACCGACTGGTGGGCCGAATGCGAGGCCATCCAGCCCTCCGAGGGCGCGCTTGGACCCAACGACATCACCCACTGCGTGCTCATCCCCACCTATACGGAGCGCTACGAGGTGCTGCGCGCCACCGTCGACGCACTCGTCGCCCAGCACTACCCGGACCAGCTCAAGGTCTGCGCCATCATCACTCGGGAGACCGACCTGGCCGGCTGTGAGAATGTCGCCCGGCTGCGCCGGGAGCTAGGGGGTCGCTTCCGCGCCTTCATCCACATCAAGGACCCGTTGCTTCCCGGGATCGTGGTCGGCAAGTCGGCGGCGATGGCCTATGGCGGACCGGTGCTGCGCCGCCATTGCGACGAGCTCGGGCTGGATCCCACCCGGACGCTGATCACCGACCTCGACTCCGACTTCCGCCTGCACCCGGAGTATTTCGCCTACATCACCTGGAACTTCCTGCACGTCGATCGCGCGCTGACCTCGATCTGGCAGCCGGTGCCCGTCTTCCTGAACAACCTGTGGCGGGTGCCGGCGGCGGTCCGGGTGATGGCGACGGCGGCGACGCAGTGGCAGATGTTCCTCCACCAGCATCCCGAGCGCCTGGTCATGTTCTCCTCGTACACCATGTCGATGAAGCTGCTCACCGAGGCTGGGTACTGGGACGACGATGTCATCCCCGAGGACTCACGCTTCTTCTGGAAGGCCTTCTTCCGCTACGGCGAGCAGCTCCAGGTGCGGCCCGCCTTCCTCCCCGTCTTCGGCGATGCTCCACGAGCGCGCGACTACGCCGCCACCCACGTCAGCCAGTACAACCAGATCAAGCGCTGGGCCTGGGGTGCGACCGACGTGCCCTACGTCTGCGTGCGGCTGCTCAATCATCCGGAGATTCCCTGGAGGCTGCGGGCACAGCGCTTCCGCTTCCTGATGTTCAACCACCTCACCTGGGCGACACTGCCCCTCCTGTTGCCCATCGGGGGTTCGCTGCCGGCGCTCATCGATCTCGACTACAGCCTCTCTCCGACCGCCACCGCGCTCGGGCTGCTGACCACCGTCATCCTCACCATGACCCTGCTCAACACCCTGGTCCTGATCGTGGTGGACCGGGCGATGTGCCCCAAGCCCAGCGAGTGGGGCAGGTGGCGCCGCCTCTACGCCGATTTCCAGCTCTTCCTCTACCCGGTGGTCGGGCTGGCGCTGTCGGTCATCCCCGCCTTGGAGGCGCAAACCCGCCTGATGTTCGGCGCTTACCTGGAGTATCGGGTCACCGACAAGGAGTGATCGACGCCTGAGGCGGAGACTAGACTGGGGTCACATTCCGTTCGAGGCCCGCGCTGCAGCCGGCCTGCCGTCAGCTGGACGGCCGGCGCGAAAGCGCGATCAGGGAGGAGCATCGCGATGTCCGAGAAAGCTCCCGTGACCACCACCGACGCTGGCATCCCGGTGCCGAGCGACGAGCACTCCCTGACCGTCGGGGACAGCGGGCCGATCCTGCTCCAGGACCACTTCCTGATCGAGAAGATGGCGCAGTTCAACCGCGAGCGGGTGCCGGAACGCGTGGTCCACGCCAAGGGCGGCGGGGCCCACGGCTACTTCGAGGTCACCGAGGATGTCAGCCGCTGGACCAGGGCCAACTTCCTCCAGCGCAAGGGCACGCGCACCCCGGTCTTTGTCCGCTTCTCGAGGGTGGCGGGCGAGCTCGGCTCCGCCGACACGGCGCGTGACCCGCGCGGCTTCGCGGTCAAGTTCTACACCGACGAGGGCAACTACGATCTGGTCGGCAACAACACCCCAGTCTTCTTCATCCGCGACCCCAGCAAGTTCTCCGACTTTATCCACTCCCAGAAGCGCCTCCCCGACAGCCACCTGCGCAGCGCCACCATGCAGTGGGACTTCTGGTCGCTCTCGCCGGAGTCGATGCATCAGGTGATGATCCTGATGAGCGACCGGGGCACCCCCTACAGCTGGCGCCACATGAACGGCTATGGCAGCCACACGTTCAAGTGGGTCAACGCCGCCGGCGAGGCGGTGTGGGTCAAGTACCACTTCAAGAGCGAGTCGGGCATCCGCAACTTCACCGACGCCGAGGCCAAGGCGATGAGCGCGGAGGATCCGGACTTCCACATCCGGGATCTCTTCCAGCACCTCGCCGGGGGCGGCGAGGCGGCCTGGCGCCTGGAGGTTCAGATCATGCCGCTGGCTGATGCCGACGGCTACCGGTTCAACCCGTTCGACCTCACCAAGGTGTGGCCCCACAAGGACTATCCCGCGATCACCATCGGCCGCATGGTCCTCAACCGCAACCCGGGCAACTACTTCGCGGAGGTGGAGCAGGCGGCTTTCGAGCCGTCCAACATGGTGCCGGGCGTCGAAACCTCTCCCGACAAGATGCTGCTCGGCCGTCTCTTCTCCTACCCGGACGCACATCGCTACCGGATTGGGGCCAACTACCAGCAGCTGCCCATCAACCAGCCCCGTTCCCCGATTCACAGCTACAACGTTGACGGTCCGATGCGCTACCGGCACGCGGGTGACCAGCCGGCCTACGCGCCCAACAGCCTGGGCGGTCCGGCAGCGGACCCGTCCCGCTACGGCGAGAGTTCGTCGCACGTCGAGGGCAATCTGGTCCGCTCCCCCTACCGGCTGCACGCGGAGGACGACGACCATACCCAGGCGGGCATGCTGTACCGCGACGTCATGGGCGACGTCGAACGCGAGCGTCTGGTCGCCAACCTCACCGGCCATCTCTCCGAGGTGGACGTGGAGGCGGTGTTGGAACGGTCCCTCGCCTACCTTCGCCAGATCGACGGCGGGCTGGGCGCACGGGTGGCGGCCGGACTGGGCCGGGGCAAGGGCTGACCGTCCCCCGGCTACGAGCCCTCCGAGGAGCGGGAGGAGATGTGCGCGGCGCGCCTCGTGAGGTCCTCCCCGTCAGAGGCTGACCGGGCGCCCGCTCAGGACCTCCGCCGCCAGCAGGTACGCGCCCGCGCTCCAGCTCTGGCCGGGTGCCCCCTCGGGCTCTCCGGTCCGCGCGTCGATCCACTCGTGGAAGCCCCACCCAGGTCCAGAGGTCCGGTTGAGCCGGTTCGCCGCAGTCAGCCGGGTGAACTCGGCACCGGCCTCCGCCACCATCCCGACTCGCTGCAGGGCGACCACGTAGAGGGCGCCGATGAAGGGCCAGACGCCGCCGTTGTGGTACCGGCCGGGGGGGTTGCGCCAGCGCTCGTCCTGGAAGCCCTCCAGGTCGTGCCGGTACATCCCCCAGCGGTCGCCGGGCTCGAAGCTCCGGGTGTAGGTTGGCATCGGATAGGGGACGCCGGCCGCGCTCCGGTGCAGGAACTCCATGATCAGCCGGGCTCGCTCGGGGGCGGCGATCCCGTACAGGATCGCGAGCACGTTGCCCAGGACGTCGCACTCGTCCACGTAGCGGCCCCCGTCGACGTGGGAGAGATAGTGACGCCGGTCGTCGCGCATCGCGTCGCGGCGAGCGGCCGGGCCGACCGGGTGGGGGAAGTCGGCGTCGGAGCCGGGCGGATGCCCGACTCCCTGGAGGAGCTCGCCGTGGTCGGAGCCGGGTTCCGGCCAGAGTAGAAGGTCGATCTTGCGGCGGAGCAGCGCGGCTCGCGCCCGGTATTGCTCGGCGTCGCCCGGGAAGATCTCCGCCATGCCGAGCAGCGCCCGGTGGTAGAGGGCATTGACGTAGAGCAGCTTCCCCGCGCGCTGCAGCGTCGAGTCCATCCAATCTCCACCGGACGGGGAGTCGATGAGGGTGAACTGGTTGGCGTCCTGGTCCGCCAGCCAGAGGATCGCCCGCCGCAGGTGCGGCCTCAAGCGGCGCTGGAGCCGGTCATCCGGATGCGCGTTGAGGTGCTGAGAGGCGGCCACCACGAAGAGGCAGGTTGCGTCGGTGCAGCCTGCCTCGTGGAAGTCCCAGTAGCCCCGGCGGGGCCACCAGGCGTTGGGCAGCTGCCCGGACGCCGCTTGGAGTTGAGCCAGCCCCACCAGGCTGCGCGCCACCGCCCCGACCAGCTCAGGGTCGGCGGAGACGTTGACCCCGAGTGAGGCAAAGGCCACATCACGGGTCCACACGGCGGCGTAATGGGGGAGCTCCGCGGAGGCGAGCAGCCCTTCCGGGGCGGCGGCGGCCCGGAGCACAGAGAGCGCCTGACCGACGCCCTCGGCGAGATCGGAGGAGGCCTCAGTCCCGATGCCCGCTCTCGACGTCGCGGTACTCCCCGGGGCTGACCACGGTTCCGGGGGCGAAGCGGACCGCTTGCTTGGACACCTTCGAAGCCCTCGATCTCTGAGAGGTGGCGGCGAGCACCGAGTCTAGCCCGCGCTGCTGGAGACGGCCAGCCCGCAGGCCTCACGTGCCATGTCGAGGGTCTGCCGAGCCGCGACGCGGGCACGCCGCGCGCCGTCGGCGAGGACGTCGTCGACCAGATGTGGCTGCGCGGCGAGCTCGTCACGCCTCTCGCGCATCGGGGCGAAGTGGTCGGCGATCGCCTCCGCGAGCCATCGCTTGACCTCGACGCAGCCGGTCCGCGCCCCCCGCTCGCCCTGCCAGATCTCTGCCACCCGGTCAGCGCTGAAGAAGCTGTGGAGGATGCAGACGTTGCAGTGCTCGGGGTGGCCGGGGTCGCTGCGGCGCGGCCGCTCGACGTCGGTGACCATGGTCATCACCGTCTTGCGGAGCTGCTCTGGGGTGTCCAGCATGCCGATGGTGTTGCCGCGGCTCTTGCTCATCTTGCTGACCCCGTCGGTGCCCATCACCCGGGGGATCTCGGTGAACAGCCCCTGAGGTTCTGGAAAGACCTGGCCAAAAAGATGATTGAAGCGGCGCGCGATCTCGCGGGTCAGCTCGATATGGGGGGCCTGGTCCTCACCGACCGGGACCCGATCGGCGCGGGGGAGGAGGATGTCGGCCGCTTGGAGCACGGGGTAGCCGAGAAGCCCGTAGTTCTGATTGTCGGGGAACTGCGCGACCTTCTCCTTGAAGCTGGGTACCCGCTCCAGCCAGCCGAGCGGCGTGGTCATGGAGAGGAGGAGGTGCAGCTCGGCGACCTCGGGAAGGTCGGACTGCAGAAATATGATGGATCGCTGCGGATCGAGCCCGGCGGCGAGCCAGTCGAGGACCATCTCGGTGATGGCCGGCCGGATCGTCGCCGGGTCGGTGACCGTGGTCAGAGAGTGGTAGTCGGCGACGAAGAAGACGCACTCGTACTCGTCCTGCAGCTGCACCCAGTTGCGCAGCGCACCCAGGTAGTTGCCGATGTGCATCCGCCCGGTCGGCTGCATGCCGCTCAGCACCCGGAGCCGCTTCCGCGGGGACGCTGGGTCGGGGCGGGGGCTCTCGACAGTGGCGTCTGGCATGGGCCTGCGATTCTAACGGTCCATCTGTCCCCGATGCGCTGCGGGAGCAGCGCTTCTTCGATGTGGCGCACGAGCGGGCCCCGATCCGCACACGGGTCCCGGGGAGCGCGTTGCAGGGGGGGTTGCTATACGCTTGATGGAGCCCCGTGCCGCTTCCGCGCCGGGCCTACGAGAGGAGGATCGCGTCATGGCACTGCCTCGTCGGCGACTCGGCAGCGTCGGACCGGAGATCACCCACGTGGGCTTCGGCGCCTGGGCCATCGGTGGAGGGGGGTACGCCTTCGGCTGGGGGGGCCAGGACGACACCGCCTCGATCTCCGCCATCCACCGCGCCGTCGAGTTCGGGGTGGACTGGGTCGATACCGCGGCAATCTACGGGCTCGGCCACTCCGAGGAGGTGGTGGGCAAAGCGCTGGCACAGCTTCCCGTGTCGGAGCGTCCGCTGGTCTTCACCAAGTGCGGCATGGTCTGGGCCCCCGAACGGCCGACAGCCTTCCCCCGGCGGCTGCTGTCCCCGGAGTCGATCCGCCGCGAGTGCGAGGCGTCGCTGGCGCGACTCGGGGTGGAGGCCATTGACCTCTACCAGTTCCACTGGCCGGACGACACCGGGGTGCCGATCGAGGAGAGCTGGGGGGCCCTGCTCCTGCTCCGCGAGGAGGGCAAGGTCCGCTGGTGCGGCGTCTCCAACTTCGACGCGGCTCTCCTGGAGCGCTGCGAGCGCGTGGGCCACGTCGATTCTCTGCAGCCGCCCTTCTCACTGATCAACCGGGGGGCCGGAGCCGAGCTCCTCCCCTGGTGCGCGGCCCACGGCACCGGGGTCATCGTCTACAGCCCGATGCAGTCGGGGCTGCTCGCCGACAGCTTCTCGGCGAAGCGGGTGGCGGCCATGGACGCCGACGACTGGCGCCTGGGCAGCCCCGAGTTCACCTCGCCGCGGCTGGAGCGCAACCTCGCGCTCCGGGATGCGCTCCGCCCGGTGGCTCAGCGCCACGGGGTCTCGGTGGCCGCTGTGGCGGTGGCCTGGGTTCTGAGCTTCGACGGTGTGACCGGGGCCATCGTGGGGGCTCGCTCGGCGGCTCAGGCCGAGGGCTGGCTTCCCGCCGCCGACCTCAGCTTGAGCTCGGCCGACCTCGACGAGATCGCGTCGATCGTCGAACTCAGCGGAGCTGGCTCCGGCCCCGGTCGGTCGCCGCGCTGACCCCGTCGAGGAGCGGCTCACCCAGCAGCGCCTCGTAGACGGCCACGGTGGACCTGGCGGCCGCCTGCCAGGTGAAGGTCGCCGCGTGCTCCAGCCCGAGCCGCCGCCGCCGGGCAGTCTCCTCCGGGTCGGAGAGCAGACGCTCCAGCGCGGCGCGGAGCGCCCCCTCGTCCCCGTCCGGGACGAGGACGGCGGCCTCGCCCGCGACCTCGGGGAGGGAGCTGTTCTGAAAGCCCACCACCACCGCGCCGCAGCCCATCGCCTCCAGCAGGGGCAGCCCGAAGCCCTCGTAGGCGCTCGGAAAGACGAATGCCGCCGATCCTCCGTAGAGGGCGACCAGGTCCTCGGTCTCCACGAAGCCGAGCTCCCGGCCGTGGTCGCCGAGGGTGGCGAGCTGGGCTCGCACCGCGGGCTCGAACAGTCCCTGCTGACCGGCGACGACCAGGTCGACATCGTGGTCCCGGCGCAGCCGGTGGGTCACCTCGACCAGGTGGGGGAGGCCCTTGCGCGGCTCGAAGGTACCGATGCCGAGGAGGTAGGGCCGGCGCAGCCCGAAGCGGGCCCGCGCCGCCTCCACCGCCTCCGGGGGCGCCGGCCGGTACCGGGGCGACAGGCCGTGGGGGACCACGTGGATCCTCTCGGGGTCCACGCCGGCGATACGGATGCAATCCCGGGCGGTGGCGCTGCTCGGGGCGATGATCGCGTCCGCGTTGCGCAGCAGCCGCAGGCCCGGACGGCGCAGCAGCCTCGATCTCCAAGAGTACCCGGGGAGGAGAAACGGGATGAGGTCGTGGACGGTCACGACCACCGGGATCGAGGCCCCCTGGGGCTGGCCGTACTCGACCGCGTGGTAGAGGCGAGCCGGGTGCCCCCGCAGCGCCCTCGCGACCAGTAAGGGGTCGGCCAGGACCTGGGCGCGGCGTTCCAGACGGAGCGTCCGCGCTCCCACCACGAGGCCGCGTCCGGCGAGATCGTTCGGCTCTGGGGCGCCCCCTCCGAGGAGCACGGCCACCTGGGGGGCGAAGCCGATCCCAGCCATGCCGTCGAGGAGGCCGCGGAGGTAGGTGCCGATGCCCCGGCTTGCCGAGTCTCCCTGGAGCGGGCGGGCGTCGATCAGGACCGATCTCATCGCCGATCTGCCGGCCGCTCCGCTCCCCCGATTCCCGGCACGGGCGCAATCAATCCCTCCAGACGGCGCACCACCGCGTTCCAGCGATAGTGAAGGGCAACGAAACGCCGTCCCGCATCGCCCAAACGGGCGGCCTCGGCAGGGTCGGCGACGAGCCGCTCGGCGCCGTCGCAGAGGCCCGCGGGATCGCGGAAGAGCAGGGCTCCGCCACCTCGCTGCGCCTGGCCGGCGAGGACGGGGGAGTCGCCGTTCAGGAGGCAGGGGCGGCCGGCTGCCCACGCTTCGAGAGCGACCAGCGAGAGGCTCTCCAGGCGGCTGGGGACGACCACGGCCTCTGCCCCCGCCAGCGCAGCCCAATGCTCATCGTCGCCGAGCCATCCGAGGCTGACGACACCCTCCGGCGGTGTCGCCAGCCCGCCGGGGTCCCCGATCAGCACCAGGGAGACCTCCGGATGCCGGCGGCGCAGCAGCGCGTAACCGTCGAGGAGGAGGTCCACTCCCTTGCCCGGGGTTGCTCGCCCCGCGTAGAGCAGGTAGCGGTCCAGGCCGCGCTCGCGGCGGAAGGCGTCCCCGTCCAGGGCCACCGGCGGTTCGATCGCCACCGCGCCGACGGCATGAGGGCGCTCTGTGGCGACCGGGTGGACCGCTTCCAGAAGGCTGCGCTCCTCCTCGGTCAGGTACCAGAGGGCGTCGGCCGCGGCCACCGCCCGCCCCACGGCGCGGAGGCGCAGCGCCGGCTCGTCGTGGGCGGCGGGGATCAGCAGGCGCGGATGCGCTGCGGCGGGGAGCCCCCAGATGGTCGGGTGGTAGAGGTAGGGGATGAAGAGGGTCGGCCGGTCGGTCCCGGTGGCGAGTGCGCGGATCAGTGCCGGGGCGAACGGTCCCTGGCTCACGAGCCATGCGGTCTCGGGCCGCAGCGCCGCAGGAAGCCGGAACATCGCTCGGCTCATCTGGTGAAAGAGGCGGGGCTGCCGCCTTCCCACCACCTCGAACCGCCGCACCCGCACCCCGCCGTCCAGGTCGTCCCCGGCGGGAAAGGCCGGCGACCAGGTCGTCTCGTCGCCCGCGGTGGTCGTCCAGACGTCGACGTCCCACCTCCGAGTTTGGAGGGCGTGGGCCAGCCGCCGGATCAGCTGCTCGCTCCCCCCGCTGACGTCCGGGCCGTAACGGGGCACCACCAGGCGGAGCCGGCGCCGGCGCCGTGGGGTCCGGTCGGGCGGCGTGAGCGCTGCCTCGCCGCCGTCATTGGCAGGGCCGGTCACACCCCGACCGCGGACCGCCGTTCCGCCTGGTACCAGTCGGCCCTGGTGAGCGGGAGCCCGGACTCTCCGCGGCCACCCTGCCGCACCGCGAGCAGCTGGTGGATGCCGATGCTGCCCTGCTCGAAGCCGACCCGGCTGCCGCTCATGTACAGATCCCAGACCCGCGCTCGCGGCAGGCCGACCAGGGCTACCGCATCGTCCCACCCTGCCTCCAGCCGCTCCACCCAGTTGCGCAGGGTCAGCGCGTAGTGCTCGCGGAGGCTCTCGACGTCGCGCACCTCGAGCCCGCTCGCCTGCAGGGCCGTGACCATCGACCCCACCTCCTGAAGCTCACCGTCGGGGAAGACGAAGCTGTTGAGGAAAGCCCCGATCCCGCTCTTCCCGGGCCGGTTGGTGATGCCATGGATGAGGGCCCGGCCCTCCGGCCGGAGCAGGCCGTGGACGGCCTCGCAGTAGCCCGCCATGGCCCGGCGGCCGACGTGCTCGACCATCCCCACGCTGGCGATGGCGTCGAACTCGCCGTCGAGCCCGTCCCGGTAGTCGGCAAGCCGAATCTCGGCCTTCCCCTCCAGCCCGAGGGTCCGCACCTGCTCGGCTGCCCACTCCGCCTGGCGCGGGCTGGCAGTGATCCCGAGCGCCCGCACACCCCAGTGCTGGGCGGCGTGGATGACGAGGGATCCCCAGCCGCAGCCGATGTCGAGGAACCGCTCCTCGGGGCGCAGCCGCAGCTTGCGGCAGACCATCTCCAGCTTTGCCTCCTGGGCGCTGTCGAGGTCGGTGTCCGGGGTCTCGAAGTAGGCGCACGAGTAGGTCAGGGTCCGGCCCAGGAAGAGCCGGTAGAACTCGGGCGGCTGGTCATAGTGGTGGCGGATCGCGTCGCTGTCGCGGACGCGGCTGTGCAGCCGTCCGCGGAGATGCGCCTCCACCCGGATCCGGCGGGGATCGGGCCGGGCTCCCAGTGCCAGTGCGGTGGTGAGGATGCGGGGGAACAGCCGAGCCATCCTGCTCATCGAGAGATCGTTGACCCGCGCCAGGAAGGCGTAGAGGCCCTCGACCTCTAGGCTGCCCTCGGCGTAGGCCCGGCCGAACCCCCGGTCCGGCAGGTCGCCGACGAGACGGTCGAGCCCCCTGCGGCTGCGAAAACGGAGGATGAACTCCGGTGTCTCCGCCTCCCCCGCGCTGCTCCCGTCCCACAGCTCCAAGCGCCAGCGATCGGTGTCCCAGACCGCGGTGAGGACGGAGAAGAGACGGCGGGCTGCACCGGTGTCAACGCTCGCACTCGGCTTCATGGTCACCACTCCCCACGTGTTCGCATGCCCGGGATGGTGGCACATGAAGGGTTGGGGCTAGGCGCGTGGCGCCGCCCTGGGCGCGCCCCGGCCAGTGAGGGTTAGGCGGTCCAGCAGCTCCGACATCCGGACCTTCAGAGCCGCATCCGAGAAGTCGCCGAGCCGCCCGCGTCCCCGCTCGATCAGGAGCTGCCGGAGCGGCGCGTCACGGATGACCCGGTCGATCACCGCCCCCCACACCAGGGGGTCGTCGGTGTCCAGCAGGACGCCCGCGTCTCCCACCGTCTCCGGCACCGCGGCGGCGGCACGGGCGACCAGAGGGAGTTCAAACGCCCAGGCCTCCAGCAGGTGCATTCCGAAGCCCTCGTGCTCGCTGGCGCAGACCGCCGCCGTCGCGCCGGCGTAGAGATCGCCCAGCTCCCGGTCGCTGCGCCGTCCCGGCAGCTCGACCGCGCCGGCCACCCCGAGGTCGCTCGCCAGGCGGCGGAGCCCGGCCGCGTAGGTCTCGGTGTCGTTCCAGCCACCCGGCAGCACCAGCGTCGCCTCCGGCTGCCAGCAGGCACGGAGCGCGGCCAGCACCCGGATCAGCTCCTCCTGCCGCTTGTTGGGGGCGAGCCGCGAGACGAAGATGAGGCGTGGGGGACCGGAGGGGTGGGCGGGGCGCGGCGAGAGACGCGCAAGGTCGACGGGGGGAGGGATGACCATGGTTGCCGGGCAGCCGGCGGCCTGCAGTTCGGCGGCGTTGTAGGCGGAGTCGCCGATTCCCAGCTCGACCACGGGGGCCAGCCGGGCGAGGTCGCGCCTGCCCTGGTCGAGCCAGTAGGCGACCCGAGGGCTGGCCGTCCGGTAGTAGGCGGAGGGGGTGATGTTGTGGTAGACGAGCGCCCGCCTGCACCCGAGCCCGGCAAAGAGACGCGCCGTTGCGGCTCCGATGCTCAGGTGGTAGAGGACCAGATCGCCGGGTCCGACGCTCGCCTCCAGCGCGGCCGCGGGCCGCGCCTCTCCCACCAGGTGCTGGTGAATCTCCTCGGCGAAGATCTCCGAGGCGAAGCCGGCCTCCAGGAAGGAGGAACGCATCCGCCGCACCGCCTGGCCGATGGCGTCCCCGGGCGAGAGGACGGGAAGGAGCTGGTGGATCGCCATCATGGCTTCAGACGAACGCCGCCCCGTCGCCGGGCGCGCCGCAGGAGCGGCGGCAGGCTCCCATCAAGCGTCTCCTTGCCGCGGTGTCTCCGTGCCCGGCTCATCCGGCGTCGCTGCAGGCTGACGCTCCAGTCGGGCCAGCCGCTGCTCGACGGCGCGCAGTTCCCGCAGGATGGCTAGATTGAAGCGGGTCTGATCCTGGGCGATCGGAGCGATGTACCAGGAGAGCAGCCGCCGTTGCACGCGCTTGCAGAAGACGGCCACGCCCCCAACGATCGGACGCGTGGAGCGCAGGGGACGCGCGCTCTCCACCACCGCGTGCGCCTCGGGCGGCTCCAGCCCTTCGTCCGGGTGGAAGGGGGCGTCGAGCTTCTCGAGGAGGGACGGGGGGTACACCCCGGCGGCTCGGTTGCGCACCACCTCGTTCTGCAACTCGGCGACGACCGCGTTCACGTCCGGGGTGCCGGGTCGGGGGGTACCCAGGCGCGACCCTCCCTCGGCGCCGGGTGGAGCTGCGTCGCTCATCCCGGTCAGCCTACGCCCTCGGGTCGAACCGGTCCGGCCAGGTCGGCGGCTGCTCGTCGGGCACGACCGACCACACTCCGCCCGGCTCGATCACCCCCCGCCGGGCCCGTCGGTCGATGGCCCGGAAATGGACGGCGTTCTTCAGGTGATCGTAGGGGGCTTGATCCCGCCGTCCCTGGATCTCGACATCAACGCTGTACGTGCCTTCGAGCAGGGAGAGCTGGGGGATGTCGAAGCGGATCGTCCCACCGGCTCCTCGCTGACTCTCGCCCACCTGGGCGTACTGACTGACCGGGAAAGTGGCCTCCGACACCATGAGCCCGTCGCCACGCATCAGCCAGAGCACGCAGGTGAAATCGGCGATCGCGTCGTTTTGGATCCGGTACCCGAGCTCGATGCGGACGAAGCCTCCGGTCGCGGGGTTGACGTCCTCGACTCCACGCTCGTCCAGCATCCGGATCCCGGTCACCACCACGTCCCGTGCCCCCCAGCGCTCGATCTCGGCGTTGGGGCGGGAGCCGTCGGCGGCCATGCCGATGGCGCGCCGGTACTGACTCGTCACGTCCGCTGCATCGCCGTCCGCCACCAGACGGCCGTGGTCAAGCAGCAGCGCACGGTCACAGTAGGTGGTGACCGCTCCCAGCCCGTGGGTGACCAGCACCACGGTGCGGCCCTCCCGCTTGTAGCGGTTGAAGATGTCGAAGCACTTCTCCTGGAACGCGGCGTCACCGACGGCCAGCACCTCGTCCATCAGCAGGATCTCGGCGTGGGCCTGGATGGCGAGCGAGAAGGCGAGCCGCACCTCCATTCCCGACGAGAAGTTCTTGAGCTTGTGGTCGACGAACTGTTCCAGGCCGGCGAAGCCGATGATCTCGTCGAACAGATGGTGCAGCTCGGGCCGGTTCAAGCCGAGGATGGAGCCGCTCAGGAAGATGTTCTCCCTCGCCGTCAGCTCGGGATTGAATCCGACCCCCAGCTCGAGGAAGGGGGAGACCTTGCCCTCGATGGCGACCACTCCCGCGTCCGGTCGGTAGATGCGCGAAAGGATCTTGAGCAGGGTGCTCTTGCCCGAGCCGTTGTGGCCGATGATGCCGAGGAACTCACCGGCCCGCACCTCGAAGTTGACGTCCAGCAGCGCCTCCAGGGTGCGGTATCGCGAGGCGCTCCGCCAGTGGGTCATCCGGTGCTTGAGGGTGGCGCTCCGGTCCAGCGGGATCCGGAAGCGCTTTGAGAGGTGCTCCACCCTGATGGCGAGATCGCGATCAGCCACGTTCAGAGGTTCTCTGCGAAGCTGCGGGCGCGAACCCGGAAGGTGAGCGCGCCGAAGATCACCACCATGAGCACGGCGAGGAACGGTAGCGGTGCCTCCCAGGGGACGTCCAAGGCGGCGTACTGGTGGACGGCGGCCAGATGGCCGGTGACGACCAGCTCGGTCCAGGGGGCCTCGGGGGTGAGCAGGGCGTGGCGGAGGTCCTCGATCGTCTGCATGATGGGATTGGCGGCCATGATCTGAACGATCCAGAGGAGGTGCGGAGTCTGCGGCGTCTTCGAGCCGACCTCCAGGGCTAGATGGAGCCGCTGCAGCACGTAGGTGAGGCTGAACATCACGCCAGATCCGTAGAAGAGGAGCTGCATCAGCACCTCCCAAAGGTGGCTGACGTCGTGGAACTGGACAAAGAGCGCGGAGAGGAAGAGGGAGATGCCGAGCGCCAGCAGGTAGAGTTCGAGGAGCAGTGGAAGGACGATGATGATGCGCAGGCTGATGTCGATCTGGTGCAGCCCCACCGCGATGACGAAGACGATCAGCAGGTTGATGACGAAGGTGAAGAGCGCCGAGAGCGAGGCGGCGATGACGAGGATGGAGCGGGGGAAGTAGGCCTTGCGGATCAACCCCCCGTTGCTCGCGATGGCCTGCATCGCTGACCCAGTGCACTCCGAAAAGAAGGTCCAGACGACGATCCCGAGCAGCACCTGCATGCCGTAGAACTTCGTCCCATCGTTGATTTTGAAGAGATCGACGAAGATGAAGTACATGATCGCGAAGATCATCGCCGGCTTGAGCAGTGACCAGAAGTAGCCGAGCACCGACCCCGTGTACCGGAGCTTGAACTGGCTGATCGCCAGCTCCACGGTCAGGTGTCGATAGTGGCGGAAGCTGTCGAGCTGCGACGCGGCGCCGGGCAGCTGTGCGTCAGCGCCAGCGGACATTGATCATATGGAACTGAGCAACCCAATCACGATGTCGGGACACAACCGACGGGGCAGTGTAGCAATCGCGCCACCACGGCCGGTGGCACGTGGGGCGGCCCCTGCTATCCGCTCCGCGTACCGGGGGCTCCTCCGTTCGGAGGGAAAGCCTGCGCTCTCCCACCTCGCTACGTCACCCCTGGTAGCATCCGGCGGCGTGATCGACGATCCCATCCCTTCCGGCCCTCTCGGCGAGCGCCTGCGGGCGCTGATCCGGGATGTGCCCGATTTCCCGCGCGAGGGGGTGCTGTTCAAGGACATCACCACCCTGCTCGGTGACGCCGAGGCCTTCCGTACCGCCATCGACGGCCTGGTCGACGCCTATCGCGACGCTGGGATCGAGGTGGTCGTGGGGGTGGAGTCCCGAGGCTTCGTCCTCGGAGGGGCGCTGGCCTACCTGCTCGGGGTCGGTTTCGTCCCGGTCCGCAAGCAGGGCAAGCTGCCGGCTCAGACCATCTCGGTCGCCTACGCCCTGGAGTATGGCGAGGCGGTGCTGGAGGTCCACGCCGACGCCATCCGCGCCGGCCAGCGGGTGCTCATCGTCGACGACCTGCTGGCGACCGGGGGGACTGCCCGTGCGTCCGCCGAGCTGATCGAGCGGCTCGGCGGCCAGGTCGTCGGAATCGCCTTCCTCATCGAGCTGGCCGGGTTCGGCGGAGCCGAGGCCCTCGGCGAGCGGAGCCACGTTTCTCTGATCCGTTTCTGAGCGCGGGGCGCGCCCGGCCCTCGGGTACCATGGCCGTTCGACCCACTCGCATCACCCCTCGCCAGGAGATGGCATGACCAGCAGCGCCGGCACCTCCACCTATGACGTCGCCGATCTCTCCCTGGCCGACGAGGGCGATCGGCTGATCGCCTGGGCGGCCCGCGAGATGCCGGTGCTCGGCCTCATCCGGGAGCGTTTCGAACGGGAGCGCCCCCTCGCCGGCCTCCGGCTCGGCGCCTGCCTCCACGTCACCAGCGAGACGGCCAATCTCGCCATCACCCTGCGAGCCGGCGGCGCCGACGTCCGGCTCTGCGCCAGCAACCCGCTGTCGACCCAGGACCCGGTCGCCGCGGCGCTCACCGCCCATCACGGCGTCCCCACCTTCGCGGTCAGGGGCGAGGACAACGCCCGCTACTTCGAGCACATCAATGCGGTTCTCGATCATCGCCCCAATCTGACCATGGACGACGGGGCGGACCTGGTCGCCGAGTTGCACAAGACCAGGACCGAGCTCATTCCCGGGGTCCTGGCCGGGACCGAGGAGACCACCACCGGCGTGATCCGGCTGCGCGCCATGGCCGCCGACAAGGCTCTGCGATTTCCGATCGTGGCGGTCAACGAGGCGCTCACCAAGCACATGTTCGACAACCGTTATGGCACCGGGCAGAGCACCCTTGACGGCCTGATCCGGGCCACCAACGTCCTGCTCGCCGGCAAGACCCTCGTGGTGTGCGGGTATGGGTGGTGTGGACGCGGCCTGGCCAGCCGGGCCGCGGGCCACGGCGCCCACGTCGTCGTCACCGAGGTCGATCCGGTTCGGGCGCTGGAGGCAGCCATGGACGGCTACCGGGTGATGACGCTTGCCGAGGCCGCTCCACAGGCCGATTTCATCGTCACCGTCACCGGGGACATCAACGTCATCGACCGCCACCACTTCGAGCTGATGAAGGACGGCTGCATCGTCGCCAACAGCGGGCATTTCAACAACGAGATCAACCTGGCGGCGCTGGACGACATGGCCTCGGGGGTCTCCCGTCCCCGGCCCTACGTCGAGGCCTACGGGCTGCGCGACGGCCGAACCGTCAACGTGCTCGCCCAGGGGCGGCTGGTGAACCTCGCCGCCGCCGAGGGGCACCCGGCGGCGGTGATGGACATGTCCTTCGCCAACCAGGCGCTCTGCGCCGAGTATGTCGCCCGCCACCATGAGGAGCTGGAGCCCCGGGTCTACGACGTCCCGGCCGACATCGACGCTGCCATCGCCGCCCTCAAGCTCTCCAGCATGGGCATCGGCATCGACGTCCTCAGCGAGCAGCAGCGCCGTTACCTGGCGTCCTGGGAGTCGGGCACGTCCTGACCAGGCGCGGTACCTTTCGCTCGTCACACCTGACCAGGAGGTCATCAGCGGTGCCCCACGTCTCCCGAGCGTCCACTCTCCCGCTCCCTCTGACGGAGCCGCGGCTGACCACCCTCTCCAACGGAGCAACCCTCCTCAACGCGCCCTCGGCGAGCCGCAATATCGGCGTCTTCCTGATCGTCAGGGCCGGGTCGCGCGACGAGACCGCGGAGACGGCCGGCCTCGCCCACTACCTGGAGCACATGTTCTACAAGGGGACTGAGCGCCGGCCCACCACCCAGCAGATCACGCGCGAGATCGACCGGCTGGGAGCCTCCACCAATGCCTACACCGACACCGAGGAGGTCGGCTACTACGCCGAGGGCCCGGCGACGGCGATGCGCCAGCTCGCCGACATCGTCACCGACATGCTGAGCCGGCCCCTCTTCGCCGTCGAGGAGGTCGAGCGGGAGCGCAACGTCGTGCTCCAGGAGCTATCTGCCCGGCTGGCGGACCCCGACGGCTGGATCTGGGACCGGCTGGGCACCGTCGCCTTCGGGGCCGACCAACCCGTGTCGTGGTCGGCGGCCGGCTTTCCGGCCGTGGTCGAGAAGGCAACCCGTGAGCAGCTCCTCGACTACCACCGTTCCTTCTACGCGCCCGCCTCGATGTGTCTGGTCATCGCCGGCGGCGCCCAGCTCGAGCCCGAGCGGGCGGAGGCGCTGCTCGCCGACGTACCCACCGCGCAACCGCGGCCCCGCGCCCAGGCCCGGTGGGGCCTCGGGGACCGCTACGCCGCCAACGTGCGCCCGTTCACCCCGGCCGAGGAGCCCCAGATCAAGATGGCCCTCGCCGTGCCCGGCATGCCCGCGCTGGACGCGGACCGGACCGCCCTCTCCGTGATGACCTACATCCTCGGAGGAGGGATGTCGTCGCGCCTCTTCCACACGGTGCGGGAGCGCAACGGCCTCGCCTACTCGATCTTCGCCCTCCACGAGGCCCTGGAAGACATCGGGGTGTTCGCGATCGCGACCGGCACGCGCCCCAAGGACGCGGCCAAGGCGGTGCGCCTCTCGTTTCGGGAGCTGCGCCGGATCGCCGCCCGGCCGGTTCCCGCCACCGAGCTGGCCGCCGCCAAGTCGGCCATGATCGGGCACATGCTCCGGGGCACGGAGACGGCGATGGCCAGCGCCCGCTTCTACGGCACCCGCTGGCGGGCCCGGCTTCCCCTCGAGACCCCGGACGATCGAGCCGCGGCCGTCAGCCGGGTGACCGTCTCCGACGTCCAGCGGGTTGCTGAGCGGATCGCCGCCGGCATTGAGGACGTCCGGCTCGCCTTCGTCGGCCCCAAGGACCAGGGCGACGCGCTCCTGGAGGCTGCCCTGGACCGCCGCTCCGGCTGATCCGCAGGGCACCCGACGGACGGGCATTCACCCCGCCAGAGCGCTGCGCAGGGCCTCCGCGATCCGTCCCAGATCGGAGTCGCCGACGCCCGGGTGGATCGGCAGGGAAAGACAGCGCCGGGCCACGTCGGTCGCGTGCGGAGTGTCGTCCCGGATCACCAGCGGGTTCTCTCGGAAGAGCGGATAGTCCCAGACGAGACGCGGGTAGTAGACGCCGGAGCCCACGCCCTGCTCGTGCAGGTGGGCGACGACGCGGGCCCGGTCTCGGCCGGTGGGAAGCAGAACCGTGTACTGGTGCCATGCGTGCTTCCGGCCTGGCGGCGTCGCCGGGATCACCGCCCCCGAGTCCGTCCCGATCAGCTCGGTGAGCCGTTCGGCGTTGTGGCGCCGCTGCGCGGCGATGGTCGCCAGGCGCTCCATCTGGGGCACGGCGAGCGCGGCGGCGAGGTCCGTCATCCGCCAGTTGTAGCCGACGGCCGCGTAGTCATAGCGGGTTCGCATCCCCTGGTTGCGGAGCAGACGGATGCGTTGGGCGACCTCCGCGTCGGCGGTGGTCACGATCCCACCCTCACCGCTCGTGACGTTCTTGGTCGCATAGAGCGAGAAGCAGCCGATCCCGAAGCTGCCCGCCGCACGTCCGTTCAGGGTCGCGCCGTGGGCCTGGGCGGCGTCCTCCACGATCGCCAGACCGCGAGCATCCGCGACCTCCCCGATCTTCTCCATGTCAGCCATCAGCCCGTAGAGATGGACGGGTAGCAGCACCCTCGTCTGCGCGCCGACCAGCGCCGCCGCGGATGCCGGGTCGATCACGTAGTCGTCGGTGATGTCGGCGAATCGGGCGGTGGCACCCCGCCGGAGGATCGCATTGAGCGTCGCGACGAAGGTGAAGGGGCTCGTGATCACCTCGTCTCCGGGGCCGATGCCCAGCACCTCGAGCGCCGCGTCGAGGGCCACCGTACCGCTGCTCACGGCCACCGCGTGGGGCGAGCCGGCCATGACGGCGAAGAGACCCTCCAGCCGCTCGACCATCGGACCCTGCGCGATCGCACCGCTGCGCAGCACCTGCAGGACGAGCCGCTCCTCTTCAGCACCGAAGCGCGGGGCTGAGATCGGGATGAAGGGGGGGCCCGTGGGGGCCTCTGACGCGTGTGTCACCTCGTTGCCTCCGATGTGGTGAACCCAACCGGCAGCTTCTCCCTGCTGATCTTCACCTGCCCGCCCTCGGTGGTTCCGGCTCACTCGCCGCAACCCGCTCGGCGGTGCGGTGCGCCGGGAGGATGCTGGCGATCTCGTCTCGGAAGTCCGTGCGCCCCTCGACCAGGTCGATGAAGTGCTGCAGCTGCAAGGCGAGCGGCTCGCCGGCGTGGCGGACAAACGGGATGTCGATCACCGTCTCGGTGCGGAACCTGGGAGCTTCCGCCATCATGTACTCAGCCCGGATGTGGCGGTACACGGTCACGTCCTGACGCAGCAGATCGACGTCATAAACGGCCTCGGTGGTGGTGACCACCATGGTGCGCAGCTTCCGCTGGCTCATCCGGCTGGCGGAGAGGGTGGCGATCGGGCCGCCGGCGAAGCGCAGCATGCAGTCGGTGTGCTCGCTGAGGGCCTTGCCCTCTGGGACCAGCGACTGGGCGGTCACCTCGACCGGCTCACGTCCACCGCAGAGCCGGAGCACCAGATCGATGTCGTGGATGAGCAGGTCCCAGATCACCGACGATCCCGCGGTAGGGGAGCCGGGTGAGTGGCGCAGCGTCATGAGGTGAAGCAGCTCGCCTTCGAGCCCGGCGGACAGGGTGGCGATCACCGCGTTGAATCGCTCGACAAAGCCGCACATGAGAGGCAGGTTCCGGGCCTCCGCGAGAGCGCAGAGCGCCTCGATATCGGCGCTCGAGGTGGCCATCGGCTTTTCGATGAGAAGCGGAAGTCCCTCCTTGAGGAGCAGCTTCCCGATCTCAACGTGGCGGTCGGTGGGAGCGGCGATCACCACTGCGTCGCATGACCGAACCGCCTCGAGCTCAGCCGCGGAAGTGCAGCCGTACGCTTGCGCTAGACGTGCTGCTCGATCGTGGTCGGGATCCATGACCACTCCAAGGCTGGCGTTCGGCGCCTGGCTAATGACTCGGGCGTGGTTGGCCCCCATCGAGCCTGCTCCGACCAGGGCGATGCGCAGCGGTGACCTGTCCTCACGGCGACGCCGGTGAGGTGGGCGGGCGAGGTGTTCCCGGCCGGGCATCAGTAGGACATCTCCGTCCACCGCCCAGGGTTCCGGCCCAGCCACTCCCATTCTGCGGCCAGGCCCTCCTCCAGGGCCG